>ENA-UOJF01000402-UOJF01000402.1-human-gut-metagenome-genome-assembly--contig:-P74-NODE-402-length-40678-cov-20.737981_pt1 | contig 40678 bp, 27 predicted proteins | sample MGYA00242344_ERZ723891 | MGnify/ENA metagenome assembly ERZ723891 | reverse complement strand
AATTTCATACCTTTGCTTGTGAACTTTTTATTTTAAAAAAAACTATTAGATTAACGCTTATGGTAAGAAAAATTCTACTATCGTTAATTGCTTTATTGGGGGGGGGAATATTACTCTCGCTGGCCCAGAGTAAGCAAATTTCCGGAACAGTCACCGGTCCCGACGGGAAACCGGTCGCCGGAGCAACGGTTATGGTCGACGGCTCGCATGTCGGCACGACCTCAAACGGAGACGGTAGCTTCACCATCACGGCTCCCGGAAACGGATCGCTGGTCGTATCCTTCATCGGCTATGAAACCCAGAAGGTGGCCATCGGAGGCAAGACCCGAATCAACATCTCGCTCAAAGAAGACGCACAGGCCATCGACGACGTGATCGTAGTGGCCTTCGGTACAGCCAAGAAAGACGCCTTCACCGGAGCGGCGAAGGTGATCAAATCCGACGATCTGATAAAAACGCAGTCTTCGAACGTCGGGGATGCCCTCGTCGGCAAAATCGCCGGCGTGCAGTTCTCCTCCGCCTCGGGCCGTCCGGGTTCCGGTCAGAAGATTTACGTGCGCGGCTACGGTTCGATGAATGCCAAAAACGACCCGCTCTGGGTTGTAGACGGCGTGCCCTACGAAGGTGACATCAACAACATCAACGCTGCCGACATCGAGTCGATCAGCGTCCTCAAGGACGCCGCGTCGAACGCCCTGTACGGCTCCCGCGGCGCGAACGGCGTAATCATGGTCACAACCAAGCGTGCGAAGGCCGGCGAGGCCACCGTGACTTTCGACGGCAAGTGGGGCATCAACACCCGTGCGTTGCAGACCTACGACATCGTGGAGGATGCGGGCGAATACTACGAGATGCACTACAAGTCGCTGTACAACTATTACACGCTCGACCAGAAGTACACTCCCCTGGCTGCCAACATCGCCGCCAACAAGCTGCTGACGTCGAACGATCCCGGCGGTCTGGGTTACAACGTCTTCACCGTGCCCGACGGCCAGAACCTCATCGGCGAAAACGGCCGTCTCAATCCGCGTGCGAAGCAGGGCCGCCTGGTAACCGACGCCAAGGGCCAGCAGTTCTACCTGCAACCCGACAACTGGCTCGACGAAATCTACAAATCGTCGTCGTTCCGTCAGGAGTACAACGTCAGCGTTTCCGGCGCGACGGACCGCGCCAATTTCTTCGCATCGCTCGGCTATCTGGACAACACGGGTATCGTCGACGGTTCGAGCAACGAGCGCTACACCGCCCGTCTGCGCGCGGACTACCAGGCCAAAAAGTGGCTGAAAGTCGGCGGTAACATGTCCTACACCCATTTCGTCTGGAACAACGGCAACCAAACCAACGACGACGGCGACGGTCAGGGCGAAGGCAACGCCGACGGCGGAAACGCATTCGCCACGGCGATCCGCATGGCGCCGATCTATCCGGTCTACATGCGCGACGGCAACGGCAACATTATGATCGACGAGTACGGATTCAAGATGTACGATACCGGCGACGGCCGCAACGGCGGCGCACTGCGCACCAACGGCGGGAAGAGCAACGACCTGCAGGACATTCAGCTCAACAAATACATCAACGAGGGCAATGCCTTCATGGCCAACGGTTTTGCCGATTTCTCCCTGTACAAGGGCCTGAAACTGACCCTCAACGGAAGCGTGTCGCTCGACGAAACCCGCGGTACGCAGGTGTCGAACCCCTACTACGGACAGTTCGCCGAATCGGGCGGCGCCGTTTTCAAGAGCCACAGTCGGGAGATCGCCTACAACATGCAGCAGTTCCTGACCTACACCAACACCTTCGCCGACGTCCACAACCTCGACCTGCTCTTCGGCCATGAAATGTACAACCGCAAATCCTACGGTCTGTACGGCTCGAAGACCATGATGTTCTCGCCGGACAACACCGAACTCAGCGGCGCCGTCGTCGACTCGTCGCGGTCGGGTTCGTCGGTTCTGGAGTACAACAACGAGGGCTACTTCTTCCGCGGACAGTACGACTACGACAACCGCATCTATTTCTCGGGATCGTACCGCCGCGACGCATCGTCGCGCTTCCACCCCGACCACCGCTGGGGCAACTTCTGGTCGCTCGGCGCAGCCTGGATCATCAACCGCGAGAGCTGGTTCAACGCTTCGTGGGTCAACATGCTGAAGGTCAAAGCATCGTACGGTTCGCAGGGTAACGACAACCTCGGATCGAAAGCGGAATCCTATTACCGCTATACCGACTACCGCGAGATCCTGAGCAGCGGCGACGGCGTTACGAGCGTACTCTACCAGAAAGGCAACCCCGACATCACCTGGGAGACCAACGCCAACCTCAATGTCGGCGTAGAGTTCGGCCTCTGGGACAACCGTCTGTCGGGTAGCATCGATGTCTTCAACCGCAAGACCACCGACATGCTGTTCGAGCTGGCCACTCCGATCGAGTCGGGTTACACGACCATTTTCACCAACATCGGCGACATGGTCAACCGCGGTCTCGAAATCGAACTGAACGCAGACCTGATCCGGACCAAAAACCTCGTGTGGGACTTCTCGCTCAACATGACCCACTACAAGAACAAGGTGACCCACCTGCCGGAGCAGTTCAAAAACAACACGACGGCCGACGGCAAACACGTGGGCCGCTGGCAGGACACCAAATTCCTCACCGAAGGGGAATCCGTCTTCTCGTTCTACGTTCCGACCTACGCGGGAGTAGACCCCGAGACCGGAAAATCGCTGTGGTACACCTACAAGACCGATGATGCCGGCAACAAGGAGCGCATCAAGACCTCCGATTACTCGGTGGCCTCGCAGGAGGGCCGCGAAATGCACGGAGACGCCCTGCCGGACGTTTACGGCGGTTTCGGCACGTCGCTGCGCTTCTACGGCGTCGATTTCTCGATCGGCTTCACCTACCAGCTCGGCGGACAGGTTCTCGACCAGGGCTACAGGTTCTACATGAACTCCCCGGCAGGAACGTCGACCGGAAACAACTACCACCACGACCTGCTCAATTCGTGGACTCCCGAGAACTCCGGTTCGAACATTCCGCGTTTTGCTTACAACGACTCGAATCAGGCAGCCGTCTCGGACCGTTTCCTCACCAGCGCATCGTACCTGAACATCCAGAACATCACGCTCGGATATACGCTGCCCAAGCGTATCACGCGCAAGTTCCTCGTCGAGAATCTGCGTATCTACCTCGCCTGCGACAATGTATGGTACTGGTCCAAGCGTCAGGGTCTCGACCCGCGTCAGTCCATCAACGGAATCACGAACCCGTACTACTACGCCCCGATTCGCACCTTCTCGGGCGGTGTAACCGTAACGTTCTAATTTGTTAAACGACGAATATTATGAAAATGAACAACATACTGAAAACAACGGCGCTGCTTCTCGGTTCATCCGTGCTTCTTTCGGGCTGTATCAAGGAGACCTTCCCCGAAAGCGGATACGCCACCAGCGATCAGACTGCCGAATCTCCGTTCGCAAAGGAGGGTCTTATCACTGCGATGCCGACGGTGCTCATCACCAACTATATAGACCTCGGCGAGCACATCGACTTCGGCTACCCGGGCATCTTCGGCGCCACCGACCGCATGGTCGGCGAGGTGTTCCCCGTCAGCGGCAACCTGCCGGGCGGCAACCAGTACTACGACCGCTGGCAGGCATGGCTCTATCCGGGCAACTCGACCGGATTGGCAGCGAACGGCAAGATGTCCCCGTTCTTCTACACCAACTATTACAAGTTCATCTTCACGGCCAATGAGGCCATCGACATCGCAAACCAGAGCGAAGGCGCAGAGGAGATGATGGGCATTGCCAAGACTTTCCGCGCGCTCTGCTACCTCGACCTGGCCCGTCTCTACGACGCGCTGCCGGCCAAGGCTCCCGAACGTCCCGCCTACGAGACCGAGCTGGAAGCCGTCAAGGGGCTGACCGTTCCCATCGTCCGGGAAGATACGAGCATGGAGGAACTGGAGAACAACCCGCGCGTATCGCGTGAGGAGATGTTCAAGTTCATCTTCGAGGACCTCAACACCGCCGAGACCCTGCTGGCCAACTATACGCCGGCGACGAAAAACCTGCCCTCGCTGGCCGTGATCTACGGACTCAAGGCCCGCGCCTACCTCTGGCTGGGCGGATTCACCGAATCGTATGCGGAAGTTCCGACCGGCGACGCCGCTTACCGTCTGGCCGCCGAATACGCCCGCAAGGCCATCGACGCTTCGGGCTGCACGATTATGACCGAAAGCCAGTGGCTCGACCCGAAGACCGGGTTCAACACGGTCAATTCGTCGTGGATGTGGGCCATGATCCAGACCACCGACACCGTGCTCAACAACCTGCTGTCGTGGTCGGCCCACATGGCGACCGAGGCTATCTGGGGTTACGGCTACGGAGCGCAGCCGGGTATCTCGGTATTCAGCTACAACCGCATTTCGTCGGGCGACTTCCGCAAAAAGAGCTTTGTCGGAGCCGACCGCTCGTTTGACGCCATCGCACCCTATACGACCCTGACCGAGGAGGAGTTCGCAACGATAGCCCCCTACGCATCGTTTAAGTTCCACGCGGCCAACGGCGAAAAACGAAACTATTCCACGGGTAACGTGACGAGCATCCCGATGATGCGTGTCGAGGAGATGTACCTGATCGAGGCCGAGGCTACGGCGCACTACGACGCCACCACCGGCAAGTCGCTGTTGCAGTCGTTCATGGCCAACCGCGATCCGGCCTATACGGTTCCGGCGGCCAACGACCTGATCGACGAGATCATTTTCCAGAAGCGGATCGAGTTCTGGGGCGAGGGCGTCATCTTCTACGACCTGAAGCGTCTGAACATCGGCATGCACAACGGCGACACCGGCACGAACGCTCCCCCGATGGCCCAGCTTTCCACGGACGGACGCGCCCCCTGGTGGAACTGCGTGTTCCCGCTGAACGCCGTACAGCAGAATAAGGCGCTTGCGGGCAAGAACAACCCCAACCCGACCCAAACGGTCAAGTCTGTTAAATAAAAAACATCGCTATTTATGAAAAGTATAAAAATATTCTTTCTGGCGACTGTCGCCATCGTCGCGGGGCTGTTCACGGCCTGCAGCGACGATGACTTCAAAGCAGGTCCCGAGGTCGACGGCGCACAGGTCTACTTCCCCGAGAATGTGACCACCCAGCATAGCATCAGCGACGACGTCTCCTCCATCGCCATCCCGGTAAAACGCATCGCCAAGGACGAGGCGCTGACCGTAGCGGTTCTCGCCAGCGACGAGTCGGGTCTGTTCACCATTCCGTCGTCGGTATCGTTCGCAGCCGGCAAGGAGACTTCCGAACTGCTGATCACCTTCGACCGCACCAAACTCGAAGACGGCAAGGAATACCCCCTTTCGTTCCTGATCAACGACGAGGACAACACGACGCCCTACGGCAACCGCAGCCTCGATATTACGGTTATGCCCTGGCCGTGGGTGAAAATGGGAACCGGCAAATTCCGCGAAGGCTGGTTGAGCGATGTATTCACCGGCAATATGTTCGAAATCGATGTCACGGTACACAGCCATAAGTCGAAAGAAGGTATCTACATGGTTGAAGAGATGCTCGGCTGGCCTTATATGACCGAATTCTTCGGAGCTACGCAAGAGGAGCTTTCGGAGCAGTTCAGCTACACTCCGTCCAATATCGTCATCGATTGCAGCAATGCGACTCAAGTGACGATTGAAGAACAATGGTCGGGTATTACCGAAAACAGTAACGGTTACGGAAACTTTATGATCGCCTCGGCGGAACCCGGCACATTGGTCAACGGCGTCATCACCTTCCCGAAGGACGGATTGACCGCAAAACTCGTCGGATTGGATCGCGAATTTCCCGCTAACAGTCAAGGTACGTTCCGCATCATGCTGCCGGGCGCCGAAATAGTCGACTATACGCTCTCCGCCGTATACGACGGCATGAAGGTCAGCGCCGACGGAGAGACGGCGAGCGCCGTCATCGACTTCACCTACGGCGCCGACGTTACGAACATCCGCTATGTTCTCGTCGAAAATGAATTGACCGAGGCCGAAACCGCTACGCTTGTCGCAGCGATCGCCGACGGATCAGCCGAGAACATCAACGAGTTGCAGGACTTCACCGTAGGCGGCGAGAAAGTCTCCGCCGAAGCCGTACTGCCTGGACCCGGAACCTATACCGTAGTCGCCCTGCCCCTTGACAAAGCGCAAAAACCGGTTTCCGGCGAAGCTTCCGCAGCATCGTTCTACTTCCCGGGCATAGGAGGGACCTCGGTTCCCAACGACATCGCCGGCTCGCTCTATAAAGTCAGCGCCTATCCCGATGCCGCAGCATATGTATCGAAGTATCCCGATTACTCATCGGCCGTGTACGAGATCACCGGCACGGAGATGAAGAAGATCAAAACCTACTTCAACAAAACTTCCATAATCGACAATATCGAGATTCAAACCGGAGCCTGACCCTGCAGGATGTAGTCGATAAATACGGTAAAGAACTCAATGCCGATGCGATGGAAGAACTCGCAACGACCGGAAAATATTGGGACATAATGATCAATCTGACACCGGGCGCATCCTATACGCTGGTTGTCGAAGCAACGAACAACTACGGCAAGAAAAAACTGATCGTGTGCGAACCGTTCGTGACGGACATACCGCCCTATACCGGAGAGTTGATCATCGGGAAATACGGCATGTCCTACGCGGCCAGCGCTGAAGACACGTTCGAAAATGTATTCGAGGTAATACCTACCGTCGGAAGCAACACCGAATTTTTCGTGAAGGATTTCGCCGTAGAGGACGGCACCCAATGGTACGCAACCTATGACTCGGCCAAGTCGACGCTCACGATGAGCGGCGTGCAGCTCGGCCGGGAGGACAAAGGCAACCTGCTCGGCAAATTCACGAAGGCGCTCACTCCGGACCAGTCCCGCGGTTACGGTATCTTCTCGTTCGCAACCAAAGAGAGCGAAGGCAGCGATCCGATCGTATTGACGATCGATCCGGCGTCGAAACAAGTTTCAGCGCTGACGACCGACGTCGAGGTTCCCGTTGCTGATTTCACCGTCAACAAGATCGTCGGAGCCTTGGCAGCATACTATGCCGACGGAACGACCATCACGAAGCAGAGCGGAACGACATCCGCAGCATCCGCAGCCAAAGTTCAGGGCGTCCGCACGAAGATCCCGTTCAGCAGCGTCCGTGTTCCGGCCCATATCGGGAAGTCGCTCGACAGCCGCGGTCTCCAGATGAACGCCACATTCGTCAGGAACAGCGACAACACGAACCACGGCGTCCGCACGTTGAGCGTGAAGACGGCGAAATGCGAGCCGCTGCCGAAACAGATCGGCCGCCGCGCCGATTTCAAAATCCGCGAAAACCTTCCGGTTTTGAAATAACCGACGCATATTGTTCCACACGACCCGACACAGTCCGAGCGACCGTGTCGGGTTCTGTGGTCCAATGAAACGAAACATCGGTCACGACATGCACTAATATTAGGATTATAAGATTATGACAAGGACAACAACTTTATGGAGCCTGCTGCTCCTGTCTGCGGCGCTCGCCCTGGGGTCGTGCACCAAGGATGCGACGGAGCAGGCGACGGGTCCCGAACCGGAAGCGAAAGCGGCCTCCAAACTCGTATTCTCGTCGGAGAACGCCGTCAGGGGCGAACTGCTGGTCTGCTTCGGCGAAGAGGCCGTAGCGGGCATCGAATCGTCGGTCATGCAGGTTACGCGTTCGGGCGGCGTCGCCACCCGTTCGGGCATCGCCGATTTCGACGCCGTGCTCGGCAGCATCGGGGTAAAGGCGTTACAGCGCCTGTTCCCGGTAGACGAACGGAACGAGGAGCGCACGCGCGCCGCCGGTCTGCACCGCTGGTACGTTGTGGAGTTCGATGATGCCGCCGATCTCGACAAGGCGGCCCTCGACATGGCCCGGATCGCCGAAGTGAGCAAGGTGGAATTCAACCAGCAGCTGATGCACGTGCACGAAGGCCGGGTCATCCCGCTGGCCGAAACCGGCGCTGCGCCGCAGACCCGTGCGGCCGTCGGGTTCAACGATCCCCACCTGGGCAAACAATGGCACTACATCAACACCGGCGACAAGTCGATCTATTCGAAGATCAAGGCGGGAGCCGATGTCAACTGCGACGAGGCTTGGAAGCTCTGCACGGGCGACCCGCGCGTTATCGTCGCGGTCGTGGACAACTGCGTGCAGTGGGACCATCCCGACCTGGCCGCCAACATGTGGACCAACACCGCCGAGCTGAACGGCTCGGAAGGCCGTGACGACGACTCGAACGGCTATGCCGACGACATACACGGGTTCAACTTCGTCGACAATACGACGCTGACCATCAGCACCAAAGGCGATGCACCGGACCACGGCACGCACGTGGCAGGAACGGTCGCAGCCGTGAACAACAACGGCACGGGCGTCGCAGGCATCGCAGGCGGCTCGGGCAAAAACGACGGCGTGAAGATCATGTCCTGTCAGATTTACCACGACAAAGACGGCGGCGACGTGGCCATGGCGGCCAAGGCCATCAAATACGCCGCCGACAACGGCGCGGCGATCATCCAGTGCAGCTACGGCTACCCTGCCGGCTCGGTAACCTCCGACACGGCCTATTCCAGCGGCGCCAGCGCCGAGAAGCAGGCCATCGACTACTTCATCGCCAAACAGAACTGTGCGGCCGTCAGCGGCGGACTGGCCATATTCGCCGCCGGCAACGACATGACCGGCATGTCGAGCTACCCCGGCGCTTACCGCGACTACATCTCCGTAACGGCCATGTCGTGCGACTACACCCCGGCCTACTACACCAACTACGGTCCCGGCTGCAACATTGCGGCTCCCGGCGGCGACGCCTACCAGTCGTATCTGGAAAACATAAATACCGGAGCGTCCGAGGTGTTATCGACCGTCAACGGCGGAAAGTACGGCTACATGCAGGGCACGTCGATGGCCTGCCCCCACGTTTCGGGCGTGGCGGCGCTCGGGCTCTCCTATGCGCTGCAACTCGGCAAGACCTTCACCCAGAACGAATTCACGACGCTGCTGCTGACATCGGTAAACGACATCAACCAATACTGCACCGGAACGAAACAGTATTTCACAGACAAGGGCAGTCTGGCGATGCTCGACCTGTCGCAGTACAAAAAGGGAATGGGCACGGGTTACATCGACGCCTACCAGGTGCTGATGAACGTCCGCGGCATCACCTGCATCCCGATTCCCGTCGGCAGCCAGTACACGCTGAACCTGCAACCGTACCTCGGCGGCGGAAATCTGGACCTGAAGATTACGGAAATCTCCATTTCGGCCGAAGACATGAACCGGCTGGGCATTTCGGCGAACCCGACCATATTCGCCAACCAGATCATCCTCAAGTGCACCAAACCCGGTTCGGCGGTGGTCCGGATCAAGCTGCTCGCCGGAAACGGCAACAACAGCGGAATGAACGGCATGCCGATCACGAAGGAATTCGCCTTCATCGCACGTGAGGTTCATTCCCAGAACGGAGGTTGGTTATAAAACAAGGGCACATTATGAAAAACATCAAACTGTTATTGATCGGCCTCGCCGCGGCGTTCGCGCTGACCGGGTGCGGCGATTCGTCCAAGGATACGCCCGAACCCGAGGGCGACGGCAACGTCGTCGGCAGCTGGCATCTGGTTTCGTGGAGTTCGCTCCAGTCCGCCGACGTCTACCTCTCGTTCAGCGAGTCCGGTTCGTTCGACATCTACCAGCGGCTCTACAAGCCCGAATACGTCCACCTGGACGGCACGTATTCCTACGACAAACCCACGCTCAGCGGCCGGTACAGCGACAACACCCCGTGGGGAAGCGCCTCATACCGGGTTTCGTTCAACGCAGACGGAACACGGATGACGCTGACCAGCACTTCGAGCACGAGCGACGTCTCGGTCTTCGTCAAGGCCGAAATCCCGTCGGAGATCATCTCCGGCGCGCTGGAGTCCACACCCCAAAGCAGGGCCGAAGATATGCCGCGGTTCCTCTGAACCGCCGTCCTGCCGGCATGCGCCGCAACCCTTCATCGGGTTGCGGCGTTTTGTTTCCGGGCGAAGGCCGCGCCGCGCACGGGACTCTTCCGCACCCCGGCATGCAACTTGCCGGAGCAATAAAAAAGCCGGCAGTAGCGCCGGAAAAATATTTTTTGTAAATTTGTGCCAAAACAAAACAAAAAAGGTTTATGGCAATTACCGAAATACTTCCCGGCATCCACTACGTCGGGGTCAATGACCGCACCACCACGCGCTTCGAAGCCCTCTGGTCGCTTCCGATGGGCGTGTCGTACAACGCCTATCTGGTCGCAGGCGAAAAGATCGCCCTGATCGACACCGTCGAAGAGTCCTTCGGCAGCCGCCTCGAAGCCAACATCAGCGAGGCCATCGGCGAAAGGAAGATCGATTATCTGGTCGTCAACCACATGGAACCCGACCACTCGTCGTCGATCGCAGCGCTGCGCCGCATCTATCCCGACATCGAGATCGTCGGCAATGCCAAGACGCTCCAGATGATCGAAGGGTTTTACGGCATCGCCGGGGGCACGGTCGAGGTCAAGGAGGGCAACACGCTCGATCTGGGCGGCAAGACGCTGTCGTTCCACATGATCCCGATGGTGCACTGGCCCGAGACGATGGTCACGTGGTGCGCCGGCGACCGGACGCTCTTCTCCGGCGACGCTTTCGGCACGTTCGGGGCGCTCGACGGCGGCATCACCGATTCGCAGGTCGAGACCGACCGCTACTGGGACGAGATGCGCCGCTACTACGCCTGCATCGTGGGCAAGTACGGCGGTCCCGTGCAGAAGGCGCTCCAGAAGGTCCGCACGCTGCCCGTCGGGACGATCTGTTCGACGCACGGACCCGTATGGCAGCGGCAGATCGCAAAGGTTCTGGATATTTACGACCGTCTGAGCCGCTACGAAGGCGAACCGGGCGTGGTCGTGGCCTACGCCTCGATGTACGGCAACACGGAGCAGATGGCCGAGCGCATCGCGCGCGAACTGGCCTCGCGGGAGGTCGGCCCGATCCGGGTCTACAACCTCTCCTACGCCGACCCGTCGGTGGTCCTGCGCGACGTTTTCCGTTTCGACACGCTGATCGTCGGCGGCCCGACCTACAACGGCAACCTGTTCCCGCCCGTGGCCGAACTGCTCGACCGCATCGCCGCGCGCGGCATTCCCCGGCGCAGATTCGGCTGGTTCGGTTCGTTCTGCTGGGCCGGAGCCTCGGTGCGCCTGCTCGCGGAGTTCGCCCAGAAGATGAAGTGGGAACCCCTGTGCGATCCCGTGGAGATGAAACAGGGCTACTCGCACGAGATGTGCGATCCCTGCGCAACGCTGGCGGAGGCTGTCGCCGGATGCAGGTGCGGAAAATAGAACGACGCAGGGGCGGTCTTCGGACCGCCCTTTTTCGTACTGCGGCGGGGATATTTCGAAAAAAAGACTATATTTACATTCCGAAAGAAAAAACTCCAGGAATTATGATGAAAATTGCAATCGTGGGAACGGGTTACGTAGGACTCGTATCGGGGGCCTGCTTCGCCGAAATGGGACTCGACATCACCTGCGTGGACATAGACGCCGAAAAGATAGAGGGTCTGAACGCAGGCGTTATCCCGATCTACGAGCCGGGACTTGAGGAGCTTGTGCGGCGCAACGTGGAGGCGGGACGCCTGCACTTCACCACCGACCTCACGGAGTGCCTGCCCCATGTCGAGGTGGTCTTCTCGGCCGTCGGAACCCCGCCCGACGAGGACGGTTCGGCCGACCTGAAATACGTTCTCGACGTGGCCCGCACCTTCGGTCGCCACATCCGGAAATACACCGTGCTGGTCACCAAGAGCACCGTCCCCGTGGGCACGGCGCAGAAGGTGCGCGCCGTGATCGAGGAGGAACTCGAGAAGCGCGGCTGCAAGGTCCCGTTCGACGTCGCCTCGAACCCCGAATTCCTGAAGGAAGGTGCGGCGATCAAGGACTTCATGTCGCCCGACCGCGTGGTCGTGGGCGTCGACAGCGAACGGGCGCGCAAGCTGATGGCCAAGCTCTACCGGCCGTTCCTGATCACCAATTTCCGCGTGCTGTTCATGGACATTCCCTCGGCCGAGATGACCAAATACGCAGCCAACGCCATGCTCGCGACGCGCATTTCGTTTATGAACGAGATCGCCAACCTGTGCGACCGCGTGGGCGCCGACGTGGAGATGGTCCGCAAGGGCATCGGCTCCGACGCCCGCATCGGCAACAAGTTCCTCTACCCCGGCTGCGGCTACGGCGGTTCATGCTTCCCGAAGGACGTGAAGGCGCTGGCCCACACGGCCCGGGAACACGGCTACACGATGCAGGTCATCGAGGCCGTCGAGCGGGTCAACGAGCAGCAGAAAGGGATTGTTTTCGAGAAATTGCAGACCGCGTTGGGCGACCTGCGGGGCAAGGTCGTCGCAATCTGGGGGCTGGCCTTCAAACCCGAGACCGACGACATGCGCGAAGCTCCGGCAACGGTGGTGATCGGCCGCCTGCTCGATGCCGGAGCCGAAGTGCGGGCCTATGATCCCGTGGCGATACCGGAAGCGCAGCGCCGGATGAAAGACAAACCGATCCGTTACGTCCGGACGATGTACGAGGCCGCCGAAGGCGTCGACGCTGTGGCCCTCCTGACCGAATGGAAGGAGTTGCGCATGCCCGACTGGACACAGCTGCGCGCGACGATGCGGGGCGACGCGGTCGTCGACGGCCGCAACATCTTCGACAAAGCGGAGGTTGAAGCGGCGGGATTCCGCTACTTCGGCATCGGAAAATAAAAAACCGGCCCGCTTTCCGCGGGCCGGCTCTCTTTCGGATCACAGCATCGGAACCACCGTCACGTAGATCGCTGCGATGATGGCCGACGTGATGACGCCCATGATATTGGCTCCCAGCGCGTCGGGCAGGATCATCGACGAGGGGTTGTCGTGCGCGACGATCTTCTGCGCGACCTTGGCCGTCGTAGGCACGCAGCTGACGGCGGCGATACCGATGACGGGGTTGAAATTGCCCCGCTTGAAGAAATACATGAGGTAACCGCCCAAAATGCCCCCGATGCCCGAGATCAGCAGGGCAAGAATCCCCAGGACGAGCAGTTTGAGCACCGTGGGGTCGAGCAGCGTGTGCGCGTCGCACAGCACGCCCAGCAGGATTCCCAGGAAAAACGTCGAACCGTAGAGCATCGGTCCGCTGATGAAATCGTTCACATGCTTGAGTCCCGACTCTTTGATCACCACACCGATGAAGAGCGAGAAGAAGAGCGGAGCGGCCACCGGGAAGAGCAGGCACAGGATCACGCACATCACCACGGCGAACGAAATCTTGGTCGCGGCGCTGTACTGCTTCACCGGTTTCTTCGCCGGTTTCATTTTGATGGCGCGCAGACGCTTGGGGACCATCGCCCGCACCAGGTAGGGATAGCCGCCGTAGGTCAGGCCGAGATAGAGATAGGCGACGACGGTGATCGGCACGAAGATCTCCTTCGAGAGGTTGAGCGAGGTGAAAAGCACCATCGGCCCGTCGGCCCCGCCGACCATCGCGATCGAGGCGCTGTCGCTGGGACTCAACCCCATCGAATAGGCGATCGGCAGCACAGCGAACGTGCCCAGCTCGGCGCACAGCGCGAGGAACATGCTCTGCAAGGGCTTCGCCAGCACGAAATTGATGTCGAGCATCGTCCCGATGCCCATGAAAATCAGACAGGCTATCAGTCCGTTGCTGAACGTGAAGGTGTAGATCGGTTGCAGGAAGTCGATCTGCAAAATGTTCATCAGCTGGTCGGTTTCCGTGACCATGGGGTCCAGAAACAGGTTGCCGTGCATGCCGCCCGGAAAAATCAGCACCCCGGCGTTCACCGCCGCCATGCCCAGCCCCATCGGAATCATCACCAGCGGTTCGAGCACGCCCCTGCGCCCCAGGTAAACCAGCAGGATGCCCAACAGAATCAGCCCGATACGCGCATACATGATCGCGGAATCGGCTTGCAGCAGGGTCGAGATTCCCTGGAAAATATTGCCAAGATCAAACCGTTCCATGGTGCAGCTCGTATAAACGGGTCATCTCGCTGTCTTGCCGTGCGGCATCCCCGGGGGTGCCGAGGTGGTATTCGGCCAGAGCGTCCATCGCATGGTCCGCATCCGGATCGGCGGAAACGTCCCCGCCGATCCGGGCGACCGAACGGATGTAGCGGTCGGTACGCGCAATGTCCATGCGGTAGGCGCGGCCCCATATGCGGCCTTTTCTCAACAGCGCGGAGATCTCCGTTCCGTTAAGCCGGGAGAAGAAAAACGTCATCAGTTTGAGTACGTACGCGAAGGCCATTCCCACGATAAACGTGAAGCCCATCATCAGCGACGTCTCCCCGATCATATGCATCAAATCCATTTTTTTACATTCATCAAAGTTTTACCATCGGGTGTGCCGGAACATTCTGCGCATGCGGCAAAGCATGCCGAACGTCGTTCGCCGCACCGGCGTCGGTGCGACAGCCCGGAGTCCGCACACGGAAATCCGACGTACGATGCACGGACGGCATCATACGCTTGAAAGCGAAAGGATTTGACGGCTAAATGACCAGAACGCCGAACCGGAGGTAGTCGGCGCGATGGAAAGGCAGGGCGGTCTGCCCGCCGCGCAATAAAGAAGAGACGACGTATTTCGTGCAGCAGCCCTGCGCCAGCGGGAAATGCCGCCCGGAGCAGACGTCACGGTCGCCGCCCGACACCCGCTGCGGACCTTCCACCGGCTTGCGCAGCGACCGCACGGGGCAAGGCACGGCCGTCCGGACGGTCTCCGTCGCCACGCAGTCCCCGTATTTGAAACCGGCAAGGAAACATTCCGCCGTCTGCCGGACCGCAGCCGCAGCCGGCACTCCGGACTTCGCCCCCGAATCCATGACGGACGAGAGGGAGGAGACCAGCAGAAAGAGGAATATGAAGACCGATGTTTTCATAGCGTACGGAAATACCCGTACCACAAATTTAGTACAAATCCGGAAGACAAGCAAGTTCGCGGCGGTTTTCTTTCAATTCATTTCAATTCATTTCAATTCATTTCCGGCCGGAGGTCGGACGAAGCCGTTCTCCGCCCCCGACCGGCCATGCGGGCCTGCCGGACGGGCACAAAAAAGGCCGGGAAATCCCGGCCCGGAAGGTATGGACTGCGTCTACCTGCGCACCTTGACGATGATCTTGCGCACCGTGCCCTCGCCCACCATCGGGGCGTGCCCGTCCTCGGGGAAAAGCACCGTAAACTGCCCCGGACGCATCGTGTAATAGGTCTGCGGCACGTCGTCGAAGAGCTGGATGTCATTCTCGACGCTGAATTCGCCCAGCGGCTTCTTGAGCTCCCTGCGCTCGCTCCAGCCGAAGGACTCCTCCTCGCCCCGGATGAGAACCTGGATGTCGATGTACTCGTTGTGGATTTCGAGTTTGGCGTCGGGCTTCTGTTTCAGCTCGCGCTCCATGACGTTGACGTAGATGTCCTTGCCGTCGAGTTCGTGAATACCCGGTTCCATCGTCGTCCAGTCGGTCGAGGCGATCAGTTCGAAAGCCTGTTTCATGCGCGGGCTTACGCCGTAGTAAAGCGCGCTGTTTTTCAGAGAGTCTAAAATCATATTCTTTATTTGTTTTTCGGTTCTGCGTTCGTCCGCCGCCGAATTCTGCGACCCCGCGGAGCGAATACAAAGTTAACAAGATTTTTTGTTTTGACAAAGTGGCGGAAAAAGCATTATATTTGATGTCGGAACGTCTTACCGGACCGCACCCGATTCGGCTTGGACTCCACCCTGCTTTTGCGTACCTTTAATAAAAACATACCGATCATGGACTTTACGGAAATCAGACTTTCGGGCAAAACCCGTCGTGAACACGATCTGCTGGGCGAAATGGAAATCCCGGCGGAGTATTATTTCGGCGTGCAGACCATGCGCGCGGTGGAGAATTTCCACATCAGCCGCGTGCGGCTCAACTTCTTCCCGGAGCTGATCCGCGCCCTGGCCGACGTCAAGCAGGGCGCCGCGATGGCCAACCGTGACCTGGGACTGCTCGACCCGGCGATCGCCGACGCGATCATCCGGGCCTGCGAGGAGCTGCGCGCCGGGAAACTCGAGGAGCAGTTCGTCGTCGACATGGTGCAGGGCGGCGCCGGCACGTCGACCAACATGAACGCCAACGAGGTGATCGCCAACCGGGCGCTCGAACTCCTCGGCCATGAAAAGGGCGAATATCAGTTCTGCCACCCCAACAACCACGTCAACCTCTCGCAGTCGACCAACGACGCCTACCCCACGGCCGTGAGGATCGCACTGGTGCGCAGCATCGAGAAACTGGTGGCCTCGCTGCGCGAACTCATCGCGGCGTTCCACGCCAAGGGCGAGGAGTTCTCCGGCATCATCAAGATGGGCCGCACGCAGCTTCAGGACGCCGTGCCGATGACCCTCGGACAGGAGTTCGAAGCCTACGCCGCCAACCTCACCGAGGAGACCGAGCGGCTGACGGCCAACATGAAACTTTTCTTCGAGATCAACATGGGGGCCACGGCCATCGGAACGGGCATCAACGCCGACCCCGACTACGCCGGGCTTTGCACCCGTTACCTGCGCGAGATCACCGGACTGCCGCTCGTCGAGGCGTCGAACATGATCGAGGCCACGAGCGACACGGGCGCCTTCATTATGAACTCCTCGGCCCAGAAACGCCTTGCGGTGAAACTCTCGAAAATCTGCAACGACCTGCGGCTGCTCTCGTCGGGTCCCCGCTGCGGGCTGAACGAGATCAACCTCCCGCCGCGCCAGCCGGGATCGTCGATCATGCCGGGCAAGGTCAACCCCGTGATCCCCGAAGTCGTCAACCAGGTAGCGTTCCGCGTGATCGGCAACGACCTCACCGTGACGATCGCATCGGAAGCCGGACAGCTCGAACTGAACGTCATGGAGCCGATCATCGTCCACTGCCTGTTCGAGAGCATCGAAATGCTGATCAACGCCATGAACACGCTGCGCGAGAAGTGCATCGCCGGCATCACGGCCAACGAGGAGGTCTGCCGCCGGATGGTCTTTAACAGCATCGGGCTGGTGACGGCGCTCAACCCCTATCTGGGCTACGAAACGTCGAGCATGCTGGCCAAGGAGGCCCTCAAAACCGGCAAGGGCATCTACGACCTCGTACTCGAGCATAAGCTGATGAGCGAAGAGGAGTTGCACAAGGTGCTGCAACCCGAAAACATGGTCCACCCGCGCAAGAAGATCGGAGAGTGACCGAACGGAACAGCCCCGGCTCATCGGGCCGGGGCTGTTCCGTTCCGCCGGGCCGCTATTCCGCCAGCCCGTAACGGCGCATCAGGGGCTTCACGTCGGGCACGGCGCCGCGGAAACGCACGTACTGCGCCATCGGCTCGTCATAGCCCGCTTCGGTCAGGATATGGCGGCGGTAACGGCGCGCGGTTTCGGGATCGAAAATATCGCCCGTGCCGGTGAATGCCGCGAAGGCATCGGTGTCCAGCACCGCCGACCACGTGTAGGAGTAGTACTGCGCGGGGTAACTGCTGGCGAAGATGTGGTTGTAATAGGTCGTCCGGAAGCGTAAAGCGGTATGCTCCGGGAAGTCGTAACGTTTCAGGAACGCCCGTTCGAAAGCCGCCACGTCGCACCCTTCGACCGGCCGCAGCACGGTGTGCCATTCGAGGTCGAGCAGCGCGGTGGCATAGAAATCGGTCAAGTAAAGCCCCTTCAGGAAGTTCTCCGACTCCTTGAACTTCGCGATCAGCGCATCGGGAATCGGACGCCCCGTCTCGTAATCGCGGGCGTAGTGTTTCATCACCTCCGGCTCCCAGGCCCAATGCTCGTTCAGCTGCGAGGGCAGTTCGACCATGTCGCGCGGGAAGCTGCCCGTCACCTGTGGATACGGCCCGCGCGAGAGGAAACCCGCCAGAGCGTGTCCGAATTCGTGGAAGAGGGTCTTGACCTCGGAGGTCGACAGCAGCTTCGGCCTGCCTTCGGCCGCACGCGAGAAGTTGCAGCTGATGGTCACCAGCGGCAGCACCTCCCGCTCTCCGGCGCACGAATACCCGCGCAGGCGCGAGCACCACGCGCCGCCGCGTTTGCCCTTGCGGACGAAACAATCCAGATAAAGCAGTCCGAGGGGGCGGCCTTCGGCGTCTTTCGCCTCGAAGGTCAGCACGTCGGGGTGGAAAACGGGAATGTCCGTGCGCTGCGTCAGCGTGATTCCGAAAAGACGGTTGGCCACATAGAAAACGCCGTCGTTGAGCACATTGTCGAAAAGCAGGTAGTTGCGCATGCGCCCCAGTTCGGACCCGAATTTCGCCTTGCGCAGCTTGCCCGAATAGAAGGCCACGTCCCACGGTTCCAGCCGGAAGGCCGAATCCCGCTCGTATTTCACGGCGAAAGCCTCCAGTTCGGCACGCTCCGCACGCCCCTTCCCCGCGGCAGCGTCCTTGAGCGGCAGCAGCAGTTCGCGGACCTTTTCGGGCGTCCCGGCCATGTTCGTCTCCTGCGTGTAGGCGGCATAGTTCTCGTATCCCAGCATCCGGGCCCGTTCGAGACGCAGGTTGACGATGTCGACCGACAACTGGCGGTTGTCGTACTTCCGGTCCATGCAGCGCGAGGTGTAGGCCTCGTAGAGTCTCCTGCGCAGGTCGCGGTTCGTGGCCGAAGCCATGACCGACGCATAGTCGCCGTTCGTGAACCCGACGGCCCAGACGCCCTGATGCCCCTGCCGGGCCGCATTGCGGGCGAAACGCTGCCGGGTCGTCCCCGCAAGCCCGTCGAGCAGGCTGCTGTCCTGCACGTACAGGACGAACTCCTGGGTCGCCTGCGTGATGTTCTGTCCGTGGCGGATGCGTTTGAGCGAAATCTCGCGGTTCAGCTCCTTGAGCCGCTCCTTCTGCCCGGGCGTGCAGAGCGCCCCGCCGCGGATGTAGCTCCGGTAGACCTTGCCGAGCGTCCGCAGCTGGAGCGAATCCAGCCCGGCCGCATCGCGCCGGTCGTAGACGGCCTTCACCAGGCGGAAGATCGCCGTGTCGAGCGTCACGGCGTCGTATGCCTCTCCGGTCAGCTGCGCGGATTCCAGAGAGATCCGGATGATGGAGTCGCCTCCGAAATTCGATTTCAGGTAACCCAGCACCGCGCGCGGAACGTCCAGCAGGCTGTCGGCACGGTCGAGCGGCACGACGACGTTTTCGAAAGTCGCCTCCGCGGGGTCCAGCGCCCTGATTTTCGCAATCCCGGCCTTGTAGGCGCGGATGCCCTCCTCAATGGCGGGCATGATGTCGGCGGCATGGATACGGTCGAAGCGGGGCGCCCCGTAAGGGGCTTCGGAAGGCATCAGCAACGGATTTCCGGCAAAAAGCCGGCCGGAGAAAAGGAACAGCCCACATACGGAGAGGAGAAGCGTTCTCCTTACGAGCGGAAGGGATCGGATCATGGCGAACGATTGGCTGAATTTTTCCACAAGATAGCAAAAAAATCGTTCCGGACAACACCTGCCGGCAAATTAAAACCGGCGGAAAGAGTGTTTCCGCCGGGGCATCCCGTTTTCCGGGTAATTCGTCAGGAACTTTTCCGAAGCCGCACGACGACGGGATGGTGGTCCGAATAGTCGACCGGAAGCACCTCGTAGGAGAGCGGTTCGAAACCGCCGCTCAACACGTAGTCGATGCGCAGCGTGTTGTAGAAACCGCGGAACGTATGCGAATAGCCCGACCCGCACTCACGGAAGGCGTCGCGCAGCCCCCGCGCCATCGTGCGGTAGACATACGACATGGGCGTATCGTTGAAATCGCCGCAGACGATCCGCCGCGTGCGCGTCGCACCCACGACCTGCGCGATGCTGTCGACCTGCGCGGCCCGAAGCACGCTATTCTCGCGCAAACGGGTCACGATACTGCGGATTTTGGTCTCGCGCGCTGTGTCCGAGAGAAACTGATGGCTGGTGATGAACTGGTTGTCCGAAGCGTTGATGGCCGTCGAGCGCAGGTGGTTGTTGAAAACCCGCACGGTGTCCTCGCCCACAATCACGTCGGCCCAGACCGAAGACGAAGGCGTCAGCACGGTGTCCGAACGCAGGATGCGGTATTTGCTCAAGATGGTCAGCGTCGAGCCGTAGACCGAATCCGGGGCCTGCGTGCGTCCGAAGTGCGCGATCTCGTACTTCTCGCCCAGCAGCGAAAACTCCTCGGACTGCTCCGCGAGGCGGGCATTGAACTCCTGGAGGCAGATCAGGTCCGGAGCCTGCTCCTCGATCAGGCGCAGGATGTCGTCGACGCTGCTCCGGCCGTCCTCGCCGTAGAAACTGCGCACGTTGTAGCTCATAACCTTGACAGCAGCGCGGTCGAAGGCCGTCTCCGTGGCATAGCTGCGGCGGATTTCAGGACGCCAGAAGAGCGAGACCTTGAAAAGCCCCGCCACGACGACGACCAGCATCGCCCCGGCGCACACCCAGCGCCAGCGGATGATCCAGTAGAGCGTCAGCACGACCGACGCGACATAGACCGCCGGAGCGGCCAGCCCCAGCACGGGAAAGAACCACACGCTGCCCGGATCGACATAGGGGACGAAATAGGTGAGAACCATCGTCGCGCCCACGGCCAGCGTCACGAGCGTCAGCGCCAGGTCTACGAGCCGCATGACGAGACTGCGGCGCCGTTTCCCCGAAGGGCCTCCCCCGTATCCGTTATAGTAATCGGAAGCCATCGTCTAAAAACGGATCGTTCCCCGGCGTTTCCACCAATGCAGCAGCAGGAATCCCCACAGCATGCCGCCCACATGGGCGAAATGAGCCACGTTGCCCACGCCCCTCCATCCGAGGAACAGCTCGATGACGGCATAGATGATGACGAACCACTTGGCCTTCATCGGAATAGGCGGAATCAGCAGCATGATGACCGCATTGGGATGCATCACGCCGAACGCCAGCAGCAGGCCCATCACCGCGCCCGACGCGCCGACCAGCAGCAGCGGCAGTTCGCCGAACGCCAGCGCCGTGAGGTACTGGATCAGCGCCGCACCCACGCCGCAGACCATGTAGAAGGTCAGGAAACGCTGCGAGCCGAGTTCGTATTCGAGCGTACGCCCGAACATCCACAATGCGAACATGTTGAAGAAGATATGTTCGAAATTGGCATGCAGGAACATGTAGGTGATGAACTGGTAGGTATGGAAATAGGGCGTTCCCAGCGACAGGGCGCAATACTGCATGATCGTGTCGCCGACGGGCAGCAGCGCCGTGGCCATGTAAACCAGTACATTGATGATTATCAAATTCTTGACCACCGGAGGGGTCTGAAAATAGCGGTTCATGCGTTTTAATTTTTGCAAATGTAACTCTTTTTCCGCCGGATTATCCCAACTTGGCGCGCAAATCTTCCGGCGTGATCTCGGCGGTGATCGCCTTGCCCGAGGGCGAAAAACTGAAACTGCCCGTGTCGGCCAGCTGTGCGAGCAGCGCCGCGGCCTCCTCGCGCGACAAGGTCCGCCCCGCACCCTTGGCGCCGGAGCGGGCCATCACGCCGGCGATCTTCTCGCGCCGCACATCGGAGAGCGACACCGGAGTCGCAAAGGCCTGCAACAGGTCGAACAGCAGCCGGTCCACGGCGTCGGCGGGCATGTCGGCGGGCGTGCCCCTCACTTCGACGGTCCCTTCGCCGCAGAAGTCGATGTCGAAGCCCAGGGCAGCGAACTCCACGGCATTCTCCTCCAGCAGGGCGTATTCGTCGCCCGAAAGGACCAGCCGTTCGGGGAACAGCAACTGCTGGCTCACCGACGAGCCGTTGCCCAGCATCCGGAGGTAATCCTCGTAAAGAATCCGCTCGCGGGCGCGCCGCACGTCGACCACTACGAAGCGGCCGCCCAGCAGAGCGGCGACATAACCGCCCGGCAGCGGCAGCGCATCGGTGAATTCCGGACGCTGCGGCATGTCGAACCGCTGCTGTTCGGGAGCGGCCGACGAAGGGATGAAATCCAGGGCGCTGTCGTCGAATCCGCCGCCCGAAGGGGTGATCTCGAAACCGCCTCCCGACTCGAACTCCTCGAACTCCCCGGCGTCCGCACCCGGCAGGGCGAATCCGCCCGCCGCGGCCTGCGGGAACGACGGCGCGGCGCTCCGGACTCCGCCCGTGCGCAATCCTCCGACCGCGCTGTCCGACACGACCCCGCCGTCGCGGTACGGCACGTCGAAGCCCGTGAAATCAACGTTCGGATCGGGCGCCGAAGGGTCGATATACTCCTCGCGGAAAGGGTTGTAGTCGCTGTTCGACATGGCCAGCGGCTCGCTGTACACGGCTCCTTTCTGCAAAACGGGAATCTCCACCGGGCTGTCCCGGTCGAAATCCATCAGCGGCACGGCGCCCGTTTTGGCCAGCGTCTCGCGCACGGCGGCGTTGACGATCTGCCACACGGCCTCCTCGTCGGCGAACTTGACCTCGGTTTTCTGCGGGTGCACGTTGACGTCGATACGCCCGGGATCGAGCGTCAGGTAGAGGAAATAGGAGGGCTGGCAGCTCTCGGGAATCAGCTTCTCGTAGGCTTTCAGAATGGCGCTCGTCAGATAGGTGCTCTTGAAAAAGCGCCCGTTGACAAAAAGGTATTGCTCCGTGTTGCGTTTCTTGGCGGCAGCCGGACGGCCGATATATCCCTCGATGCAGGCGATCGAAGTGTCGGCCTCGACCTCCAGCAGGTTCTGCTTGATGTGACGCCCCACCACGTCGACGATGCGTCCCGCCAGCGACCCGGCCTGCAACGTATAGACCGGAGCGTCGTTGGCGTAGAGTTCGAAGGCGATCTGCGGGTTACAGAGCGCGATGCGCTGGAACTCGGCCTTGATCTGCGACGCCGAGGTGGTGCTCTTGTCCAGAAAACGGCGGCGCGCCGGGACGTTGTAGAAAAGGTTGCGCACGAAGAACTGCGAACCCACGGGACACATCACCGGGTTCTGCGCCGCGAACTGCCCGCCGTTGATCTCGGTCTGCGTACCCACCTCGTCGCCGGCCTGCCGGGTGCGCAGTTCGACCTGCGACACGGCGGCGATCGAAGCCAGAGCCTCGCCGCGGAATCCGAACGTGTGCAGGGCGTAAATATCCTCCACGGCCCCGATCTTGCTCGTGGCGTGGCGGTCGAAGGCCATGCGCGCGTCGATGGGCGACATGCCGCAGCCGTCGTCGACGATCTGGATCAGGTCCTTGCCGCCGTCGCGGAAGTTGACCTTCACCGAAGTCGCCCCGGCGTCGATGGCGTTCTCCATCATCTCCTTCACCACCGAGGCGGGCCGGTTGACGACCTCGCCCGCGGCGATCTGGTTGGCAACGACCTCGGGTAATAATCTGATCTTGTCTGCCATTTACTCCTCGTAATCGTTGGGAACGACCCTAATAGGCGCATAGGGATTGAACTCCTCCTCCCCGACCTGCTGCGTTTCGGTCGCGGGTGCGGTCCGCGCGCGCAGGAACACATCGGCCAGCTTCGGGTAGAGCAGGTAGATAAAAAGCAGCACCAGCACGGCCCCCGCGGCCATCTTCAGCACACGGATACGCCCCCGCTCCTCCTCGTTCGAACGCCGCGCATCCCGGGCTTCGCGCTGGGTGCGGATGTACTGTCCGGGCTGGTATTCGCGGTCGGCATCCTCGGCGCGCTCGCCGCGCAACTCGGCACGGCGCTGTTCACGGGCCTCCTTCTCGGGGTCGTAATAACGCGGGATGTAATTGAATTTGTTCGGGTGCCGTTTGAAAGGGGTAAAGCCTAACATGGTCGTTCTATTTTTTGTAAAGATACGAATATCTTCGCAATTTTATTGCATGACTCTCTTTATTGTGGTTGCATTGCGACAAGCCCCCGCCTCAGGCGGGGGTTTAGGGGTGGGTCAGATTTGCAAACGCGGCATTCCGCCGCCAATTACAAGCCGGAATCAATGTACGAACGATTAATAATTCATCCCGGATTATTACCTGAAGAAGCTTTTCATCCGTTCGAAAATATTCTGGTTCTTGACCGACTCCGCCTTCTGGAAAGAGGGCTGCGCGGCCAACTGCTCGACGAGTTTTCGCTCCTCAGCCGAGAGTTTCGACGGAACGGTGATGTCCACCACCACCAGTTCGTCGCCGCGACCGTAGCCGTTCACGTCGGGCAGTCCCTTGCCGCCCAGGCGCAGCACCTTGCCGGCATGCGTTCCCGGGGCGATCTTGATCTTGGCGCGCCCGTCCACCGTCGGAACCTCGACCGTACCGCCCAACAGGGCCGTCGTCACGGTGATGTTCAGGTTGTGGATCAGATCGTTGCCGTCACGCACCAGTTCGGGGTTGCGCTCCTCCTCGATCACCACCTGCAGGTCGCCGTTCACGCCGCCCTGACGCGCGGCGTTGCCCTTGCCCGTGACGGTGAGGACCATGCCCTCGCCCACGCCGGCCGGGATCTTGATCTCCACGACCTCCTGCCCGCGCAGCGTGCCTTCGCCCTTGCACTTGTCGCACGACGCGGTGATCACCTTGCCCGTGCCGCCGCACGTGGGGCACACGCCCTGCGTCTGCATCCGGCCGAAGAAGGTGTTCTCCACCCGCGTCACATAGCCCGTGCCGTTGCAGGTCGAACAGGTCGAATAGGAATTGGCGTCCCTGGCTCCCGAGCCGCCGCACTTGTCGCAGGCGACGGTCTTGTTGATCTTGAGTTTCTTCGTAACTCCGTTGGCGATCTCGGCCAGCGTCAGACGGACCCGCACGCGGATGTCCGAGCCGCGGTTCACGCGCCGTCCCCCGCCGCCGTTCGACGAGCGGAATCCGCCCCCGAAATGGCCGCCGAAAATGTCGCCGAACTGCGAGAAGATGTCCTCCATCGAGAACCCTCCGCCGCCGAAGCCGCCGAAGCCGCCGGCCCCGCCGCCTGCCGCGCCGCTCATTCCGGCATGGCCGAACTGGTCGTAACGGGCGCGCTTGTCGGGGTTCGACAGCACGTCGTAGGCCTCTGCGGCCTCCTTGAATTTCTCCTCGGCCTCCTTGTCCCCGGGGTTTTTGTCGGGGTGGAACTGGATGGCCGCTTTGCGGTAGGCCTTCTTTATTTCGTCTGCGTTAGCGTTCTTCGCAACGCCCAGCACTTCGTAGTAATCCCTTTTTTCTGCCATGGTCTTACTCTCCTACAACTACTTTTGCGAAGCGCAGCACCTTCTCGCCCAGCATGTAACCCGTCTGAACGACGTCGATGACCTTGCCCTTCTTCTCGTCGCCGGCGGCGAACCGGGCAACGGCCTCCGAAAAATCGGCGTCGAACTCCTTGTCCAGCACCTCGATCTCGGTCACGCCCTTGCGGCGGAGCGCCTCGGTAAATTTCTGTGAAATGAGCGTCACACCCGCCCGCAGCGCCTCCAGATCGTCGCTCTTCTGCATGGCGTCCACGGCGCGCTGCACGTCGTCGCGCACAGGCAGCATCTCCAGCAGCACGTCGCGGCCCCCGGTCTGCACCAAGTCCATCTTCTCCTTGAGCGTGCGCTTGCGGTAGTTGTCGAACTCGGCTTGCAGGCGGACGTACTTGTCCTGCCACTGGGCCACGGCCTCTTCGAGCGCCTTGGCAGCGTCGGCTTCGGCAGCGGGTTCACCGTCTGCCAATGTGTCAGTCGCCTCGTCGGTTTCATCTGACACATTGGCACAAGGCTCCCCGTCGCACGACGGATAACCATCGCCGGGGGTGAACCCTTCGTCGCCGCTAACAGCCTCATTATAAACTTTTTCTTTTTTCATATCTTGTAATTTTTCAGTTTTCCTCCCCTTATTCGAACAAATTGCATACCAACCCGGCCAAGAGGCGGGCTTCAAGGACAATGCCTGCATGCCGGACATCGAACCGGCCTGCGCGCTACCGCCCAAAAGCCGCTTCACGGCAAGGCTGCGCTTATCCGATGATGAAAATGGCCGGGCGCCTGTTCATTTCGGGCAACTGGCGGCGGCGCCACTCCCCGGCCGTATGGGTCTCGATCCGCTCGTCCGGAGCCGTGAGGTCCACGGCGACGGTCAGGCGCGTCTGGTCTCCGAGCGTCTGCACCAACTGCTCCATCAGCTTCACGTTGCGGTACGGAGCTTCGATGAAAAGCTGCGACTGCCCCTCCGCCAGCGCACGGCGTTCGAAGAAACGGATGGCCCGGGTCCGTTCGGGCGGCTTCACGGGCAGGTAGCCGTTGAAAGCGAACGACTGTCCGTTGAGTCCCGAGGCCATCACCGCCAAAATGATCGACGACGGGCCGACGAGCGGCACGACGCGGATGCCGCGGCGGTGGCACGCCCCGACGACCGGCGCCCCGGGATCCGCCACGCCCGGCACGCCCGCCTCGGAGATCACCCCCGCCGAGCGGCCTTCGAGCAGCGGCGCGATCAGCTCCTCGATTTCGCGGCCGGCCGCGGTGTGCTCGTTCAGTTCGCGGAATTCCAGTTCGCCGATGGACCGCGCGATGCCGGCTTTCGACAGGAAACGCCGCGCCGTGCGGGTGTTCTCGACGATGAAGTAGTCCAGCGCATCCATCACGGCCCGGTTGGCCGCAGGCAGCACGTCCCACGGCGCCGTTTCGTCCGAAATCGGACAGGGAATCAGGTATAAAATTCCAAATTCAGAATTCATAATGCATAATTAATTAGGTTCGCAGGCATAATTCTGAATTGTGAATTCTGAATTATGAATTGCGCTCCGCGCCTTATTCCTTGAGGTAGATTCGTTTCACACGCGACGAGACCGACGTCATAATCTCGTAAGGTATCGTGTCGAGCACCCGGGCCATCGTTTCGAGGTCGTTGCCCGGCTCGGCGGAGAAGACCGTCACTTCGTCGCCCTCGCCGACGCCCGGAATGTCCGTGATGTCGATCATGCAGCTGTCCATGCAGACGCGGCCCACGATCGGCGCAGGCCGCCCGGCCACACGCATCGACCAGCGTCCGCAGCCCAGATGGCGGTCCAGCCCGTCGGCGTAACCGATCGGCACGGTCGCCGTCACGGTCGGCCGCAGCAATTTCCCGGCGCGCCCGTAGCCCACGGCGTCGCCCGCTTCGAGACGCTTGATCTGCACGATGCGGGTTTTGAGCGCCGAAACCGGGCGCAGGCCCGCATTGTGCACCCAGCCGAAGCCGTAAAGCCCCAGTCCGAGTCGGCACATGTCGAACCGCGCCTCGGGGAATCGCTCGATGGCCGCCGAATTGGCCGTATGGCGGATGACGGAATAGGGCAGCGACGCGGCTACGGCGGCACTCATGCGGTCGTAGCGCGCGATCTGCTCCCGGGTGTAGGCATCCTCTCCGGGCATGTCGGCGCAGTTCAGGTGCGAAAAGACCGACGCCACCTTCACGGCGGGCAATGTCGGCAGCACCTCGCACAACCGCCCGATCTCCCCCTCCATGAATCCCAGCCGGTGCATGCCCGTATCGAGCTTGATGTGAACCGGATAGCGGGTTTCGCCCGCATGCGACACCGCATCGGCGAAATCGGCGAGCGAACGGAAACTGTATATCTCGGGTTCGAGGCGGTTGGCGATCATCTGGTCGAAACTGTCGGCGTCGGCATTCAGCACCACGACGGGCATCGTGATCCCCCGCTCGCGCAGCAGCACACCCTCGTCGGCGAACGCCACGGCGAGGTAGTCGACGCCCTGATGCTGGAGCATCTGCGCCACCTCGAAATCCCCCGCGCCGTACGAACCCGCCTTGACCATCGCCACGAGCCGGGTCCGAAAGTCGAGCTTCGAGCGGAAATAGTTCAGGTTGTGGATCATGGCGTCGAGATCGACCTCCAGCACCGTCGTGTGGCTCTTGCGCGCCAGCGCATGCGCGAGTTTCTCGAAACGGTACTCCCGCGCGCCTTTCAACAAGACGGCACGCCCGGCCACGGCCCTGCGGCCGATGCGGGCGATGCACTCGTCGGTCGAGGCGTAAAACTCCCTGTCGCAGCCGAACAGCGCGGCGTAACGCTTCAGTTTGGGACCGATGCCGACGAGCGTATCGACGCCTGCCCGCGCGACCATTCCCGCCACGCGGCCGTAAAGTTCGTCGTCGGTCAGCCCGCTCTGCGCGATATCCGACAGCACGAGCGTCCGGCGGCGCGACAACGCCACGTTGTGCAGGTAGTCGAGCGCCAGGGCCAGCGAGTTGAGATCGAGGTTGTAGGCGTCGTTGATCAGCACCGAGTCGTTGATGCCGTCCTTGACTTCGAGACGCATGGCGACCTCGGGAGCTTCGGTAAACGACGGCGCGGGATAGCCCATCGCCGCGCAGAACGCCTCGACGATCCGGGCGTTGCGGCGTGACGCCTCGTTGCCGATCAGCGTCTCCGGGACCTCGGGGCAGGAGGCCGCGTCGCAGAGCTTCCGCCCCGCGAAGCGCGAGGCGATCATGCGGCCCAGCGGCTCGTAATAACTGTGGTAAACGATGGTCTCGGCACGGTGGGCCAGAACCATCTTTTCGTCGCATTTCTGCTCCAGATTGAGGAAATTCTCCTGGTGCGCGTCGCCGATCGAGGTGAAAACCACCACGTCGGGACGGATGATGCGCTCCAGCCGCGCCATCTCCCCGGGTTTCGAAATCCCCGCCTCGATCAGCGCCAGCTGCTCGTCGCCCTCGATCATCAGCACCGACAGCGGCACGCCCAACTGCGAATTGTAGCTCTTGGGCGAACGGTAGCACTTCATCCCCGCGGGCAGTTCCTCGGCAATCCACTCCTTGATGACCGTCTTGCCGTTCGAACCGGTGATGCCCACCACCGTTCCCCGGAACTGCGCCCGGTGATAGGCCGCCAGACACTGCAAGGCCGCAATGGCGTTTTCAACAACCACGTAACCGCACTCCGGCAGGGCTTCGAGAGGCCGTTCGACCATAAAAGCCCGCACGCCGCGCGCATACATCTGCGCCACGAACGCATGCGAATCGTGGTTCGCGCCGCACATGGCGACGAACACCGGTCCCGAGCCAAGCTCGCACGTCAGCGAGCGGCTGTCGGTCACCACCGACTGCACTTCGCAGTCCGTTCCGGAGAACCTGCCGCCCACGACGGCGGCGATTTGCGAAAGACGATATTTCATAAAATACCCAATGGTTTATCTTTTGTACTTTCATTTCCAAAAGTACGAAAATATTTACAGCTCTTTGCCGCTTTCTGGTCGTCAAAAAGACTCAAGCCGCAACATAGTCGCCGGATCTTTGTACCTTTTTTCCGCAAAAAGGTACAAAGAACAGCAGCAGTCGCAGACTGCAAAATCACGACAGATCGAAGGTCACGATCGTAATTCCCGCACCGCCCCGGTCGGCATGTTCGTCGACCGCCGAGACGATCTCCGGCACCGTGCGCAGGTAGCGGCGAATCTCCTCCTTCAAAGCCCCCGTGCCCTTGCCGTGGAGAATCGACACCGTACCCACGCCCACCATCAGCGCGTCGTCGATGAAGTTGCGCACCTCGTCCAGCGCATCGGCGGCCCGCATGCCGCGCACGTCGATGTGATCCTTGAAGTTGAGTTTGCGCGACGAGATGTCCACCGAGAGCACCGTACGGGCCGCAACGGGGCGTGTCGCCTCACGGTATTCGTTGTTCGAAACCACCGTCAGCAGCCCTTTGTCCACCGTCGTGAGTATCTGTCCGAACGCCACCTGCGCCCGCTTTCCCTTCACCGACTGCACCACGCCGACCATCTCCTGCCCGGCCATGCGGACTTTCGACCCGGCGACCACTTCGCGCGGCTTTTCGGGCTGCGGAGCGGCCTCCCCGGCTGCCGGCTGCGCGCCCTGCTGCGCCCTGCGCTCGGCGCGCCGTCGGCGGCGGCGTTCGATACGCTCGATCTCGCGGGCCACGGCGGCTTCGTTCCCGGCCTCGTCGGCCTTCTCGACCGCCTCGCGGAAGTCGTCCAGCTCGCGCCGCGCCAGCCGCGTCAGCTCCTTCTCGGCCTGCGCCTCGCGGATGGTTTTAATCGTATTTTCTATCTGTTTATTGGCGTCGGCGATCAGCTGCCGGGCCTCCTGCTTGGCCTTTTTCAGAATCTCCTGCCGCTCGGCGCGGATCTTCGCCAGCTGCTCGGCATAGTTCTGCTCCAACTCCTCGACCTTGCGGTCCGTCAGACGGATGCGATCGCGCTTCTGCTCCCAGTAATGCTTGTCGCGGGCGATCTCGCGCAGCTGTTTCTCGATATTGATGTGATCCGACCCGGCCTTCTCGCTCGCCACACGGATAATATCCTCCGGAAGCCCGATCTTGCGGGCGATCTCCACGGCGAACGAACTGCCCGGCTTGCCCATTTCCAGCCGGAACAGCGGCCGGATGTTCTGCACGTCGAACATCATCGCGCCGTTGGCGATGCCCTCCACCGACGCGGCGTAATACTTGATATTGGCGTAGTGGGTCGTGATCACGCCGTAACACCCCCTGCCGAGCAGACGCTCGAGGATCGCCTCGGCGATGGCCCCGCCGATGACCGGCTCGGTTCCCGACCCGAACTCGTCGATCAGCACCAGCGTGCGGCCCGAAGCGCCCGCCAGCATGTGCTTCATGTTCAGCAGGTGCGACGAATAGGTCGACAGGTCGTTGTCGATCGACTGCTCGTCGCCGATGTCGATGAAAATGCTCTCGAAGACCGGCAGTTCCGAGACCTCGGAGACCGGAACCGGAAACCCGCACTGGAACATGTACTGCACGATGCCCGTGGTTTTCAGGCAGACCGACTTGCCGCCGGCGTTGGGTCCCGAGATGACGAGGATGCGCTTGCGACGGTCGAGCTGCAAATCCAGCGGCACGATCTCGCGCCCCGCAGCCCGCAGCGTCTGCTGCAACAGCGGGTGGCGGGCGTTTTTCAGCACCAGCCTGTCGTCCGTCGAGAGGATCGGCCGCACGCACCCGTTCTCCGAGGCCCAGCGGCCCTTGGCGCGCAGCATGTCGATCTCGGCCAGGTAGTCGCCCGAATCGGCGATCAGCCCCGCGTCGGGACGGATCGCTTCGGTAAACTCCGTGAGGATGCGCACCACCTCGCGCCGCTCGGCGTACTCCAGTTCGCGCAGTTCGTTGTTGATCTCTACCACCTCGACCGGTTCGACGTAGAAGGTTTTGCCCGTCGCCGATTCGTCGTGGATAAAGCCGTTCAGTTTGCGTTTGTTGCCCGCCGAAACCGGGATCACGGCCTTGCCGTCGCGGATCGAGATCTGGGCGTCGGCATCGACGATGCCCGCCCCCTTGGCCGCAGACAGCACGGCCTGCAACCGCTTGGCCGCCTGCCCTTCGCGTTCGCGGATGGAGCGGCGGATCTCCTGCAGGGCGGGCGAGGCGTTGTCCTTCACCTGGCCGAAGCGGTCGAGAATGCCGTCGATGCGCTGCACGATCTCCGGAAAGGCCGCAACGCCCCGCGTGCGGGCATGGAGGGCCGGATAACGCTCCTCGCGGCTGATGATGAACGAGACGATGCCGCCGATTGCGGCCAGCGCCCGGCGCAGGGTCACGACCTCCTCCACGTCGAGGAACGAACCTTCGACGCGCAGTTTGGCGACGATGTAATCGACGTCGGGGTACTCGCCCCCGGGGAAATCATGCTCCATATCCAGCAGCAGGCGCATTTCGTCGGCGAGCGCCAGCCGCCGTTCGATCTCGCGCGCAGAGGTCGAAAAGCCCTCCGCGGCGAGCCGCTCGCGGGCGGCGCGCATGGTGCAACGTGCCGCGACCTGCTCGCGGAGCCGGTCGAAACCTATCTTTTGCTCGAATGTAGCAGGGTAAATCATGACAGTAAATTAAGAATTAAGAATTAAAAATGAAAAATCGAAAGGGCGCCGGTCGGAAAATTTCGCGCCACGCCCTATACGACCACATTATCACACCGAGAGGGCTGAATGAACCTCCTGTCTGCCAGTCAATTTTTCATTTTTAATTTTTAATTTTTAATTCTTTTCACCGAGTCCCGCTCGGCCCTGGCCGCAGCTTTGGCGGCTTTGCGCTCGGCCTTCTCCTGCATCTTCTCGGGACTGCGCCCGAAAAGCGAGAAATGCACGTAGCGGCCGGGATACTGCTCGAGGTTGGCCAGCAGCGAGGCGAGATTAGCGCTGGCCTCGGTCAGCGAATCGTAGAGCGCAGGATCGTTCATCAGTTTGCCGACGGTCCCCTCGCCCGCCTCGACCTTTGCCAGCAGACCGTTCACCTCGTCCACAGCGTCCGTAAGCCTGCGGGCGAACCCGGCGTCGGCCAGCTCCCCGGTTATCCGGTTCAGGTTGCCGACGATGCTGTCCACACGCGGGGTATTCCTGCCCAGCATCGCGGAGAACTCCGTAAGGTCGTCGACGGCGGCTTTCAGGTTGCGCTTCTCGGCGTCGAGCAGGCCGGCCATGTCGCCCGTAATGGCGTTCAGGTGGCTCAACGTCCCGGAAATATTCTGCGCGTTGGCCTCCATCAGGCGATTGAGATTGGTCAGCGTGCGCGAGAGGTCGCCCGTCACCTGCGACACCTTCTGCTTGAAGAAATCCAGCTCCGACCCGGCCACGTCCATCAGGTCGCGTTCGCGCACCGAACGCAGCGTGTCGCCCTTCTGGAGATAGGTGCGCGCCGTGCCGTAGTTGATTTCGATGGCCTTTCCGCCCATCAGCCCGTTGCTGTAAATCTTGGCCTCGGAGTCGGTCGGAATGTGATACTGACGTTTGATGGTGAACTGCAACACGACGTTGTCGCTGCGCTGCGGATCGAACGAAATGCCCGTCACCGTACCGATCTTGACGCCTTTCATCATAATCGGCGACGCCGCCTGCACGCCGTTGATCTGGTCGTAGGCGGCGTAATAGACCGAATTGCGGCTGAAAATGTCGAATCCTTTCAAAAAACGGATTCCGGCCCACGCGGCAATGATCATCGTCACGCCGAAAATTCCGATTTTAACTTCCCTTTTCATATCTGTACTTTTATTTTACAATTTGCGTACCCCGGCACGCGACCACGAAGGCCCCGGGGAATACCTTGCGCACCTCGGCCAGCTTCCGCTGTGCGGCTTCACGGGTGCCGTACTCGCCCACACCGTATTTATAGGGGAACCGTCCCTCGGCCGCATACTCCTTCACCTTGCCGCGGTAGGCGCGGAACTGCGCCGAGGCGAGGGGCACGGACGACGCCGAAGCCATCACCTGAATCGTATAGCGCAGGGGCTGTACGGCCGGTCTCTCCGGGGTTCTGACCGGAGCTGCCGTCGCGGCCTTTCCCTCCGCGGGCTGCGCCGCTGCGGTCTTTTCAGCGGACTTTGCCGCAGGCTTTTCAACGCTCTTTTCCGCGGCCTTTCCGGCTGACTTTTCCGCAGGCTGTTCAGCAGCCGGTTTCGCGGCAGCGGCCTGCTCCTCCTCGGCCATCCGGGTCCCGAGCACATAGGCCGAATAGTTGCGGATCGCCTGGTAGAGCGACCGGGCGATCTCGTTCTGCCCCTTATCGGACTTCATGTAGGCCAGTTCCTGCTGGTTGGACATGAACCCGATCTCGGTCAGCACGCCCGGCATGTCCGTCGCATAGAGCACCCGCAGCAGCTGCGGCTTTATGCCGCGCGAATGGCGGCCCGCCTTGAGGTAGCTGTTCTGGATGCAGCGGGCGAAAGCCATGCTGTATTCGCCGTAGGTGAACTGGAGATTCTGAATGTAAGCCCGCACGATGGCCGCCGTCCGCTCGTCGGACATGTCGATCAGATCCTCGCGGTTGTTTTCGAACAGGGCGTTCTCGTTGTAGCGCTGCTCCTTCGAACTCTCGCCCATGATCAGCGTCTCGACGCCCCGCACGCCCGTCGCCCGGGGCGCGGCGTTGGCGTGGATCGAGATGAAGAGGTCGCCCCCGGCCTTGTTGGCAATGTCGGCCCGCGCCTGCAGGTCGGCCGCCAGGTCCGCTCCCAGAGTCCTGTCCGCCGTGCGGGTGTAGACCACCTTCACGCCCGGCATCCCCTCCTCGACGAGCTTTCCGAGCTTGAGCGCCACCTTCAGCGTGAGGTCCTTTTCATAGACCCCGCCGTAGTGCGCGCCGGGGAATTTTCCCCCGTGCCCGGCGTCGATGACCACGACTTCGACGCCGTGCGCAATATTCCCCGCAGACGCAACGTTCATAAGAACAGTTGCGGCCGCGAAGGCGAATAGCAGCAAAAGTTGTGTGCGCATATTTAATGGTACCAAGTGTGAGCTTTCTATAAATTTTTACCTATCTTTGTCGGGCCGAAAACGCGGCGGGAGGGGCACAGAACCTCGATCCGGGCGTTTTTGCCGACTTGTCGGCAAAGGTATGGAAAATTTTTGGGATTTTGGATAAAATTAGGGTAAAATATCTCTTGTCGGCGACGGTGATTCTGCTGTTTGCCCAGATCGTACTGGGCGGCGGAGCGCCCCACACGACCCGCAATCCCGCCCCCGGGGACACCGTCCCGGTTCCGTCCCGCGCCGACGCGATACGTCCCGACACGAGCGCACGTCCGCCTTTTGTCACCCCCTCGCGGCGCGAGGCCCGCAGGCAGGCGCGCGAAGAGGCCCGGCGGCGCGAAGCGTTCAACGCACTGCCGCAGGAGGAGAAGGATTCGCTCTTTTCGGCGCAGGTCGACTCGCTCGTGGCGCAGAAGGCCGATTCTCCGGGCGCGGCGCGGCCCGACTCGCTCGCCGCCGACACGCTCCGCCGCGATTCGGTGAAGACGCCGCGGCCCGCAGGGGCGTTCCTCGACGACCCGATCACGGGCAAGAACACCGACTCGCTGGTCTACGACGTGCGCAACAAGCTGGTCTACATCTATAACAAGGGCGACGTCACCTACCAGAACAGCAACCTCAAGGCCGACTACATGCGCATCGACATGGATTCGAAGATGGTCTACGCCTACGGCAAGCCCGACACGCTCGACGGCAAGGATATTGTCACCAAACCCGAATTCACCGAAGGGTCGGCCACCTACCAGATGGACACGATCACCTACAACCTCGACTCGAAGAAGGCGAAGATCAAGGGCGTGGCCACGCAGCAGGGCGACGGCTGGCTGGTGGGCGGCAGCGTGAAGAAGATGCCCGACAACACGATCAACATCGAGCACGGCAAGTACACCACCTGCGACCATACGGACCACCCCCACTTCTACCTGGCGATGACCAAGGCGAAGGTCATACCCGGCAAGAAGGTGATCACCGGCCCGGCCTACCTGGTGATGGAGGACGTGCCGATCTACTTCCTCGGCATCCCCGAGGGCTTCTTCCCGATCAACATGGGCCCCAAGTCGGGCCTGCTGATGCCCACCTACGGCGAGGAGTACTCCAAAGGTTTCTTCCTGCGCGACCTGGGCTATTACTTCACCCTGGGCGAATACGCCGACCTGGCGGTGCGCGGCGGCATCTACACGCTGGGATCGTGGGAGGCTTCGGCCGCGTCGCGCTACATCAAGCGCTACAAGTACAGCGGCAGTTTCAACATGCAGTATTCGAATGTCAAGACGGGCGAAAAGGGCGAGGACGACTACATCAAGCAGAGCAACTTCCGCATCCAGTGGACCCACTCGCAGGACCCCAAGGCCAACCCGGGTTCGACCTTCTCGGCCTCGGTGAACTTCGCCACGAGCGGTTACAGCCGTTATTCGGCCACGAACCTCAACGACATCCTCTCGACGCAGACCAACTCGACGGTCTCCTACTCGAAGAACTGGGCCGGAACGCCCTTCTCGCTGTCGGCGAACATGGCCATCTCGCAGAACTCGCAGAACAAGACCATCTCCATCACGCTCCCCACGATGGTCTTCAACGTCTCGCGCTTCTACCCCTTCAAACGCAAGGAGAAGCAGGGCAAGGACCGCTGGTACGAGAAGATCTCGATGCAGTACACGGGTAAGATGACCAACTCGGTGACCACCACCGAATCGGAGGTCTTCTCCAAGGAGACGCTCGAAAACATGAAGAACGGCATCGAGCACTCGATTCCGATTTCGGCGTCGTTCAACCTGTTCAACTACATCAACCTCTCGCCGTCGGTCAACTACAACGAGAAGTGGTATTTCAAGAAGGTCGAGTTCGAGTGGAACCCCGTCACCAACCAGACCGACACGCTGCCGACGAACTACGGTTTCTACCGCCTCTACAACTACAACTTCAGCGTTTCGGCCTCCACGACGGTCTACGGCATGTACGACTTCACGAAGAAGAGCCGCGACCGCAAGATCCAGGCGATCCGCCACACGCTGACCCCCTCGATCGGCTTCTCCTACGCCCCGGACTTCAGCGACCCCAAATACGGCTACTACCAGACCCGCCAGACCGACTCCACGGGCCGCTTCACGACCTATTCGCCCTATGCCGTCAACGCCTACGGCGTCCCCTCGTCGGGCCGTTCGATGTCGATGAACTTCTCGCTGTCGCAGAACCTCGAAATGAAGGTCCTCTCGAAACGCGACACCTCGGGCGTGAAGAAGATCAAGCTGATCGACGAACTGCGCATCAGCGGTTCGTACAACTTCCTGGCCGACTCGATGGGACTTTCGAACATCCCGGTCTCGTTCCGTACGACGCTGTTCAACAATTTCGGCATCAACCTCTCGCTGACGCTCGACCCCTACCGCGTCTCGCCCGAGGGCAAGCGTTACAACAAGCTCTTCTTCCCGGGCCGCGTCGTCTCGACGGGCTGGTCGTTCGGCTATACGTTCAAATCGCGCAACGACCGGAGCGAAACGGCCATCAACGACATCACGTCGATACCTCCGGAGTACCAGAACCCGTTCTACGACCCTTACGGGCAGATGGACCCCGTGCTGCGAAGACAGTACATGGCGCAAAGCTACTACGACTTCTCGCTGCCGTGGAACTTCGGATTCAACTACGCGGTCAACTACTCGATCTCGTACACCAACAACGGCACGACGGGCTACCGGAAGAACGTCACCCAAACCATCGGCTTCAACGGTTCGCTGAACGTCACCCCCAAGACGGGCATCACCTTCCAGGGCGGCTACGACATCAAGGCCAACAAACTGACCACCTCGTCGGTCTCGATCACGCGCGACCTCCACTGCTGGCAGATGTCCTTTTCGTGGATTCCGTTCGGCTACCACCGTTCGTGGAGTTTCAACATCGGCGTCAAGGCCGCATCGCTCTCCGACCTGAAATACGACAAATCGCAGTCGATGTACGACAATATGTATTGACGACGACGCACGATCCCCTTGCACAGCGCTCCCCCCCCGGAGCGCTTTTTTTGTTGCCACGGCTCCGCCCCGCCGTCCCGCATCCCGTCAGGCCATACCACATCCGGACAGATCGGCTGTCCCAAAAGGCGACATCAATTGACCATATGGAATTTTGTGAAAAAATTTCACACCGACATAACATCAGTCTCGTTTATTTTTTTTTAATTTTGCCTAGCACCTTTTAACTACACTCTTATGAACTGCACTCGCCTCAACGTAAGGGGGGGGGGAAGTTGAGTACTCCGCCCCTGTTATCGACATCGTAGATGTCCGCATCGAAAAAGGATTCGCCCAAAGCCCGGGCGGCGTAATTGAGTATGGTCCCGAAGGAGATGCCGGCAGCGATCCGGGTCTCAACGAGGGCGGCGACTATTAATTCCACTGCAATGAAGACATTATCCAAAATGATGTCCATTGCAGTAGCTGCAATGGCATTTACCGGGTGCTCATCCGAACCGGAGGTAGCCCCCGAAATGCAACCCATTCGGCTCGAACTCACAGCAGGAACCACAACCCGCACCGAGATCGGCCCGGACAACAAAATCTCCTGGAGCGATACGGGCGAAACGCTCAAAGTGCTCGAACAGGTGGGCGACGCGACATTCAGCGCACTGGATAACGACGACTATACCAAAGACCCGACTTCGGGCAAAGCCTCTTTCTCGGTTGCGTTACCCGTCAAGACAGGAACCTCGTTCCGTTATGCCACCCTTCATCCCAAAGCTGCGTATGTAACCAGCAGCAACACCAATCTGGCTGCAATCAAATTCGAAGTCCCCGACATCCAGCTCCCGACGGCTACAAGTTTCGACCCCGATGCCGACATTCTGGTTTCGAAGACGATCACGACCGAAGCCCAGCCGACATCGCTGTCGCTCCAATTCGGACGAATCATCGCCATCGGCAAAATGCGGCTGACCAATCTGGCGGTGGAATCCGACGAAACGATCTCCGACATCACGTTTACAGCTCCCGGCAAAGTGGTTACCGGTCGAGGTAAATTCAATTTCGAGACGGGCCGTATCCTGACGGATCAGTGGGGTTACGTCGGAGAGGGCAAAGACTACGTTTCCATGCTTTATGACGGCATCGCCGCCTCCGCAGCATTCGACGCATGGTTCACTTGTGCCCCGCTCTCCATCGCAGCCGACGAGACTTTCACCGTCAAAGTCACCACCTCACGCGGAACCTACACCCGCAGCGTAACCATTCCCGCAGGCGGCGGACTGAACTTCACGCTGGGCGACCTGACGACTTTCAGCGTCAATATGGCCACGGCAGAGTTCATACCGGCCGTCACCGACCCCTCGATCTTCACAATCACTTTCGGCGCCACACATCCGAACGTAATCGACAACAGGGTGGACTACTCGCCTTCGCTCAATCTCGGCGTGACGGGCAGTTCGGCATCGAATCTCACTTTCGATTTCCCGACCCCCAAAGAGGCGATCCGGAGCACGAACGCCTTCAGTGGTTACGAAGGAGCATCGGGTGCATTCGGCTGGTGGTCGGCTACCGCAACGACCATGACGCTCGGCAATGTCAACCTGAACGGCAAAACCAACTTCGCCCTGACGTTCGGAGCCGGAGCCGGAGCCACCACCATGCAAGTTTCGATCTCCAAAGACGGAACCCATTTCTTCCCGCTCTCCCAGAACGACGTTGCCGTAACGGCCGATAGGACCGGAACCGGCCTGCTGAAAACGGTGAACTTCAATCTCGATGCTGCCATCACCGAAACCGTATCCATTAAATTCAAAAATACCAGTTCCAATGGCTGTAAACTCGATGACATCAAACTGATGCCGCTGGATGCTCCCGCCGAGGGTTCTTTCCTGATCGACTGGAAAGCAGCTCCCGAATTGAAGACAACGCCTGATAACGGCGGATCGCTTAACTTCGCAGCCGACAACGGCTCGGGTGCGGCTCCCGACAGCCAAACGATCGAATACGCATGGATAGGCGACGATTGTACGTTTGCATTCGAAAAAGCCGATGCGGACACGTGGTACACCATTACACAAACCGACAAGGGTGACGGAACCGGCACGCTGACCATTCAGCCCGAAATTTACATGGGCACCGATGCCGACCGCTCAAGTACAGTTACGGTTTCTGTCATAAAGAACGGCAAGCCGGTGATTACCCACAAGATCACGGTTACGCAGTTGAAAACGGGTGCAACAGTATACGAAACTTTTAACACCGGTATATTTACAAGCAGTAATAAAACCGGTTTAACGGGATCTTGGAACGCTTATCAAGCCGGCCGCGGTGTCCAATTAACATCAAGCAAAGGCAATGCGAACTGGGAAAAATCAGATTTTACCACGGCAATCAAGACTGTAACCATATATGCGTCCAACAACTCATCCAAAGGAAACGGGACAGCTACCGTAAGTATTACAGATGAATCAGGAACAACAACTCAATTGTTGTGCGAATCCCAAACGGAAGCAAAAATAACAGGATGTTCAACCAAATCAACCGCATTCGTATTCTCTGTTCCTGCCAATGATTTATTCGGAACTGTTAAAATAAATGTAAAAGCCTCTGTAAATTCCGTATACTTCGAGTATGTTGTAATCAACGAATGAACTCCGGGCGGGGGAGGAGACAATCCTCCCCCGGACCCTACCCCGGGAACAGGAACTCCGGCGCTGGGAATGCCCTGGGCCGAACTGCCCGCAGCGGACGAATCGCTTACGGAAATCTGCCACATCATCACCGACGTGGCCAGGACTTCCGAAGGCTATTACCCCCGCAATTACACAATGGGCTACGACAAGGCGAAGCGGCTCGCGCTGTGGGCCGCCTATCCGCTCCACAGCTGTTACACCCAGGGCATCTCGCGCGAACGGCACTGGGGCTATGATCCCACGCTGGCGCCGGGCGAGCAGATGGCCGGCGGCGTAAGCGCCCCCTACAACCGGGGACATCAGGTCGCCAACGCCGACCGGAGGGTGAGCAATCTGGCCAACGACCAGATCTCTTACTATTCGAACATGACGGCCCAGCGGTCCAATTTCAACAGCGGCGTATGGGCGGCGCTCGAAGGCAGGGTTCGCGGCTGGATGTGCGCCGACACGCTCTATGTGGTGACGGGATGCCATTTCGACGGCTCGCAGACCTCGACGATCGACAACGGCGGCAACACGCTGCCCGTACCGACGCAGTATTACAAGGTTCTGCTGCGCTCGAAAAACGGCTCGACGGGACGCTCCGTGGCATCGCTTCCGGCCGACGAATTGCAGGCCATCGGATTCTGGTACGAACACACCGAATCGTCGGGACAGAATCCGGCCGGTTGCGCCAAATCGGTCTCGGAAATCGAAAGACTCTGCGGATTCGAATTTTTCGTCAACGTCCCCAACGCCCCGAAAGCGAGTTATCTGCCCTCGGACTGGGGCTTATGACACACGCCCGAAACAAGAGAAGGCCCTGCACGGTTGCGTGCAGGGCCTTTTTTCG
>ENA-UOJF01000381-UOJF01000381.1-human-gut-metagenome-genome-assembly--contig:-P74-NODE-381-length-41899-cov-26.671231_pt1 | contig 41899 bp, 46 predicted proteins | sample MGYA00242344_ERZ723891 | MGnify/ENA metagenome assembly ERZ723891 | reverse complement strand
AAAAAAGGCTGCGAAGCCAAGCAAAAAAGAAAACGGAGCAGCCGGCTAAGGCTGCGCCAAATGTCAATAGTAAAACCCGAATTTCTTTGAAAAATTTTTTATAGGCTTTATAGGCTTGCAAGAAACACATTGAAAAGTTCCGCAGAGGTGTGCCAGTCCAGGATTAACCGTGGGTAATTATTTATCCAGTCCTGGACCCGGCGCACCTCTTTTTGTGTTACCTTGCGGAAGTCCGTGCCCTTGGGGAAAAACCACCGGATAAGCTGGTTCTGTTTCTCGTTGCTGCCGCGCTCTCCGGGGGACCTGGGGTGGCAGTAGTAGACGTGGGTGCGCTTCTCTCCGGGCAGCAGACAGGAGCGCTCCATGCCCTTGCAATCGGCAAATTCGCTCCCGTTGTCCACGGTGATGCTCTTGAACACCTGGCGGAACATAGCGGTCCCCATGCGGCGCTCCAGTCGGTCCAGAACGCCCACGACGCTGGCGGCGGTGTCGTCGTGCATCTTGCGGATGATCTCGTCCCGCGTCACGCGTCCGGTGAGGACGCACAGGGCGGCCTTGGTGCCCTTCTTACCCACTACGCTGTCCATCTCCCAGTGGCCCGGCTCCTCCCGGTTGTTGATGTGCTCCGGGCGATGCTCGATGCTGTCCCCTCTGGGGGCTTTCGCTGCTTTCACGCGGTTGTAGGTCCGCTTCTGGTCACTCTTGTAGCGCAGCTCCTTGTTGGTCAGGGGCCACAAGTCCCCGTTCTCGATGTACTTATACACAGTCTGACGACATAATGTACAGGAGAAGGTGGTCTCCGGCGTTTTGCCCAGCATGGAGCAGGCAGCGGACGGGGAATACCCCTCGGAGATGGTTTTGACCAGCCACCGGGCCAGCCGGTGGTCTTTGCCTATTTTCAGAGGCTTTTCCATGTTCTTCTTGCGGTCCAGGTGGTAGTCCTTGGCGACATCGGCGGAGTAGGAGATATAGGTGGTCAGGTCGCTGCGTTTCAGCTCCACCGCGCCCCTCCGGCACTCGTCGTAGACCGTGCTGTGATGCACGCCCAGATAGCGGGCGATCTGCGGCTTGCTGTACCCCTCGCGGAGCATTTTTTCAATGGTCAATCTGTCGTTCCAGGTCAAGTGTGCGCCCTTATATCTCGGCATAGGAAAACCTCCATTTGCAATACTTTTGCATAGCATTTGTATATCTTTAGCACACTTTTTTCGGCCATGTCAATAGCCCCGGAAGATGCAAAAATCCCCCTACTATCCGTAGGGGGATTTCAAAATTTTTTTATTCTTTTCCGGTCAGCCAGTCCATCGTCACGCCCAGGACATCGGCAAAGATCATCAGCTCGTAGTCCGTCACGAAGCGGTCCCCGGTCTCTATCTTGCTGATGGCCTCCCGCTCGATGAACACGCCCTTGACCTGCATCCTCGCAGCGAGGTCCGCCTGGGAGATGCGTTTGGTCGCCCGCACCTGGTGGATGCGGTCGCCGGAGATATTCTTTTGTCCCTCAAAATCGTAAATCTTCACACGCAGCCCCTCCTTGGCACCTTGACAGTACCACGGAAAAAGGCTATCTTTGTAATAAAGATTTACAACCTTTATCGTTTTGGTACAAAAAGTGGGAATATCTCACTTCACGTCCGGCAGCTTCTCCAGCATACCGGCGGCCTCCAGCAGATTGTAGATGATCTGGGCCGTGGCCTCGCGGGTGATGGGCTTCTGCCATCCGTAGTTGCCCGCACCGTCTCCGGCGAAGATACCCTTGCGCTTGCAGTAGTCGGTGGCCTCCTTGGCCCAGGCGGAGGGGTTGTCCCCGGTGTCGGCGCAGCTCGTGAGCTGTTTGGTGTCCATAGTTTCTTCATCCTTTCCGGCCTTTGCGGCCTCCAGTCTTTTGTTGACTTCTGCGGCGATCTGGCCGTGGCGGCTGTAAAGCCAGTCACCAGGGCAGGCTTTCGCCGCAAACCAGCGGTGGACGGTCATGTTCTGCTGGTCTACCTGACCTACGAGGTTTTTATCTCCCTTCCAAAGCAGCCTGGGGATGCCGTTGCGTTGGCAGATGTCCACCAGCAGGTCAATGAGGGACTTGTAGGCCGCGTCGGAGACCGGCCACGGGTCCTTGGCAACGGTGTTCGCCACCTCGATGGTGACGGCCCGGTTGTCGTTGCTGGAGGAGGAGGTACACCACGAACGGTTGGCCTCGTCCACATACAGGCCGATGCGCCCGTCGCTGCCGATGCCGTAGTTGCTGCTGGCCTGGCGTTCCTTGTTCTGGAACAGTTCGCCGCAGCGCTCCACGGACAGGTTCCCGGCCATACAGTGGATGGAGATGGTGTCGATGGCGTGCTTGCGCTTGCCGGAATGGTTGGGGGACAGCTTGGTGTAGCTGACCAGCGGGCTGTTACTCATTGCCCGCACCTTCTTTCAGAACGCCGTGGTTGAGTTCGTAGACGGCGGCCTCAATGAGCGCGTCGATGCGGTCCTCGTCCAGAGCGATGCCGTGCTCCGCCAGCCAGTTGAGGACATAGGCTTTCTTCTCCTCGCCGCGCCCGCTGCCACGGTAGATTTGCTCCGCCGCCGTCACAGCGATTTTCACCCAGGCATTGATCTCCGCCTGCTGCTGGGCCGTGGTCCGGCTCTTGATATAGGGAATGACCACGGCGGTGATGACGGCAGCCACAAGGGCAGCCGCCGCTTCAATGATGGTCGTAATATCCATGATGTGCTCCTTCCTTTACTCCACGATTTCCCAGTCGTCGGCCAGCATATCCGCCTGGCTTGCAAGCCATCCCATTTGCACGCCGGAAGTGCCGCAGAATGCGATAGCCTTGTTCCCAATGGCCGCGTGCTCGGCATTGACGATTGTGCCAGCCGGGGACGTGTAACTGATGGCAGAGGCCAGCTCAATGTGCTGGTTCTTTCCGTTCCAGCCCGCCCGTCTGCACTTCTTCCCCTTCTTCATGGCCTCGATAGCCAGCCCGAAGTTCATACTGTCGATGGGGCGGTACGCCGCCTCGAACACGGCCTTGGGGCTGAAACTCTCGTAGCCGTCCGGGTAGCGGACCTTATAGCCCTCCTCCACGGGGTCCATGCTCTTGGGGGTGGGCTGGCCCTCCTCGTAGACCCTGCCGCCCTTGCGAATAGCAGGGACCGCCTCAATGATTTTCGTGCCGATATAGGTTTTCATTTCGATTTCCTCCTTTAGCAATCTCGTTTGATTTTCTTCTCCGGTGCGTTGCTCTTGCCAAACACCACACCGTCGTTGTGCTCGAAGATGTTCTCCACCACCTTGAGGACATTCACGCCCAGGATGGTCTCGATGGCCTGCTCGGAGAGGTCCACCACCGGGAACACTTGGCCCAGGCGCACCGTGGCGTACAGGGCGATGAGGTAGGACATCGTGACCCACCCCAGCGCGGCGATCTGCGTTGTCACGAACAGCCGCCGCGTGGTCGTCTTAATGTTCTTCATCTCGTACCGCCTCCAGATGGTCAATGCGGTGGTGTGCGGACTTGGCGCTGGCCTCCACGGCAGCCAGACGGCCCTCCACCTCTGTGTTGGTCTTGCGCTGCTCTCGCTGTTCCGTCTTGATCTCGTCCGTGTTGGACTTGATGTACCCCAGCTCTGTCAAAACGGTGCCGAGCTGTTGGCCGTTGCTCCTGTCGTCTTTCCCCTTGTTGCGGGAGAAGGTGGCATAACTGATGACAGCACCCAGCACCGTGCATACCAGTCCCACAATGATGTTCCACTCCATTGGTATCACCTGCCTTTCCCATTGAGCATATCAAAGCCCCGCATCCTTTTCGCCCCGAAGCAGATAAAAATTTGAAAGGTGGTGCCCGCCACGCCCAGACTGACATACGAAAACAGGAAGCGCATCAAGTACCTGCTGGATGCCGGGTTTTCCGTGCCGGAAATTGCGCGGGAGATAGGTGTGCATCACGACACCATCTACCAGGAGTTGAAGCGGTGCGGAAGCGCCGCGCAGTATGACCCGGATGCGGCAGAGACTCAGGCCGCCCAAGGTAGAAAACGGCAGAACAATCTCCCGACGGAAGGAACGATATTTTCCGAGGACGCTGACCTTGCAAGGCTTGTTTCGGCGCTGATATTGGATGATGGCATGAACGTCCAGCAGGTGATACGCTGGCTGCAACAGGAGCGCCCAGAACGGTTCAAGCGTCTGCCAAAATCCCGGAACACTATTTTTGCCGCTATTGATAGCGGCCTGATACCTGGCGTGACCCGCGACACGCTGAAAACACGCACCGTGCGGCTCTTTTCCGGTGACCTGGTACATATCCCGCAATGGGTCATCCGCCAGCTCGAACTATGCGACGGAGACGAATTTTCTATAGAACTGCGCGGGGCTGCAATCATACTGAAAAAGAAAGATTGAAACGGAGGAAATGTCATTATGGAGTGTTGGGGTTTGTTGGTATATGGGTTCACGTCAAATTTTACGTCAGTCATTGCCTATCTCCTTGCAGTCATCAATGCCAGGTTTGCAAGGCCTGCCGGGTGGGCCTGGGCGTGGTTTGGTTTCGGAGCGGTCATCTCCGTGCTTTTGTTGCGGAGCGATTACGCATACCATGGGGCAGGGGTGGGTTTTCTGTTCTCTGTCGGTGTGGCCGCCGCCCTCGCTTTGATAACTTTTGTCCTCATACTGTATGTGTTGAATACCAGAAAGAAAAATTCTCAATAGCTTTGCTACATCATCTTGGCGTTGAGGTGTGTAAAGAAAAGGGCCGGGATTTACTCCCGGCCCTCTTTGTGCTTATTCCTTCCAGTAGTTGCTTTTCAGGTAGTCCAGTTCCTCGCCGGTGAGCCAGGGCATCATTTCCGCCGCAGCCTCCAGGACATTCTCCTTCTTGCTACCGGACACGGTTTTGCCGCTCTCGTCCTTGTCGCCCTCCGTCATGTCGTAGGCGACCTTGAACAGGATAGCCTCCGCCTCGTCCACGCCGTGCGCCTCGCCGCCTGTGGCCCAGATCATCCACTTGGTGTCCGCCTCATACTGCCCGCCGGAATTGTCGGCCAGGGCCGTTTTCTCCGCCAAGGTGTAGGCGGCGTCCAGGGCCTTGTTTTTGGTCTCGTTGTCCAGACCTCGGAAGGTCTCGAAGCGCTCCAGGGTGTCCGTGATTTCCCGGTAGCTTCCGGCGCGCTGGGTGGCATACCGCTGATAGGCCGCAGGGTCAAGTTTCGCAGCCGTAAAGCCGCTGTCCTCCTCCTGCGTGGCCGGAGCATAGCTGTCCCGGCTGGCGATAAGGTCCCGTGCCTCCTGGGAGATGGTAAAACTTTCGTCCTCCTCCCGGGCCGCTTTCAGCCTGTCACGCATGGCGCTCTCAATGGTCTTTGCCTTGACCCCCCGTTCCATGAGGTCCTGGGTGATGCGCTGGTAAACATCCATCTCGCCGTCTTGCAAGGCCCCGAACGCGATGTCGTAGAACTCGCCCCGGTTGCCGGAGTAGCCCACGCTGTTCAGGGTCTTTTCGAGCTGGTACTGGAAATACCAGTCGCCGGTCTCCACGCCCACGCTGCGGGCAATGGCTACCAGGTCCCGCTTCACCGTGGCGGCGGGCAGTCCGAAGATGCGCCCGGCCTCCGCCATAAGGTTGGCGCTTGCCCCGGCCAGGGTGTACCGGCCCTCTCCGTTGATGGCCTTGCTCATGTTCTGGCAGGCGGAGATAAAGCTGGTGATGGCAGCCATGTCCATACGCTTGACATCATAGCCTTGCAGGACGGAAAGCACATCCTTGGCATAGGGGACCATGCTCACGGGGTTGGCATTGTCCGCAAAGTTGGGGAGGATATGGCCCAGCACCCGCTCCAAGTATTTCTCGTCCCGGTCGTCATCATCCCGCACCGCGTCCCAAAGGGCCTGCGCGATGGCGTTTACGAACTGGGAGGCGGTCAGGGCCACGACGGCGCGGCCCAGCCGCTTCTTGGCGGCGGTCCGCTTTGCGTTGTCCTGCTCCTGGGTCCAGTCCCGGAACGCCCGGTACACCAGGTTGTAGCTTTGGGTAGGCTCGCCCATGTAGGAGGTCGCCATTTTCGCCAGATTGTCGCCGCTCCGCATGATTTGGCTGCGGCCCAGAACATTGTCCACCACCTGCGTCTGGTCTATCACATCGGTGAAGCGCTGGGCGACGGCCTCGTTAAAGACCGCGCTGCCACGGGTAAGCGACGGGCGCTTGTCCATGACCTCCAGCTCGCAGGCGTTCCAGATGCGGCCCCATGTCAGACTGTCCATGGCTCCGGCCAGCTTCATGGAGAAATTGCGTGCCCGGTCCAGCTTGCTGTCCGTGTTGAACATAAGGTCCTGGATTTGCCGTCCCTGGTTGATTTCAAAGTTGCCCCAGTCCTTCCAGCGGGCGATGGGGGCGTTTTTCAGCGCCTTTTCCCAGCCTCCCTTTTTCAGCACGCGGGGGTCGGCCAGGTACTTGGGGCTGATTGCTGCGGCGGCCCGCAGGTAGGAGGTGGGCTGCTGGAGGGCCACGCGCAGGTTAAGCCCCACGCTGGCCGCCTTGTAGTTGGCAGTCAGCTTTGCAAGGCCGGTTACGCTGTCCTTGGCCGTGCCTGCGCTCACATCCTGGAGCAGCTTGTTGAGGTATGCCGCACCGCCCTGGCCCGTCACCCGCTGGATGATGTCGCCCATGGTGCCGACGCGGTTGCCCTCGCCGTCCCGGAAGGTAAAGTTGCGAACGCGGTTCATGTCCTCCATGGCCCCCAGGTGGGAGGCATAGGTCGCCATGTCCACCGCGTGCTGGGCAAACACATCGAAGATGTCTCCAAGAAGGATGCCGTTGTTGGCCTTTGCCACCGTGCCCTTGGCGCTGCCCCACTCCGCGATGGAGCGGGGGCGCTTCTCGCCGCCCTCCAGCACATCGCCGATTTTGTCAACGACCTGGTGGGGGTCGGAGCTGATGGGGAAGTAATCCTTCTCCGTGAACTTCTGGTAGCCGTAGACCTTCATGCTCTCCCGGTTGCCCTCCTGGGCAAGGTAGCCTTGCATGATGGCCTGGAGACCGTCCGCGATTTTGACTTCCTCCTTCGTCAGCGCGGAGAGCATGGTCGCCATGTCTCCCTGCGTGACCTTCACGCCGGAGGCAGGGGCCTCCAGCTTGCCCAGGGCTGCGGCCAGGTTTTCACCGGCAGTCTTGTTGCGGCCCATGCCGCGCTCGGTCGCCGTGGAGCGGATGCCGCCCTTGTAGATATGGTCCTGGGCCTGCTCGCGCTTGGAAAGCTCGTACAGGGCCATGAGCTGCGGCGTGGTCATGGTCAGCGTCCCGCCCTCCACCTGGAAGGTGTGGGTCTTTCTCCGCAGTTTCTCAATGTCCGCCTTGCCGATGGCCTCCTGCGCCAGATCCACGGTCTCGGACAGGATGCGGGTCCTGTCATCTCTTGCAGATTGCAGCTCGCGGTAGAGCGCGTCGCCGCCGTCCCCGAACAGGTGCAGGAAGGTCAACGGGTTCATCATGTCCAGGTTCAGCAGGCGGTCTCCCCAGCCGGTCACGGCACCCAGGCCCTTGCCTCCGTAGTTGCCCTTGGTCCGCTTGGTGGCGCTGCTCTGCCGGATGTTCTCCGCCAGCTCCAGCACGCCCGCAAAGCGGCTCTTGCCCAGCAGCTTGTTGGCCGTGGAGATGGACTGCTCGATGGCCCGGACCGTCTGCCAAACGACGGAGAGCTGGTGGGTGTTCATGTCCGCCAGCCGGGTGTCCTTCATGGTGATGACCTCGCCCAGGTTCTCCAGCAGGTCAGGGTCCAGCACGCCGTTGAAGTCGGTCCGGCCCTTTGCGATGGCCTCGTACTGCTCCTTGAGGGCGCGGAACGCCTCGGTTCGCTTGGTGGGGGTGCCGCTGCCGTCCTTCACCCGCTTGCCGTTCTCGTCGAGGGTGTACTGGCTCTCCTGGTTGATGCTCTCCAGCATAGCGGCCACGCTTCCGCGCATGGCCTCCGGGATGTGGTGCTGGTCGCTGGGGCGGAGGAGCTTCTGGGACAGGGCACTTGCATGGCGGGTGATTTTGGCCCGCAGCTCACGGGCCGCCCGGCGCTCCCGGCCCGCCGCGTCCTTGGCCGCATAGCGGTCTTTCAGAGCACCCATCTGCCGCTCGCGGGTCTCCCGCTCCTTGGCGATGGCGTTCTGTACCCGCTGCCGGTTTTGCTCCCGCAGTTCCGCCAGGCGGGTGGTGTACTGCTCCCGCACCTTCTGGACCTGCTCCCGGCCCTTGGCCTTGGCGTTCTCCAGCTTCAATGCCTGCCGGTCCGCAAAGGTCTTTCGCGTCTGGGGCAGGTCGAAGAAGGTCTCCATGATCTCGTTCGCCGCGCCGGTCACGGCCTGGTCCATGTAGCGGGAGAAGGGGTTGTACTCGTTGATCTCGCTGATGCCGTCCAGCACTTCCACGATATGGAGGAGCTGGTCCGTCGGATGGGTCTGTTCCTGCTCGCTGAAAAACTCCGGCCAGCGGGAGGAAAGCTCCTGGTACACCTGGTCGATGTTGGTGTGGCCCTCGCTGCCCAGGTTCAGCCGTCCGAACTGCCGCTTGCGGAAATCGCCATAGTCCGCGATGTCCCCGTGGTATTCCTTGCCGTAGATGATCTTGGTCGTCCGCAGGTAGTCCCGCAGGTCGCTGTACGCATCGTACATATCGCTGTCCACGGCCACCGCGTTGCTCACCAGGGTTTCCGCGATGTCCTCCGCCCGGCGGCGAGCCTCGGTGTAGGTCAGCTCGTCCTTGCCGTCGTAGCCGCTGGCGATGTAGTCATAGAGGCTCTGGAGGTCTCCCTGGATGTCCTTCACCGCGATGTCGGCCCCGTAGTTCTGGATAAGCTGTTTCGCGGCGGCGGTCACGGCCTTTTTGTCCGTGGTCACGCGCTGGGTCCGCCGGGTCTGGCCCTTCCAGTAGTCCCGGCTCTCCTGAAGCTTCCCGTTCCGGCGCTGGATGGCGATGTAGTCCTTCATCTGCTCCCGCAGTAGCCGGTTCTCCTCTTGCAAGGCCGCAACACTCTTGCTTTCCGTCCCGGCCTTGAGAGAGAAGCGTGCGTCCTCCACGCTGTTGATCTTGGCAAGGCGGTCCGCATCGTCTCCGGTCTTGTATTCCAGCATCCGCACACCGGCCTGCTCCAGACCGTCCCGCAGCTTTTGGCTGCTGTCGTCAGGAATGACGGCGGCCAGCACTTCGTCAAAGCCGACGGCCCGCTGGGGCTTGGCCTCAAAGTAGCCGGTGGGCATTTCCGCCGCCGCCTGGTAGACGGCCTGGATGTCCTGGGCCGTCTGGCTGCTGATTTTGTACCCCTCCTTGGAGAAGGCCCGCATGATAGCGTCCACCGTCCTCTTTCCCTTGGACGTTTCCATCAGGATGCTGCCGATGATGTCGCTCTCGACGAAGGAATTGTCGGAATGAGCCTTGTTTCCCTGCTTGATCTTCGTGATGATGCTGCCGATCTGGTCATCAATGGCCTGGAGCTTTGCTTCATACTCGGCCCCCTCGTCCATGCCCAGCCGCCCACTGTCCGCCTTGATCTCCTGGATGTTGCGGTATTCCGGCGTCGCCACGGATTGCAGGGTCTTGGCGCTTGCGCCCCAGGTGTTGCCGCCGCGCTCCTCCTGGCCCTCCTTCATCGCCTTGACGATGTTCTCCAGGGTGTAGGCATAGTGGAGCTGCGAGAAACTGCGGAGATTGCCGGAGGGGGTGTAGGGGTCCTTGCCGTTGTAGATGCCCGCCTCGCCCAGCAGGCCGTCCAGCTTCCCGGCAATCCACTCCTCAACGGCGTGGTCATCCACGGCGCTGCGCAGCGCGTCAGAGGTAGCCATCCGGTCGATTTCGCCCTTGGTCGCGCCGCCGTCCTGGTACATATCCCATGCGTGGCGAACGATGTCCTCCAGGGTGAAGATGGAAACTCCGTCCATGGAATTGTCGATGCGGGTCTGCCGTCTCTCGTTGATCTCCGCGTCGGTCCAATGCCTCTTGACGGCCATTCTGCGGAGCATGGGTTCGCCCTGTTCCCGGTAGTAGTCCCGGAGAATGTCGCGGATGACCTCGGCATTCTCGCCCAGGGCGTCCTTCACACTCTCGCCGGTCTCCAGGTTGGCCTCGATTTCAGCCAGCGTGTTCACGCCCAGGCGGTCAACCACCTTTTGCAGGGTGTCGTTACCGAACTTGTCCCACACCTTGTCCATCTTCACCGGCTCCAGGCTCTTGCCCTGGTCTGCCAGATAGGCCGCCCGCACCGTGTCCGTGGAGGCCAGTCTCTCCGCCAGCTCTGCCGTGCTCCTGGTGCTGGTGTCGTCGATGCCCACAGAGCGCAGAGCGGCGCTGTTCCCGAAGATGCCCCCGGCCACGGAGACATCCCCGGCAAGCCGGTGCAGCTCGTGCTCCACCTGGAATGCCTTTTTGCTGTTCACGGGGTAATCTACTCGCGGAGCTGTCGGCGTCCAGGCGTCGCCGCCGTACACCTTGTTGGCGCGGAATAGCTGCGGGTCGATGGTGTCCTTGCTGAACACAAGGGAGATGGGGCCGTACTTGGTGTGCCCGTCCCTGGCTTTTACAATGGCGATGGAGGGCATGGGCAGGCCGCCCAGCTTGATGGCAGCCAGGATGCTGTTCTCGTCCTTGTTGTGCAGGGCCAGCAGCTTGTCCGTCTCCTCCACCGGGGCCTTGAGGGAGAATTTCGTCTCCTTCCGGTTGTCGGCCTTAAAGCGCTCGTGCAGCTCGCCCAGTTCCTTGGCGTATGTGTCGAAGTCGTGGAACGCCTTATGCAGCACCTCGTTCAGGCCGTCCATTTTCCCGGAGCTGATATGGCCGTACAGCGTCGCGTTCAGTTCGTCATATACCTTGAGCCGGTCCGCTTCACTTAGCGCAGTATCCAGCAGGTCAACTCCCCTGTGTTTTGCAGAATGTTCCAGCAAAATGCGGGCTTCCAGCGTGGACATATCCAGCATATCCGGGGTTTTAGCCACAAAGTCAAGATAGGGCGTATAGCCCATCTGCTTCATAACGTGGGTGATCTCGTGGGTTGCGAACATCCCCCGGTTCTTTTCCGGCATGGTCTCCCGGAAGAAGATTTGCCCACCGGCTGAGAACGCCGGGGTGTTGCCCTTATTCTTGGCCCATGCTGCATCCGCCACAACAAAGCTCGGCACGCCATAGTCCATCGCTGTCTGCTGCTCCGTGTAGGCCACGCTGCCCTTGGCCGGTTCCACCGTGTGGCCCTCGGCCCAGGAGCGCACAGGTTTCTGCCCAAAGGAGGCGGTCAGTCCTCCTCGTCCCCCCCGTGGTACAGCGTCTCCTCGAAGAATTTCCGCAGAAGTTCCTTGTACCGCTTGTCCTCCTTGGCGGTTCTGCGCTCCTTCTCGCACAAAGCGTCCAGTTCCTTGCGTTCCTTCTGGTCCATCCTCGCCGTCCTCCTTCATAGAATGTCTCGTTGCGGCCATTGTATCATTGCCGCCCTCGCCTTGCAAGGTCTTTGCCTGCCGGGCTGCCGCCTCCAGGGCTGCCGTCAGCTTGCCCTCGGCGGTCTGGGCCTTTTTCTTCTCAGCCCCAGTCAGCTTATCAATGAGGGAGCGGATAGCGTCCCGGACCTTTTGCAGCAGCGTCCGGTCATCCCGGTGCCGCTCGATGAAGTCATCCAGCACCTTGCCGTCGTCAATGAGGCGGCCCGCATAGTCCGCCGCCACCTCGTCCATGGCCTGCTCATAGGTCAGCTCCACGCCCTGCGCGGCGTAGCTGTCGATGCGCTTCTGGATGCTGTCCTGCTCCTCCTGTGCCACGATGTCCCGGAACGTCCGGTACTCCGTGGGGGCAAGCTCCTGCATCCGGTGGGTCATTTCGTGGCCCACAATAGCCAGTACAGGGTTTTCATTGTTCCGTTCCACCAGCACCGTGCTGCCGCTGATCTGGGCATTGGCCGTTCCGCCGCGCACACTGTCCACGAACTGCACCCGCACGCCCAGGGCCTTGGCAACTCTGTTGACCTTGGCCGCCGTCTCGGCGGTCAGATAGACGTGGCTCTCACCGTTAGCGTCCAGAATGGCACGGCCCTGCTTGTCCTGCAACGGTCTGCCGCTCTCCACGGCCTGCTTCACAAAGTCGTCATACACGAGACCGCTGTCCTCTCCGGCTACCTTGGCATACTTGGCCGCCTGCTGTTCCCGCTGGAGGGAGAGGACGGCGTCGTTCTGCCCGGCGGAGTAGGCCGCGAAGCGCTGGGCCTCTGTCAGGCGGCTGCCGTAGTCGCTGTCCACCTTTGCCATGTCTGCGCCGTTGATGCCCGCCTCGTAGTAGGAGGCGAAGCCTGCGTAGTAGTCGTCGGCCCGCACGCTGCCGTCGTAGCTGGCGGAGAGGGCCTTGGCCCCGTTCTCGCCCAGGCTGGCCGCAGCGTCCCGCACGCGGCGGATGTCATACGCCTGCTGCGCCGCAGGGCGCTGCTGCTCCACCTGCATGGCGGGGCGCACGGTCTCCTGCGTGGCCGTCTGCCGGGCTTCCGTTGCGGCGGGGGCAGTCTCCCTCGCGTTCGCAGGAACGCCGCTCTGCGTCCTTGCAAGGGCCTCCACGGCGCTCTTGACGGCCTTGCGCTGCTGGGACTTGCTCATGTCCTCGCTGATGTTCAGCCCCGCCTCCTGCGTCAGCGTGTTGATGGCGGTGGGGTTGCTCAAAATGTCGATGGCGGTGTTGTTGGTCACGCGGCCCTTCTGGGTCACTTCCTCGGCGGCCCGCAGCAGCAGGTCGCCGCTGCCGTCCTCCGCGTCGATGGCCTGCACGTTGGCCTGGTACAGCCGCCCGATTTCTGCGTTGGTGAGGGTCTGCCCGGCGTCGAGCTTCTGCTGGAGCTGCACGGCCAGCTTGTAGCTCTGGGTGCTGGGGTCGCTTGCAAGCCCTTCCTGGATGGTGGCCTGCACCACGTCGTCGCCCATCGCCTGGAACTCCGCGCCGGTGCGCCGTGCGCCGTATTCATTCAGCCCTGCGTTGATGGCGATGCCCGCGCCGGACATCACGCCGCCGGAGACAGCGCCGCCCAGGAAGTCCAGGCCCATGTTCTCCGCCTGGTCCCGGACGGCCCGCCAGAACGCCTCCTTCTCGGTCATGCCCTCGGCCTCGTAGGCGTCGATGGAGGTCTGCCACTCGCTCTTGTCCTTGGAAATGAGCACATCGGCCACCAGGTTGATGATGTCGCTGCCCACTTCCTCGCTGCCCTCGGCCAGGGTGTTTTTGAGGAAGTAGCCCATGGCGCTCTTGGTGAGCGCGGTTTTGTCCAGCAGGGCGTCCAGGCTGACCTTCTCGGTGACGATCTCCGCCGCGCCTGCGATGGTGCCCAGGGCGAACGCCTGGTTATCGGACAGGCCCCGGTCCTTTGCGGAGATGGTGGCATCCGCCGCCGCGCCGGTGCCCATGATGGCAAGGGAGAGCGCCTGGTTGCCGCCGGTGATGGCGGTATTCAGCAGGAAGTCGCCCATGCTCATGCCGGTCTGGTAGGCGAAGCTGCCCACACCGCCCCAGTTGTCCTCCACGATGGTGTTCACCTCGTCGCGGATGGCGCTGTTGATGTAGCTGAACTTGTTGTAGCCTGCGTTCTGGTCGATTTCCCCGTCGGAGAGGTAATCCGCCGCCTGGCCCAGGTAGGAAAGGCCCTTGAGAGGGCTTTCCAGCACGCTGAACGCGGAGGACCCCACCGGGTGCTCCTTGGCGTAGGTGGCCCATTCCTCCTCGGCCTTGGCCCGCTGGCGGTAGTTGAGGTCTCCGGTCAGGTAGTCGATGTAGGCGTAGGCGTTCTTGTGCTCCGCGTCGCCGTTGGCGGTGTCCTGGGCGTACAGGTAGTTGAAGGTGGCGATCTCGTCATCCGTCATCTCCCGCCGCTCGCTGTTGTCCAGGCCCAGCAGGGATGCGTTGCTCTGGATGTCGGAGAGCATCTGGCGGCTGCGGGCCTCCTCGTTGCGGTTGATGTAGTCGTAGGCGATGTCGTCAAAGCCGCTGTTGGAGTAGGTCCCGCTCCATGCGTTGAATTTCTCCTGGCCGTTGGCCGTGCTCTTGTACTGGCTTTTCTCTGCAAAATCGGGTTTCTCCGCCAGCGCGGCATATTCCTTGCCCCGCTGGTAGGTGTTGTAGTCGTTCTCGTCCTTGAACTGGGACCAGAAGTCATACTCGCTGTTCAGCCCGCCCCGCAGCTCCTCCAGGTACTTGCTGCCCTGGTCCAGGGTGGAGAGGACGCCGTTCACGGCATCCTCTCCGTATATCTCCCGGTTGTCCTGGAAGTAGGTGCGGTAGGCGTTGGCCCGGTTCTGCATCACACTGATGCGGGCGTCGTTGTCATCCCGGTACTTCCCAAAGTCTGCGGCACTCTGGAATTTGCCGTCCCGGCTCTGGTAGTCGCTGCCCAGTTGGCTGGAGAGGCCGTTCACGCTCTCCAGCCAGGAATTGAAGCCCTGGGCCTTGTCCGCCTCGTATCTGCCGCTGCCGCCGTAGGCATCCTTGCCGTACTGCTGGTCGATGACGGCCCGGCGTTCTGCGGCTTTGTTCCGCAGAAAGTTGCTCGCCCGCGTTACGGTGCCGTCGTCATTCTTGCCCAGGGGGGTCTTATCGCTGCTCTGGATGCTCTCGGCCTGCTGCCGCGCCGCTGTCCGCTTCTTCAAAAAATCGCTTGCGCTTGCCATAGGGCCGCCTCCTTACTTCTTGTTGCCGTTCCATTTGTAGGTGTAGGTGTTGGTCGCGCTGTCGTAGGTCTCGATGACCTTTCCGCTGTTGACGTAGTTCTCCACCTCGTCGTAGGTGAAGCGGCCATGGCCGGGAATATAAATCCAGCTATCCCCGTGCCGGTTGCCGATCTGGGCGTCGCTGCCGCTGCCCTTGCCGCCCTGGTTTTTCATCCAGTCGGCGTAATACCCGGCCAGCTTTCCGGCTTGGGTGGTGTTGTACCCGGCGGACAGTAGCCAGGCGTAGGCGTCGCCCTCGCTGCGGATGCCCGCCTTGTACATTCCTGCGTACACGTCCTCGCTGGCGCTTGAGCCGCCTCTCTTGCTTCCGCCGGAGCTGCCGCCTCTGGAGGACCCACCGCCGGAGCGAACGGATGCCTGTGCCTTGTTGTATGCGCTCTTGAGGCCCGCGATCTCCTGGTCCGTGTACCCCAGGGCCTTGTAGCCGGAGAAGTCGCCGCCCGCCGCGAGGGTCTGGGCCTTTGCCAGCGCCCGGTTGTACTCCGTCTCGTCCTTGTAGGTCTCCCGGTTGTAGGCGGTCTCGTCCTCGTAGCGCTTGTCCGCGATCTGGTCCCGGCCCACGGAATAGTTCCACTCGTTGTTGTAGCGCTCGTCGCTGATATTGTCCCGATGCACGCCGTAGTCAAAGCTCCGGTCCGTGTTGTACTGGGCCAGGAGGTCGGCGTACTTGGCGTAGTCGCCCTGCTCCAGGGCCACCAGCATTTCCAGGTTTGCCCTCTGGGTGTTGCCCTCGTCCTGGTACATGGAGTAGGCAAGCTGTTTCAGCTCCGGGATTTTATCGGCCAGCGCCCCCATGTAGTTGTCATAGGCCTGCTGCGCTGCGCTGCCCGCATAGCTGCTTGCAAGGCCGCCCGTGCGGGCGCTGACCTGCCCCAGGGTGTCCTGCATCGCCCGCTCGCCGCTGCGCGTGTAGCTCTCCTTGTACTGCTGATAGGTGGGGTCCTTCTCCGGGTCGTAGCTGAACGCCTCCCGGTTAAGGATTTGGCGGGTTAGGTCGTCGATCTGGTTCTGGTAGCGGCTGGTGTAGGTGGGGGCTGCCTCGTAGGAGAAACCGCCGCCTCCGTTTCCTCGTCCGCCGCCGCCCATCTCCAGGGGAATGTAGCGGCTGCCGTCGCTGTCGCCGGAATAGCCGTAGTTGCTGCGGATGCGCTCCACATAGTCGTGGGCGTCTGCCCAGGTCGTTTTGCCTGCCGCCGCTGCCGCCCGGACCTCCGCCGCGCTCCGCAGCTCGTCATTGGAAAAATGCTCCTGGTCATATACGCTGCCGCCGTAGCTGCCCCGGTCGCTGCCGCCGCCGCCAACCGTGTCGGCGCTGGGCGCGGCGGCCTTGCCGGTCTTGCTCCCGGTCTTGATGGCGCTGGTGGCATAGCCGTTCTCGTTATAGCTGATGTTGTAGCCGCCCTTGGAGACGGTCTTGCCCGCCAGGTCTTTGTTCCTGGACATATCGGGTTTTGCCATGTCGGATTACCTCCTCTTTCAGTTGGTTTTCTGCTCCAGCGCCGTCACGCGGGCTGCCAGCTTGTTGTACTCGCTGCCCAGTGTGCTCACGCTCTGCTGCACCCCGGAGAGGGTGGTTTGCAGGCTGGAGACCTTGCTGTTCAGCCCCTCCACACTGGTCTGTATGGCGGTCATGCTCTTTTGAAGCTGCCCCAGCATGAAGTCCAGATTTTCTTGCAGGTTTCTGGTGTAGTTGCACAGAGATTTTACGGTCCCGTTCACGTCGTTGCGGTCAAACGAAGGAGGGGAGCCGGGGAGGGTGGTTGCCATGCCCTATCACCCCCTTAATATTCGCTGCCCAGGGCGAACTCCCGGATGATGCTCTTGATCAGGCATCCGCCCTTGCCGGACAGCCGGATGCGGAAGTTGTCGCACCGCACCGGCAGGATGGGGACTTGCAGGGTCTTAGCCCGCTCGTTGTGGGTGGAGAACACCTGTCGGAATGGCTTTCCGTCCGTGCTGATCTCCACCTTGAGCCAGGCCCCGGCATCCAGGTCCGCCCGCAGGTACAGCTTGGAGTAGCACTTGCGCCCGTGGCTCGTCTCGTCCATCTGGCACAGCGTTGCGCTCCAGTTCACCAGGCCCTCCTCGGAGTAGTCCTGCCCGGTGGTCATCAGCTTGCCCGTGGCCCCGTCCAGGAAGTAGAGCGTCCCGTCCAGATAGGCCCAGTCCAGCGCGTGGGTCGCGTCCTCCCGCAGCCAGATGGCCCGCAGCGTATCAAAGACGTACAGCTCCCAGTCGCCCTTCTCCGTCCGCATGGAGATGTAGTAGCGCTCGCCGTCCGTGCCGCCCACCGCGTCGAAGAAGCGCCGGGTCCCGAAGTTCTCCGTCAGCAGCTCCGGGGTCCCGCCGGAGTAGGCGTACACGCCGTTGCGGCCCTTGTAGAACAGCGTCTCGTTGATGACGGCCAGGGACTTCTCGCTGCCCTTCTGGATGCCGGGCACCGTGTAGGTGTAGATTTCATACTGCGCCGGATAGCTGCCCAGGACCTTGTGCAGGCAATTCTCTTTCCAGAACAGCACCGTGCTGGAGTAGGCGATGCACCCGGTGAACTCGCCCTCCGTGCCCACGGCCACGGCGTAGCTGTCCGTGGACACCCCGTCGTAGACGTAGAAGTTGGTCGGGTCGCCCAGGGCGCTGGCGTAGATGGTCTTGCCCTCCGCGCCCCAGATGCGGTTATCGCACTCGCAGATGCACGTCAGGTCCGGCACCTTCCGCTCCAGCATCACCGTCCCGGCCTCCACGCCGGTCTTGGTGAAGATGTCCTTGGTGAAGGTTAGCTTCCGCGCCTCCAGGGAGCGGATGATGTGGCTGCCGTTGTTCGCGGCGCAGGTCGTACAGCCGGAGATTTCGATTGCGTCTCCGGCCTTGAAAAGCTCGTCGAAGCCTGGGTATTTGTGCAGCGCCGCCGTGTGCAGCAGATAGGTGATCTGGTAGGTCCCGTCGCTCTGCTTTGCGCTGCTCTGTACCACCATGTACTCCTTGGAGCTGTCGCAGTCGTATTGAATGTAATCGCCCGCCTTGAGCTTGTCCGGGGTCCCTGCGGTCCCGCCGCTCATAGTCAGCGCTCCCGTGGTCTTGTTCACGCTGGCCCCGGTGTAGGCGGTGATGGATGTGTCGGCGGCCACGCTGCCCTTGGTCTCTGCGTTTTCCGCCGCCTGGTCGATGTAGCTCTGCTCCGGCACGGTCAGGGTGTTGGCCTTGAAGGTCACGTCGCCGGGGAAGCCGGGGTATTCCGCCGCCAGCATCCCAAACTTCTCTGCCTCCGTGTCGTAGTAGACCTTATCGGGGAAAATGACGATTTTGGTGTTGATGGTGGCAAACTGCTTTTCGCCCGCAGTCACATGGCCCACCACCTTACCGTCATAGAGAAAGTCGGTCCCGTCCACCACGCACAGCTTCCCCCGTGCGTACAGCCCCGTGGGGCTGGTGTAGGTCCCGGCGGTCTTGCGCCCGTCCCGCTGACTGAGGCACGGGAAGCGGGCGGAGGAGAGGCCCCAACTCTCTGCCAGTTCGCCGTCTCCGGCTCCCTGGCCGTAGTTCAGCCCGGCAAAGGCGATGATTTGCTTGCGGTTCTTGCCGGTCGCCGCCGTCATGTATGGCAGGTTCATCTCGCCCCTCCTCCTAAAATAGCCCCGTCAGACCCCCGCCGCCGATGGGCAGGTGCCTGCGGTGATACTGTTTCCGCCATTCGTCCAGCGCTGCGTTGTACGCCAGGGCGGAGTTGTTGTAGTTGTCGGCCTCCCGGTTGTAGAAGTCCACCTTGCTCATAAGGTACAGGTCGTACAGCCCGTCGTAGGGGGCCTCCACCAGCAAGGGCTTGTCCCCGTCCTCCGGGAACGCCTTGGGAAAGTCCGGCAGGTCGGTCCAGCCGCACGCCGGACACAGGTTGCTGTCCATCACCCGGTCATAGGTGATTTCCGTCCCGCCGCAGGTGGGACAGACGGCGACGGGTCCCTTGGCCCCGCGCCCGCTCGTGAGCTGGTGCCGCAGGATGGTCTCCCGGTAGAGCTGTCCGTCCAGCTCCAGCAGCCACGCCGCCTTGGTCTCGTCGTCGATGGCGTCCGGCCTCGCCCGGTTCACCCGTTCGATAACTTCATTGATGCTCGGCATACCGCCGCCTCCTCTCATAGAATTTGCCGGGCAGCGGCACGCCGCCGCCCGGCTTTCTGGGTGCTTCTCTTACACCGCGCGGACCCACAGGCCGTTGTTCTTCACATACAGCCCGCCGTCGTTGCCCGGCACGCTCTCAACCGTGTAGCATCCATCGCTGTCTGTGCTGTCAGATACAACGATAGAAGATTTAAGATTAAAAGCGGGACGCGGCGCGAAGCCGGCGCCGTACACGAGGTTGTCGTTCACGGCGCCGCCGGTGTAGATGTAGTACGCGTAGTTGACACTCGAGCCCGGGGAGCGCAGGCCCCAGCAGACGGCGGTCGCCGTCTCGTCCAGATAGGCGATGCGCTTTGCGTTGTCGGAGAAATAGCTGAACGCCTTGCCCTCCGTCTGCCAGCCGCTCACGCCCGCCTCCGTGCAGGAGATGGCAAAGCCCTTGCGGTAGATCGTGTGCAGCGTCGCCACCTGGTTGCCTTCCGCCACCACAATGGGGACGGGGACCAGGCACTCCCGGATTTTCTCGTCCAGCTTCAGCGGCCAGATGCCGTCACAGAAGTTGTCCAGGGTGCAGCCGAAGTAACGGTTTTTGTAGTAGTTGCTGTCGGAGGCGTTCCATGCGATCTCACTGAAAGCATCCTTGCGGATAAGGGTCACGCCCGTGCCGGTGCCGTAGTGGTCATTGTCCAGCTTGATGAACTTGGTGGGCTTGCTGTTTTCCGCCAGCTTCACCAGGCTGCCGTTTGCCAGATTGGAAAGTAACTGTCCCATATCGTTTTGTTCTCCTTTCGTCAGGTCCGGGCCGGGCAGCGGGGATGCCCGCCGCCCGCCTGGCCTCGTCTGCGCGGTCCAGAGCCATCAACAACCTGGACCGCATTTCTCTGCGGAGCTGCTTTGTGTCGCCGTGCTTGGCGTGTGCCTCCCAGGCGGTAAAGCTCTCCATGATTTTCTCCCGCGACACCTCGCCCGCTGCGTACTGCTTCTCCCACAGCCGGATGCGTCGTTTCATCCGCTTGATGGAGGAGTAACGCAGCTTGCTGACCACCTGGCCCGTCCGGGTCAGATAGGTGTGGAAGCCGCAGAAGTCGATGCCGTTTTGCAAGGGGAAGATGTTGGTCTTGTCGTTCAGCTCCAGGCCCAGCTTGGCAAATTCAAGCCTTGCAAGGCCCAGAGCCTCAACCGCTGTCGCCTTATCCGGGCAGATCACATACCAGTCGTCCATATACATCCCTGCCAGCGGCAGGTGCAGCTTCTCACCCACATAGTGCATGAAGGAGCTGACGTAGAACACCGCGTAGATGTGGCTCGTCTGGTGTCCCAGGGCCAGGCCATCGTCCACGGCGTCGATGTATCGCCACATCAGCGCCCGGATGTCCGGGTCGGGAAACCGGGGTTCCAGCGCGGCCTTGAGCCGCTGGTGGTCGATGCTCTGGAAGAAGTGGCGGATGTCGCCCTTGATGACCCAGCCCTCGGCGTAGTCCCATTCCTCCATGGGCCGGTGGGGCAGACCGGCGGCCTTGCGTGCTGCCTCGTCCGCGCCCTTCCGCCGCAGGAAATAGGTCCTCATGTGCCGTTTCAGCATCTCCGGCCCGTAGTGGGTCCCCTTGCCGTACTGGGCCGCGTAGGTGTTCAGCGTGAAGCTCCGGGCCAGCTCGTCGTAGACGATGTAATCCGTGAGCGCGTGCTGCACCACCTTGTCCCGGAACGTCGGGGCCTGGATAAGCCGCTTCTTGGGTTCGTAGATATAGAACGCGTCCAGCGGGTCCGGCTGGTGCGTCCCTTGCAAAAGCGATTTTGAGAGTATCAGCAGCTCCTCGATTGCGCTGTACTCAAAGGGTGCCGTACTCTTTTTGCCCCTCTTGCACCGTCTGGCCCGGTGGTAGGCCGTCCATAGGGTGTCAAAGGAGCATAGTTCCTGATAGGTCATATCACACATCCTTGCTTGGTTTTCGGATGGTGGAGCGCAGGTCCGGCATCGCTGATAGCGGCCAGTATCTCCCTCCGCCGGAGGTGTCCGGGGCTTTCCCCGGTAGCGAGCCTGGCAGCGTCGGTGCCATGTGTTTATCCCCCGTGTTCATGTCCACGGACGACGGGATATAGCCTCCTTTGATGATGGGCCTCTGCTTTCGCCGCAAGGGCTACTTGTACACGGTAATTCCATCAGAGCGGGACGCGGCGCGAAGTTGGCGTTGTACACGTTGTTGTTGTTCACGGTGCCGTCGGTGTTGATGTTGTACGCGTTGTTGTCATTCGAGTTCGGGGAGCGCAGGCCCCAGTAGACGGCGCGAACAGGCTATACCCCAATGAAAGGCAGCTATCGCCGCCGAACATCCTCTCTCGCCTGGGCAGCGCGGCTCCGGTCCTTCTCATACCAGGCGGCGCACATATAGCGCACCGTCATCACCGCCTTGCTCCAGGTCGTGGCCTTTTGGCCGCTCACGCCGGGGTATTGCTTGCTTTCTGCCATCCGCAGTATCTTCCGCTCCAACTTCTTGCACGCGCAAAGGGCCTCCCGCTGCATCGCCAGCCGCTCCGCCGGTCTCTCCCGCAGGTCAATGAGGTTTGCGCCCTCAATGCACGAGCAGATGGCCTCTGCGCCGTTCATCAGGGCCGTTCCGGTGGTGTAGCGGTATTTCTTGGGGATGACCTTCTCATTGGCGCAGGCGTCTGCCGTGTAAAGCCACATATCAGCCGCCTTGTTGCCCAGCTTGAAGTCATCGGTCTGTCTGTCAGTCATCGGGGCACCCTCGCTTTCGTGCTGCATCCAGCAGCTCGTCGCAGCCCTCTGCCTCCAGCACCAGGTCCGGTCCAAGCCGGATGGTCACGGTCTCGCCGGTGGGAGAGCGCCCGGTCAGCACCAGGCTGTCCTCCCGGCATATCCGGCAGGGCTGCTCCAGCTCCGCCAGGAGGTTGGAGATCAGGCAGGAAGCCTCCGCCCAGTCCTTACACGCTGCCCGCCGCATCCATGGCCTCCACGGGAGCTTTGTCAACCACGGCCTTGTCCGCACTGGGGGTTTTGTCAACCACGGCCTTGTCCGCGCTGTTGGCCTCCAGGGTCATCTTGAGGGTGGTAAGCTGTTCGTTGAGGCGTGCAAGGGCGCTCTGGGCGCTTTCCTTCTCGCTCTTCTCGTGGGACAGCTTGGCCTCCAGCTCCGCCACCTGGGCCGTCAGGGCGGCAACGTCGCTGTCCTCGCTGGTGCGGGTCAGTTTCAGCCCGTGGGAGACCACGCGGAAGGGGCCGGTGTAGGTCGCCGTGGTGCTGCCGTCCTCGGCCAGCACCTCAATGGGACCGGCACAGAACGCGGCCAGGGCCTCGTCGCTGATGCCGCCGGGCAGCTCTGCCACCACGGCCTGGCGGGGGACCCCGCCGATGTTCTCCGTCACCACCGTGAAGCCCTTGTCGCTGACGGTGTGATTGCCTGCTTTAATCATGTTCGTGTCCTCCTCTTATCCGATGTTGATGTAAACGTCGCCGTTGGCCCCCAGGCTGGAGGCGGGAGCGCCGCTGCCGAAGTAGATGTTGCGGAAGCCCTTGGTGCTGCCGCTGGTGGGCGACACGCCGGACACGCCGCCGGTGAACGCTCCGCCCGTCTTGGGCATTTTCTGGTCTGCATAGGCAAAAATGTCCTGGGCCTTGCCCTTGGGGTCATAGACCGCCTTGGTCATGTCGCCGGGGTTTACGGCGTCCGCGCCCTTGGGGATGCCGAAGTCAAAGATGGGGGCAGCGTCCGGGCTTCCGGCCCGCCGCTTCACCGTGGCCGCACTTCCGGCGGCCAGCGTGGTGGTCGTCCCCACCTGGATGTTAGGGGTAGAGCCGTCGGCACCGGCGGGTCCCTGTGCGCCGGTCGCGCCGGTCGCGCCCTTGGCCCCGGTCTCACCCTGGGGTCCCTGGATGCCCTGCTCTCCCTTCGGGCCTTGAGCGCCGGTCGCGCCCTGCGGGCCTCTTGCACCCTGCACGCCCTGGGGTCCCTGCGGACCCACAACCTTGCCCAGATCAATGGTAGGCATAGATGGTTCCTCCTTCCGTCAGATGTTTAGGCATAGATGCCCTGCATCGTTGATGTAATAGTCCGGGGCCTCGTTGCCGGTGTAGGTACACAGCAGATGCCCCTCGTCGGTCACGCTGAAATTGACCATGCCAGCCGTCTGCACGGCCACGCCGTCGATGCCGCGCGGTCCTTGCGGCCCCTGCACGCCCTGGGGTCCTTCCGGTCCCGTGGGTCCAACCGGGCCAGCAGCGCCTTGCACGCCCTGGGGTCCCTGGATGCCTTGGATGCCCTGGACGCCGCGCTCGCCGGTCAGTCCGCGCTCGCCCTGGATGCCCTGCTTGCCGGTCTTGCCCTGTGGTCCCTCTGCGCCCTGTTCTCCCTGGTCGCCCTTGGAGGCGATAAGCAGCCAGTGGGCACCCTCCACGCCTCCGGCCACGTCCAGCTCTGGGGCCACGCCCTTGCACGCTGCCTTGCAGATGTAGGAGCTGCCCAGCCTGCTCACCTTCTGGAGGGGCAGGTAGGTCTTTGCGCTGTCATAGGCTTCCCACACCTTCACGGCCTCCTCGGCCTGCTCCAGCGCCTCGATGGCGTTTCCCACCAGGGTGCTCACCTGGGGTACAATGCCGTCGATCTGGGTCTGGAGTTGCTGCGCCTGGGTGGGTGTCGGCTCTTTCGGCGTGGTGTAGGCGTCGTTCGGCTTCACCAGCAGATGGTCCGTCACCGTGATGGCAACGGCGGTGGGGTCGCTCTCCCGGAAGCCCTCAATGGTAAAGCTGCACCAGCCCTCCAGGGCCAGCGGCTCCGCCGGAATGGCCGTGTCGAAGGTCAGCGGGTCCTTCTTTGCCACCAGGTCCTCCACGCTGTTGTACAGCAGCACCGCTACGGGGCTTTCGCCCAGGGCGTTGCGCCAGATGATGCGCTTGGAGAACGCCTCCCAGTCATCGCTCATAACGATGTGCAGGCCGGTCACATTGGCCTCGCCCTGCACGCCCGCGTTCTTGCTGTCCTTGCGGACAAATTCGCCGGTCACGGTCACATTGATGGTCCTGTCCATAGGGGGTCTACCTCCTTTCTGTATGATAAAAGGCGCGGCGGGGCGGAAGGGTCGGTCCCTCCATACCTCGCCGCGCCGTGTCGCAGCCGCTTTTAGGGTCTCGCGGTGTGCCTGTTCAGTTAGATGTTGCGGGCCTTGGCCTCGGCAGCGTAGGCGCTGCTCTCGCGCTCAATGAGGTTTGCGGTGGCGTTGTCCTGGGCCATGCTCTGCTCCAGGACCTCCGCCACATAGGCGGGCACCTGCACGGTCTCGCCGCGCTTGATCTGGAAGCTGCGGCCATTGACGGCCACAAAAACGTCATCCTTGTACTTGTCGTTGTCCTTGAACAGACGGATGGGCACAAGGTCGTTCGGCTTGGGCGCGGCGGGGGCGGTCTCTTTTGCCGCCTCCAGGGTCTCCTTGGCTTTGGCCTGGGCCTCTGCCACAATGGCAGCAGCTTCCGCCTTGGCCTTGGCGATGATGTCCTCCGCCTCGGCGGCGGGGGTAGCCTGCGTGGTGGCCTGCTGCTCATTGGCAGCAGCTTCTTTCTTGGCAGCCATAGTGTAAATACCTCCTGTTGGTCAGAATGTGGGGCCGCCCGCCGTAAAGCAGGCGGCCCCGGTGATTAGCTGTTGAAGGTGGAGCAGGTCTCGATGCGGACCATGTACGCCTCCACCAGGCGCTCGGCCACCTTGGTGGCTTTCCAGCCTGCGGTGGCGCGCTGGTCCAGGGGGTCGGCAGTACCGGCAGAGCCGAGCTGCTTCACGATGTGCTGGAGACCGCCGCCGGTGATCTCGGTCACGCCGTAGGCGTCCGCACCCAGAATGAGGGTGGAGTACACGTCACGGGCGGATGCCTTGGGGGTGACGGTGCCGCTGGAGGCGGTGCCGGTCTCGTAGTCCTTGCCCGCGTGGGTAAAGACCTTGGCCTCGCTGGTCTCCACGAAGCGGACGCCCTCGATGCGTCCGATCTCGCCCTCGTAGATGCCGTCGGGGTCGGAGTAGGTCTTGACGTTCACCCACTTGGGGTCACTCATAAGGTCGTAGGAGCAATCCGGGTGGATGATGCCCGCGTAGTAGCCGTTGATCTTGGGCGCGTTCATCACCTTGAGGTAACGGACAGCGCGGCGCACGGCGTCCACGGTCAGGTAGTGGTTCTCGCTGTCGGTCTTGCTGCCGCCGCACAGGTTGGCGCGGCTGTCCACCTGGCCCTCGGCGTACTGCACGTTGGTGCCGCCGTTCAGTACCTCACGGGTGATGGTGTCCAGGGTGCGGCCCGCCTGGCTGCCCAGCAGCTTGGTGGCCTGCACCAGGTTGTTGTCGATGGCGGAAAGCAGCAGCATATCGGACAGCTCGATGAAGCCGCCGTACTGCGCCACAGTCGCGGTGATGATGCCCATGTTGAGCTTCTGACCTTCGGGGGTCACACCTTCGGTCAGGGCCGTGGTGGCCTTGGGCAGGGGGTCATACTTGCGGAACTCAATGGTCTTACCGCCATTCTTGGGGATGGGGTGCTTCTGTCCGAACTGGTCATGGACCAGCAGCGGCTCCGCCATATCAATGAGATAGTCGGAGTAGAAGGTTTTCATCTCGCCGGAAAGGTCGTTCCCGGTGGTTGCGCTGGTCGTCTTGTTGATGACTGCATCAAACAGGTTCAGCACGACGGGCAGCAGAATGAATTTGCGGATGGTGTTCATGTTAAAATCTCCCTTCTGGGGAGAGGCTTAAAACTCGATGTGCTCTCCCCGTGCAGCTCTGCGGATGATCTCCGCGCGGTCCCTCTTGGACAGCTTGGAAACGTCATCCTTCACGATAAATGCACCCTGGGAGGTCGTGCCGTTTTCCTGGGGCCTTGCGCCCTTGGCGCGGATGCCGTCCACCACCTGCTTCTCTGTAGCCTTGGCCTGCATAGCGGCCACGCCCGCCTTGATCTGGTCCATGTGGACCACTTCATAAGCGTGCTGGACGGGAACGCCCGCCCGGAGCATGGAGAGGAACTGGGGGTTTTTGACTTCCGCGTTGAGGTCGAAGCTGGGGTACAGCCCCTTGACCTGTTCGGCCTCGCCGTACCACTGCTGGAGCTGCTGCTGCGCCCGCTGGTCGTTCTGCCGCTGGCGCTGCTGGCGCAAAAGCGCCTCATTCTCCCGCTGGAGCTTCTGGAACTGCTTGTACTGCTCAACGGACATCCCCGCCTCCTCGGCGGCCTCGGACCAGTATGCGTCATCGTTTTCGATGGCCTGGGACAGCTTGCCCATGTCGCCGTCGCCGATCTGGTAGCGCTGCATCAGCATATCAATGACAGGCTGATACTGGCCCACCTGCTGCTCCAGGTTTCTGGTCTCCCGGAAGCGCCGGTCGATGATGCGCTGGGTCTCCTCGGTGTAGATGTCCTTGTACTCACCGTTCACAAGGTCCTGGAAAGCCCTGCGTTTGGCCTCCAGAGTATTGGACGTGGTGCTCGCGTCCGGTTTGTTGTCGCTCCCGGCGTCGGAGGACTGCTGCTGTCCCTCCGGGTCTCCGCCCTCGCCAGCCTCCGCCGGTTTGGCCTGCTTCCCGAAGATGACATTCTGGTATTCGCCCGATTTTCCCCGCCGGGTGGATGCGGGGGATGCCTGGGTCTCGCCCTGTGTGCCGGGTGCTCCGTCGCCAGAGGCCGCCGCCCCTGCGCCTGCTCCGCCTGCGGCACCGCCGCCGTCGAACAGGTTCAGCCGGATGTCCAGCAAATGCTTGAAGTTCATAGGATTGCCTCCTTTTTCATCGCGGGTGTATCGCCCCCGTGCATCGGTCCCTGACTTCACCAGGGCAGCGGCCCGGTCCCCACCGTGACCGCCGCCCCGCATGGTGTGAAGCAGGAGGACAGTATAAGCGTATCAAATGCTTTTCCGCTTTTCGCCCCGAACTCGGAAAAAATTTTTATTTTTCTTCCCGGCACTCCACCTGGACCTGCTCCGGGTGGGCCTGGGCCACCTGGGCAAGGCCGATGACGGCCATCTCAAAGGCCGCCGCCGTGCCGTCGTCCCCGTCGAAGTCGAGCTGCACATCGCCGCTCTCCATCCGCCAGGTGTAGACCTCCACATAGCGTTCCCGCATGGCGTTGGTCACATATCCGGCCAGGGCGTAAAGGATGCCGGACACCGCCGCGCACGCCTCCACGCTGCCGGTGGCGTGGCCCTGGGCAGAGAGGATGCAGCGCTGTCCGTCCCGTTCGGCATAAACCTGGGTCATAACACGTCGCCTCCCGTTATTCGTTGCCCATGCTGGGGGTGCTGCGCTTTGCCAGCCGCTCCCCGTAGCCGGTCATGGGATGCTGTGCCTCCATGATGCCGCTTGCAAGGCTGTCCTTCTCGCTGGAGGGCGCGGGGCCTGCCGCCTGGCCTCGCTGGCCACCGCCGGTAGGCTGCGCCGCTCCGATGCCCATGTCCTTGCCCGTGAGGGTCTGGATGATGAGGGCCATCTGGTCGAGCTGCTGGGACATCTGCTGGCAGATATTGAGAAGGGTCTGGCCGTTCTGCACCTGCTCCTTCACCTTGTCGATGCCTTCAAACTCCATCATTTCCAGAGCGCCCAGCGCCTCCTGCGCCCGCTCCGGGTTGAAGAAGCCCAGGCCGTACAGCTCCTTGGCCCGCTCGTTCTGCTCCATGCGGGAGAAGGGGTTTTTCTTCTGGGCCTTGATTTTCAGGTCGAAGATGGGCTTGCGGTAGAGGGGGAGGCCGTCGGAGGTCTGGCCCACTTCCTGCTCCTTGATGCCCGCGTTGTTCATGTCGATGAACTGGTAGCTGCCAGGCGTCTGGCCCGTGATGCGGAACGAGCGGGTCTCGTCGTAGAACTGCCGGATAAGCTCAATGCACATCGAATTGATTTTGACATGGGTGCGGTAGCTGGCGGAGATCATGTCCCGGCTGGCCTTGTTGCCCGCCTCCTGGAGGGCGGCGATGGCAGCGGCGGCGGTGACGCCGGACCCGGCGCTGCCGCTGTTCACGTCGCGGTTGGCCGCCGTGTCCTTCATCTCCTCGATTTTCATTTGCGCCACGGTCACATAGATGTCGTCCAGCGGGTTGGTGATAATCTCCTTGATGCGCCTGTCGTCAAGCTCGCCCTGGACGTGGACCAGGGGCTTGCTCCAGTCCAGGAACTCCTCCTCGTTGATGCCCGTGCTGTCGCTGACGAAGAAACGCTTCTTGGTGGTCATCATGCTGTTTTCCAGGATGTTGGAGGACAGCTTGTCGATGTAGAGCTGCGGGTCCTTGCAGATGGCGACATAGCCGAAGCCCACCGGCGTGCCTTTTTCCGGGAACATCACATCCAGCACGACGGGGTAGAGGCCGTGGTCGTACCAGCCCGTGTCCCGGTAGTTGGGGTCGTTCTCGCTGGCGAACAGCAGGGTCTCTCCCACGAACTTGGCGTAGTGCAGCAGCGTCTTGCCGCTGGCGGAGGTCGTCTTGTAGTACCAGTCCACCACCACGCTTTTGTTGCTGGTGTCGATGGTGTCATCGTAGATATACTGCTTCACATCCACGGCCCCGCCGCTCAAATGGCCCTTGTGCTCCGGGTACTGCTGCTCCAGCAGGTCCTCGTCCACCAGGTCCACGATGAACAGGTTGCGGGACTTCTGGATGTCGGTCACGCCCGGCTCCCAAAACAGCTTGAGCAGGTCGATCTCCCGGATGTCCACGTCGCCCAGGCCGTTCTCCTTGGCGCTGTTCCAGAACACGCCATAGGCCGCCGTGCCGTGTTTCAGCTTCTCCCACCAGTTGTCAGAGTAGGTCTGCTCGTAGTCGTTGTACTCCAGGATGACCGGCAGCACGGAGGACAGCACCTTGGCGCTTTCCTCGTCGCTGCGCTCGCGGGGGAGGACCACCGGCTCCGGGTAGTTGTCCATGGCGTCCGCGTGCTTATTGAGAATAGCGTTGAACAGCCAGGCAGAGGACGGCTCCGGCCCTCTGTACTCCGGGTTGTCCGTGCGCTGCTTGCCCTTGCGGATGGCCTCCCAATGGCGCAGCTCCCACCATAGCTCATCCTGGACCACGCGCTCCTCCAGGCTGGCCTTGCCTTTCTTGTAGTCGCTCAAGATGCTGATTGCCTCCGCGATCTCCGCTCTGCCGATGCGCCGCTGCCCGGCGGGGGCCGTCAGCAGCATGGCCTCCATCTCCGGGTCCACGCTCTCGTCCTTCTGCACGCCGGGGACGCCCCAGCCCATCGGGGGCTTGCCCAGGGTCGCGCCCTGCTCGTTCTTCCGTCCGAAAAGTGCCATAAATCAATACCTCCTGTAAAAATCGTAACGGTCATACTGCTGGTCCTGTCCCAGGTCCAGCGGGTCATATACCACCAGGGCGGGGGGCTTGTTCCGCCTGGGTGCTATTGGGTTTTTCATGCAGACGTAGCGCAGCTCGTCGTAGATGTGGTCCTCGCCCTCGGTGTTGATGTCCTCCACGTTCTTCTCGTCGTAGACCAGGTTGGGGACCGTGCGGATGAAGTGCTTGCAGGTGTTGAACACATACAGCATGGGGATGCCCTCCTCGTCAAAGGCGAGGCGGTGATGCACCTGCATCTTGCCGTCGATGCGGGCGTGGTCTCCGCGCTCGAAGTACACCCGCTGCCGCTCCATCAGAGCGCCGATGCTCTCCGTGCCGTCGCTGCCCCAGATAGCCGGGTCTCCCACGCGGTTGATGCGCCGGTCCTTGAGGTTGGGGTCCTCGGCCTCGATGCGCCGTATCTCCCGCGCCACCTCGGACGGTTCCATCTTCACGCCGGTGTTGGGGGTGCCGGTGCAGCCGTAATACTCCCGGATGCGGTAGAGCCGCCGGTCCCGGTCCACGGCGTACCAGCCCACGGAGAAGGGCCTGGAGTAGCCCCAGTCCAGGCCGCACCAGATGGCCCAGTCCTGCGGGACCTTGAAGGGGGAGATGACGTGGGTGTTGATGCGGTCCGTGTAGTGGTCGCTGTCGTTGCGCCATTCCGTGAATACCTGGCCTGCGAAGGTGTCCCAGTCACCGTACAGCAGCGCCTTGCGCTCCTGCTCCGGCATGGAGGCCAGGCTGGTGAGGTAGTCCGGGTTGTTTGCAAGCAGTATCTTGTTGTCAAACACGGAGGACGGCACGAAGATGCGGGACTTCCAGCGCGTCTCCTCGTGGCCGTCAGGAAAGCGGACCTTGAACTGCTCCCAGATCGTTTGCATGGGCTGGGCCGCCGTGATGAAGCGCTCCTTCACCCAGCCGTGGCCCACGCCGCCGGGGTTGGCCTGCGCCCGGATGTAGCAGCGGGTCCCCGGCCCGTTGGGGCGGTTTCGGGAGAACAGGTAGCTGTACTCCTCCCAGAGAAATTGCGTCAGCTCGTCAAAGTCGATGAAGTCATAGCGCTTGCCCTGGTAGTTGGTCCGGTCCTTGGTGTACTGCATAGAGCCGAAGAAAATCTTGGCCCCGGAAGGGAAGGTCCAGACGTGCTTGCTCTCGTTAAACCTGGCCTTTTTGTAGGCCCGTCTGTAAATCTCCGTGCTGCGGTCCATCAGCTCCGTGAGCTGCGGGAAGGTCTTACGGAGGATAAGCCCACGGTAATGCGGTATCTCCACCTGGCGCAGGGCCTCGGCCAGGGCGCAGTCCGATTTACCGCCGCCCGCTGCACCGCCGTACAGTGCCTCGTCCTCAAAGCGGGCCATGAGTGCCGCCTGGCGCGGTTGCGGTGTCCAGATGACGTTACCCATCGTTTGCGCCTCCCTCCGTCGGTGGGCCTGGGTTGTCCATCACGGGGGAGAGGAGCACCACGCCGCTGCCCTCGTCCTCGTCGCCGTCCTGGGCCTCCGGCTTGTACTTCCACGTCTCCGGCTTCCGGTTGGTCAGCCAGAACATTTGCGCCGCTGTATTGGCAGCTACATGGACTTCATCGCGGGCCTCCACAAGGGTCTCGACCTCGCGGATGCGCTTGCCCGTTTCCGGGTCATATTCTACGGTCTTGAGCTTGTAGTGCTTCACGATCTGGGCATTGTAGCCCAGGCAGCTCTTGAACAGGGCGTTTTCCACCTGCTCGTCCGGCACTTCACACGCCTGCGCGAAAGCAGCCGAAAGTGCCGCGTAGCGCTCGTCCCCCTCCTGGCCCTCGTCCAGGTATTTGCGGAAGGTAGAGTAGGCGATATGGAGGTTGGCAGCGATCTCCTTTGCCGTGGCCCCGGCTTTGGCCCACTTGATGATCTTGTCCAGGTTGGGGAGGACATGGGTCTCGTATTTACTTTTTGCCATTCGCTCCCGCCTGCCTTTCTGAAAAATTGGCTTCTCTTTCATCGTAGCAAAGGCAGCTTCTTTTTTCGCCCCGAAGGGAGGATGTTTTTTCATTCTGGTGTTCACGCGTGTGTGGGGGGACCCTCTCACCCTCACCATCCCCCCATACCCCCCTTCCTCTCCCTCTCTCCCTGGAGCGGGGTAGACCATTTTCGTGGCCTCACGAAAAAGATAAGAGACCCCAGGCCATAGGCCCAGGGTCTCTCTGGTATGCTTATGCTTTGCTTTTGCTGTGCTTTTCTATCGTGTAGGTAGCCCCGTAGCGCCGCCGCCCACAATGGGAGCAGGTCACTTTGTGATCTACGCCGCCGCCCACGCGTTTGAGGTCGTAGCCCTCCTGGAGCATCGCGGCGCACCTGCCGCAAAGGTCCTTCGGTTCGGTCATCAGTCGCTCACCCCCTTGAAGCTCTCCCGGACGTGACCGCCGTTCAGCTCAAATTCCACGGTGTGGTAGTACCCCTTCGGATGGATGTACACCACGCGGCCCGCCACAGGCCGCCTCAAGCTCCGCTTGTCCTCGCCGCTGTCGGTGAATGTCTCCGGCAGGCGCATCACCTTGTCGCCCAGCTTCATGCCTTGCCCTCCCATGCCGGGCAGGTGGTGTCCGGCTCCGTGAAGTCCGCGCAACGTGGGCTGTCTCCGTTGAAGCATACACCCTGGAAGTCCTCGTACCAGGCGCAGCTCCCGCAATTTTGCTTCATGCCGTTTCCTCCCGTTCCATCGTCATGCGGGCCAGCAGGCTCTCATACATCCGCTTGTAGGTGTCCCGCTCCGTCTGGGCGATTACCAGGGCCATGGAGGCCGTGCCGTCCTCGGTGTCCCCGCGTACCGGCTCCGGCTCCTCCTCGTCCTCCTGGGGGCTTGCAAGGCTGTACTGGGCCAGCCCAAGGCCGGAGAGGAGGCCGAGGTCCACCTGCTCCATCTCCCGCTTGGTGCAGCGTCCCACATAGCGTCCCACGCGGCTCTTGTCCACGGTGTACACGTTCTCGCACAGGGCCGTGCTGATTTGTTCGGTGGAGCGGATGGTGATGTGCTCCGGCAGCTCCTTCTTGGGGGAGGCGGAGCAGTAGACCACCTGGACCACGGGGCTGTTGTCGTTCAGAGCGTCGCAGCTCACGATGATGGCGGGCCGGTCCTTCATCAGCTCGTGGCCGATGGCGTTCGGTATATCTACCCAGTAAATCTCCCCGCGCCGCATAGCGTTGGCAGGGAATGTGCCTTTCTTTGCCATAATCAAACCTCCGTGATAGTCAGATTGAAGCGTTCCCGCAGGAGCTTCTTTTTCATCTCGTACTGGGCCGTCTTGGTGGCTCGGCTTTTGACATCCTCCACCACCGGCAGCCAGAACACGGTGCCGTACTTGTCCGGCGCGGTGGGGCGCTCGTAGGCGAAGTCGGCCACATAGTGGATGGCCCGGACCCGCTCGCCGGTCTCCGTGATGTAGCTTTCCTGGAGGGTGTACTGCTGCTGGAGGCGCAGGTTGCGTATCTGCCCGGCCTTGAGCATCAGCATCAACTCGTCGTAACGGCGGGCCTCCTTCTTGCTGTCGAAGCGGAGGTTGCCCCGGCTGTCCGGCTGGTTGTGGTACTTGGGGGCCTTGGTCTTGCCCACGATGCCCAGCTTCTCCATGACCTGGCGCTGGGCCTCCGGCCCCATGCGTTGCAGGTCTGCGGCGGTCAGTCCCATCTCTCGTGCCTCCTTCCGTTTGGTGCAGCGGCGGGCCGGGCCGAAGCCCTGCCCCCGCAGAAACATCATGGGGTGCAGCAGCTTCCCGGACAGGCCGCAGAAAACTGTGTTGTCCACGACGCGCACATACTCGCACTCGTCGCAGTATTCGATCTGGCCCTCCCGCTCCAGGGCCATCTCCAGCGGGGTCTTATCCAGCATTTGCCTGCGCCTCCTCCGCTATCAGCTTGCGCTTGCGCCGGGCGTAGGCGCTGTCGGCGGCGGCCTGTCCGGGGTGTGCCAGGCGGCGCAGCCGTGCCTTTTCCCGCAGCTCCTCCCGGTGGGCCTGCTGGTATGCCCGGTTCCGCGCCCGCTCCTTCTCCGGGTCCCGGTTCCGGTCTTTCAGCTTCCGGCGCTCCTCGGCCTTGCCGTCAAACCAGCCGATGTGCTTATAGCTGGCAGCAAAGCAGCCCTCGGAGCAGAAGTACGTCGTGGCCTGCCGCTTGCCGTCCCGCTCCACCTGGCGCACCCAGGGGGTGTCCGCCGTGGTCACGATCTGCTTTCCGCAGGTGCCGCAGGTGCGAAACAGGGTCAGCCGGTTGGCCGTCTGTCGGCGCACGCTCATAAGTCGGACCTCCGCTCCATCACGCCCAGAATGTACTTGCCGTCCTCGCCGCGCCGGGCGTGTATCTCGTACTTCTCCCGCATCTCCTTGACGGAGAAGAACGGGACGGCCAGCCGCCAGCCCAGGGCCGTCTCCGGGGCATCCGGGTCCATGGCCCGCTCCCCGTGCTCCAGCACCACGGCGGTGAGCACAGCGTCCACAAGGGCCTGGGTCTCCTGGTTTCCGACATCCGCCTGGGCCAGGGCCTCCCGCAGCTTCTCGTTCTCCTTGGCCGTGTCGGCCACCTTCTTGCGCCAGCGCCCCAGCTCATGCTCCAGGCGCTTGATCTTATCGACGTTTCTTTCCATGTCACTCCGTCCTCTCGTAGTATTTCAGCAGGTTGGCGGCCACCGTGCAGCTTTTCCAGTCCTGGAGGTTGGCGCAGTAGCGGTCCGCGTACTCGGCCAGGGCCTCCCGGTCCGGGAAGCTCATGCAGCCGCCCTCGCAGCGGACGCACAGCCGCTCGTCCCAGCGAAAGAACGGGCACGCCCAGGTCTTGTGTGAGTAGCCAGCCATTTGTCCGCCCCCTTGCTCATTCCGTGATCTGTCGCTGTCCTGCCGTGCTGCCCGGCAGGCCGATGGGGTTCTTCCGCAGCATCGTCTCGTAGGTTTGCTCAAAGCGCTCCATCTCGAAGTATTTCTTGTCCGGCGGCATGAATGCGTCGATGCCGCCCATGGCCTCGATGACCTTCTGGGTCCTGGTGGGCATCCCCTCCAGCGCCTGCTCTTTCGTCCGGCCAGCCAGCCGGGCCAGTTGCAGCTCGCTGCGGGCCATCAGGTAGGCGTTGCTGATTTCCGACCTGACCTCGTGCAGAACGGTCTCCGCCGCCTCCCGCATCTCCGCGATGGTCGGAGGGAATTTGCAGGTCTGGCACACCCGGATGACTGCCTGCTGGGCCGCCCAGAAGTCGATGTCCCGCAGGCAGGTGGTCCAGAGCGTGATGGTCGGGGCCAGCTTTGCCTTTAGGCTGTCCTTGTCCGGGGCCTTGAACATCTCCGCGTTTGGATAGGCCATCATCAGCACCGCGAAGATTTCCGTCACTTCCGCCCTGGTCATAGGCCGCTGAACTCGTCGTGCAGGTCTCGCAGGGCGTCCATCTTCTCGCCCGTGCTGGCCTGCTGGGGTCTGCCGCTGCGGCTGGGCTGGTAGGACCTGTCGTCCTTGAGGGCGAACACGCCTGCCCAGCAGTGGTCCTCGCTCTGGTGCAGAATGGCGATCTGGGCATCCCGGTCTCCGGGGGCCAGCTTCTCCAGTTCCGTGACCAGGCGCTTCTTGGCCTGGTCCGTCATCGGCTTTTTGATCTTGTTCCGCATCGCCTCGAAGTATTGCAGAGCGGAAAGCAAGTCGGCGTCGCCGGAGGCGAAGTCCGCAAAGATAGTTTCCTTTGCTTTCTTTTCATCTGCTTTGCTTTGCTTTTCTTTACTCTGCTTTGCTTTTCTTTTATTTGCATCGGTTTGCTCTGCATTTGCATTACTTGTGGATGCTCCGCTGCCGTCGTCGGCCTTGCAAGGCTGATTTTTCCAGCGTTTTTGCGCCGCCTCCCGGCGGAGGTTGGAGATGTCGTCCACCTTCCCCATGCGTCGGAGAAGGGAAGCGGAGTAAAGATACTCGCCGTCGTTCACCAAAAGCGTGCTGCCGTTTTCTGCAAACTCTGTGCAGCAGTCTGTGATGATCTGCTCCAGGTGGGATGCTTCCACCTGCATTTGCATAGCAAGCGTATTCCAAATGTACTTGTTCACGGACAGCCGGTACTCCGGCTGCTCCCGGAGTATCTCCACCAGCATGAAGTACACCCCGTACCCCTCCGCCCCGTAGACGGAGCGGAGGGCCAGGATTTTGGGGTCGTTGCGGGCGTTGCAGTCGTGGGAGAAGAAATAGGCGTCTTTCTCGTTGGTCTTGGGCATACGGATGCCTCCTTACGCAAGCGCCTGCTGCCCCGTTGCATCCTCGAAGATGCCGTCGGGCAGCTCCGGCGCGGTATTGCTGCTGGGTTCAATGACCTCCCCGGTCTCCGGGTTGGCCTCTGGAAGGGCCTCCGGCGCGTTTTCGGGTGCATCCAGGTAATTCTTGCTCCCGTCGGTGCCGATGGCCGCCTCGTCGCTTGCAAGGGCTTTCTGGAGGTCAATGGACATGATGCCCCACTTGCTGATAAGCTGGCGCAGCATCGTCTTGCAGGCCATCCCGTCGAAGTCCTTGTACCAGAAGGAGGAATACTTCCACTCGTCGCCCTTGGGGTAATTGCCCGCCACGAAGTCGGCGTAGGACACGCGGCTGTACCGGGGGTCCTGGGCCTCGCGGGCCTCCAGGTGGAACGCCTGGGAGTAGCGGTCCGCGTGGGCCAGCATCTTGTCCTTGCTCCAGTACAGCACCTTGCGGAAGCCGTTGTTCAGCTCGAAGTAGGCGTAGTAGCCCACCACGGGGCGGCTCTCCCGGTCTCCGTCGTCCTCCAGGAACTCCAGGATGGGGCGGCGGGTGAAGCGGTCCCGGCCTCTGTACTCGCCCTCCACCACGGGGAACGCGTCGATGTCCAGGTATTGGCCGCTGCGCTCCGCAAGCTGGATGTAGCCCTTGTAGCCGAGCTGGAACTGGGCCACGGTGCCGCGTTTCTTGTCCTTGTAGGGGACCATGTAATACTGGCCGAGCTGCGGGGAGGGGGACAGGTTCAGGCTCTCGCCCAGCAGGGCGGCGGTCAGCACCGTCCCGGCGTCGCACTCCTGGAGGGACGGGTTTACGGCCACGGCGGAGCTGATGGCAGCCACGAAGCGCCGGGCGCGGTCCGGGTCTCCCAGGGTGTCGTTCACGAGCTTCTGGTACATCGGCGTCTGGATAGCCACGCTGAACTTGGGCTTGCCGCCGCTGCGGCTCTGCAAAGAATTGTTCACGGCCATGATTAAATCCTCCTATACGAAATGTTCCGTTCTTTCAGCCAGCGGGAAAGCTCCGCCGCCTGGTCCCTTGTCACCTGGCACTCAAAGCGCAGCAGGTAGATGGTCTCCTCAACAGCCTCACCGCCGCCGGGTTCCCAGGTCCCGGCCTGGGCCGCATTGGCAGCGGGGTCCGGGGTCTGCTCTGCGCCCCGCGTCGCCTCTGCCTCGCGCTGCTCCTCTGCCAGGTTGGCGGCCTGGGTGGCCCGCTGGGCCTCGTATTCCCGCAGGCGCTTGGCCCGCTCCTGGAGGCGGGAGCGCTCCATCAGGGCCTCGTTCAAGTCCAGGTGCTCCAGGTACTTGATCTTGACGGCCTCGGCAAACTCGCTCTCCACGGTAGCCAGGACCTCCAGATCGGACGCGGCCTTGTCCTCCGCTGCGACGATGGCCTCCCGGACCTTCTTCATGGTCACGCTGGTGTTGTACCAGGTGTCCTGCCACAGCTTCTCAAAGGGGAGCAGCGCCCGCAGCTCGCCCACGGTCTCCTCGTAAATTCCCAGGATAGCGGCCCGCTTGTCCGCCCGGCGCTTCTCCTCGTACTCCTTGAGCTGCGCGTCGATGGCGGCGATGGGCTGGTCAATAAGGCCCACCAGCTCCTTCACCTTGGCCTCGAAGTCGGTGTACGGGGCCATGCACTCGCGCTTGACTTCCTTGCGCTTGTTCTCCAGGGCCTCCCGCAGTTTGTTCAGCTTGGCGCGGTCCTCCTTGGCACCCTTGATGCCGTCCTCTGTTACCACCAGACCGGTGTACAGCGCCAGGCTCTCCGCAAGCTGGCCTTTCAGCTCCTCAAAGTTGAAGTCTATCGTCTTGGGCAAAGTCTCCAGGCTGTTGCCCATCACAAATTCCATGCTCATGTTGTCCTCCTGTTCAGATAGGCGGGAGCTTGAGGTTTGGTTTCTGCCGCTGCTCCACGCAGCGCCAGAAGGGGACCGCCTCCCGCCGGATGATGGCGATGTCGTCCTCGGCATCCGCCCGTTCGATTTTGTAGTGCCGGGTCTCTTTCCGGTCCTCGCCCTCCGCCGTGGTATATTTGATCTGGGCCAGCAACTCCACGAACTGCCACCCGGTGGCAAGCATCTGCTGGCACACCTGGGCGTAATACTCCGTGGGGATGCGCCCCTTCCAATGGGTCCAGCCGGTGGAGGAGAGGATTTCCGTGGTTTTGATCTCCAGGCCGCCCAGCCGCCCGGTGGCGATTTCCTCCAGCTCCCCGTCCGGGGTGCAGGTGATGAAGGGCAGGTCCTGGTGTTTGATGATCTTGTATGGGGTGAAGCTCACCCGGTATTCCGGGTGGTCCAGGGCGAAGAAGGAGCGCAGCAGCGGCTCCGCGTCGTTGCCGTAGCGCACATAGGGCTTGTCCCCGATGTCCTCCGGGATGACCAGCCCGCATTTCTCCTCCCAGAGCTGCACGTTGGTTTTCCAGGGGGAGAGGCCCAGGAGGGCGGCGGCGTCAGACGCCCCCAGCCCATCCTTGCGGGCCTCCAGCCATTCCGCCCGGTCCTTGCAAATGATGACCTGCGGCTGCATCACATCATCACGACGATTTTGCCGCCCTTTACCTCCTCGGCCAGCTTGTCCTCGAAGTAGGCCGTGATGCTGGCCTTGGCCGTCTGCTGCCACATCCCGCCGTCAGCCTCGAACAGGCCCACGTTGCCGTCATCGTCCAGGCGCAGCAGGAACTCGCTCACCGGCTGTTCCACCTCCAGGAAGGTGCGGAAGGGGCGCAGGGCCACGCGGGGCTTGACCTGCACCAGCGCCTTGAGGGAGACGCCCTGGCGGGCCTCCACTTCCTGGCTCACGCCGTTGTCGCGGGTGGTCACGCCGCTGTCCTTGCTCATGCGGGAGAGCAGGTCCAGCAGGTAGTCCACGCCGGGGCCGGGGGCAAACTTGCTCCGCAGCTCAATGATGGCCTGCTCATACTCCCGGAAGCCGTCACGGAAGCCCGGAACGTCGCATTTCGCGGTATAGAGGCTGTCGCGGCACATCATGTCGTCGTAGGTGGTGAACACGGAGACCGTGCGGGCATCGTCCACGCGGATGAACACGGGCAGGTTCTCGAACATATCCAGCTCGTTGCAGACCAGCTTCACGATGCTGTCCAGGCCGGAGACGGAGAGGTTGGCAGGGCGGTCAATGTGGGGCTTGATACGGACCAGGTCGTGGTCAGAGTAGGTGTCGCCGTGGATGTTGTAGGTCTTGTTGTCCTTGAGGGACACGAGGTACTGGGCAAATTCTTTCAGCATGATGAATACTCCTTTCAGATCGTGGCGTTATGCCTGGCGTTTGAACTTCAAAATTTTGGGGTGGTCCTGCTCCTCACCGTCGAGGGCCAACTGGCCGGGGACCTGGGGCACCATTTCGGCCACCAGCAGCTCGCCGGTGCTGGGTGCGTTGGTGATGTAGAGGCTCGTGGTCACGGGGTCCGTCGGGGTCAGGGAGCACTTGGCCGTGCTCTGCACCGTGATGGTCCGGCGGTCCGCGCTGGGGATAAGCTCCAGGGTCACGGAGATTTTGCGCTTGGCGGTGGCCTTGGTGTTGGGGTCCAGGATGTTGTCCATCACCTTGCCCATCTCATAGTCCACGCGCTCCAGGATTGCACCCATTGACATCTCAAGGATGCTTTTCTTGTCCAACTGGTCACTCATGCGGTTTTATCCTCCTTTTTGGTGGCCCGTTTCCGGGCCGCATATTCTCCTAACAGCCGCTTGAGGGCTGCGTCATGCCAGCTTTGCCAGGACGAATACCCGCACACCTGGAGCAGGTCGTCCGGCAGGCTTGCCGCGAACTCGCGGCTGATGCGGTAACACTTGCGGAAGCGCCCGGTGGGTGCGGTGGGCGGCGCGGTCTCCGTCTCGCTGGCCTCGCTGCGGCTCTCTGCTGTCGGCAGCGCCCCCAGCAGGTCCAGGTCCTCCGCGTCGTAGAGTTCCGTCCTGGGCGCTCCCAGGACATTCTCCAGGGCCTTGAGCTGGTCCGCTGTCGGCAGGCATACGCCCTTCTCGTACCGGCTTACCATGCCCACGTCAGCCCTGGGTTCCGTTTCTTTCAGTCTGGCGGACACCTGCGGCTGGGTCAGACCCAGCGCCATCCGCCGCTCTTGTAGTCGGTTCATGCTCTGCCTCCTCTATCAGTCTGATTTGTTGGAAGAAGGGGAAGAACTGGGGCGGGCACACCGCGTTTCCGAGGCATCTAACTCTGTCCATCCAGTTGGGAAGCCCATCAACCATTCGGTCCATTCCGGGTTCAGATTTCCAGTACCCCCCCCCCGCCAAGTAAGCCGCTTTCTGGCATAGAAGCAATGACCTGGTGGGTGTCGCGCCCTTCCGCAGGTGCCGGGCCAGCCCCGCCGCGTCCATCGCCGTCGGCGTGGGCCACGATTGCAAATCGGTATCTTTGGTGCGGAGCGCCGACGCCGCGAGCTGGAACCATAAACGCCCGTGCGGTGTAGCCTTTACTTTCCAGGTCAGAAAGCACATCGTCGAGCGCCAAATTGAGGATGTTAGCAACATTCTCTCCAATGACCCAAGCAGGCCGCAGCTCGTCGATAACTCTAAGCATCTCCGGCCAGAGGTAGCGGTCATCGCTCTTGCCTCTGCGCTGTCCGGCTTTGGAGAAGGGTTGGCACGGGAAGCCGCCGGAAATAAGGTCAACTGTTCGTAGTCCGGTCCGTTCACAGAAACTCTCCTTTGTCAAAGTCCGAATGTCCCGCCAGCGTGGAACGTCCGGCCAATGTTTCTCCAGGACCCTGGTGGGGTAGTCCGCCCACTCGCATTGTCCCACGGTGTGGAAGCCTGCCCACTCGGCGGCCAGGTCAAGGCCACCGATGCCGGAAAACAGGGAAAGGTGGGTCAACTCCATATCAGCTATCCCTCATACGGGCTTTCCAGGGACCAGTCCCAGGTCTGCCCGCCTTGCCATTCCGTGGTGAAGTAGTTGTGTACGCCGTCTCCGGTGAAGTACAGGTATTCCCTCGGCAGCACCCGGCCCACGCCGCCCACGCACTCCTTCTCGGCCATCCAGCGGGCCAGCACATCCTCCACCAGGGCCAGGATGTCCGGGTCCACCGGGTTGCTGGGGTCGTAGCCGTAGAACTGGCAGGGCTGGGTCGTGATGCCCTCCAACGTGTCGGCCCAGAAGCGGTCCCCGCTGTCGTAGCGGTTCAACACGCACCAGATCGTGGCCGCCTGTTCCGTGGTGGAGCAGCCCCGTGCCTCGCCCCACACCATCTTTGCCAGGGCTACCTTGGACGCCTCCATCGGGTCGATGGCCTCCTGGTCCTCAAACTCCAGCGTGATGGGTTCCAGCGTGGGTGCCTCCGCCGGAAGCGCCGTTGCCGTCACCGGCACGGTGGCCTCTGGTGTCTCCGGCTCTTGTGGACGCCCGCTCCAGGCGAACGCCGCAGCCACGGCCAGAAGGGCCAGCGCCAGGCAGGCGGCTCTCTGTATCGCGGCCCTGCGGCGGCGCTGCTGCCGCCTCCGCCGTTCAGTCCGGGTCATAGGTGCTTCTCCTGCGGCGGTACAGCTCGTCGATAAGGTCCGTGTCGCTGTAATCGGCCAGCGCCTTGCTCTCGTCCTCGGTCTCAACCGATACAAGGATAGAGGATTTCAGATACAAAGCGGGACGCGGCGCGAAGTAGGCGTAGTACACGCTGTAGCTGACCACGGTGCCGTCGGTGCCGATGTAGTACGCGCGGTAGTCATTCGAGTCCGGGGAGCTGTTGGTTGTCCAGCCTGTTGCCAGCCAATAGGGCTTGGAGTTCAGCGGCAGGATGCTGCGGTGTTTGCGGTACTCGTCAATGGTCAGCGCCCGCACGACGGCCAGGGGCTTGCCGTAGTCCGTCATGCCGTCCATGGTGGTCAGGTCGATGGGCCGCTCCACCACGGCGGAGAAGATGGCCGGGTGCTTGTCCCGCAGCCAGCGCTCCACGGTTTTGGAAAGCAGGCTGCCCGCGTAGTTGTTGTGGTTCTCACGCTCGGCGTCGTCATCCTCAAACTGGCAGCACTCCGGCAGCGTGTCGGCGGCCACCGCAAAGGCGGCGTCCAGGTCGTCCTCCAGCTTCACAAACTCCACACCGTCGAGGGTGAAGTGTTCGCCCCGACGTACCTGTGCCAGAGCCAGGTCCTTCATTTTCATGTCCTTGTCCTCCTCTTTGGTTTACTGGCCGCTCTCGGCGGTCGTGGTGGTCCGCCGGTTGCCCCGGCGGCGGATTGCCTCTTGAAACGTCCTTTGAGCCAGGCGGGGGTCATACTCCGGGCGCTGGTTCTTGTCCAGCTTGCCCGTGTCGCCTCGTCGCAGCTCCTCATAGATCGTTGCGGGGTGGCATCCGATTTTGTAGGCGATGTCCAGCACGCGGGCTTCCTCCTGGTACATCTTTGCGATTTTCTTTCGGTCCTGGAAATCCAGGTACTTGCAGGCCATCACGCGCACCCCCTTTCCTGGGAAAAAATAAAGCCCGAAGGACTGTTTCATCCTTCGGGTTTTACGATAGCATTTGCGAGCCGGCTAAGGCTGCTCTTTTTCTGCTTGTCATCGGGCGAAAACTGTGCTACAC
>ENA-UOJF01000373-UOJF01000373.1-human-gut-metagenome-genome-assembly--contig:-P74-NODE-373-length-42717-cov-112.985186_pt1 | contig 42717 bp, 39 predicted proteins | sample MGYA00242344_ERZ723891 | MGnify/ENA metagenome assembly ERZ723891 | reverse complement strand
GCATGGTCCTGCGTCGAGAAGATGTTGCACGAGCACCAGCGCACGTCGGCGCCCAGCTCGACGAGCGTCTCGATCAGCACGGCCGTCTGGATCGTCATGTGCAGCGATCCCATCACCCGCACGCCCTTGAGCGGTTTCTGCGGGCCGTATTTGCGGCGCACGGCCATCAGGCCCGGCATTTCGTGTTCGGAGATCTCAATCTCCTTGCGCCCCCACTCGGCCAGCGACATGTCGGCCACCTTGTAGGGAAGTGTCAAATCCAAATACATATGCGTTATCCGTTAATCGATTTCAATATCTCTTCGCGGTCCTGTTCGATCCGGGAGCGGAGCTCCTCGACCGAGGCGAATTTCCGTTCGCCGCGGATCCGCTGCAGCAACTCAACCCGCAGGCGGCATCCGTAGAGTTCGCCCGTGAATCCGAAAATGTGGGTCTCCAACCGCCGTTCGGTCCCCCCGACCGACGGGTTGCGCCCCAGATTCGACATCGCGTCATACCGACGGCCCGCCACCTCAACACGCGAACGGTAGACTCCGTCGTCAAGCGACAGATCATCGGGCACCGACAGATTGGCCGTCGGGAAGCCCAGCTCGCGTCCCAGCCGCCGCCCGTGTTCCACGCACCCCTCGATCACGGCGAGCGGTGCGTTCCCGCATTCCATCCGCAACTCCGCCATCAGATCTTTTCAGTCAGTTTGCGGACCAGCCGGAACTGGGAGAAGAACTCCTTGGCAAAGACCCGGATGACCGTATACGAAGGGATGGCCAGCAGCATGCCGAGAATACCGGCCAGCGATCCGGCGATGAGAATCACGAGGAAAACCTCGAGCGGATGGGCCTTCACCCGCTCGGAATAGAGCGTCGGCTGCAGGACGAAGTCATCCAGGCCCTTGAGGATCAGCAGCGAGCCGACGATAACCGTCACCGTATGGCCGACGGAAAGGTCTCCGATCGGCGTCACGATACCGACGAACACCGAGATGATTCCGCCGATGAGCGGTCCGGCATAGGGTACGACATTCATCACACCCATCACCAGCCCGATGAATGCGGCATCGGCCGCCTTCATCCCGAAGGCCATCATCGTGAGCGAGATGATGACCATCAGCAGCAGGCTCTCCGAGAGGATGCCCGTAAAATAGCGGGCGAGCAGTACCGTCACGGAGTCGAGCGCCCGGGTGATGTTGTCGTGGTAACGTTCCGGGAAGACCGACGTGACCATCGTGTAGAAGAGCCCGTCGTCCTTGAGGAAGAAGAAGGTGATGAACGAGATCGAGAAGATCGCGATGACCGACGAAAGCACCACGCCGACGATCGACGAGAAGAGCGCATTGAGCGAATCGAGGTCGATCACCTGCCGCAGCGTCTGCGTCAGGGCCTCGGAGAGCGAGAAGGTGCTCGACGGCTGGGCGAAAAGCGACTGCAGGTACTCCTGGGCCCGCGACAAGGGCTCCTCGATCGATGCTACGACCGTGGCGAAATCGACATGTGCGAACTGGTTCAGCTTGTTGAAGACCAGCGGCACGAAGAGCGAGCAGAGCGTGGTGAAGACGATCCAGATGACCACGAGCGTACAAAGGGCCGCCAGCCAGCGCGGAATGCGCCAGCCTCGGATCTCCATCCCGGTGAGGCGGCTGACCAGCGGCCGTCCCATGACGGCCAGTACGGCCGAGACGAGGATATAGACGACGATCGACGAGAAGTACCAGATCAGGTACAGCGCAACGACCGCGACGGCCGCACCGGCGAGGAATCGGAAAAAGGTCTGGGGTGTCGTCGTCATGTCCGGTCGGGTATCAGTCGTCGGTGCGCTCCCTGCGCAGCCGTGCAATCGGCGTCAGCGAACCCACGACGGGATCGCCGATCTCCACGAGCAGCTCACTGTCCTTCGGCACCAGCACATCGACGCGCGAGCCGAACTTGATGAAGCCGCAGACGCTGTTCTGCTCGACGGCATGCCCTACTTTCATGTAGGAGATGATGCGCCGCGCAATCAGTCCGGCGATCTGGCGGAAGAGGATCTGCTGTCCCGAGGGCATCCGCACAACGGTGGTCGTACGCTCGTTCTCGGTCGAGGACTTCGGGTGCCAGGCCACCAGGAAACGGCCCGGATGGTACTTGAAGTACTCCACCACACCGCCTACGGGCACCCAGTTCATGTGGATGTTCGTGATCGACATGAAGATCGAGATCTGCAGCATCTCGCGACCGAGGTACTCGGTCTCCTGCACGTTCTCCGTCACAACGACACGCCCGTCGCACGGGGCGAAGACCAGATCGGCATCGTGGATCCGCACCCGGCGGGGTTCGCGGAAAAACGCCACGATGAAGAACCAGAAGAGCAGCAGGAACACCGTTCCGCTCCACAGCAGCACCACACTCGCATCGCTCTCGAGCAACCGGTAAAACACCCACCAGATAAGCAGGCAAACGACGCCCGAGACGCCGATGATCTTGTAGCCTTCCTTGTTTATTCTCATAACTCCGTCAGTTTGCAGTTACATAACAAATAACATATAGACCAGCACGAAGGGTGCGGCGACCAGCATGGCGTCGAAACGGTCGAGCACTCCCCCGTGTCCGGGGATCAGGCGACCCGAATCCTTGACGCCCGCGGACCGCTTGAACATCGACTCCGTAAGGTCGCCCAGCACGCCCGTCACGGCGGCGACAAGCGCCAGGCCCATCCAGGCCGCATAGCTTTCGTCGAGCACCCGGGCGCCGACAAGCCCCATGACCACGGCACCGGCCAGGCCGCCGAAGAATCCCTCCCACGACTTCTTGGGCGAGAGCCGCTCGCAGAGGCGGTGCCGCCCGAAGGCCATGCCCACCAGATAGGCGAAGACGTCGTTAGCCCAGATGATGAAGATGAACAGAAGCATGATCGCCGGCGACCACGGCTCCTCACCCTGCATCGGGATGTAACACATCAGCGAAACGGGCAGCGCCACATAGGCCACGCCCGTCAGCGTCGCCCCGATATTCCCCATGGGGTCGGTTCCCTCCCGGAAGAGCTCCCGGATGAAGACCAGGAATAACAGCAGCAACCCGAAACCGAGCATCGGAATCAGGTTGGCGGAGAAGAGATCGAAAACGGACTCGGAGACCACGGCAAAATTCGCAGCGAAGAGGATGACGCCGGCCAGCATGCCGATCAGCCGCTGCGGCTGCGCGCCCCGGGCGGCGGCCAGTGTGTAGAATTCATGCATTCCACAAAGCAGGATCACCAGCAGCAGAGCTCCGAAGCTCCACTGCGACCAGCAGACGGCACCCAGCATGATCGCCGCGAGGACGATCCCGCTCAGGGTCCGCACCGCAAGGTTCTTCATCTTTTCACTCATTCGGTTTCAGGTGTGTTTTGTCGTTCGGTTGGTCACTTCTTCGCTTCGGAAGCCGCCCCGTCAGCCGGGCTCTCCTGAGCTTCGTCTTTCACGGCCCCGGCCTCCGCCACGGCCGTTGCGGCAGTGGCTGCGGCTGCAGGCTCCCCACCCTCGGCGGCCTTCTTCCCGGCCTCGCGGCGCTCGCGCTCGATATCCTTCTTGCGCTTACCGAAGATGCGTTCCACGTCCTCGGTGAAAACCACTTCGCGCTCGAGAAGCAGCTCGGCCAGCTGTTTCAGGCCGTCGGCATGCTCCGTCAGAACCCGTTCGGCCATGGCGTATGCCTCACCGATGACCCGCTTGGTCTCGGCATCGATCTGCTGGGCCGTCAGTTCGGAGTAGGGTTTGGTGAAGGCCATGTCGCTTTGGCCCGTCGAATCGTAATAGGAGAGCGTGCCGACATTGTCGCTCATGCCGTAGTAGGCCACCATGGCATAGGCCTGCTTGGTAACCCGCTCCAGGTCGTTCAGTGCACCGGTCGAAACCTCGCCGAAGGTCAGCCGCTCGGAAACCCGTCCGCCGAGCGTGGCGGCCAGTTCGTCCATCATCTGCTCGCGCGTGGTGATCTGCCGCTCCTCGGGCAAGTACCAGGCGGCACCGAGCGCCTTGCCGCGCGGGATGATCGTCACCTTGATCAGCGGGCTGGCATTCTCGAGGATCCAGCTTACGGTGGCGTGTCCGGCCTCGTGGTAGGCTATTACGCGCTTCTCCTCGTCGGTGATGATCTTGTTCTTGCGCTCCAGGCCGCCTACAATGCGGTCGATGGCGGCCAGGAAGTCCTCCTTCGAGATGAATTTCTTGTTGTGCCGGGCGGCGATCAGGGCCGCCTCGTTGCAGACGTTGGCGATATCGGCTCCGGAGAAACCGGGGGTCTGACGTGCCAGGAACGAACGGTCGAGCGCCGGATCGAGTTTCAACGGACGCAGATGGACGTTGAAGATCTCCTCGCGCTCCTTCACGTCGGGAAGGCCCACCTCGATCTGACGGTCGAAACGTCCGGCGCGCATGAGCGCCTTGTCCAGGATGTCGGCACGGTTGGTCGCCGCAAGGACGATGACACCCGTATTGGTCTGGAAACCGTCCATCTCCGTAAGGAGCTGGTTCAGCGTATTTTCGCGCTCGTCGTTGCCCGAAAAGCCGGCATTCTTGCCGCGGGCCCGGCCAATGGCGTCGATCTCGTCGATGAAGACGATGCAGGGGGCCTTCTGCTTGGCCTGTTCGAAAAGGTCGCGCACGCGAGAGGCTCCCACGCCGACGAACATCTCGACGAAATCGGAGCCCGAGATCGAGAGGAACGGCACGTTCGCCTCACCGGCCACGGCCTTGGCCAGCAGCGTCTTGCCGGTTCCCGGAGGGCCCACGAGCAGCGCCCCCTTCGGGATCTTGGCACCCAGCTCCTTGTATTTGTCGGCCTTCTTGAGGAAATCGACGATCTCCATGATCTCGACCTTGGCCTCCTCGAGTCCGGCCACGTCCTTGAACGTCACGCGCTTCGAATTGTCCTTGTCGAAAACCTGCGCCTTGGCCTTGCCCACATTCATGATGCCGCCTCCGCCGCCGGCCCCGCCTCCGCGGGCCATCGAACGCATGATGAAGAACCACGCTCCGATGATGATCACCCACGGCAGCAGGTTGATCAGCACCGAGGTCCAGTCGTTCTTCTCGTTCTTGTAGACCACCGGGACACTTCGTCCCGAAGCCGTCTCGGCGGCCTGAAGGTCCTCGCGGAAGGAGTCCACCGACCCGATCGTGAAGACAAACTGCACGCCCGACTCGGGCAGGCGCGCAAACTGCTTGTTCTGCGCATCGTTACGGTAACGCTCGATCGCCTCTTTCGTCAGGTAGACCTGAGCCTGGTCGCGGTTCACGATCTGGATGCGCTCCACATCGCCCTGCTCGACCATCCGCTCGACCGACGACCAGTCGCTCGGAAGCGGCGCATCGCTGCCGTTGCCGATGATCGCCCAGCCGATGATGAATACCGCAGCCAGACCGTAGAGCCAGAAAAACGAGGGCCGCGGCATGTTCATGTTCATCCGGGGATTGTTCCGGTTGTTATTCTTGTTTTTATCCTGCTGTGCCATAAATCGTTACTCTTCGTATTCGTACTTCACCATCGGGGCGTCGGCCCACAGTTCCTCGAGTTTGTAGAAACTGCGCAGGTCGGTCTGGAAGATATGCACCACGACATCCACGTAGTCCATGGCAATCCACAAGGCATTCTGCTGCCCCTCGATGCGCCAGACCTTCTCGCCCAGCGTCTCGAGCACCTTCTCCTCGATGCCGTCGGCGATAGCCGCCACCTGCGTCGTGGAATCGGCATTGCAGACCACGAAGTGCGAACAGATTGCGCCGTCGAATCCCGAGAGGTCCAACGATACAATATTCTTACCTTTTTTATCTTCAATCGCGCTGACGATCGTTTCGATCAGTTTGTCCATATTCATTGCGTTGCGTGTATATAACCTTGCAAAGGTAGGAAAAGAGATCGAGATTTGAAAATAACGGCCCAAAAATCGGCACCACATGCAGTCGAAAGAGGTCAGCCCGGCCGAAACGGAAGTGGGCCGGCAAAAGGAGTCCCCACCCGGCATACAGTCGAAAGCGCTGTAACGCAGAGGCATAAATTCCCCGTACCCTTTTCGGCATTCCGCACGGCGCCCCCTGCAACGGAAGATGCCGGCTCTGCACCGGACAAAAAAACGCCGGAAAAATTTGCAGGTGCGACCAAATGTTCGTATATTTGCGAACAACACCGGAAAACAAGTGACAACGAAAGGCTATACGGAACACGAGGAACAGATCGCCCGCTTTGCCAAAGCGATGGGCCATCCTGCCCGGATGGCCATCCTGCACTTTCTTGCCTCGCAGCAGAGTTGCTTTTTCGGGGAGATCCACGAAGTACTGCCCATAGCCAAGGCCACCGTCTCGCAACACCTTAAGGAGTTGAAGGAGGCCGGACTGATCCAGGGCGAGATCGAGGCCCCGAAGGTACGTTACTGCATCAACCGCAGCAACTGGCTTCTGGCCCGCGACCTGTTCGCCGAATTTTTCCGCGAAGGACACACCGACGGCCGCCCCCACGATTCGTGTTGCGGATAGCTCTTTTTTTGCCTCAAATGTTCGTAATTCGACGAACTACATACATTAATAACAATAAAAACAAACGCAAATGGAGATCAAGGTATTGGGAACGGGATGCGCCGGATGCAGGGCGCTGTATGAAACGGTATGCAAGGTGGTTGCCGAAACAGGACTCGACGCTACGGTCGTCAAGGAGGAGGAGATCACGAAGATCCTGGAATACGGTGTATACTCACTGCCGGCGCTGGTCGTGGAGGGCAAGGTGGCAGCTGCGGGAGGCCGGCTCTCGGCCGCCGAGGTCAAAAAACTGTTGGTACGATGATCCGCCGCATCCTTCCGATCCTCCTGCTGCTCACGGCCTGCAGCGGGAACGGCAGCCGGAGCGGCGACACGAATGCCGCCCCGGAGACAAGGCATACCGACACACGGGAGACGGTGCAAACCTCCGCCACCGACCGAGTGCAGGTGCTCTACTTCCACGGCCGGAAACGCTGCGCCACCTGCAACGCCATCGAGCGGCTGACCCGGGAGACCGTCGAACGGCTCGGCGAGAAGAAGGTCGGAATACGGATTCTGGAGATCGGGCAGAACGAAGAGCTGGCCGAACAATACGGAGTGATGTGGTCCTCGCTGCTCCTCGTGCGCAACGACACGGTGAAAAACCTGACCCGTACGGCATTCGAGTTGGCCAAAAGCCGGCCCGAAACATTCAAGGCGCGCCTCACGGAGGCCATAGAGCACTTCGCCGAATAGAGATGGAGCCCCTGCAACACCTGCTCGACGGCAGCACGACGCCGCTGTGGAGCGCCCTGCTGCTGGGACTGATGACGGCCGTCAGCCCCTGTCCGCTGGCTACGAACATCGCCGCCGTCGGATACATCGGCCACAATGCGGAGAACCGCCACCGCGTTTTTCTCGCCGGGCTGTGCTACACGCTCGGCCGGATACTCGCCTGCACCGCACTCGGCATCGCTCTGATTCCCCTGCTGCGCCGGGGCGCCAGCCTCTTTGCCGTCGAGCGGCTGCTGGCCCGGTACGGCGAGGTGCTGTTGCCCGCCACCCTGCTGCTCTTCGGAGTGCTGCTGCTCTTCGGCGATCGCCTGTCGCTGCCGCTTCGCGGCGGCAGCGGCAGAAAGGTGCTCCGCTGCAACGGCTGCGGAGGAGCGCTGCTTCTGGGCATTCTCTTCTCGCTGACCTTCTGTCCCACCAGCGCCCTGCTCTATTTCGGAATGCTGCTCCCGATGGCGGCAGCCGAACCGGCCGGGTGGATGCTGCCCGCACTCTATGCTGCGGCTGCGGGACTGCCCGTCGCGGCCGCAGCCTGGATTCTGGCATACGGGGCCTCAAGAATCGGGACCTTCTACAACCGCATGCAGAGTCTGCAGCGGGGACTTACCCGCCTGGTCGGAGGAGGCATGATCCTCGCCGGAATCTACTACACCGCAACCGGAATTCTCTGAATGGTTTGACCTCAAAATACCGACACACATGATTGACCGCCTTGCCGCATGGCTCGTCTACGACCTCTTCGGACTCGATCCGGCGAGCCGTCTCGGAACCTCGGTGCATTTCTTTTTCTACGACACCGTAAAGATCATCCTGCTGCTCATCATCATCGGGACAGCCATGGGGATCGTCAATGCCTACTTCCCGATCGAACGCCTGCGGCGCTTTCTCTCGCACCGGCGTCTCTTCGGCCTGCAGTACCTGCTCGCCGCACTGTTCGGAGCCGTCACCCCCTTCTGCTCCTGTTCGTCGATCCCCCTCTTCATCGGATTCGTCAAGGGAGGTATCCCGCTCGGCGTCACCTTCGCCTTCCTGATCACCTCCCCGCTGGTGAACGAGGTCGCCGTAGCGCTCCTGCTCGGATCGTTCGGGGTGCGTACCACACTCATCTACGTGGCCAGCGGCCTGCTGCTCGGTACGGTCGGGGGATTCGTGCTGGGCCGGCTCCGGCTCGAACGCCACCTCTCGCCCTGGGTCAAGGCCCTGCAGGCAAGTTCGGACAGGCAGGCCGAGGCCTGGGAACGGCAGCACACACCCTTTATCCGGCGGCTGCCCGCCATCCTGCACGAGGCTCTGGGCATCCTGCGCGGTGTCATAATATATGTCCTCGTCGGCATCGGCGTCGGCGCCGCGATGCACGGATACGTGCCCGAAGGCTTCTTCTCCCGCTACCTCTCCCCGTCAAACCCGCTGGCCGTGCCGCTGGCCGTACTCTGCGCCGTACCGATGTATGCCAATGCCGCGGGGATCGTACCCGTGATCCAGGTCTTCGTCGCCAAAGGGGTGCCGCTCGGCACGGCCCTGGCCTTCATGATGGCCGTCGTGGGGCTCTCGCTTCCCGAAGCCACGATGCTCAAGAAGGCGATGACGTGGCGGCTTACCGCCATCTTTTTCGGAACGGTCACCCTGTTCATCATCCTCTCGGGCTACCTGTTCAACCTGATACTGTAACGGCAGGATTCGGTCTCCCGAGTCCTGCCGTCCATGTGGCTGAGGCCGGTCTCCGCCTCAAGACTCCGACGTGCCGACGTTGGCCAGAATCGTCTCGATGAGCGCCCGGATGATCGAGTTCTTGACATAGGTCCGACGCACGGCCACGGCGATCTTGCGCGACGTGGCCCCCTTGGCCAGCGTCTTCAGCCGGTCGAGGTGGTCGGCGGGGATGTATTCGACGGCCATCTCGGGGATGATCGTCAGGCACGACGTGCAATCGACGATGCGCATCAGCGTGTCGAGCGACCCCGACTCGAAGGTGTAGTGGGCCGGCATCGACCGCCGGGCCTGGCACAGTTCGATGATCTGGTCGCGCATGCAGTTGCCGGGGCTGAGGATCACCAGATCCTTCAGGTCGATCTCTTCGATGCGTATGTTCTGCCGCTCATAAAGCGGATTTTCGGGCGAAACGTAGGCATAGAACCGGTCGCTGAAAAGCTCCTGCTCGAGAATCCCCTCGCCGCACGTGCCGCTGGCCACCAGCGCCGCATCGATGCGGTCGCGCTTGAGCGCCTCGACGATCTCCGAGGTGATCATCTCCGAGATCTCGAGTTCGACCTTCGGATAGTCGCGCACGAAGGCCGGGATGAACTTGTGCAGCAGGTAGGGGGCAATGGTCGGGATGACACCCAGACGCAGCTTTCCGGCCGTCTCGCCCTTCAGCTCGGCGACCGCTTCGCGGATGCCGTTGTAGGCCCGCAGCGTCTCGCGTGCCTGCTCCATGACCACCTCGCCCGCCTCGGTGGGGATGACCGGCTTCTTCGAGCGGTCGAGCAGCACCACGCCCAGCTCCTCCTCGAGCGCCTTGACCTGCATGCTCAACGAGGGCTGCGTCACGAAACAATGCTCGGCGGCAAGCGAGAAACTGCCGCAGTTGGCCACAGCCAGCAGGTATTCGAGTTGGATGATTGTCATAAGCGATCTTCTATTTGCCGAGGCGAATATATCAAAAAAAACTATATCCGGCAACTTTTTTAGGTCGCGCGCGCGGTTTTTCGTAAGTTTGCGTCCAATGAATCCGCCCTGAAGCGGAATGCACGCCCGAAGCGGGGGCCGCAAGGCGGTCCCGACCGTTGCAGGGTGTACCACGAAACAAACACCGAAACCGAAACAATGGGAAAAATCATCCTCACGGGCGACCGTCCTACGGGCCGCCTCCACCTGGGGCACTATGTGGGTTCGCTCCGCCGCCGTGTCGAATTGCAGAACTCCGGGCAGTTCGAGAAGATATTCATCATGATCGCCGACGCACAGGCGCTCACCGACAACGCCGACAACCCCGAGAAGGTGCGGCAGAACATCATCGAGGTGGCGCTCGACTACCTATCGGCAGGCCTCGACCCCCGGAAATCGACGCTCTTCATCCAGTCGCAGGTCCCCGAACTGTGCGAGCTGGCCTTCTACTACATGAATCTCGTGACGGTGCAGCGCCTCCAGCGCAACCCGACCGTCAAGGCCGAGATCACGCTCCGCGGATTTGCCGAGGGGGCCGTCGAGGGCGACACCGCACAGCGGCCCGGCATCCCCGTCGGCTTCTTCACCTACCCCATCAGCCAGGCCTCGGACATCACGGCCTTCAAGGCCACGACGGTCCCGGCGGGCGAGGACCAGGAGCCGATGATCGAGCAGACGCGCGAGATCGTGCACAAGTTCAACTCGGTCTACGGGCCGACCCTCGTCGAACCGGAGATCCTGCTGCCCGACAACGCCGCCTGCATGCGTCTGCCGGGAACCGACGGCAAGGCCAAGATGTCCAAGTCGCTGGGCAACTGCATCTACCTGTCGGATACGGCCGACGAGGTCAAGAAGAAGGTCATGGGCATGTACACCGACCCGGACCACCTGCGGGTGGAGGATCCGGGCAAGGTCGAGGGCAACACGGTCTTCACCTACCTCGACGCCTTCTGCCGTGAGGAGCACTTCGCCAAGTACCTGCCCGACTACGCCTCGCTCGACGAGCTGAAGGCCCACTACCGCCGCGGCGGCCTGGGCGACGTGAAGGTCAAACGGCTGCTGATCGCCGTGCTCAACGAGACACTCGACCCGATCCGCGCCCGCCGCAAGGAGTTCGAAGGCCGCATCGGCGAGGTCTACGACATCCTACGCGCCGGATCGGAGAGGGCCCGTGCCGCAGCGGCCGAGACCCTTGCCGAGGTGCGCCGCGCCATGCGCATCGACTACTTCGAGGACAAGGAACTCATCGAGGAGCAGGCCCGCCACTACGCCCGGCAGGCGGAATAGACTCCCCGGGAGCCGGGCCTCACCCGAGACCGGACATAAATCCGGACCGCTGCCGCAGCGGGGCGATCGCCCCGCATGGCGGCTGCCGAAGCCCGCAAACCATAAACCATTGACCGACATGCGTTTCCGCGCCGACCGTATCTACCCGCTGTTCCTCCGCCTGACGCGGAGGCTCTCCAACCGCCAGATGATGATGCTTCTGGCGGTGGTTGTCGGCGTGCTTGCCGGAATTGGCACCTATCTGTTCGAGATTCTGCTCTATGCCATCAAGAACGGACTGACGAACTGGTTTCCGGTGGACAGCGCCCACTTCCTCTTCCTGATCTACCCCGCCGTGGGCATCATCCTGGCCACGCTGTTCGTCAAATACATAGTGCGCGACAATATCTCCGAAGGGGTGACCCGTGTGCTCTACGCCATGTCGAGCCGCAACTCGCGCATCGCCGCGCACAACTGCTGGACCTCGGTCGTCGGCGGCGCCACGACCATCGGATTCGGCGGATCGGTCGGTCCCGAGGCCCCGATCGTGCTGACCGGAGCCGCCATCGGCTCGAACATCGGCCGCCTGGCCCGCCTCAACTACAAGAACTCCACGCTGCTGCTCTGCTGCGGCGCCGGCGCCGCACTGGCCGCCATCTTCAAGGCCCCGATCACGGGCGTGGTCTTCGTGCTGGAGATCCTGATGCTCGACATCACCGCCGGATCGGTCATCCCGCTGCTCATCTCCTCGGTCACCGCCACGACGATGGCCTTCATGCTCCGCGGCTTCGACCCCATCCTGGCCGTCACGCTCGCCCCGCAGGACGCCTTCGAACTGTGGCAGATCCCGCTGTTCATCCTGCTCGGCATGCTCTGCGGGCTGATGGCCTGGTACTTCACCTCGATGAACTCGCGCGTGGGCAACTTCTTCAAGGGAATCGACCGGCAGTGGAAAAAGTGGCTCTGGGGCGGCGTCATCCTCGGCGTGCTGATCTTCATCTTCCCGCCCCTCTACGGCGAGGGATACGAGGGATTCACCGCACTGATGCACGGAAAAACCGAGACGCTGTTCGACAACTCGCTCTTCTACCGCTTCCGCGGAATCGACTGGGTGGTCATCCTCTTCATCATCGCCACGATGTTCTTCAAGGTCATCGCCATGGCCTCGACCAACGCCGCGGGAGGCGTGGGCGGAACATTCGCCCCGTCGCTGTTCGTCGGCGCCTTCACCGGCGCGACCCTCGCGCTGGTATGCAACATGCTCTTCCACTGGGAGGTGTCGGTCGTCTCGTTCACGCTGGTGGGCATGGCCGGCGTGATGGCCGGCGTGATGAACGCCCCCCTGACATCGATCTTCCTCATCGCCGAACTCTCGAACGGCTACGGGCTCTTCATCCCGCTGATGATCACCGCCTGCATCTCGTTCGCCGTGAACTACTGGCTCGATCCCGACTCGATCTACACCAAACAGCTCCGGCAGAAGGGCGAGCTGCTCACGCACGACAAGGATCAGTCGGTATTCGTCTTCCTGAAGCTCGACGAGCTGATGGAGACCGACTTCCTGCGCATCAAGGAGAACATCACGCTCGGCGACATCGTTCACATCATCTCGACGGCGCGCCGCAACATCTTCCCCGTGATCGACAACTTCGGACGGCTGCTGGGCGTCGTGCAGCTCGACGACCTGCGCGAGGACATGTTCAAGCCCGAAAAGTACGGCCGGCCGATCTCGGACTACATGATCCAGCCGCCCGACAAGATCCTCGAACACGAGTCGATCATGAGCGTCATGGAGAAGTTCGAGGACAAACACACGTGGATGCTGCCCGTCGTGGACAAGAAGAACCGCTATCTGGGCTTCATCTCCAAGTCGCGCATCCTGAACGCCTACCGCGAACAACTCGTAAAAATCCAGCAATAACATGGAAACCGGAACCTGTCCGTGGGCCGACGAACTCGACTGTGCCGTCACGGTGTGCGACACGCAAGGGGTGGTCGTCTACCAGAACGCACGCTCGCGTGCGGTGAACGGCGACGTGCGGGGCCGCTCGATGCTCCCCTGCCACAGCGAACGCTCGCGCGCGATCATCGCACGGCTGCTCGAAACCGGAGGAAAGAATGTCTACACGATCGAGAAGCGGGGTGTCCGCAAGCTGATCTACCAGACCGTCTGGCGCGACGAATCGGGCGCGGTCCGCGGCCTGGTGGAGTTCTCGATGGAGATTCCCGAGACCATGCCCCACTACATCCGAAACTGAAAAACGGCAGGACAGATGCTACATTTCGACTGCGACTACATGGAAGGGGCGCATCCCGAAGTGATGCGCCGCCTCGCCGAAACCAATCTCGAGCAGAGTGCGGGGTACGGCTGCGACCTCCATACGGAACACGCCCGGGAGCTCATCCGCCAGGCCTGCGGAACCCCGCAGGCCGAGGTGCACTTTCTGGTCGGCGGCACCCAGACCAACGCCACGGTCATCGACGGATTGCTGCGGCGTCACGAAGGGGTGCTGGCGGCCGATTCGGGGCACATCAACGTCCACGAGGCCGGGGCGATCGAAGCCTCGGGGCACAAGGTCCTCGTGTTGCCCGGCGACGAGGGCAAGGTGCGGGCCCGCGACGTCGAACAATACATCGACTCCTTCTACCGCGACGAAACCTGGCCCCACATGGTGGCCCCGGGAATGCTCTACATATCGCATCCCACGGAGTTCGGCACGCTGTACAGACTCGAGGAGCTGGAGGCGCTCCACCGTGTCTGCCGGAGCCGCTCCATCGCCCTCTACCTCGACGGCGCACGGCTCGGATACGGGCTGGCCGCCGACGGCAATACGGTCACGCTCCGCGACATCGCCCGCCTGTGCGACGTCTTCTACATCGGAGGCACGAAGGTCGGCACGCTCTTCGGCGAGGCGGTGGTCATCACCCGTCCGGAACTCATGCCGCACTTCTTCACCCTCGTCAAGCAGCACGGAGCCCTGCTGGCCAAGGGACGGCTGCTGGGCGTTCAGTTCGAAACCCTCTTTACGGACAACCTCTACCTGCGGATCGCGCGCCAGGCCATCACGACGGCCCGGAAACTGAAAGAGGCGTTCCGGGCCAGGGGCTACCGCCTCTGGATCGATTCGCCGACCAACCAGCAGTTCTTCGTACTTCCGAACCAAGAAATCGACCGGCTGAGCCAATATGCATCCTTCGAGGTGTGGGGGCCGCGCGGCGAGGAGGAGTCCATCGTGCGCTTCGTCACCAGCTGGGCCACCGACGAACGGCAGATCGACGAACTGATCGCCCGGCTCTGAAGATTCCCGTGCGTCAGCACGCGCAACCAAACGCCCCGGCTCTCCCATACGGCATTCCGGCAGCGGACAAGTTCCGCCGCCGGAATCTGTTTTATGGCACAGACCACATTTTTTTGTCACGTATATTTGTTATTTTGTAAAGTTTATTTTACATTTGCAGCAGCAGGCGGGAGAAGTGCGCACCTCCGGCAGCCTGCCGCAACGACAAAAAACAACGACCATGAACAGAATCATCCTGCTGCCCTACCCGTTCAAGCGAATCGGATGGGCCCTCTTCATCCCGACCGCCCTCTTCGGCATTTTGATGGCCATCGACGGGTTCAACGGATTCCCCTCTTTCCTGCTGCCCGGCGATGCGGGATCGAGTTCGACGCTGGATGCCGTCAGCAACAACATCGTGCTGATCGGCGTGCTCGCCGGCTCGCTGCTCATAACCTGTTCGCGCGAGCGGATCGAGGACGAACTCATCGGCCGCATCCGCCTCAACGCCCTGCTTGTGGCCCTCTACATCAACATCCTCTGGGCGGTCATCGCGTCCCTGGCGCTCTACAACCTCGACTATCTCTACGTGATGGTCATCAACCTGGTGAGCCTGCCGGTTCTTTTTCTCATTATCGAACGGGTGCTGCTGTGGCGCCTGAGAAAGGAGGCCTCGCATGAAGAATAGGATCCGGGTCGAACGCGCCGAGGTGCGCATGACCCAGCAGCAGCTGGCCGATGCCGTGGGCGTAAGCCGCCAGACGATCAACGCCATCGAGGCAGGGAAGTTCATCCCCTCGACGGTGCTGGCGCTGAAGATCGCCCGCCGGTTCGGCAAACCCGTCGAGGAGATCTTCCAACTCGAGGAGGGGGAGTGACCGCGTCCCCGACAAACGAAAGAGGAGGCCCCAGGCAGTCGCCTGAGGCTTCCTCTTTCGATTCGTCCCGACCGGTCGCAGGGATTCGCCCTTGCGGACGGAACGGCAGGAGATGCCCGCACCAGGGGGGGGGTCAGAGCTTGATGTCGTAGATCTGGATCACGCCGATGAGCTTGCCCGCCGCATCGGTCACCAACAGCGAAGTCACCTTGTTGCGGGTCATGAGCCGCTCGGCCTCGATGAGTTTCTCGTCGGCCCCGATGGTCTTGGGATGGGGCGTCGCGATGTCGATGGCCCGAATGTTGAAGAAGTCGGCCTTGAGGCGCTCCATCGCCCGGCGCACGTCGCCGTCTGTGACAATGCCCTCGATGCGGTCGCCGTCACAGATCACAATCAGCCCCAGCCCGCCCTTCGAGATCGTATGGATCATCTCGACGGCCGAGCAGTCGGGGGCCACCACCGGAAGGTCGTGGTCGCGCATGACGTTGCCCACGGTCATCAGCAGGCGCCGTCCGAGGCTGCCGCCCGGGTGCAGGCGGGCGAAATCGACGCTCGTGAAGCCGCGCTGCTGCATGAGCGACACGGCCAGCGCATCGCCCATGGCGATCTGCGCCGTCGTCGAGGAGGTCGGTGCCAGATGCAGGATGCAGGCCTCCTCGCGCACGCCCACGTCGAGGTGGACATCGGAGTTCTTGGCCAGGGCCGAGTCGGGATGGCCCGTCATCGAGATCAGGCGGTTGCCGTTCGAATGGATGAAGGGGACGATCTTCAGGATCTCGTCCGTCTCTCCCGAATAGGAGAGTGCCAGCACGATGTCCTCCTTCGAGATCATGCCCAGGTCGCCGTGGAAGGCCTCGCCGGGATGCAGGAAGAAACTCGGCGTACCGGTCGATGCGAGCGTGGCGGCGATCTTGCGGCCCACGAGGCCCGATTTGCCCATGCCCGTCACGATACACTTGCCGCGGCTTGCAAGAATCAGTTCCACGGCCGCAGCGAAGGAGTCACCGAGGGTCTCCTCCATGTGTTTGAGCGCCAGCATCTCGGTATGGACGGCCCGGCGGGCCACCTCGAGAATCTGCGCCTTGGTACTGTCTGTCATTGTATGAGGGTTTTGATGAGGTTCTCCAGATCGTCCAGCCGCAGCATGTTCGGACCGTCGCTCAGCGCCCGATCGGGATCGGGGTGTACTTCGAAGAAGAAGCCGTTGGCACCGAAAGCCTTGGCGGCCAGAGCCATGGCAGGGACGAATTCGCGGTTTCCGCCCGTCTTGCCGCCGGCCGCACCGGGGCGCTGCACCGAGTGCGTGCAGTCCATGACCACAGTGGGTGCGATGCGCAGCATGTCGGGAATGTTGCGGAAATCGACCACGAGGTTGTTGTATCCGAACGAGTTGCCGCGCTCGGTGAGCCAGATCTCCGAGGCTCCGGCCTCACGGGCCTTCTCGTAGGGATACTGCATGTCGGCACCCGAGAGGAACTGCGCCTTCTTGATGTTCACCGTGCGTCCGGTCTTCGCCGCGGCGACCACCAGGTCGGTCTGACGGCAGAGGAAGGCCGGAATCTGAATCACATCGACAACCTGGCCGACGGGTTCGGCCTGCCACGCCTCGTGGATGTCCGTAAGGAGTCGGAGCCCCCACTTCGACCGCACGTCGGAGAGCATCTGCAGCCCCTTCTCCAGTCCGGGACCGCGGAACGAAGAGATCGAGGTGCGGTTGGCCTTGTCGAACGAGGCCTTGAAAATGATCTCCGTGCCCAGGCGGCGGTTGATGGCCGCAAGGCGTTCGGCCACCACGTCGAGCAGCTCGGCCGATTCGATGACACAGGGTCCTGCGATAAGTTTCACCATATGCGCGTTATCTGTTGAATTCGGGATGTTGTGCCAGGAACTCCCCGGCCCGCACGAGGTCCTCGGGCGTATCGATGCCCACGGTCTCCGCTGTCGAGAGTCCCACACCGATCTTATAGCCGTTCTCGAGCCAGCGCAGCTGTTCGAGCGACTCGGCCAGCTCGAGCGGCGACTGCGGCAGGGAGGTCACCGCGCGCAGCACTTCGGAGCGGAAGGCGTAGATGCCGATGTGTTTGTAAAAGGTATGCCGCCCGAGCCACTCCTCGCGGGGAACGCCCCGCAGATAGGGGATCACCGAACGCGAGAAGTAGAGCGCCCGCGAGCGTGCGTCGAGCACCACCTTCGGCGAGTTGGGATTCTCGAGCGCCTCAAGGCCGTCGTCCGGCGTGAAGGGTTTGACCAATGTGGCGATGTCGGTTTTCGGATCGTCGAAACAGCGCCGGAGCGCCTCGAGTTGCTCGCGGCGGATGAAGGGCTCGTCGCCCTGCACGTTCACCACGACGTCGTACTCGCGACCCTGCTTGCAATAGGCCTCCCAGCAACGGTCCGTTCCGCTCCGGTGGTCGGGCGAGGTCATCTCGACCCGACCGCCGAAGGCACGCACGGCCTCATAGATCCGCTCGTCGTCCGTGGCGACCACGGCATCGTCCAGCACCCCAGCCACCTGTTCGTAGACCCTCTGGATGACGGGCTTGCCGCCCAGCAGGGCCAGCGGTTTGCCGGGAAAGCGCGTCGAAGCGTAACGCGCCGGAATGATGGCTATGAATTTCATCGTACTCTCTATTTATTTTAACGCACACCGGACCCCGGATCCGGACCGTCCAGCCGCTTACTCATCTTATAATTCTCCAACAACAACCGACGGGCTCGCCGCCGCTGCCGCTCGTCCACCACGAAGCCCTGCCGTTCGAAGAAGCCCCGGGCTGTGCGGCTGACCTCCGCGGCGATCCGGTCGGCTCCCGCCTCGCGGGCCAACCGCTCGACGGCCCCATACAATGCCGAAGCCACTCCGCACCGCTGCCACCCCTTCCCGACGAACAACGAGTGCATATAGCCCGTTTCATCGATCGAGGCAAAACCCGCCACTCCACCGTCCGGACTCTCGGCAACAAAATAGTGCTGGCGGGAAAACAACTCCGTCCAATGTGCTGGATCGTCACCGCACGAGGCCCAGTCGGCCACCTCTGCCGCCGTATAGTCCCGCCGGCAAACAACCAGCACCGTCTCGCGGAAGAGCCGTTGCATGGCCGGAAGGTCGGAAAGCCGCGCCGGCCGAATATGGATCGACTCCTTCATTGCCCAAACTCTGCCATACGGCCCGCCTCCCGGCGGAGCCGGTTATTCCAGCGCCAGCCGCAGCACGTCGTCGTTGGTCCGCACGTAGTGGAACGTCAGCCCCTCGACGTACTCGGGTTTGATCTCGGCAATGTCCTTGCGGTTCTCCTCCGAAAGGATCAGTTCCGTGATGCCGGCCCGCTTGGCTGCGAGGATCTTCTCCTTCACTCCGCCCACGGGCATCACACGGCCCCGCAGGGTCGTCTCGCCCGTCATGGCGATGCGCTCGCGGACCTTGCGTCCCGTGTAGGTCGAGACCAGCGACGTGACCATCGTGATTCCGGCCGAAGGACCGTCCTTCGGAATGGCCCCCTCGGGGACGTGGATGTTGATGTCGTTCGTCTCGAACATCTTGGGATCGATACCCAGCTCCTTGTGGTGGGCCATCACCCACTCGTGGGCGATCGTCGCCGACTCCTTCATCACGTCGCCCAGGTTGCCCGTGAGGCTGAGGCGCCCCTTGCCGGGCGTCAGACACGACTCGATATAGAGGATATCGCCGCCGACCTCGGTCCATGCCAGGCCCGTCACGACACCCGTCATGCCGCCCACCTCATACTCTTCGCGGAGGAACTTGGGCATGCCGAGGATTTTCTCGACCTCCTTCTCGGAGACTTCGGGCGTGAAGGCCTCGTCGAAGGCGATCTGCTTGGCCCGGGCCCGGGCGATCTTGGCCAGGTGCTTGTCGAGCGAGCGGACACCCGCCTCGCGCGTATAGGAGGCGATGACATGCTCGACCACGGCCGGCGTCATCGTCAGTTCGTGCTCCTTGATGCCGTGCGCCTCGCGCTGCTTGGGCAGCAGGTGGTCCAGCGCGATGCGGACCTTCTCCTCCACGAGGTAGCCCGGGATGTTGATCATCTCCATACGGTCGCGCAGCGCCGGGGCGATATTGCCCACGTTGTTGGCCGTAGCGATGAAGAGCACCTTCGACAGATCGTACTCCATGTCGATGTAGTTGTCGTGGAAGGTGGTGTTCTGTTCCGGGTCGAGCACCTCGAGCAGGGCGCTCGACGGGTCGCCGTGGTTCGAGACCGTCACCTTGTCCACCTCGTCGAGGATGATGACCGGATTGGACGACCCGCAGCGCTTGATGGTCTGGATGATCCGACCCGGCATGGCACCGATGTAGGTGCGGCGGTGTCCGCGGATCTCCGACTCGTCGTGCAGGCCGCCCAGCGAGATGCGGCCGAACTTGCGGCCCAGGGCTGCGGCCACCGACTTGCCCAGCGAGGTCTTGCCCACGCCCGGAGGGCCGTAGAGGCAGAGGATCGGGGACTTCAGGTCACCCTTGAGCTTGATGACGGCCAGGTGTTCGAGGATGCGCTCCTTGACCTCCTCGAGCCCGAAATGGTCGTGGTCCAGCTGCTCGCGGGCACACTTCAGGTCGAGGTTGTCCTTGGTCACGTCGTTCCACGGCAGTTCGAGCAGCAGCTGCAGGTAGGTCATCTGCACGGAGTACTCCGCCACGGCCGGGTTGAGCCGCTCGACCTTCTGCAACTCCTTTTCGAAAGTCTCACCCACCTCCTTGGGCCAGTTCTTCTTCTTGGCCTCCTCGCGCATGCGCTCGATGTCGGCATCGGCGCCGTCGCCCAGTTCGTCCTGGATCGTGCGCATCTGCTGCTGGAGGTAGTAGTCGCGCTGCTGCTTGTCGATCTCCTGCTTGACCCGCTCCTGAATCTGGCTCTTGAGCTCGGCCAGCTGCTGCTCGCGGATCAGGATCTCGAGCAGCTTGCGGGCCCGCGACAGCAGGCCGGGAGCCTCGAGCAGCGCCTGACGGTCCTCGTCCGTGAGCTCCATGTTCGAGCAGATGAAGTTGATGATGCCGCGTTTCGAGTCGATGTTCTTGATGGCAAAGGCCGCCTCCTTGGGCATCGACGGCGAGACGTTGATGATGTTGAGCGCCACGTCGCGGATCGAGTCCACGAGGGCCTCGAACTCGATGCTCTTCACGTCGGGCGTCGAGTCGCGGAGCGCCGTCACGCGGGCCTTGAAATAGGGTTCCGTGGCGATGTATTCGGTGATCTCGATCTTCTCCAGACCGTTGAGGATCACCGTCAGGTTGCCGTTCGGCATCTCGAGGATCTTGATGATGCGCGCCGCAGTTCCGATCTTGTACATGTCGTCCGGCGCAGGGTCTTCGACATCGCTCTCGCGCTGCAGGACGGCGCCCAGCATGCCCCCCTCGGCATTCACCGCACGGACCAGGCTGATGCTCTTGTCGCGGCCCACGGTGATGGGCGTGATCGCCCCGGGAAAGAGCACCGACGAGCGCAGCGTGAGAATCGGAATGATCTCCGGCACCTCGACCTGCTCGATGGTCTCGTCACCTCCGGTAACGATCGGTATGACACGATGTTTGCCGTCCAGGAGCTCGGGCACGAGGTTCATGTCGTCTACTTCGATGGCTTCAATCTTATCTTTTTTATTCATAGTATTCGGATGATAACGTCGCAAAGGTAACGTTTTTTCATCTATTTTATTTTAACTTTGACAGATTGTTAATAACTTTGCCTCTTCGAAAACAAGCAAAACCTACATATCCCTATGCAACTCGCAGACAAATACGCGCCGCAGGAGATCGAATCCAAGTGGTACGACTACTGGGTCGATCGCGGACTTTTCCACTCGGAACCCGATGAACGCGAACCCTATACGATCGTCATCCCGCCCCCCAACGTGACCGGCATGCTCCACATGGGACACATGCTCAACAACACGCTGCAGGACGTGCTGGTGCGCCGGGCCCGCATGTCGGGCAAGAACGCCTGCTGGGTCCCGGGCATGGACCACGCGTCGATCGCCACCGAGGCCAAGGTCGTGGCCATGCTGCGCGAAAAGGGCATCGAGAAGTCGTCGCTCTCGCGCGAGGAGTTCCTTCGCTACGCCTGGGAGTGGAAGGAGAAATACGGCGGCGTGATCCTCAAGCAGCTGCGCAAGCTGGGCGCCTCGTGCGACTGGGACCGCACCTGCTTCACGATGGACGACGCCCGCACCGAAAGCGTGCTGCGCGTCTTCTGCGACCTCTACGACAAGGGCAAGATCTACCGCGGCGTGCGCATGGTGAACTGGGACCCCGCGGCACAGACCGCCCTCTCGGACGAGGAGGTCGTCTTCAAGGAGTCGCACGGCAAGCTCTACTACCTGCGCTACAAGGTCGAAGGCTCCGACCGCGTGATCGTCGTCGCCACGACGCGTCCCGAGACCATCCTGGGCGACACGGCGCTCTGCGTCAATCCCAACGACCCGCGCTACCAGGATCTCCCGGCCGACGCCCGCGTCATCGTGCCGCTCGTCGGCCGCTCAATCCCGGTCATCCGCGACGAGTATGTCGATATCGAGTTCGGTACGGGTGCGCTGAAGGTCACCCCGGCCCACGACGTGAACGACTACATGCTCGGCGAGAAGTACGGGCTGGAGACCATCGACATCTTCAACGACAACGGCACGATCAACGACAAGGTCGGCATGTACGTCGGCGAGGACCGCTTCGACGTGCGCCGCAAGATCGAGGGCGACCTGGCAGCCGCCGGGCTGCTCGAGAAGACCGAGGAGTACACGAACAACGTCGGCTACTCGGAGCGCACGGGCGTGGCCATTGAGCCGAAGCTCTCGATGCAATGGTTCCTCTCGATGAAGGAGCTGGCCGAGCCGGCCACGAAGGCCGTCATGGAGGATGCCATCCGCTTCGTGCCCGAAAAATACAAGAACACCTACCGCTACTGGATGGAGAACATCAAGGACTGGTGCATCTCGCGCCAGCTCTGGTGGGGACAGCGCATCCCGGCCTGGTACCTGCCCAAGGGAGGTTTCGTCGTGGCCCCGACGCCCGAAGAGGCGCTCGCCAAGGCCCGCGCGAAGGCCGGCGACGAGTCGCTGCAGCTCTCGGACCTGCGTCAGGACGAGGATGTGCTCGACACGTGGTTCTCGTCGTGGCTGTGGCCCATCTCCGTATTCGATGGCATCCGCAACCCGCACAACCGCGAGATCGAGTACTACTACCCGACCAACGACCTGGTCACGGGCCCCGACATCATCTTCTTCTGGGTGGCCCGCATGATCATGGCCGGATACGAGTACCGCAACGACAAACCCTTCCGCAACGTCTACTTCACGGGCATCGTGCGCGACAAGATCGGCCGCAAGATGTCCAAGCAGCTGGGCAACTCGCCCGACCCGCTGGACCTGATCGCCCGCTACGGTGCCGACGGCGTGCGCATGGCGATGCTCATCAGTTCGTCGGCCGGCAACGACGTGATGTTCGACGAAGCGCTCTGCGAACAGGGACGCAACTTCGGCAACAAGATCTGGAACGCCTACCGTCTGGTGAACGGCTGGGCCATGGATGCCGGCATCCCGCAGAGCGAGAACAACCGCCTCGCCGCAGCCTGGTTCGACCAGGCGCTGGGCCGCTCGCTGCGCCAGATCGCCGAGGAGTTCCGCTCATACCGCATCTCGGAGGCCTTCAAGGAGGCCTACCGCCTCTTCTGGGACGACTTCAGCGGCCTCTACCTCGAGATGGTGAAGCCGGCCTACGGACAGCCCATCGACGCCGCGACGCTCGAGGCCACGAAGGGATACTTCGACGCCCTGATGCGCGTGCTGCACCCCTTCATGCCGTTCGTCACGGAGGAGATCTGGCAGGCGCTGGCACCCCGCGCCGAGGGAGCCTCGATCTGCGTGGCCCCGATGCCCGAGCCGTGCCAAGCCGACGAGACGCTGCTCGCCCGCTTCGAGCTGGCCAAAGAGGTGATCTCCTCGGTGCGCAACATCCGCAACCAGAAGAACCTTCCGCAGAAGGAGGCGCTCGCGCTCCACGTCATCGCCGACGAGAACTACCCGGCCGAATACGCCCCCGTGCTGCAGAAGATGGCCAACCTCTCGCAGATCGTCCCCGTCACGGAGAAGGACCCGACGGCCGCGGCTTTCCTGGTCAAGACGACGCAGTACTTCGTACCGATGGCCGGACGCATCGACGCCGAAGCCGAGCGGGCCAAGCTGCAGCACGACCTCGAATACTACGAGGGTTTCCTCGCCTCGGTGATGAAGAAGCTCTCGAACGAGCGCTTCGTACAGTCGGCCCCCGAGAAGGTCGTAGCCAACGAGCGGGCCAAGCAGGCCGACGCCGAGGCGAAGATCGCCGCCCTGCGCGAACAGCTCGCCGCCCTGAAATAGGCCATTCCGGCGGCGGAACGGCCGGTTCCGCCGTCAGGCATCCATCGAACCCCTCCCCGCAAAGGAGGGGTTCGAAGTACCGGCCTCATTACCCAACCGCATCATCGAGAAGCGCACAGTGCCACAGATCACGATCTACACCGACGGCTCGGCCCTCGGAAACCCCGGCCCGGGCGGCTACGGAGCCGTCCTGCTCGCCGGCCCCCACCGCAAGGAGCTCGCACAGGGCTACCGCCTGACGACCAACAACCGCATGGAACTCACGGCCGTCTGCGTGGCCCTCGAAGCGCTCAAGTTCGAGGGGTCGGACGTCACCCTCTACTCCGACTCGAAATACGTCGTCGATGCCGTCACGAAGGGATGGGTCTTCGGCTGGGAGAAGAAGGGGTTTGCCGGGAAGAAGAACCCCGACCTCTGGCAGCGTTTCCTGCGCGTATACCGCCGCCACCGGGTCCGCTTCGTCTGGGTCAAGGGGCACGCCGAGACCGTGGAGAACAACCGCTGCGACACGCTGGCCGTGGCTGCGGCCAACGACCCGTCCCGCTGGATCGAGGACACGGGCTACAGACCCGAAGCCTGACTGCGCTGTTCCGGAAGACGGGCCGATTCTCCGAAATTTCACACTTATTTCGGTTTTCGGGTTATTATTCATATCTTTGCGCCGACAATTGGCGTAACCAAACCCCTCGCACGGAATGTTCAAAACCTACATGCGGCTGCTGGGCTTCGCCCGGCCGATCAAGAAATACGCGATCCCGTACGGCATCTACTCCCTGCTCTACGCGTTGTTCAACTCACTGACGTTCATGCTGATCATCCCGATCCTGAACACGATGTTCGACGACGGCTTCTCGACTGAATACGTGGAGAAACTGCCGCCCGTGGAGCTGAACCAGGAGTACCTGACCACGCTCTTCAACTACACCTACTCCCACCTGTTCGACACCTACGACCGCCAGAACGTACTGCTCCTGCTGGCCGCCGTCGCCATCATCATCAGCTTCCTGAGCAACCTGTTCCGCTACCTGGGTTCGTGGACCATCGAGAACATGCGCACCCGCACGCTCCAGAAGATGCGCAACGAGATGTTTTCGCGCGTGATGGACATGAACGTGGGCTACTTCAGCGACCAGCGAAAGGGCGACATCATCTCAAAGATCACCTCCGACGTCGGCGTCGTGCAGTTCTGCATCACCAATACGCTGCAGGTCTCGTTCCGCGAGCCGTTCCTCATCGTCGGCTACATCGTCATGATGATCGCCATCTCGTGGGAGCTGGCCATCTTCTCGGTGCTCTTCCTGCCGCTCGTGGCCCTTCTGATCGGCAACATCGTCAAGCGGCTCCGCCACCCGGCCCGCACCAACCAGAAACGCATGGGCGAGATGGTCTCGACGCTCGACGAATCGCTCTCGGGCATCAAGGTCATCAAGAGCTACAACGCCACCGAGTACATCAAGCAGAAATACTACGACATCAGTGCCGACCTGGCCCGTCTCACCCTCTCGATGGCCCGGCGCCAGCAGCTGGCCTCGCCGATGAGCGAGTTCCTCGGCATCACGGCCGTGGGCGTCATCCTCGTCTTCGGCGGTGCGCTCGTCTCGCGCGGCGCGCTCGACCCGGGCGGATTCATCGCCTTCGTGGCCATCTTCTCGCAGATCACGCGCCCCGTCCGCACCTTCATCGACCAGTTCGCCAACATCAACCAGGGCATCGCCGCCGGCGAGCGCATCTTCTCGATCATCGACACCAAACCCGAGATCGAGGACAAGCCCGACGCCCGTGAACTCAAGGGACTCAGGGACAAGATCGAGTTCCGCCACGTACACTTCTCCTACGACGGCACGCGCGAGGTGATCGACGACATCTCGTTCGAAATCCGCCGCGGACAGACCGTCGCACTGGTGGGGCCATCGGGCGGCGGGAAATCGACCCTGAGCGAACTGCTGCCGCGTTTCTACGACCCGACCTCGGGCGAGATCCTCATCGACGGCATCTCGCTGCGCGACTACACGCAGGACAGCGTGCGCGCCCACATGAGCGTCGTGGCGCAGGATACGGTGCTCTTCAACGACACGATCGAGGGCAACATCGCCATGGGACGGCCCTCGGCCACGCACGAGGAGATCGTCGAGGCGGCCAAGGTGGCCAATGCCGACAGTTTCATCCGCGAATGCCCGGAGGGCTACGGCACCAATATCGGCGACCGCGGCGTGAAACTCTCCGGCGGACAGCGGCAGCGTCTCTCGATCGCCCGCGCCGTGCTGAAAAACCCCGACATCCTGATCCTCGACGAGGCCACCTCGGCCCTCGACACCGAGAGCGAGAAACTCGTGCAGGACGCCCTGAACAACCTGCTCAAGGGCCGCACCTCGGTGGTCATCGCCCACCGTCTCTCGACGATCCACAATGCCGACAAGATCATTGTCGTGGACCACGGCCGCATCGCCGAGCAGGGCACGCACGCCGAACTGATGGCCCGCAACGGCATCTACGCCAAGTTGATCGAAATGCAGTCGTTCGACTGATCCCGCCCCGGCCGCAGCGCCGAGGCACACACCGCAGCCATCCCGCGACTTCGCGCCACCGGGCCGAGGATTCGCGGGATTGTTGCATCATTTCCAAAACTTTTTACTATCTTTGCGAGTTGTCAGAAAATCAGTAAAAACACCATACCGACATGAAGTTCAAGGAGTACAAAGGGCTCGACCTGGCAGGCCTCGCCACCGAGGTGCTGAACGAGTGGGACGCCCACGACACATTCCACAAAAGCATCTCGACCCGCGAAGGGCACCCGACCTTCGTCTTCTACGAAGGCCCCCCTTCGGCAAACGGCATGCCGGGCATCCACCACGTCATGGCCCGCACGATCAAGGACGTCTTCTGCCGCTACAAGACCCAGCAGGGATACCTCGTGCACCGCAAGGCCGGATGGGACACGCACGGACTCCCGGTGGAGCTGGGCGTCGAGAAGAAGCTCGGCATCACGAAGGAGGACATCGGGCGGAAGATCTCGATCGAGGAGTACAACCGCGCCTGCCGCGAGGCCGTCATGGAGTTCACGGGCATGTGGGAGGAGCTCACGCGCAAGATGGGATACTGGGTCAATATGGATGACCCCTACATCACCTACGACAACAAATACATCGAGTCGCTGTGGTGGCTGCTCAAGCAGCTCTTCGACAAGGGGCTGCTCTACAAGGGCTACACGATCCAGCCCTACTCGCCGGCCGCCGGCACGGGGCTCTCGACCCACGAGTTGAACCAGCCGGGCTGCTACCGCGACGTGAAGGACACGACCGTCGTGGGCCAGTTCCGCATCACGGACCCCAAACCCGAGATGGAGGGTTGGGGCACCCCCTACTTCCTGGCATGGACCACCACGCCGTGGACCCTGCCGTCGAATACGGCGCTCTGCGTCGGCCCGAAGATCGACTACGTGGCCGTCCGCACCTGGAACGCATACACGGGTGAGAAGATGACCGCCGTACTGGCCAAGCCGCTGCTCTACGCCCATTTCAACAAGAAGGCCGAAGGTCTCGCCCTCGAGGAGTACAAGGCCGGCGACAAGCTCGTTCCGTTCCAGGTTGTCGGCGAATACAAGGGAACCGACCTCGTAGGCATGCACTACGAGCAGCTGCTGCCGTGGGTGAAGCCCGTCGAGACGGATGCCGAAGGCAACTGGCACGACGCCTCCGACAAGGCCTTCCGGGTCATTCCGGGCGACTACGTCACCGTCGAGGACGGTACGGGTATCGTACACATCGCGCCGACGTTCGGTGCCGACGACGCCTTCGTGGCCCGCGCCGCAGGCATTCCCTCGCTCTTCATGATCAACCGCAAGGGCGAGACGCGCCCGATGGTCGATCTGCAGGGCAAGTTCTACCTGCTTGACGAACTCGACGAGCGTTTCGTCAGCGAGTGCGTCGATGTCGATCGCTACAGGGAATACGAGGGCCGCTGGGTGAAGAACGCCTACGACCCGCAGTTTACCGTGGACGGCCGGTACGACGAGAAGGCCGCCGCTGCGGCCGAGTCGCTCGACATCTACATCTGCATGAAGATGAAGGCCGCCTCGAAGGCCTTCAAGATCGAGAAGCACGTACACAACTACCCCCACTGCTGGCGTACGGACAAACCCGTGCTCTACTACCCGCTCGACTCGTGGTTCATCCGCACCACAGCGCTCAAGGAGCGGATGATCGAGCTCAACCGCACGATCCGCTGGAAACCCGAATCGACCGGTACGGGCCGCTTCGGCAAGTGGCTCGAGAACCTCAACGACTGGAACCTCTCGCGTTCGCGCTTCTGGGGCACGCCGCTGCCGATCTGGGCCACGGAGGACCGTTCGGAGCTCAAGTGCATCGGCTCGGTCGAAGAGCTCGTCGCCGAGATCGAGAAGTCGGTGGCAGCAGGCTTCATGAAGGAGAACCCCTACAGGAGTTTCAAGGTGGGCGACATGTCGAAGGAGAACTACTCGACCGCGCACATCGACCTGCACCGCCCCTATGTCGATTCGATCGTACTCGTCTCGTCGAAGGGCGAGCCGATGCGCCGCGAACCCGACCTGATCGACGTGTGGTTCGACTCGGGAGCCATGCCCTACGCCCAGGTGCACTACCCCTTCGAGCACAAGGAGGACTTCGCGGAGGTCTACCCCGCCGACTTCATCGCCGAGGGTGTGGACCAGACGCGCGGCTGGTTCTTCACGCTGCACGCCATCGCCACGATGCTCTTCGATTCGGTGGCCTTCAAGAACATCATCTCGAACGGCCTGGTGCTCGACAAGAACGGCAACAAGATGTCGAAGCGCCTGGGCAACGCCGTCGATCCGTTCGAGGTGCTCGCCACCTACGGGCCCGACGCCACGCGTTGGTACATGATCTCCAACTCGCAGCCGTGGGACAACCTGAAGTTCGACCGCGACGGCGTGGACGAGGTGCGCCGCAAGTTCTTCGGTACGCTCTACAACACCTACTCGTTCTTCGCACTCTACGCCAACGTGGACGGATTCACCGGACGCGAGGCCGAGGTGCCGATGGAGCGGCGCCCGGAGATCGACCGCTGGATCATCTCGCTCCTGAACACGCTCGTCCGGGAGGTGACCGACTCGCTCGAGAACTACGACCCGACGCCGGCCGCACGCGCCATCCAGGAGTTCGTAGGCGAAAATCTCTCGAACTGGTACGTCCGCCTGAACCGCAAGCGTTTCTGGGGCGGCGGCATGACCGAGGACAAGCTTGCCGCCTACCAGACGCTCTACACCTGTCTGGAGACCGTGGCCCTGCTCTCGGCGCCCTTCGCACCGTTCATCTCCGACCGCATCTTCACGGACCTGAATGCCGTAAGCGGCCGCCACACGGACGAATCGGTACACCTCGCAGCCTTCCCGAAGGCCGACGGGACGCTGATCGACTCGCACCTCGAGGAGATGATGTCGCTGGCACAGAAGGTCTCGTCGATGGTCCTCGCCCTGCGCCGCAAGGTGTCGATCAAGGTGCGCCAGCCGCTCATGAAGATCCTCATCCCGGTTCTCGACCGACAGACCGCCGACTGCATCGCCGCCGTCAGAAACCTGATCATGAACGAGGTGAATGTCAAGCAGGTGGAGCTCATCAAAGATACCACGGGCATCATCACCAAGCGCATCAAGCCCAATTTCAAGACCCTCGGGCCGCGCTACGGCAAATACATGAAGCAGATCGCCGCCATGACCGCCGAATTCTCGCAGGAGCGCATCGCGCAGATCGAGGCGGCTCCCGAGACGGTGCTTGACCTCGGATCGGAACAGATCACCGTTACACCGGCCGACTTCGAGATCTCGTCGGAAGACATGCCCGGATGGCTCGTGGCCTCGGAGGGCAAGCTCACCGTGGCGCTCGACATCACCGTGACGGACGAGCTCCGCGCCGAGGGTGTGGCACGCGAGTTGATCAACCGCATCCAGAATATCCGCAAGGAGTCGGGATTCGAGGTGACAGACAAGATCCGCATCGAGATCGAGAACAAGCCGTGCGTGGCCGAAGGCATCGCCCGCTACGCCGACTACATCGCCTCGCAGACGCTGGCCGTCGAGGTCCGCAGCTCGGACGATCCGCAGGGCGAAGCCGTAGTGGCTTCGGACGTGGACGAGGAGCCGATCCGCATCGCCGTGACGCGCGTGTAGCCGGACTGCGGCGCCGATTCCGGGTTGCAGATTTGGTATTTTCGGAATATTTGCTTAATTTTACATAAAACCTAAAGCAACAGACGAACTATGGCAGACGAAAGAACCCGATACAGCGACGCCGAACTCGAAGAGTTCAAGCAGTTGATTCTGAAAAAGCTCGAGAATGCGCGTGCGGATTACGAACTGTTGCGTTCCACCATCACGCATACGGCAGACAACGATACGGAGGATACCTCGCCGACATTCAAGGTGCTCGAGGAAGGCGCCACGACACTCTCGAAGGAGGAGAGCGGACGTCTGGCTGCCCATCAGATGAAGTTCATCCGCAACCTCGAAATGGCCCTCGTGCGTATCGAGAACAAGACGTACGGCATCTGCAAGACGACCGGGAAGCTCATTCCGAAGGAGCGGCTGATGAAGGTTCCCCACGCCACCGAGTGCATCGAGGCCAAGGAGGCCCGCAAATAAGCCGCGTCCGAAGCCCCGCAGGTCGGGAGTTTTCCACACAACCTCCCGGCCGGGATGCCCACAGGCTGATCGTATGCCTGACGCACACCTCCAACCGGATAACCGGGGAGGAGCAGGCAGGCGGAAGAGCGGGTCTTACCCATAAAGAACAGACGGTTCTTCGACGCAAAACGACAAAAAAAGCCCGCATGATGCGGGCTTTTTTTGTCATCCGCCACATTCGGATACCGACCATCCATACTTTTTCGGCGAAAAATACGTTATCTTTGAACCGATGTTTACCCGGTTCTGCATATCCGCATTGACCTTGCTCGCTGTGGCGTCCGTCTCCTTTGCCCGCGTCGCGGGTCCCGATATGCGCTCACCGAAACGGCCTCATTCCGACAGCATACGGATCCGGCCTACGGCCCTCTTCACCCCGGACAGCGCCCGCATCTCGAACCCCGAAGCGGCTGAACGCAACAAAAGGCTCTACGACAGCATACGCTCGAAGACCACCCGCCGGCGTGTCCCCCGCATGCTTTACCGCATGCTTTTCGTCCGCCCGGTGCTGGACACGACGTCGAACGGAACCGTCAGGGATGAGAGCCGCCAGCTCGAACCCTATGCCGGCAAAACGATCGGATCGATCTCCATCGAACGCTCACAGGTCTTCGACGAAAACGGCAACTGGCTCGAACGCGCCGGCAACAACACCCACATGCTGACCCGCGAGCGGGTCATCCGCCGCGACCTGCTCTTCCGCACGGGCGATACCCTCGACCCGCAACTCGTCGTGCGCAACAAGCAACTGCTGCGCTCGCGCAGCTACATCGCCGACGTGGACATCGCCATACAGACCGACACGCTCGACACCACACAGGTACACCTCACCGTAAAGACGCGCGACAGCTGGACCATCTCCGTAGACGGAGCGCTCCACTCCGAAGGGCGCACGATGGTCGGGATCTCCGACGCCAACATCTTCGGATGGGGCAACAGTCTGAAGGTGATGACCAACTTCAGCCGCAAGGACTTCTCCTACGGCGGCAACATGGTCGAATACGAAATCCCCAACCTGCTGGGTACCTTCTACACGGCCGATTTCGCCGCCGGGCGCGACTTCTACAACTCGACCCTCGAACTGGGCATGCGCAAGGAGTTCCTCCGCCCGACAGACTACGAGTTGGGCATTACCTACAGCGACAACAAGGCCAAACGATACATGATCGAGGAGGACTCGTCGGAACTGGTCAAGGAGCGCAACCTCGACGTATGGGGAGGCTACTCGCACTACCTGCGGGGAATCCGCTCAAGCGTCTATCTCACCGGGCGCTACAACTACCGCCGCGTCAGCCTCCGCCCGCCCGTGGCCGTCGATTACAACCCTGCCCTGCACGACCAGGACGTCCTGCTCCTCGGCGCCGGTCTCTACCGCGAGCGGTTCTATACGGCCAACATGGTCTATGGGTTCGGTTCGCGCGAGTACCTGGCGACAGGCTACAAGGCGGAGTTGGTAAGCGGCTATTCATGGGGCGAGTTCAAGGATGCCATGTATCTGGGAATGAGCTACGAAACGGGCGGATTCTCCCGTTTGGGCTACATCATGGGCGGAGTGACGCTCGGAAGCTACATCGACCTGCAGTCGGGCATGTGGCGGCAGAGCGCCGTGGATGTCGATCTGAGGTGGTTCTCGAATCTGTTCCTGTTCCGCCGGAGCCGCATCCGCCAGTTCCTCTCGTTCAACTACACCCAAGGATGGAACCGTGTCGGGGGCAGCGACGAAAGCATCCGGTTCACCAGTGAAAACGGACTGCAGGCCCTCAACGAATACGTCATCGGCACCAACCGGATGATCATCAACACCGAGACCGTCGTCTTCACCCCCTACCAGCCGCTGGGATTCCGCATCGCCTTCTTCGGATTCGCCGACTTCGGCCTGCTGGGATACTCACCCAACATCTTCAAGAACGACTTCTTCACCTCGTTCGGATTCGGCGTAAGGCTGCGCAACGAGCGCCTCGTGTTCAACACGATCCAGATCCGGCTGGGGCTGGCACTGGGCAAACACGGACTGGTCGAGAGCGAATACTTCCGGCTGTCGAACGCCACACGGCTCGAGCAATACCGTTACCGCCCGACACGACCCGAGATCGTAGGTTTCGAATAAGGGGCTCGCGGAAAAACAGGAAGCGGGGCCGCTGACCGACGCCCCCGCTCCCGAACATGAACTTTTTATTTCGTATCCGGTCTATTTGCGTGTCTTGATCTCCACCACACCCTCGCTTGCCTGCTCGCCATAGCGGCGCACGGCCTTCTTGCCCGTGAGAACCTCCATGTGGCGGATCTTCTCGGGATCGAGCCGATCGACCTCTTCCGACGAAGCCTCGCGGCCGTCGATGTAGACTTTCATCCCGGCAAAGGCACCCTTCCCGATCGAGGCATTCCGGATCACGATGCCCAACCCGTCTTCCGATCCGAGCCGGTCGGAAAGTTTGTCCAGTTCCTTGAGCCGAAGCTGGGCCTCCTTCCATTCGTCGCTGTTGAAATACTCGCCGGATGCCTCCATCTTGCGCAGAGCCTCCTGCCACTCATCGCTCTTGAAATAGGCATCCATCTTACGCTGGGTCTCCTTCCATTCGTCACTGTTGAAATACTCGCCGGATGCCTCCATCTTGCGCTGGGCCTCCTTCCACTCGTCGCTCTTGAAATACTCCTCCATTCGGTCGAGGCTGCGCAACACCTCCTTTCCCTCCTTACTTTCAAAATAGGCCCGGGCCTCCTCCGGCGAAAGGACGCGCACACCGTCCGACTTCTTCTTGGTCCGGATCTCAATGACACCCTCGTACCCCTGACCGGCATATTCCGAGGGAATATTGTCTTTACCCTTGAGGACCGAGACGGATTCGATCCGCCCGGGATCCAGCGAACCGATCTCCGGCACACGCTCCCCGTCCACCAGGTAGAGCACATGCTCCGGCAGGGCCCCTTCTTTACCTCCAATGTGGATTGGAGCATCGTCCGAGGAAGCATAGCCGACAACGGTAACATCGTCCGCATCAGATTGTGGCGTCCCATTTCCCTCTTTCTTGAGTTCGACCAGAACCACCCCGTTGCGACCCTTGTCGCCGTACATCCGGATTGCAGTAGAATCCTTCAATACCGTGATCGACTGAATCCGCTCGGGAGTGATATCGTTGATCGAGGATGCAGGCTGCTCCCGGCCATCGACCAGGACCAACGGATCGGCACCATCGGGGGCCGATGTACGGATTTTCAGATTTTCTTTCTTACCTTTGTCCTCCGGAAAGAGATAGACGGTTTCGGCAAAGGCCCCGAGAGCCAGCGCCGTGAGCGGCAGGAGCAAAAGCACGCGGGCTCCGGTCCACCGAGACGATTTTTTTCGCAACATCATGGTAATACGGTTTTTAAGTTTACTGTGATTGAAGCTGTTGGCAATTGAGTACCACCTCCCGCCAACAGCTTTCCTTATAAGAAGCAACTGGTAACTTTTCGCATCGATACCGCTCGAAATCACCGCCTCGTCGGCCTCGTATTCGTGGATATCGCGCAATTCGCGCCGCAGGAGCCACATGGCCGGATTGAACCACTGGAGGCACCCGCAGAGATCCGTGAGCAGCAGGTCGGCCGAATGGTGCATGCGGACATGGGCCCGCTCGTGGAGCAGGATCGCCTCGCCGCAAACCGCCCGGTCGCGGTCGGAGAGCACGATGAAGCGCCCCCAGCTGAACGGCCGTACCGAATCGCCGGCATGTACCAGGACGGTCCCGTCATCGAGCCGCTCGCGGCGGTCGCAACGGCTGATCTGCCGGGCCACACCGCCCAACGACCAGCAGAGCCGCACGAACGCCCCTGCCACTCCCACGGCAAAGAGTCCTCCGAGCAGCCGCTCCCACGGGAACGCATGGCCTTCAGCCGGAAGGTCCGCCGCGGTGGAAACGGCCGGTAAAGCCGAAACGGGCAGCGCAGGCAGCGTCCGGTAGACCGTGATGACGCAGAGCGGCAGCACGAACGAGAGCACGATGGCCCCCAGTACCACGATGCGGTTGAACCGATGGAAGGTCTCGCGGCTCAGCAGCAGTTTGAAGAAGAGGTAGAAAACCGCCAGGCAGGCCCCGACCTTCAGGCTGTATATCGCCAGATCGTACCACATGGCTACCGTTGGTTCTGGTTTTCGATGCGGTCGATCAACTCGCGCAGCTCATCGACCGAGATCTTCTCCTCCTCGACAAGCGCCGAGACGGCCCCCAGGTAGGAATTCTCGAAATAGCGGCTGATGACGCTGCCGAGCGTCTGCCGCGAAAACTCCTCCTCGCTCACCAGCGGATAGTATTGGTAGGTCGCACCATAGGCCTTGTGCCCCACATAGCCCTTCGATTCGAGGGCCCGAACCATGGTGGACAGGGTGTTGAAATGGGGTTTGGGCTCGGGCGCCATCTCCACCAGCTCGCGCACGAACAGCGGTCCCCGCTCCCAGAAGCAGCGCATCAGCTCCTCCTCGCGCCGTGTCAGTTTTTCCATCGTCATCGGTTTTCAGATCCGCCCCGGATCTGTTCCGGGGCTCCGACAACAAAGGTAAACAAAAAACCGGAGGATGCAACTATTTCACATAGTTTTTTAACTATATTTTTTAGTTACACCTCCCCGAAAAAGAAAAAACGGGGTTCGGATCGGATCCGAACCCCGCTCGTATCGTATCGGCGCAGGTACTACTCCTCGTCGCGGTACATGTGCTCCACGTAGATGGCGTGCATCATGGCCTCGCGCTTTGCAACGGAGGGCTTCGTGAAGTACTGACGACGGCGGAGCTCCTTCAGGACACCCGTACGCTCGTATTTACGCTTGAACTTCTTTAGGGCGCGCTCGATGTTTTCGCCCTCTTTTACCGGCATGATAATCATGATATTCTGTGTTTTTTGTTGTTTGACTTATTCTGTTTCGAGTTGAAATTCTGCCGGGCATGCATCTTCCGGTGCATCATCCCGTCGGGTAGTTGTCTTTTCGTCGGCCGTTCCGCCCGCAGACCCGAATTCGATATACGGAGCCAGCCGTGCTGCCTCCTCGCGGGTCAATATGTGGTCATCGATCAATTCCTGGGCGGTGCTCCAACCTCCTTTCAACTGTCTTGCTTTCAACAAACGCCTCAAGGTGCGCGGCGCCATGTAGGGATGGCGTCCCAACTCTTTCGGGCTTGCAAAGTTAATATCTATTTTCCGAATTTTGCAACTGTCGAGGCAAATTTGTTTCAAAATTTTTTCGTAGTTGCTCTCCGTGACTCCCGGAACCTCTGCAAGTTGGGCCGCGGAGACGAAACCGCCGAGGCGGTCGCGGTAGCCGAGGATGCGCATGACGGTCTTCTCGCCGATCCCCACCACGCGGCGCAGCTCCGCCGAATCGGCCGAATTGAGCTCCACGGGAGCCTCGACCGGGTGCGGCCGGCGCTCGGGAAAGATCACATAGGGCTCGAGCGCCGCAGCCACCGAATCGCTGACGACGTAGCAGTCGCGGAGCTCCTCCATGTCGTAGATGCCGCTCAGGTCGCGCCAGCGGATGAAGGCCTCGGCCTGCCGCTTCGAAAGGGCCCCGATGGCCCTCAGGTAGTGCGCACTGACCGTGTCGATGCGGAACGGCGAGGGAGCAAGCAGCTGCGGAAGCACCCGGCCGCTGCGGTATTCGCGGGGCGCAATAGCGTAGCGGCGGCCGATCCGCACCCACGGTGCCAGGCGCCGGTAGAGCGAGTCGCTGATCCCGTAGCAGAGCGACAGGTCTTCGGGAATACGGAAGACCTTGCCTGCTGCACGGTACTTGAGCAGGCTGACCGCCTCGTGCTTCGAGAGCCCCAACCGGAGCAGTTCGTCGAAGTCGGCCGTATTGGGGTCGAACGGACGGAGACGGATGCTGTCCGCCGGCATGCGCCGCTCCATGGCGACCTCGACGCGCCGGGCCTCCAGCGGGTCACTCTTGGGCAGGAACAGCGCCACGGCCGCGACAAGCAGTCCGGCCAGCGGCAGGAAGACCGCCACGGCGCGGATCTCGCGTTCGGTAAAAAAACGTGCCATCGTCCATCAGTCGTTACAGTGTTCGAGCGCCTCCTTGACCGACCCCCAGCGCAGCAGCAGCGTCCGGGCCTCATCGTCGGTGAGTCCCGCGGCCTCGGCGACCATCCGGGTACCGCGCGCGACGAGCTTGTCGTTCGTAAGCTGCATGTGCACCATCCGGTTGCCCTCGACCCGCCCGAGGCGGATCATCACGGCCGTCGAAAGCATGTTGAGCATCAGTTTCTGTGCCGTACCCGCCTTCATGCGGGTCGAGCCGGTGACAAACTCCGGACCGACGACCGCCTCGAGCGCATACTCCGCAGCGGCGGCAGCCGGTGAGCCGGGATTGCAGACCACGGCTGCGGTCAGAAGCCCCTCCCGCCGCGCACGCTGCAGGCCGCCCACCACATACGGTGTCGTGCCGGAGGCGGCGATGCCGACCAACACGTCGCCGGCCGTCGGATGCCACGGTGCCATGTCGCGCCAGGCACCCTCGGAATCGTCCTCGGCATGCTCCACCGCACGTCTCAAGGCTCCGTCGCCACCGGCAATCAGGCCGATTACGCGGTCGAAGGGAATGCCGTAGGTCGGCGGCAGCTCCGAGGCGTCGGTCACCCCGAGCCGGCCGCTCGTGCCGGCGCCGATGTAAAACATCCGGCCGCCGGCCGCCATCCGTCCGACGACCTGCTCGACCAGGCGCTCCATGACCGGGATCGTCGCCCGCACGGCTTCGTGCACCCGAGCGTCCTCGCGGTTGATCCCCGTCAGGATGTCGTGCACCGACATCCGCTGCAAATTGTCATATGCCGAGCTCTGCTCGGTAATCCGATTCTCCTCCATGGTATTTCCAAATTTCTTCGGCCGGGGAGCAGACGATCCGCACGACCTCGCGTCCCGCCGCAGCCATCGCCTCGCGCAGCGGCTCCTCGAAATGGGCCGCCACCCCGCCGACAAAGGCAACGGGCAGTCCTGCCGGATAACCCGACAGATTGCGCGCGGCGAACTCGCCGAACGAGCGGACAACCATCTCCCGCACCGGTGCGCAATCCAGATGCGCACGGATGAAGGGCGCAAACGACGCCAGGAAGCGGTTGGCCGCCGGCTCGCGGTAGACCCGGCGGATCAGCCCGGCGTAGGTCAGGGCGAACGTGCGGAGGAACTCCTCGCGGAGCGGAATCGTCCCCTTGAAGATACCGTTCACCAGGTTGCGGCCCAGAACCGCACCGCTCCCCTCGTCGCCGAGCACATAGCCCAGCGGCGGGACATGGGCGACAATCTCGCCGCCGCGGCAGTGGCACGAATTCGAACCGGTGCCGAGGATGCAGGCGATCCCTTCGCCGCGCCCGAACAAGGCTCGGGCGGCACCGAGCAGATCGGAGCCCAGCCCGATGGCGGCCCCGGGGCCGAATCTCGCCGCCAGTTCCCGGCGCAACACGGCGGAAGCCTCCGGGAAGGAGTCGCCGCAGCCGGCCCCGTAGAAACGGAGCTCCTCCACGCCGTCGAGGGGCGGGAGCTCCGCCAACACGGCGCGGATCGCATCGGGAGACTGCTGCACGGCGTTGATCCCCACCGTCCGCAACCGGAGGATCCGGTCGCCGTCGCCGAAAATCCACTCGCACTTGGTCGAACCGCTGTCTGCAATGGCCTTCATACATACAAAGGTAAAAAAATAATCCGGAGTTTGCACCCCGGATTATTCGGATACGGGCCGACGGCTACCGCAGGAAGAGCAGTTCGCGGTACTTCGGCAGGGGCCAGATCTGGTCATCGACGATCTCCTCGAGCTTGTCGATGTGGTAGCGGATGCGGTCGAAGAAGACAGCCACCGTATCGTGGTAGGCGATCGCCTTCTCGCGCTGGTCCTCAATCCGGTTGGCCACCTTGCGCGCGTCGATCATCTCGCCCGTGAGTTTCTGGATCTCGGCCGTGTGGTCCTGGATCTTCTTGATCAGGGCGATGTCGGCCGAGGCGTTCAGTCCCGGGATCTGCGACATCTTGTAGACCTTGTCGAGCAGCAGCGCCTCGTAACGCGACGCGATCGGCACGATGTGGTTCATCGTCAGGTCGCCCAGCACCCGGCCCTCGATCTGGATCTTCTTGGTGTAGGTCTCCCACTTCACCTCGGTGCGGGCCTCGAGCTCGACTTTCGAGAAGACCCCCGTTTCGGCAAACATCCTGAGACTCGACTCGTCGAGGTAGCGGTCGAAGATCAGGGGCGTCGAGGTCTCGCAGTCCAGACCGCGCCGCGCCGCCTCGGCCTTCCACTCGTCCGAGTAGCCGTTGCCGTCGAAGAATATGTCCCGGCAGGCATTGATCATCTCCTTGAGCACCTCGTAGATCGCCTTCTCCTTGCGCACGCCGGCCTCGATGCGCGCATCGACCTTGCGCTTGAACTCCGTCAGTTCGTGGGCCATCGAGGCATTCAGCACGATCAACGCCTCGGCGCAGTTGTCCGACGAGCCGACGGCGCGGAACTCGAAGCGGTTGCCCGTGAAGGCGAAGGGCGACGTGCGGTTGCGGTCCGTGTTGTCGAGCAGCAGGGTCGGGATGTGCGAGATACCGCTCATCTTGAAGATGCTCTTGGCATCGAAGCGGATGGCATCACCGTCCTTCGAAGCGGCCAGCTTCTCGAGCACGGCCGAAACCTGCGAGCCGAGGAATGCCGAAATGATGGCCGGAGGCGCCTCGTTGGCACCCAGACGGTGGGCGTTCGTGGCGCTCATGATCGAAGCCTTGAGCAGGCCGTTGTATTTGTAGACGGCCGATACGGCATTGACCAGGAAGGTGATGAACTGCAGGTTCTCCGAAGCGCTCTTGCCCACACCAAAGAGGTTCACGCCCGTATCGGTGCCCAGCGACCAGTTGTTGTGCTTGCCCGAGCCGTTGATCCCCTTGAAGGGCTTCTCGTGCAGCAGCACCCGGAACTGATGACGGCGGGCGATCTTGTCCATGATCGTCATCAGCAACTGGTTGTGGTCGTTGGCCAGGTTGGCCTCCTCGTAGACCGGAGCCAGCTCGAACTGATTGGGCGCCACCTCGTTATGTCGTGTCTTGACGGGAATGCCCAGTTTCAGGCACTCGTACTCGAGATCCTTCATGAAGGCCATCACACGGGTCGGTATGGCCCCGAAATAGTGATCCTCGAGCTGCTGGTTCTTGGCCGACTCGTGCCCCATCAGCGTGCGGCCGGTCAGCATCAGGTCGGGACGCACGGCCCACAGGCTCTCGTCCACGAGAAAATACTCCTGTTCCCAACCCAGATAGGCGAAGACCTTCTGCACGTTCTTGTCGAAGTAGTGGCACACCTCCGTGGCAGCCTTGTCCACGGCTGTCAGCGAGCGCAGCAGCGGCACCTTGTAATCGAGCGCCTCACCCGTATAGGCGATGAAGACAGTGGGGATACAGAGCGTCGTATCGACGATGAAGGCCGGCGAAGCGGGATCCCAGGCCGAATAGCCGCGCGCCTCGAACGTATTGCGGATACCGCCGTTGGGGAACGACGAGGCATCGGACTCCTGCTGTACGAGCAGCTTACCCGAAAACTCCTCAAGTACCCCGCCGCAGCCGTCCGGCTCGGCAAAGGCATCGTGCTTCTCGGCCGTACCGCCCGTCAGCGGCTGGAACCAGTGGGTATAGTGGTCGGCTCCGTGCTCGAGGGCCCACTGCCGCATGCCGGCGGCGATGCTGTCGGCCACCTCGCGCGTCAGCGGCGTGCGGTGCTCCATCGTGTCGAGCAGCGCCGCATAGGTCTTCTTGTCGAGGTATTTGCGCATGGCTTCGCGACCGAAGACCTTCTCCCCGAAATAGTCCGAGGGACGCCCCTCGGGAGCCTTCACTTCGACGGCCGTGTGGTTGATCGCCGCATCGACCATCTTGAATCTGAGTAATGACATAACCGGATCAGTTTGTGTGTTTCTTCGGGAGACAAAGGTAAAAAAATTACGGTTTCGCTGTTTTTGCAAAATCGACATTTTTCCAAAAAATCACATTTTTTTCATGAGTTTTCCCGAAAATAGCCCCACTTTTCTGCCACATCAACGATTTTCAAACACCTTTTTCGGGAAAATAGATCCATTTTCACGAGACATGTGCAAAAATCACAACTTTTGCATTTCGGCAAAAACAGGCGTCATTCAGAACAATATTGACACGAAAAGCCGCAACAAGGATTCAAAAGCGGATATCGGGCCGAAAGCCGGGGAGGATACCTTTATAAATAAAAAAAGACCGACACTGTTATTTTGGTAACAATTTCTTGCTGCAATTCCTGAATTATTTGTACCTTTACGTGCAATTTGAAAAAAGAGGAGACTACACTACTTTACTAATCTCTAAATAAGTTATGGCAAATACCGAACGTGAAAAACTGTTCACCGAATTCCCGCCGGTCCCGACCGAGCAGTGGGAAGAGGTGATCAAGGTCGACCTGAAAGGGGCCGACTACGAGCGTAAACTGGTATGGCGTACGGGCGAAGGTTTCAACGTCCGTCCCTACTACCGCGCCGAAAATCTCGAAGGAATCAAGTTCCTCGGCTCGCAGGCAGGCGAGTTCCCCTACGTGCGCGGTACGCGTGCCCACAACCGCTGGCACGTGCATCAGACCATCACGGTCAATTGCCCGAAGGAGGCCAACGCCGAGGCACTGAAACTCCTCAATGCCGGCGTGGACTCGCTGGGCTTCGAGATCGCCAAGGAGGGCTTCACGGCCGCCGATCTCGAGACGCTGCTCGCTGAAATCCACATCCCCGCCATCGGACTGGTGTTCAGCGGCAAGGGCATGGGCGACCTGGCCGAGGCGGTCATCGCCAAGCTCGAGAAGGAGGGCATCGCTGCCGACGCCGACGTGGCGTTCGTCATCGACCCGATCGTCAAGGGCCTCTCGCAGAAGGGCTGCTTCTGCTCGCCCGACGGCGCAAAGTGCTTCGAGCGCATCGCTTCGCTCATCAAGAAGACCGCCGCCTACAAGCACATCCGCATCGTGACCGTTTCGGCCGACATCTTCGCAAACGCCGGTTCGACGATCGTCGAGGAACTGGCATTCGCCCTCTCGGCCGGTAACGACTACCTGGCCCGCCTGACCGACGCCGGACTCACGATCGACGAGGCCGCACGCAAGCTGCGCTTCTCGTTCGCCGTCACGTCGAACTACTTCCTCGAAATCGCCAAGTTCCGCGCCGCCCGCATGCTGTGGGCCAACATCGTCAAGGGCTACAATCCCGAGAAGGAGTGCGCCGGCAAGATGATGATCCACGCCTCGACGTCGCGCTGGAACCAGACCGTTTACGACCCCTATGTGAACATGCTGCGCGGCACGACCGAGGCCATGTCGGCCGTCATCGGCGGCGTATACTCGCTGGAGGTCACGCCGTTCGACGCCTCGTTCGAAACCCCGACCGAGTTCTCGAAGCGCATCGCCCACAACGTCGAGCTGCTGCTCAAGCACGAGGCGCACTTCGACCAGGTCGTAGACCCGGCCGGCGGTTCGTACTATGTCGAGAACCTCACGCAGTCGATCGCTGCCGAGGCCTGGAAGCTCTTCCTCGAAATCGAGGAGAAGGGCGGATACACCAAGGCCTATGAGGCAGGCTTCATCAAGGAGCGTGTCGAGGCTTCGGCCGCAGCCAAGGACAAGGCAATCGCTACGCGCCGTCAGACGCTGCTCGGCGCCAACCAGTTCCCCAACTTCACGGAGGTCGCACCCAAGGAGATCACCGAGGCAGCCGTTACGCGTGAGGCCGCCGAGGGCAACGTGCTGACGCCCTACCGCGGCGCCATGGCATTCGAGGCCATGCGTCTGCATGTGGACCGCTCGGGCAAGGAGCCCAAGGCCTTCATGCTCACGTGCGGCAGCCTGGCAATGGCTCGCGCCCGCGCACAGTTCTCGTGCAACTTCTTCGCTTGCGCCGGCATCCGCGTGATCGACAACACCTTCTTCAAGTCGCTCGAGGAGGGCGTCAAGGCCGCTCTCGAGTCGAAGGCAGAGATCGTCGTTGTCTGCGCTTCGGACGACGACTACGCCGAGGTGGCTCCGAAGATCAAGGAGATGCTCGGCGACAAGGCGATCCTCGTCGTCGCAGGTGCTCCGGCCTGCACGCCCGAACTGGAGGCACAGGGCATCACCAACTTCATCAACGTGAAGTCGAACGTCCTGGAAACCCTGAAGTTTTACCTTAAAGAGATGGGAATCTGATCATGAGAGCTAAATTTTCTGAACTGAAATACGATGGGGCCCAGCAGAAGAGCTGCTGCGCCTCGAAAGGCTGCGGCGAAGTGGAACCGTGGCTCACGGCCGAGCGCATTCCCGTCAAGGGCGCCTATACGGCCGAAGACCTCGAAGGCATGGAGCACC
>ENA-UOJF01000367-UOJF01000367.1-human-gut-metagenome-genome-assembly--contig:-P74-NODE-367-length-43271-cov-30.302596_pt1 | contig 43271 bp, 47 predicted proteins | sample MGYA00242344_ERZ723891 | MGnify/ENA metagenome assembly ERZ723891 | reverse complement strand
CTGCCGCACCTCGCTCGCCGTATCGGCACTTAGAATTATGCGGTATTGCCTTAGGTAAAGCAAACAGGCGTAACTCTGCCCAGCCGATTACTTCTCATCCTCATCCCAAGTGCGGTCACTGATGATGTAGCGGGGGCGGCGCTTGGTTTCCATGTAGATCTTGCCGATGTACTCGCCGATCACGCCCAGGCAGATCAGCTGTACGCCGGAAACAAAGCAGATGATGCTGGTCATGCTGGCCCAGCCGGATACGGTGGCACCCAGCAGCGCTTCCACAATGGCCCAGATCACGCCGATAAAGCTGATGAGCGCCACAATAACGCCAAACCCGGTAATGAACCGGATGGGCTTGACGGAAAGGCTGGTGATGCCGTCAAACGCAAGGGACAGCATTTTGGACAGGGGATAGTGGCTTTCACCCGCAATGCGCTCGTGGCGCTCGTAAGCAACGCTGGTGGATTTAAAGCCCACCAGCGGCACCATGCCGCGCAGGAACAGGTTGACCTCCTTGAAATTGGCAAACTCATGCAGCACGCGGGCGCTCATCAGGCGGTAGTCCGCGTGGTTGTAAACAACCTCGGCCCCCATGGCGTTCAGCAGCTTGTAGAAGCTTTCTGCCGTAAAGCGCTTGAAGAAGGTATCCGTATCGCGCTTGGAGCGCACGCCGTACACAACTTCGCAGCCATCGTTCACATAGGCATCTACCATGGCGTCCATGGCGTTGATATCGTCCTGACCGTCGCAGTCAATGGAGATGGTGATATCGCACTTGTCCTTGGCTTCCATCAAACCGGCCAGCACTGCGTTCTGGTGACCGCGGTTGCGGCTCTGGCTGATGCCGATGTAGTGCTTGTCGCTCTTGGCCAGGTCGCAGATGATGGACCAGGTTTTGTCCTTGGAGCCATCGTTGACAAACAGTACGCGGCTGTCATCGCTGATTTTACCGGCGGCAACCAGGTCGGTGATCTTTTTCAAAAACAGCTTGCTGGTAATGGGCAGAACCTCCTGCTCGTTATAGCAGGGGATCACGATGTACAGGATCGGATTTTCGCGGGTAGCCTTCATGGTTTACAGCACCTCTTTTTTGCTTTTTCTGCTGCGCCGCCCGGCCAGCAGGTAAATTGCCGTCAGCAGAATGCTAATGGCGCTGACCCCGATCCCGCACCAGAGCGGGGTGGGGGAATAGTGGAAACGAATACAGTTTTTACCGGCATTCACTTTGACGGCCATCAGGCCGTTGATGTTCAGGATCTCTGCAGATTCGCCGTTGACCGTGGCGCTCCACGCCTTGTCATAGGGAACACTGAAAAATGCGTACTGCTCGCTGCCGGATGTGATTTCGGAATAAAAATAGTCTGTGCCATAATCAAACACATCGGTGCAGGCTTCGCGGCGCTTGTCCATGTCGGCATACTTGTTTTCCTGGCTGATCTTACCATCCAGCGCGGCATCATAGTGGCGCAGTATGGTGGAAACCGTGGCTTCGTCCTCGTCTGCCACCACAAGGGTCTTTAACATGGAGTGGGCGCGCTCGGCGGGGTCAATCTCGTCAAACTCACTGCGGGTCATGTAGGTATCATAGCAGAAGCCGATGGGCAGGGCGTGGGAATCCTGATAGACGTTGATCTGCTCGTGACCGTTGGAAAAACTGGTGTAGATTTCATCCGGCCAGTCGGAGTTGTTGCGGATATAATACCCAACGGAAAGCAGCTCGTTGGTGCCCTCCGGCCCGGCGGGGGTAATGGCGTGGCGCTCGTCCCCCAGGGCATCATACAGTGTAAAGATGGAGGGGGAAAGCGTGCTCAAAAAGGAGGTACGGTCCGGCAGGTAAGCCGCCATGCCGCGGTTGGAATACGGCTCCCAGAAATAATAGCGGTAGGGCAGGGCATCAGGCAGGCCGTCGCCGCTGTGGATAACGTCACCATAAATTTCTGTGGTGGTCAGGCCGATCGTCTGGGTGTAGGCACGCTGATAGGTGCCCACGGTAAAACCGGTGGTCAGTGCAGCAACCAGAGCAGTGCAGGCTGTCAGGGCAGCCATGGGGCGGCGCAGGCGCAGCCGCCGCACCCCGCCCAGGGCAGCAAACAGCAGAACCACGCCGCCGATGGCAATCAATGTCAACACAACCAGCCAGTATTTGCGGTACACTATGGTATCGCGCTTGACGTACAGATACAGCGTGATAGCGGCGATGACTGCAGCTGAAATACCGCAGCCCGCACGCCAAGGGTAGTCCTGCAGATGGTCCAGCACCTTGATGGTGGCCAGCACCAGCAGGAACACCAGCATGTAATACCAGCGGCGGTACGGCTCGCTGGTGAACATAACGAACAGACTGTTGCTGACCGGGCTGGCCGCCACAAGGAACAGCACCACCAGCAGCACATGCAGCCAATCCCACTTCCAGCGCAGCAGATAAGCCAGCACCAGGCAGACGCCTACCAGGGGCAGGTACGCCGCGATGGAATACCAGTTATCATGCACCACAGCGGAAAAATTGAACATATTCTCCGCCGGGAAGAAGAGCGCCCGCAGCATTTGCAGGTAATTGGGCCAGTCAAAGGTCAGTTGGCTCAAGCTGATGTGATCCGATACGCGGGGATTATTGAGCACCGCCGCAATGGAGGGGATGAACAGTACCCCCGCCATGCCGACGCCCAGACAGCCTTCCAGGATGCAGGCCGGAATTTTGCGGGCATTTTTGCGCAGATCCGCCCCAGGGCGTGCGTCCTCGCCGCCAAAAAGATACCGCGTAATATAGTAAAACACCAGGAAGAAAACTTCCCCGATAAAAAAGTAATAGTTGACCAGCGCGTTGATGGCAACGGCAAACAGGAACGGAGCTTTTTTGCCCTCCTGCATGCGTTTGTCCAGCCCCAGCATCAAAAGCGGGAACAGGGCAATCACATCATGGAAGTGATAGAACACCACGTTGATGCAGGAAAAACCGGAAAATGCATACAACACACTGCCAAGCAGGGCGCTTTTCTCGCTGGCATTGCGGCGGAAGTAGGCAAACGAGGTCAGCCCGGCAACAGCATATTTGAGCATATAGATCCAGCCGACCAGATAGGGAAACGCGCTGGCGGGGAAGAGAAAGCTCAGCCAGAAAAACGGGCTGCCAAGGGTGTAAAAGCTGAACGAGGATACAAAGTCCGAACCAATATCAATGCGCCAGTTCCACAGCACCTCGCCGCTTTTGATGGCGTTGTTGCACAGCATGTTGTAGGAGAGCTGTTCTGCGTCAAAATCCGCCGCAACCAACAGCAGGCCGCCGTCCCGTATCATGTAGGGCAGCAGTGCAGCCGCGGCAATGGCAAAGTTCAGCACAAAAGCCAGCAGCAGCCACCGGCGCGGGGAACGGTTTTGCAGTGTTTGTTTCATGTAGCAGCCTCGCGGCATCAGCCCTGACCGTTAGAAAGTTCGATCCCGCGGGTGGGCATGTTTGCCATATTGTTCAGGGTAGAGTTGTATTTCTCACCCAGGGATTCCATAGCCCAGTCAGTGCAGTCCATAAAGGTATTGTCAAAAATATCATTCATGAACGCATCTTCGCCCATAAACACCCCGGCGTAATGCCCGCCGGAAATGGTGTTGCGGGCAATGATGTTCTCATAGCAGGGGGTAAAATCCAGGCCCTGCACGGCTTCGTCCGCGTTCAGGTCAGTGCTGAGCTCAATACCAAAGAAGTGGAAGGTATCGCTGGCACCCCGGTTGTTGTCAATGATCTGGTTGCACAGAATGGTGTTGCTGAACGCCGAGCGCACAGCCTTGATGCCGGAACCGTAATTGTCCCGCACAATGTTGCCGTAAATGGTGTTGTAGGCGGTGTTATCCAGCGAGATGCCGGGCAGCTTGGCGGGGGAGGAACCATCCGCCATGCGGCCCTGATCCAGAATAAAGTCAGCTTCCAGATCCTCATCACTCATGCGGTTGCGGCCGCCGTTCTGGCGGATCTCACATCCGGTAATGTAGTTGCCGAAGGAGCCGTAATCCAGGCACATGCCCTCTTTTTCGTTCTTGTAGATCGTGTTCTCTACATAATAGTTCAGGTAGCCGCTTTCCGAATAAATGCCGGAGGAATGGTTCTGCGCAACCGTGTTGCCGCGCACAACCAGCTGATGGGGAGACTGTAAAATATCGTACAGCATTTCATCCGGGAACGGATTGTAGGCGGTTTCAATGTCCTCAATGGGCATGGAGCAGAGCACCAGCCCGGCGGTCAGGTTGCGGGCACCAGAGTTATTTTCAATGCGGTTGCCCTCGATCACGCCATTGCTGATCTCGCCGTTCAGGAAGATGGCACCATTCTGGTTTTCATGGATGCTGTTATTGACCAGTGCAAAGCCGGTGTTCTCCCCCATAACGCAAAGGCCCTTGAGGGAAACATTGCTGATGTCAAGGTCAGCCAGATAGAAACTGCTGGAATTCTTGACATACACACCGTAATTGCACCCGCCGTTGATGACAAAGCCGGTCACGGCGGTATTTTCCGCCTGGTCCAGAACAATGGCTTTGTCCAGCGTTTCATTGCCGGGGGTCAGCACTGCGCCGTTGCCATGCAGGATCGTACCAGTGGGTACCACCAGGGTGGCATCCATCACCAGAGCAGGGGAGATGACCTCCACCGTGCTGCCGGGGTTGGCTGCCAGAAAGTCATTCAGTTCTGCCAGGCTGGAACCGGTAAAATTCACAGCCTGGGCGGTTTCGGCGGTGGCCAGGGGGGCCAGCCGGGTCATGACAGAGTTGTACAGGTTTTTCCAGTTGGCCTCCGGGGTATCAAAGGTGGCAGGGTCAATACCGAGGGTCTGAATGCGCTGGATGACCTGCAAAGGGGCAATCAGGCTTTCGGTGTCGGACTGGGTCATCCGCTCCAAAGCGGGCAGGGCATAGCGTTCGGTCAGGCTCTGGCTGTCGGTATCCAGCAGGGAAACATATTCCTCTGCGCCGGGATCCGCAAAATCCACAACCTGCCCGGTACCGGCCAGCACGCAGCTGATGGGATCCGGCTCAGCGGTAGCCTGTGGTTCTGCGCTGGGGGCCAGGCTGAAAATCACATGCGGGGCAGGGGTCAGCTTGACCCCGACCACACCGATCACGGTGGCAGCAGCAATGCCCGCAATGGTAAGAACAAACGAATTTGCCTCTTTTTTGGCCATAAGTGTAAGATTCCTTTCCAGGGAAAACCGGGGATAGGCCCGGTAAAATTACTTGTTCAGGTTCAGATACTTTTTCCAGAAGTCCAGACTGCGCACTTCGCCGCAGCGCTCGCGGTAGCTCTGGGCGGCAGCGTCAAACTGGGCGTCGATCTCCTTCATGCAGGCTTTCATCTCGCGCACGCAGCGGCTGTATTCTTCCTTGCTGCGCTCGGTCACAAAGCCTTTCTGGGAGTTGGAATCATAGTTCAGCACCTTCTGCACGCGGTAAGCATTGTAGGCGGTCATGTGCATCATGCTCACAACGGTGTTTTCGCGGGTGGGGGGCACCAGCCAGCCGTTGCGGGTCAGCTTGACCTTGAGGTTTTTCAGCTTGCCCTTGCTTTTTTCTTCCTCTTTGGTGGCGTACAGGTAGCGGGAATAATCAAACGGAACATCCAGCTGGTCCACCGGCTGGGCCTTGTAGCCATATGCCATAATCTCTTTGTGCAGGGCTTCGGCATCGGTCTGTTCCAGCCAGTCAATGCCTTTCAAAAAGTCGCGCACGCCGCGGATCAGCAGGTCAGCATTCTTATAGCGGTAGCGGTTCACTTCGCCCATCACCTGGCTGCGCAGGTCGGCTTTCAGGGCGTTGGCATCATAGCCGGGGCAGTGCATGCTGTTGTCAATGCACTGGTTGCGCAGGATGTAGTAGTACATCGAGGAAGAATACTTGCTCTCAAACGGCTCATGCCATACGCAGATGCCGTTCAGGGTGACCAGGCGTTTGCAGTTGCGTAGGCCGTATTCAATGTCATCGCCGCGGATAAAGATGGGCATGGGCAGGTTGTCCGGCCGCACAACGGCAATGGGGATGCAGCAGTACCACCAGGCGTTATACTCATGGCGTTCTTCCAGCTCATTGGCAACGCACAGGTCAACATTGGTCAGATCAAAGTTGGCTTTGTGGCTGATCAACTGGCCCTGGTTCCAGGCGGCGCCGTTTTCTACCTGAATGTTAGGGCGGTCCAGCCGCAGCATGGCACCGCCGACAAATACATCCGCATATTCCGGCTTGCGCAGGCTCAGCAGGGTGTAGGTGCGCAGCAGCACATCGGTATCCAGCACAATGTCATCATCCATGACCAGTACATGGGTAACGCCTGCGCCATTTTCGTTGGCTTTCAGGATCTCGATCATGCCGCGGGTAAAGCCGCCGGCACCGCCCACATTGGCGTTGGGCACAACATGCACGGTATCGCTGTTCAGCTTATCGTAATCCAGCGTCTGGCCGTTATCGGAAACAAACACTTCCAGGTGGTTGTGCAGCGGGCTGGCGGCGTTTTCCAAAATATCGCTGCGCATGCGGGCAATGTTGCCCATAACGAACGGCTCCCGGCGGAAGGTGCAGATATCCACGCCGATTTTGACGGGCTGCACATCCTTTTCAGCGGCATCGCACTCATAAGCGCCGCCGCAATAGGCGGCATTGCCGCTCAGGGCCTGCAGCTCAAAAAACAGCATGCCGTCAGCGCCCTTGGGAAAATCGAAGCAGAATTCCTGCACGGAATCCGCCTGCACTACTTTTTCGGCCAGCACGGCGCGCACGCTCTGGCTGTTGATGAAATGGCAGCTGCACAGCACAACGCGCAGCTTGCCGCTCAGTTTCAGCCGCAGCGAAAAATTCTGCGCGGCGGTGTAGCGGCGCCATTTGTCTGCGCTGACGCTGTTAAAGTAGGTATCAAAGCAGACGCGTTCGCCCTGCTCAATGCGCAGGATATCCCCCTCATCGCGGAAGCTGGGGGCTTTCATACGGTAATACAGTCGGTCCTCGGTGCATATGCCCACGCGGGGCCAAAGCAGCTTTTGCAGCAGCATACGGTATTCTCCTTTCACTTTTTGCCTTATCATATCCGGCAAAGTATTCAAGTATCCGGCACAGCATTATAAAATGCCGCCGTTGGATTGTTTTCCGCGCGCCCATGCGCTCAATGTGCGGTAGGGCAGGTAACGCCCGGCCCGCAGCAGACGGGTGTTTTTGTTGGTCATCATGGCAGCGATGTGTGGGTAAGTCTGGCACAGCATCTCGTCATACCGGCGCAGGGCCAGGCCGGTTTCACGGTCGGGGGGAAAGCGCAGGTACAGCTCAATCAGGTACTGCGCCACATCCCGCGCCCGCTGCACCAGCAGCAGGTCCCGCCCGGCGGGGGCAGGCTGTGCGGCCAGCGGTTCGGCAACATCCAACAGAATGCGCGCTACGCGGATGTAATCCTGCGTGTGGGCGCGGTAGCTGGCCATGCTCACGCTCTGGCCATCCCGTCCCAGGCGGTACTGGTACAGAACCACCGGCACAAAGCAGATGGTCTGCGCCGCAGCCATGCCAACAAACGTATAGCCCATATCCGTGTAGCTGCAATGCTCCGGCATGGGGCGCCATGCGGCGCGCAGAGTTTTGGTGCAGAGGGTCAGCGCGTGCATCTCCATGCACAAATCAGGTGTGGCCTGCTGCACTTCACCCACAGCATACACACGGTTTGTATCAAATTTGCAGCAGACATCAAAGGCCTTTCCGCTGCCGTTTTCCTGCACGGTGCGGTAGTTGGTGTATACCGCATCCGCTGTGCAGTTTTGCAGGCGGCGCAAAAGGGTTTGCAAAGCATTGGTGTCAAACCAGTCATCGCAGTCCAGCGTGCGAAAGTACCGCCCGGAGGCCAGCTCTACCGCGGTATTCAGCGTGGAGCCGTACCCGCCGTTCACCTTGCTCACCAGCCGGAAACTGCCGGGGTGTGCCTGCACAAAGGCCTGCGCCAGCGCGGCGGTGCCATCGGTGGAGCCATCATCAATAATGATCACATCCAGCAGCGCCTGCAGGCTTTCATCCGCCACCAGGCAGGATTCAAGCGCTTTTTGCAGCGTGGCAGCGCCGTTATAGGCGGCAACCGAAACCGTCAGCAGCTTTTCCATCAGGTTTCACCGGCCTCCATAGCGCGCACATAGTCCGCGCAGACTTCACGCGATGGCCCATCCCCGCGCAGAACACCGTGATCCAGCCAGATGGAGCGCTGGCACAGCTGCTGCACCTGGTTGATATCATGGCTGACGAACAGCAGCGTGGTGCCGTTGGAAAGCATCTCTTCCATGCGGCGGTGGCATTTCTGCTGGAACATAAAGTCGCCAACGGCCAGCACTTCGTCACAAACCAGAATGTCGGCCTGTACTTCAGTGGCAATGGAAAAGCCCAAACGAGCGATCATACCGCTGGAAAAGTTTTTGACAGGAACATCCACAAAATCTTTCAGCTCCGAAAATTCAATGATGCGGTCAAAATGCTCCATCATATAGTCCCGGTCGTGGCCAAGCACCGCGCCGTTCAGGAAAATGTTTTCCCGCGCGGTCAGATCCATGTCAAAACCGGCGCCCAGCTCGATCATGGGGGCAATTTCGCCGTTGACGGCAACGCTGCCGCCGGAGGGGTACATCACGCCGGAAATCACTTTCAGTATGGTGCTTTTGCCGCTGCCGTTGCGCCCGATCAGCGCCAGGGATTCGCCGCGCTTCATGCTGAAAGAAACATGTTTCAGTGCGTAAAATTCGTTAAAAAACAGCTTGTGGGTCAGCAGTTTTACGGTGTATTCTTTCAGGGTCTCAGTTTTTTCCTGCGCAAGGTTAAAGCGCATGGAAACGTCATTGACTTTAATAATCTCGTCCATACGTTACCTCACGTCAGATATACAGGATAAAGTTCTTTTGCAGCTTGCGGAACACCAACAGGCCAATAGCCATAGAGGCAACGGCGCAAAAAATGCAGGCAATCCAGGTGTTGGGGCCGGGAATGTTGCCGTACATCATCAGGTTGCGGAACAGGTTGATGTAATGGTACAGCGGGTTCAGCTTCATCAGTTTCTGCAGGGTTTCCGGCAGGGCGGTGATGGGGTAGAACAGCGGGGTGGCGTACATCCAACCCATGGTAAGGATACTGTACAGGTGCATCATATCACGGAAATACACCGCCAGCGCGGAAAGCAGCAGCCCCAGCCCGCAGCTGAAAAAGAAGAGCAGCACCAGCGGCAGCCAGCTCAAAAAGATGGTCCAATAGAAGGTGGCACGGGTAAAGATCATGACCAACAGAACCGCACCAAAGCTGAACAGCATGGTGACAAAGCGGGAAACCGCCTGGCTGATGGGGAAGATGAACTTGGGAATGTACACCTTTTTGATCAGCGGGGCGTTCTGGATAACAGAAGTCAGGCCCATGCTGGTGGTCTCATTGAAAAAGGTAAACAGGGTGTTGCCGCAGATCAGGTAAAGCGGGAAGTTTGGGATATCGTTGCGGAACATGTACGAAAAGATGATGCTTTGCAGCAGCATCATCAGCAGCGGGTTCAAAATGCTCCAGATGTAACCCAGAAAGCTGCGGCGGTATTTGACTTTCAGATCGCGGCTGACAAGTTCATGGATCAGCGGTTGGTATTTTTTCAGGTGGGTCCAGGCGCGCTGCGCGGAGACCTGCATTGTTTCGGCCATGTTTGGCTCCCTCCAGATTTATGGCCCGCATAAAACGTCAGAACGCTGTTTTGTGCGGCACTTGTATCAACACCCCGCGCGGCAGCCGCCGCCAGGGCACAATTTTTACTATTATACAATAAAAGACATTAAAATGCAATTCGAACCGGGCGGCAAAAAATCATGGGTGTGCGATGTTTTTTGCCGCCCGGTACCGCCCTTTTTGTGCAACAGTGAAAAGGAACGCAAAATATGAGCGCAGTTTGTGTGAAAATCGTTGAAACCGGGACGAAAATACGGTACAATAAATATGACATAACAAACCCTGCGGCGGGCCATGACCTGGTTTTGCCCGTGGGGCCAGAAAAGAGAGGTAGATGTTATGGAACATTTTAACCCCCTGCTCCTGCATAACGACAGCCCGGCTAAATTTATTACGATTGGTGAGGTCATGCTGCGCCTGACCCCGCCGAACTATGAAAAGATCCGTATGGCTTCCAACTTTGAAGCCAGCTATGGAGGCAGCGAGGCCAACATTGCCCTGGCTCTTGCCAACCTGGGTGTGGACAGCACGTTCTTCAGCGTGGTGCCCAACAACTCTTTGGGCAAAAGTGCGGTGCGCTGGCTGCGCTCCAATGATGTGCACTGTACCCCGATGATCCTTTCCACCCCGGAGGAAACCCCGACCCACCGTCTGGGCACCTATTACCTGGAAACCGGTTACGGCATCCGCCCCAGCAAGGTTACTTACGACCGCAAGCACTCCGCTTTTACGGAGTATGACCTTTCCAAAGTGAATCTGGACGCCCTGCTGGACGGCTTTGACTGGCTGCATCTTTCCGGCATTACCCCGGCTTTGGGCCAGAACTGCGCCGATTTTGTGATGGCCTGCCTGAAAAAAGCCAAGGAAAAGGGCCTGACCGTCAGCTTCGACGGCAACTTCCGCTCCACCCTGTGGACTTGGGAAGAAGCCCGTGACTACTGCACCAAGTGCCTGCCCTATGTGGATGTTCTGTTTGGCATTGAGCCTTACCACCTGTGGAAAGACGATGCCGACCACGCCCAGGGCGACTGGAAAGACGGCGTGCCCCTACAGCCCAGCTATGAACAGCAGGATGAGATCTTCCAGCGCTTTGTGGAGCGTTACCCCAACATCAAGTGCATTGCCCGCCATGTGCGTTATGCCCATTCCGGCTCCGAGAACAGCCTGAAAGCCTTTATGTGGTATGAGGACCATACCTTTGAAAGCAAGCTGTTTACCTTTAATATTCTGGACCGTGTAGGCGGCGGCGATGCATTTGCCAGCGGCCTGATTTACGCCATGCTGCATAACTACAAGCCGATGGATATGGTCAACTTTGCGGTGGCAAGCTCCGCCATCAAGCACACCATCCATGGCGATGCCAACATCACCGATGATGTTTCCACCATCCGCAACCTGATGGACATGAATTACGATATCAAGCGCTGAGAATAAGTTTGTTTTCAGCAGTGCCCCAAAACGGTGCAGCAGGCTGCGGCTTTGCTGCACCGTTTTTGTATGGGGGTAAGATTGGTTTAGAACCGTTTAAGAATGTACAAACCTTGCATCCCGTGTTATAATAATGCCGAATCAGTAAATGAAAAAGGTGGGTAGATTATGGAACAAAACACCGTTCAAAAACCGGATTGCGCCGCCATTACGGCGCAGGCACGCCAGGCGGCGGAAGAACTGCTGGCGGCTGCACACCTGCGCGCCGGGGATATTTTTGTGGTCGGCTGCTCTTCCAGCGAGATCGTTGGCGGGCATATTGGCAAGGACAGCAGCATGGAAGCCGCCGCGGCTGTGCTGGCGGGTATTCTGCCGGTGCTCAAAGCGCAGGGCGTCTATCTGGCGGCCCAGTGCTGCGAACACCTGAATCGCGCCATTGTCATCGAGCAGGAAGCTGCCGAAAAGTATGGTTATGAACAGGTGAACGCCGTGCCGCAGCCCCATGCGGGCGGCAGCTGGGCAACCAACTGCTGGCAGGCGTTTGAACATCCGGTTCTGGTGGAGGAAGTGCGTGCCGCTGCCGGAATTGATATCGGCGGTACGCTGATTGGCATGCACTTAAAGCGCGTGGCCGTGCCGGTGCGCCTGACCATCAAGCAGATCGGCGCTGCGCCCATCATCTGCGCCCGCACCCGCCCCAAATACATCGGCGGCAGCCGTGCCGTTTACCAGGAGATGTGAACCATGCTGACACAGGAACAACTGACAATGATGGCCGAAAATGTGGCCCGCATCCGTGAAAATATGGCTGCCGCTGCGCGTGAAGCCGGCCGCGACCCGGCAGATATTCTGCTGTGCGCCGCCTGCAAGACCCGCACCGTGGAAGAGGTGATTGCCAGCGCCGCTCTGCCCATTGACCTGTTTGGCGAAAACCATGTGCAGGAACTGGTGGAAAAGACCGACGCCAACGCTTATTGCGGTAAGCCGGGGCATTTTATCGGCCATTTGCAGACCAACAAGGTCAACAAAGTGGTGGGCCGTGCGGCTTTGATTGAAAGCGTGGACAGCGAGCATTTGCTGCAAAAGGTGGAGCGCGCCGCTGCCGCCGCAAACCTGACCCAGGAAATTTTGATCGAGATCAACATCGGCGGGGAAGAGAGCAAGTCTGGCGTTTCTGCCGAAAGCCTGTGGCCCCTGCTGGATATGGCAGCCGCACAGCCGCATATCCGCCTGCGCGGCCTGATGGCCATCCCGCCGGCAGCTGCAACCCCGGATGAGACCCGCGCGTTCTTTGCCCAAATGCGGGAACTGCTGGCAAAAGCTGCTGACCGCCATTATGAGAACGCCAAAATGGATATCCTTTCCATGGGCATGAGCGGGGATTACCCCGATGCCATCCGCGAGGGTGCCACCATTGTGCGCATCGGCACCGCCATTTACGGCGCACGCGATTACAGCAAAAAGCCATAAGGCATTCCAGGAACCCATACCTGCACGTTGACAGCTGCAAGGTGAATAGGTAAAGCAACAGCCCGGAACCACCGCAAATGCAGGCGGCAGTTCCGGGCTGTTTTGTTAAGCGGCGGTGGGGGCGTGGGCCTCAAAAGTCTCCACCGGAGACTTTTGTGCGCGGCTTAGCCGTGCCGCCCTGTTCGCCCCCCGTGACCATGCCAAAAAAAGACCCCAAAAAGCTCTGCGCCTTTTGGGGTTTTATATCAGTGCCGGTGGTGGGGGTCGAACCCACACGGTGTCACCACCAACGGATTTTGAGTCGGCCCAAGTGAGAAGAACTTGGTGGATTTTTTAGGAATTTCAAGGAACTTATTTCCTGCCCTTTTTAGTGAAAAAGCACCTATCCACGATACAATTTTTGATTTTCGGACGTACTTACGATTGGAAATCTGGCAGACCAACGTAGTTGAGAAATCACTCTCGCTTTGTGGACAATCTTTCAAAAATGGCAGACTAAAAACCACCGCATTCGGAAAGTAGAGGCACATAAAAAACGGCAGTACCCAATAGCGGACATTTTTCTACTATCTAACGGTTTGGCGACCCGCTATTATTCAAAAACTGTCATTCTGCCACTTTGTTACACTTGTCAAAACTATCCAAGGGGAAACTGTATCTTTTTATAGGAATGGGCTGCGGCGCGTTCCTCTCCCCCACACCCCCTCTCCAGCTGGCTGAAGAAGCAGCCAACTGAAAAAGAGAATATCGGCTCTTGTAAGCATCTTACCTGTCACACAGGCAAGGTGCTTTTTTATTTCAAAAATCGGAGGTCATCATGGGCAAATATCAGAAAAATATCGAAGCTGCGCGGCGTATCAGCGTGATGCAGTATCTTCAAGCCTATCACCCCGGCGAACTGGTTCGCAAAACGGACAAGGAGTATGGTATTGAACCGAGCATTGAAAAGACCCGCAATATGCAAATCCAGTTGGAACAACAGCTTGCCAGCGCCGAGGAAGAAGTCAAGCGGCCATTTCCACAGGCAACGGAACTGACTGAAAAGAGTAAGCGTCTTGCGGTGCTGGAGGGACTGCTGAACATGAACGACAAAGACATTGTGACCGACACCGAGCCGGAACAACAGTGTCAGACCGACAATCGACAGCGTGGACAGGAGGAACGATAAATTTTATGATTAAAGGCAGAAAGACCAATCGTATACGCGACCACCCCAAGGATGAAAGGAGTAGTTTTTATGAAAAAATCGATTGTTGCATTGGGCATAGCATTGGCGCTGTCCGGGTGTGCAGCGGCAGCGGATGAAACTCTTGCGGCTGAACCGGCTGCACTGGTGGAAATCTCACCGGCCACCGAAGAAACTGCGCAGCCGGTGGAAGCTGCTGCAACTGCCGAACCTGCGCAGACAGCAACCCCTGAGCCGACACCCGAACCGACACAGGCCCCCACGCCCGCGCCGACAACAGAGCCTACGGCAGTCCCCACCGCAGAACCCACGCAAGCCCCGGTGGAGGAAACCGTAGCCGCCACTCCGGCACAGGTTAGTATGAGTTATGGTGCGGTGCCGTTCGACCTTGCAGCCGGTACGGAGCAATGGTGGAGCATCGACAGCAGCGACAGCGCATACTGGGCCGTGCAGGAGAACATCAACGCCATCCGTGCGGCGGCGGGACTTTCCCCGCTGGCAATGGACGGCGGGCTGAGCGCGGCGGCAGATGCCCGCTGCGAGAGCTTTGTCGCGGGCGGTGCGTTCGACCACAGCGGCATGACTACCCGCAGCGAAATCTGCGCGGCAGGGCCTATCGGCTCGGCCAGCAGCGTATGCAGCTATTGGCAGAACAGTCCTGCCCACTATGCCAACATCACCAACGCCAGCTTTACGAGCATGGGTGTGGCCTGTTGGTTTTGCTCCACCGCCGAGGGGCAGTATACCTACTGGACTGTCACATTCAACTAAAACTCCCACTTGTTTTCATACACAAATTATGATATAATTTCTGTATGAAAGAGAGGTGCTATCTATGCCGAACATTCGTTCCAGCGCAGATTTGAGAAACAACTACAATGACATTTCCTCTTACTGCCATGCCTACAACGAGCCTGTCTTTATTACCAAAAACGGTAAGGGCGACCTTGCCGTTATGAGCATGGAAACCTATGAGGAAATGGCGGGCCGCATTGAACTGTACAGCAAGCTGCAAGAGGGCCTTGCCGACATTGACGCTGGGAACACGCGCCCCTTTGCCGATGTTATGGCTGATTTGCGCCACCGCAGGGAGCGCAGATGAAATACAACATTCACATTACCCACGCTGCCGAGCGCGATATGGCGAACGCCTACGACTATATCGACCTTGTACTGAAAAATCCAACTGCCGCCGACAAGCTGTTGGATGTGGCCGACGAAAAAATCGGAGCACTGGCAGAATTCCCGCACAAATTTGAAGTCGTTTCCGACAAACTGCTTTCCTTATGGGGAATCCGCTTCACCATCGTTATGAATTACCTTGCGTTTTACACGGTGGACGATGCCACGCAAACGGTGCATATCGTGCGGTTTCTCTACGGCAAAAGCAACTGGATCACCATTCTGAAAACAGATGCAGCAAACGGAAGTTTACCGGTGTTCTCATAACCGAATATTTTATCTGGGCGCTCACTTTTGTGGGCGCTTTTTCTATTGGAGGAAAACATGATTTATGACGAACTTATTGAAGAATTAGCGTTGACCCTGCTTACAAAGGCAAGGTATGAGGGCTGTATTAGCGTTATAGACGGTTTCTCACAGTGCGAGGAGGATAAAACTCGCATAGAGTATCCTATTGACGGTGTTATGCGCATCATGCCGGTGGGCAGCGAAATCTGGCCGGAAGAGTGCGAACCGTTACTGAAAAAAATCGGTGCTGAAACGATTGGAGACGTTGCCGATTATCTAAACAAAAGCAAATCCGAAAATTCAAGTGCCGATGATGTTCTTTTTACTGCGTTGCTCAAAATCTGCTATGAGAATATGGACATGGACGGCAAGATGGTATTTTGGGAAGATATGCTTGAAAACAACTCCTTGGAATGGAGAGATGTTGAATGATTTGCATACACGAAGTGATTTATTCAGTATGCAGTCGTAATTTTTGTGGGATCTTATCTGCTTCGGAGGATTTTATGACGCACGATGAAATGATGAGTCTGTTAGCCAACACATTGGCAGATGCAGCCGGACACGCTGGCTGTTTACCTATTTTGGACTGTTTCAGCCCGCATCCGGGAGAGGAAGTAACCGTAAGCATTCCTATGTGTGACGACACGGTGGATATTGTGCTGGAAGATCTCGGTTTTCCGCACGAGTGGGAAGAATTGTTGGAGAACAGCGGTGCAGATACTATGGGCGACCTTGTTGATTACCTGTGCTATTGTTCGCAAAACAATATTTCTCTTGCCATTTCCCCTGAAGATGAGGAAAAGCTGTATGCAACGCTGATTGATGTCTGCTATGAAAATATGTCTTATGACAGGCAGGTCGATTTTTGGCGTCATGTGCTGGAAACCAATTCTTTGGTGTGCGAGGTAAAAGAATGACCCTGCAGGAGCAGCTCTGCGAAAAAATGCGGGTGGAGCAGAGCGCCTATTGCCTATGGCTGACCGCACAGCCGCCAGAAGAAATTCTACATCACGCCTACGAGTACAGCGTCCGTGAGGACATTATTCTTGCAACGGAAGAAATGAACCTCACCCCTGCACAGGTGCGGGCGCTGCTGAAATCTCCCGCGCCGCTGGCGGATGTGTATAAGGATTTTTCCAAGCTGGAAACCGATTATGAAAGCCCTGCGCCATGAGGTTTACATCTGTTCCGACATCGAAACAGATGCTGCCGAGGTGCAGGAAAAACTACGGCAAGCAGAACTTGCCGCACAGGAAGAACGAAATGAGGTGAAACAAGATGAACAACGGAGGCGAAGCAGCCGATCAGATGGTGCGGGAAGCCTTACAGGTTACCGAAGTAGCCATTAAGCTGTCTGCGCTGGGTATTAAAAATGCACTGGCCTTATCGCTGGCCTACGCCAAGGAAAATCCTAAAGTGAAAGGCAAAACCAGCCTTGACCGTCTGCTGCGGGAGGGCAAAGAATTGAAAATTATTGCCCTGCAAAGCAAAGACGTGGGACAGTTTAAGGAATTGGCCAAGCAGTACGGCGTTCTGTTTGCTGTTGTGAAAGATAAGGCACAGAACGAAAAAGTAGATGTCATGTTCAAAGCCGAAGATGTCGCTAAACTGAACCGTATCTATGAGCAGCTTGGGTATGCCATTCCCAAGGTCACTACGGCAGACCGAAAAAAAGACCCAACCCGCCGTCAATCCGGCGACAGCTTGCTGACGCGCGGGAAGAATCCTTTGGATATTGACCCCCCGGCCATCTGTGCGGGCAACCATTATGGCACTGAAAAAAGCCGCCCGTACAGCAGCACAGGCACAGGAAAAAGTGCAGGATATTACTGCGAAGGAGGAGCGATAAATGTACGAACAGCAATTGCCCATCGAGGAGTGGAAAGCCAAAAAGCAAGCCGAACTTAAAGAAACCATTGCGGCGCAAAAATCCGTATTGCAGGAAGTTGTGCAGGATGGCCAGCGCCTTGCCGACTATCTGTACGGCAGGGGGCGGCTTGGTAGTCATATCACATCCGGCAATGCAGCACTTGTGCTGCAAACCCTGCCGCAAGCGCGGGCCGTATTGACCGCCAAAGATTGGGATAAATTCGGGCGGCGCGTAAACAAAGGGGCAAAAGGCATCCCGCAGCTTGTGCGCGTCAATGGTTATTATAATGTCGGCTCAATTTTCGATGTGTCCATGACCTACGGCAATAAGCCGTATCCGATTCCTGAAATTAAGCCGGAGCAGATGGACAAGGCCATCAAGGAACTGGAGCGCCTTTCCCCGGTCAACATCATATTTCAAAACGAGGGCGTTGTCGGGTACGATGCCGAGCAACACGCGATTGTGTTCCCAACGGCCATGCCGCAGCGTGAAGTGCTGGCACGACTGCCCGCCGAAATCGTCATTGCAACCGCAGAGCAGCACACGCCGGGTATCTCCCAAGCGCCTTATCTGCGAAAAACAGCAATGGCCGTTTCGGTGGAGTTTTGCGGGCGGTTTTCCCTGCCGATGCCCGATACCGCTGCCGCTACACTGGACGGGATGGACACCCACATTCCACCCGGTGAGGAACGCAAAACACTGGAAGAAATTCGGGAACTGTCTGTGACTATTGGAGACACTGTGGAAAAGGCACTTGGCCTGCAGCGCGGCCAGAGCGCACCGCAGCGGGACGAGGCCCGCTAAACATCATGCGCCCGAATAAGGACCGTCGCACAGAAATTATTCTGTACGGGCTGTTGCTGATACCGCTGCTGTTTGCTGCCGCAGCGCTGGCACAGGCAACTGAACAGGCGCAGGGGCTGGCAGAAATCACCGCCGTGTTGTCCGAAATTCTGCACACCCCATCCATGCTGCGCTGGTGCGCAAGCACTCCAAAATTTCTGCTGGCGGTGCTGGTGTTTTATCCGTTGGCCGTCTACTGCTATATGCTCGACCAAGCAGACCGCCACCCCGGCGCGGAACATGGTACGGCCAAGTGGGGCAGCGCCCACAGACTAAACATCAAGTACCGCAATACCAAAGACCCCAAAGAAAATTACATTTTGACCGAGAATGTACGCTTCAGCACCGACAGCCACGCGCATAAACATAATCTCAACATTATCGTAATCGGCGGATCTGGCAGCGGCAAGACACGCTTTTATGTGAAGCCCAACGCGCTGCAACTGATTGGCTCTTATCTTTTTCTGGACCCCAAAGGGGAGTTGACACGCACCCTCGGCAGAATCATGGAAACGAAAGGTATCAGCGTGACAGTGCTTGACCTTGTGCATTTTCAAGGCCATTACAATCCGATGGCCTATCTCGAAACCGATGAGGACGCCATCAAGCTGGCGTTCGCCATTGTCAACAACACCAAACCCAAGGATGCCCCCAGCGGCGGTGATAAGTTTTGGGATGATTCTTCTGTGCTGCTGATCTCCGCATTGATTCTCTATCTCATGTACGAAGCCCCTGCCAGTGAGCAGAATTTTTCCACATTGATGTATATGATTCTGAATTGCCAAGTCAGCGAAAATGAAATGGTCGAGAACCCCTTGATGATGCTGTTTGGAGAACTGGAGCGCCGCGACCCGCAGCACCCCGCTGTCCTGCAATTCAAGTCTTTTATGTTGGGTGCGAAAAAGACGCTGCAATCCATCTTGATTTCGGCAGCGGCAAACTTGTACATGTTCAACTCCCGCAAGTTTGCAGAAATGACTTCGCGCGATGAAATGTTCCTGCCGCGTATGGAGCTGGAGCAGCGGGCATTATTTATTGTTTTGCCCGACAATGACACAACTTTTAATTTCATTGCGACGATGCTCTACACGCAGCTTTTCGACCAGCTTTTTCGTTTGGCAGATTCCACGCCGGAATACAACGGTGCGCTGCCGGTTCATGTGCGGCTGATGATGGACGAGTTTGCAAATGTTGCACTACCGAAGAATTTCAAGAATATTCTTGCTGTTTGCAGAAGTAGAAATATCAGCTGCGACATTATTTTGCAGAACATCGCCCAGCTAAAAAGCCTGTTCAAAGACGATTGGGAAGGCATAATCGGAAACTGTGACACCCTGCTTTACCTCGGCGGCAACGAGTACGGTACCTACGAATATCTTTCCAAAATTCTCGGCAAGGAAACCGAACGCACCAAAAGCCAAAGCATTGGCAAAGGCAGCCGGGGCAGCAGCAGCGACAGCCTGCAAACCGCTGGTCGTGAACTGTGTATGCCAGATGAAATTCGCCGTATGCGTGACGATGAGTGCCTGCTGCTGATGCGAAGCGAGGACCCTGTCATCGACAAAAAGTATAATCTGCTCCACCACCCGAATGTAAAATATACACCCGATGCAGGAGGTGAGCCTTATGTAATGCCGCCCGACTATATGGGTGACGCCGTCACTATCACAATGGACGCTGTTGCCGCAGCGACAGCACCCGAAATCACCGAAGAAATGTACGAACAGCTCGACTACTTAGAAAAACACCCGGAGGAAAATTATTATGAAAATGAAGAAAACTTCTCTCAATACGACCAAGGTGACTGACCGCAAAATCAAGCGCCTTTATCTTGTGGCGGCGACGGTGGTTGCCGCTGCTTTTGTTATGGCCATGCCTGCGTTTGCAGATGACCCGCTGGCGACCATCAACAATCTGAGCGACTTTGTGTTCAGCGCTATCAAAGCCATTGGTGCGATCCTGCTGGGGTTCGGCATCGTGCAAATCGGCCTTGCCCTCAAAGGCCACGATGCCAGCCAGCGGGCACAAGGCTTTATGACGTTCTTCGGCGGCGTGGTCATTTACTTTGCAAAGGACATTTTGGATATGATTCTGTAAGCGATGCCGTCTCGTTGACTTTTATGCTAAATAAGCGTATAATGTTTAGCATAAAAGTCAATTCAAGAGAAGGTGTGTGCTATGGATTCTACAACGAAGATTATAGAGTTGGCTTCCCAAAATAATGGCATCGTAACTGCTGCTATGATTTCTTCTGCCGGAATATCACGCGGAAGTTTGAAATATTTGGCCGATACAGGCCGATTAGATCAGGTCTCCCGTGGGGTATATACCCTGCCGGAAGTTTGGGAGGATGAATTTGTATCCATTCAAGAACGATATAAGCGTGGTGTATTTGCATTGGATACCGCACTGTTTCTGCATGATTTGACTGACAGGACACCACACAAGTTTCACATGGCATTTCCCTATGGATATAATACATCCAGTCCAAAAGCAGCGGGGATTTTATGCTCTTGCAAGAAAGAGCCTTATTACAGTCTTGGAATCGCGCTGGTTGACACCCCTGCCGGAAATACAGTCTGGGCCTACAATGCAGAAAAAACCCTATGTGAAATTCTAAAGCCCATCAGCCACACGGATATTCAGATCATTACAGATGCATTCAAACGGTACGCTGGCCGTAAAGACAAGAACATTCCTTTGCTTTCGGAATATGCTCATCAACTACGCGTAGAAAAGCGGCTGCGTCCTTATTTGGAGGTACTATTATGAAAAACGCTATGCAGCTGAAAGCGATTATGAAAAAACTGGCGAAAGAAAACCAGATTTCCGCACAGCTTGTTCTGCAAAATTATATGCTGGAACGATTCTTGGAACGGGTATCATTATCCCCGTATCGGGATAATTACATTATCAAAGGTGGCTTTTTAATTTCCTCTATGGTGGGGCTGAACTCCAGAGCGACAATGGATATGGATGCTACCATAAAGGGTTATCCAGTTACGCAGGATACCGTCCAAAAAATGATAGAGAAGATTCTCACCGTTCCTGTTGACGATGACATCACATTTACATTCAAAAGCATTGGTGAAATCCGGGAGGGTGATGAATATACTGGATACCGCGTAGCTTTGACAGCCGATTTTCCGCCTATGGCAGTTCCCTTAAAGCTGGACATTACTACTGGCGATAAAATCACACCACGCGAAATTCAATATGACTACAAGTTGATGCTGGAAGATCGTCATATTCAAGTTATGGCATACAATTTGGCCACCATTCTGGCGGAAAAGCTGGAGACTGTAATATCTCGCAGTGACCAGAATACCCGGCCAAGAGATTATTATGATGTCTATATCCTTACCAAACTGCAAGCAGAAAATATAGACTTTCCCGCTTTAGGGGCGGCACTGATGGCTACAGCCAGTAAGCGAGGCTCTGATTCGATTTTGCAAGATTATAGAGCAATTGTGGAAACGGTGCGAAACAGCGAGATTATGCGTAGGCAATGGGATAATTACCGAAAAGATTTCGACTACGCTTCAACCATCAGCTTTGATGAAGTGTGTGATGCAGTTGCTTCTACAATGGACACCCTAATAACAAACAATTTTTTTAATTAAGCTATGCAGCTGGCAGACTTTCTGTCGGCTGTTTTCTTTTATCTGAAAGTGGGTGAAAACTTGAATCAAAACTGGATTGTTGAGAATCTGAACAATGCGTTCAGCACATGGAATGGAAAGCTGGGCGAGTTATGGGGGCTGGTGACAACCGGCCCCCAAACTTTTAAGGGCGGCGCAGTGTGGAGCGTGATGCAGACACTGCACAATGGTATGGTTGGCATTGGCTATGCACTGGTCGTGCTGTTCTTTGCTATATCGCTATGCAAAAACACAATGAATTTTCACGAGTTAAAACGCCCCGAAGCTGCAATCCACTACTTTCTCCGCTTTGTGGCGGCAAAGGCGCTTGTGGGATACGGCATATTGAATGTTGCCGTCCGTGGAGAGATAGCGTTTGCGTTATCTGCAACGACTCCGGGAAGATTGACGGTTTGCCGCCTAACCGGCTTTACAGACATACAGATTTTCTTGCAGGTTCTTTTGTGGTCTGCGGCAATGGCGGAGAAGACTTTATCAGTTTGACTGATAGACAGGTTTTCTTATATGAAAGGCTGTATCATAACCCTGTTGTCTTTCTCCCCACGCCGCACGGCCTGTTGCCGATGAAATGCACTCCTGAACAGTACGAGCAATTCCAGCGCGATGGCAATAAGCTGAAAATCAAACCCATCGACCACGGAGAACGCTAAGAGCATGATTTTACACAAACAAAAGGCGGGGTGTCGCTCGCCTTAGAATCTCAAAAATATAACCTCATATATAAAGAAAGCAGGAGGACACCACCATGACCGAACCTAAGTTTATGACCCCTGCCCACCGTAGGGCATACTTAACCCACCTCAACCGCTGCAAGGCAATGGACAGCTACCACCGCGCACTGATTTACATCTTGACAGCAGTACCCGCACTTCGGAATAACATTGACGCTTGTTTCAATTTTGAAAAGGACGAAATCAAGCCGGAATCGCTGGCCGCAGGATGGCAGACCAACGGCACAACCAAGCTGACACGGTTTGCCTATAATCTTTGGAATGGATACGATGACAAATCCTGTACACCGTATGACCTGTTCGACTGCTCCTTTGCGCCGTATATGTACGAAGCCGTAAAACTGCGCTACCCGGAATATACGCGCCAGTTGGATGATGTGGTAATTGACGATGCCCGGAATTAAGGCAAAGCGCAAGCAGCTTGTGCGCAAAACACTTATGCGGGCCAAGGCGCAAGGTGAACGCACCGCCGAGCAGCGGCAGGAATCCCCCGAAGAATACGCACAAACCGAGGTGCAGCAGGGCATTTCCGATGTGGCTGCCCGTACAGGCAACACCGCCAAAAGCACCGCCCGCATGAGCTACCGCAAGTTTCGTGCAATGCAGGAGAAGCGGAACAATCTCACCTTGCAGGGCAGCGCCCAATCTGCATCAAAGCCGACTGAAAAAGAGAAAGTCACTGTTCCCACGCAGACCGAGCGCAGGGAAATGTTCAAAAAGCAGCGTTTCCGGCAAAAGGCCACCGCAGCCAAATCACCAGCACCGCAAGCCCCTGTGCCGCCATCGGCCACACCGGCACCGTCGCCTTACCAAGCCCAAATGCAGCAGCACTTAAAGCGGCAGCACCTGACCCGCGAGGCTGTGCGCCGCTATACTGCACCGCAGCTTTGCCACCGACTGCTGGATGATATGGCCATCACCGTGTTGTTGCAGACAAAGCGCAACCACAACTTTACAAATATGGATAAGGACGAAGCTGCACGAGTGCGGGCCGCTTGGAAGCCTGTAATCGAAAAGCTGCCGGACTATGCTTATCTCTGCGATGAAATTCTCCGCGAAGCACAAGAAAATGAGGAGGAAAACGGCATTGATTTACAGTGAAGTCGAAAGAAAAGAAATCGAGCACGTGTACGGCGTTTTCAAGGATTATATTCACGCAAGCAAATTCTTGGATTTTGTCTGGTCTGAAAAGCTGGGGTATCTGCTGCTGCATATCGACCCAACAGAAAACACCATTGAGGAGGACCAAATCATTACTTCTGCGGATGAATTGTGTGCTGAACTATTCAACGAAGTTGCAACGGATGTTTTTCAAGAAGCTAAGAGAGAACACTTTTATCCTGATGCAGATGATGACGAGATTGCAGAGATTCGCAGACGTTGGCAGCCTTACCTCGACCTGCTTCCTGAGTATAGGAGTTCATGCAGAGCATTTCACACAGCAGAATAAGTGAAAAGAAGCCTTCAGCATGATATGCCCCCTATATAGTTTTCAGTGCTTTATTTCACTGTTCGCTATATAGGGGGCATATCATTGCGCGGGCTGCTATTTGTTTTGGAAATTTGGAATTGTACTTTCTTGCCGAACAGCAGCAGAAATATTTGCTGCTGACATAGCCAATACATACGAAGTGCGGCAGGCTCTTGTTGAGAACGATCTTGAATCACGCTATCCATGACGGAATCATTTGACAAAAAACGTCAAAGTGTGCTATTATATGCCGACTTTTAGTTTGCGAGATCGTTTCGCTTATAGGAAGTGGACATCAAAATTTCACTTGGTTTGCTTTACGATATTCTGTCGGGGATGTTCCCTCTATGTTGCTGAATGTCTTGCAAAAGTAGCTGGACGAAGAAAAGCCAAGAATGCTGGCAATCTGGGATGGCGCAAGGTCGGTTTCGGCCAGTAGCCGCTTCCCCTCCTGGATGCGGCAGTCAATGATATAGTTGATGGGTGAGACCCCATATTCGCGCTTAAAGGCGTGTGCCATATGATATTTGCTGATACTAACCTTTTCAGCAAGTTCATCTAGCGTAAGATTTTCTTTATAATGGTGGTCGATATAGCGCTTTACAGTTGCACACTGACGGTTAGCAGGCAGCCGGGAATGAATAGGAACAGCGGATACACTGGCATTTCGCATAAGCTGCACCATAATAATATCCATATAAGCCTGACAAAGTATCTGAAAATTGGATTCCCGATTCTGCATTTCCGTAAGAATCTTTCTCATACAGGGCAGTACATCGTTGTTCCCGTCAAACGTATAAACGCAAAAGCTGCCCTCGGAGGTATCGGAAATCGTAAATTCTAACCCCTCGATACCCAACACAATATATTCCAGCGGGTGGGATTCCAAGCTGACCTCTGTGTGAATAACATTGGGGTTTACAACAACAAGCTGATGAGCCCGAACCGGGAATAATCTATCGTTGATTTGAAACTGTCCCGCGCCATCTACAATATAAAATAACTCAGCATAACTGTGAGAATGTGGAATGGAGGGCCAATCCGCGCTATACCTTGTGGAGGCAATATTGCGTAATTTCATCTTATCGCGGGGCAGGGAATCATCATCCTGATTGAAGGAGTAGTTGATATGGCTCATGGGGTCACACTTCCTATTCTGTAGTATATTGTCATTATATTGCACAAGACTGAAAAGCGCAAGACGGTATTCGGCATTTTTGTCAACAACCAACTTTTCCAAAAAATAGTAAATGGTAAAAGTGCACAATAAATACCTGCAAAAATCCGGCGATGTGCCGAAAAAAGGCGGAATAGCAAGATTGTAAAACAGGTGGGCAAGATAATAATTGCTAAAAAACCGAAAAAGCACTACACTTAAATCACCGCGAAAGGGATGTAATCCCGACACAGAATTTACACTTAGGAGGAAAACACAAATGAAGAAGATCGTTGCACTTTTGATGGCTTCTGCTATGGCAGCATCTCTGGCTGCTTGTGGTGGCAGCGCTCAAAGCTCGGAAGCTACCTCTGCTGCTCCCGCTGAATCCACGGCTGCCGAGTCTACGGCCACCGATGGCAAGAAGTACGAGGGCGTTGAGTTGACCATGTGGTCAATGTGGTCTGCCGGTGAGGTTCAGGCAAATGCAATTCAGGCCGCCGCCGACGCTTTCGAAGCTGAAACCGGCGCACACGTCAACATCGAGTGGAAAGGCCGCGATGTCAACACCCTGATTTCTGCCGCTCTGGAATCCGGCGAAAAGCTGGACATCTTTGAGGATGACTACAACCGTATCGGTCACGCTTACGCCCCCTACACCTACGACCTGACAGAGATGGCAAACGCTGTCGGTTATGATGACTTCAGCTATGCTTGCTTCAATGATCAGTCCAAAGAGTGGGCCGGCTATCTGAACTCCATCGTAGAGCAGCCCCAGATCGGCGGTATCTTCTACAACAAGGATGTTTTCGATGCCTGCGGCATCACCGAGACCCCTAAGACTTGGGACGAGTTCCTGACCGTCTGCCAGACCATTAAGGACAACGGCTATGAGCCGCTGGCGCTGGACGGTGCTTACGCAAACTTCAACTTCTACAATCATCTGGTTCGTCATCTGGGCGAGGACGCTATTGCCGAGCTGGGCAAGAACGGCGGCTGGGCTGACAACGAGGCTGCTGTGACGGCTGCACAGGAAATCATTGATTTCGTGAATGCCGGTTATCTGGCCGAGGGCGCACCCGATGCCTACCCCGCCAGCCAGACCAAGGTCGGTCTTGGCACGGCTGCTATGGTCGTCTGCGCAAACTACGTTACCTCTGAGGTTGACGCTGCTGTTGGCGAGCCTGTGAACTGGGGCTTCTTCAACTACCCCGAAGTCGAGGGCAATGTGGATGCTTCTGCTTATGCCGGTGCTAACTCTCTGGCTATCTCCTCTAACTGCGAGAACCCGCAGGCCGCATTTGACTTCATTATGACCATCGTTACCGGCACCTGCGGGCAGGAGCTGGTTGACAAGGGCGGTCAGATCCCTGCTGACACCCGCCTGAAAGAGTCTGTCCTGGCCGGCTCTGTTGAGACGCTGAAGAACACCACCACCCCGATGAGCTGGTGCGGTTCTCTGAACACGCTGGACGGCTGGTCCTCCATCAAGAGCTCCATGATCGAGCTGTTCGAAGGCAAGTACGCAACCGGCGCCGACTACTGCGCTTACTTGGATACCCTGTGCGGCTAATCCTATAATAAATCACGGTACGCCGTCAAGCGGTGCGGCTGTAATGGATTTATTCAGGATTCCCTCAATCTGAACGGAGGCGGCACCTGAATGGGTGCCGCCTTTGCTTATGACATTTCATTTTTGAGGTATTACCAGTATGAAAAAGAACAAGACAATGATTTTCCTATTCATTCTGCCCACCGTTCTTTGCCTGTTGTTCATGTATGTCTATCCGATTGTTCGGACAGTTATCATGAGTTTCTTTAAGGTAGAGAGCCTTACGGCATCTACAAGCACATGGAGCTTCTATGGGCTGCAAAACTATTTCAAAATCCTGCGCAATGCCGGTTTTATCAGTTCCATGAAAAACATGGTGATGATTTGGCTGGTAGGCGGCATCATTACCATGTGCCTGTCCATGTTGATGGCCGTGATTTTGACCAGCGGCATCCGCGGCGCAAAATTTTTCAAGGCCGCCATTTATATGCCTAATATCATCAGCGCCGTGGCACTGGCTACCATGTGGATTCAGTATGTGTTCAACTATGATTATGGTCTGCTGAACCAGATCGTCAAAGCATTCGGCGGCGAGAATGTCCGCTGGCTGGGTACAGACCTGATTTTCTGGGCTATGATGATTGCTTTCATCTTTGGCAGTGTTGGTTACTATATGCTGATTTTTATCAGCGGCATCGAAGGTATCCCGCAGGATTTGTACGAAGCTGCCACTATCGACGGCGCGAATATCTTTGACCGCTTCTTCCAGATTACGCTGCCCCTGCTGAAAGGCGTCATCCGCACCTGTGTTACTTTCTGGAGCATCAATGCTACCACATTCTTCCTGTGGACGAAGATGTTCTCCCCCATCAACACGGAAACGGCCACCATTGTGCCCGTTGTGTACCTGTACGATACGGTGTTTGGCGGCAAGGGCGTTGTAGAGCGCGATGCTGGTGCAGGCGCAGCGGTTGGCGTTGTGCTGACTTTGATTATCATTGCTGTGTACGTTATCACCAACCTGATCTTGAAAGACTCGGATCTGGAGTATTAAGGTAGGAGAGCAGTTATGGGAAAATATCACGATAGAATCAACTGGAAGAAAGAACTTCGGCTTCTGCCCGGTTATATCATTGTTTGCGCGTGGGTCGCGCTTACGGCTGCCATCCTGTTCTGGATCGTCTGCGCCAGCCTTTCCTCAACAAAGGAAATTCTGACGGGCCGTGTTGTGGACTTTTCCAATGGCCTGAAGTGGGATAACTACGTCACAGCTTGGAACACCCAAAATGTATCGCTGTATTTCTTCAACAGCTTGGTTTATGCCATTGTTTCCTGTGTGGGCGTATTGCTTATTTCCGCGCCCGGTGCTTATGTGCTTTCTCGCTGGAAGTTTGTCGGCGGTAAGGCCATCCGTATCGGCTTGGTCATTGCCATGAGTGTTCCCACCATTATGATCATCATGCCTCTCTACTCTTTGGCTGTGCAGTGGGGCATCAAGGGTCGCGTGCTGTTGGTTGTGCTGTACATTATGCTGCGCGTACCGTATACCGCGATTTACCTACTGGATTTCTTCTCCTCACTGTCCCGGTCTTATGAGGAGGCGGCCTACATTGACGGATGCAGTCATTCTCGGACGTTCTGGCAGATTATGCTGCCGCTGGTTCAGCCCGCCATTATTACGGTTACGATTTTCAACTTTATGTCTGTGTGGAACGAGTTCTTCATGGCGTTGATTTTCACTACCAGCGATTCTATGACCCCTGTTGGTGTCGGTTTGTTGCAGATTGTCAACGCAATGAAATATTCCGGCCAGTACGGTGCTATGTTTGCCGCAGTCATCATTGTGTTCCTGCCTACTTTCCTGCTGTATCTTTTCCTGTCTGAAAAGATTATTGTCGGTGCTACCAGTGGCGGCGTCAAGGGCTGATTTGACTTTCCTCCATTCAAAATATTACGTTTCAAGGAGAATCCTTATATGAATGATGTAAGAAAAATGGGCCGCGTAACGATTCCCACCGATATGGACGCAGTACCCGAAACCCTTGACCTGCTCAAGCGCTGGGGCGCGGATGCCATCCGCGACTGCGACGGCACCGAATTCCCGCAGGAGCTGAAGGACACCGGCGCCAAGATCTACGCCACCTACTACACCACCCGCAAGGACAACGCTTGGGCGAAGGCAAACCCCGATGAAACGCAGCAGTGCTACATTATGACCCCGTTCTATACCGCTGCGGACGGTGCTCTGACCATCCCCCTGATGACGGGCATCAGCCGCGAGCTGATGAAGGTCAACGACCACGACGACATTGCCCGCTGGTGGGAAGTCATCGACCGCACGACGGGCGAGCCGTTGGATGCCGCTGCGTGGCATTATGACGCAGCAACCGAGAGCGTTGTCATCGACGCCCCCGCCGCTTACCACGAGTACACGGTCAGCTTTTTGGCGTACCTGATCTGGGATCCCGTGCACATGTACAACTCGGTCATCAATGACTGGAAGGATGTCGAACATCAAATTCCGTTCGATGTACGTCAGCCCAAGACCCACGCCTACACAATGCACCGCCTGCGCGAGTATCTCGAAAGCCACCCCTATGTCAATGTCGTGCGCTTTACGACCTTCTTCCACCTGTTCACGCTGGTGTTTGACGAGCTGCGCCGCGAGAAGTACGTGGACTGGTACGGCTATTCTGCCTCCGTTTCTCCCTATATTTTGGAGCAGTTTGAGAAGGAAGTCGGCTACAAATTCCGCCCGGAGTTTATCATTGATCAGGGCTACTACAACAACCAGTACCGTGTGCCCACCAAGGAGTACAAGGATTTCCAGGCATTCCAGCGCCGCGAGGTCGCCGGTCTGATGAAGGAAATGACCGACATCGTCCACGCCTACGGCAAGGAAGCGATGATGTTCTTGGGCGACCACTGGATCGGCTGCGAGCCGTTCATGCCCGAGTTCCAGCAGTCCGGCGTGGATGCCATTGTCGGCAGTGTCGGCAACGGCAGCACCCTGCGCCTGATTTCCGATATCCCCGGCGTCAAGTACACCGAGGGCCGCTTCCTGCCCTACTTCTTCCCCGATACCTTCCACGAGGGCGGCGACCCTGTGCGCGAGGCCAAGGAGAATTGGGTCACCGCACGCCGCGCCATCCTGCGCAAGCCCATTGACCGCATCGGCTACGGAGGCTACCTGAAGCTGGCCTGCGAGTTCCCGGAGTTCCTCGACTATGTCGAGAGCGTCTGCAACGAGTTCCGCGAACTGTACGAGAACATCAAGGGTACCACGCCCTACTGCGTCAAGACCGTGGCTGTGCTGAACAGCTGGGGGCAACAGCGCGCGTGGGGCTGCCACATGGTTCACCATGCGCTGTACCAGAAGCAGAACTACAGCTATGCGGGCGTTATCGAAGCGTTGTCCGGTGCGCCGTTTGACGTGAAGTTTATCAGCTTTGACGACATCAAGGCTGACCCGAAGGTGCTGGACGGCATCGACGTCCTTATCAACGTCGGTGACGGCGACACCGCCCACACCGGCGGCAAGGTCTGGGAGGATCCTGATATTTCCGCTGCCGTCAAGGGCTTTGTCCACCGCGGCGGCGGTCTGATTGGTGTCGGCGAACCGGGCGGTCACCAGTATCAGGGGCGCTATTTGCAGCTGTCCGCGCCGCTCGGCGTGGAGAAGGAAACGGGCTTCACCCTGAACTACGACAAGTACAACTGGGACGAGCACCGCGACCACTTCATTCTGGCCGACTGCCCCGACCATGACGTGGACTTCGGCGAGGGCAAAAAGAGCATCTTCGCACTGGAAGGCACCGAGATTCTGATTCAGCGTGACAAGGAAGTCCAGATGGCCGTGCACGAGTACGGCCAGGGGCGCGGCGTGTATATCAGCGGTCTGCCGTACAGCTTCGTGAACAACCGCGTGCTGTACCGCGCCATTCTGTGGGCTGCCCACGATGAGGCCGACCTGCACAAATGGTTCAGCACGAACTACAATGTCGAGGTGCACGCCTACGTTAAGAACGGCAAATATTGTGTGGTAAACAACACCTATGAGCCGCAGGACACCACCGTCTACACCGGCGATGGAAGCAGCTTTACCCTGCACATGGACGCAAACGAGATCAAATGGTATAATCTGTAAAGCAGGAAAAAGGCGTGCCGTACTGTGCGGCACGCCTTTGACTGCAAAAACATTGATATGAGGTTTGTTATGGATAAACATCCTAATATTATCCTGCTTATGGCAGACCAGATGCGCGGCGATTGCCTTGGTATTGCCGGACACCCGGATGTAAAAACACCGTTTCTCGATGCACTGGCCGCAGAGGGCGTGCGCTATGAAAACGCCTATTCTGCCTGTCCGACCTGTGTTCCCGCACGTGCCTCTCTTTACACAGGTATGTCACAGGAACACACTGGTCGCGTCGGGTATGAGGATTTAGTGCCGTGGAACTATACCCACACGCTGGCTGGGGAACTGAGCAAGGCGGGCTATTATACGCAGTGCGTCGGTAAAATGCACGTTCACCCGCTGCGCAATAATTTGGGATTCAACGATGTACGGCTGCATGATGGCTATCTCCATGCCTACCGCCGCCCCAGTACGCCCAGTTATGAAGACCAGCGTGTGGCCGATGATTATTATTGGTGGCTCAAGCAGCAGCTTGGTGTGGATGCAGACCCCGTAGATACTGGCTTGGACTGCAACAGTTGGGTGGTTCGTCCGTGGATTTACGAAGAAAAGTACCATCCCACCAACTGGGTCGCCAGCGAGTGCCGGGATTTTCTGCGCCGCCGTGACCGTTCTAAACCTTTTTTCTTGATGGCCAGCTTCGTGCGGCCGCATCCGCCGCTGGACGCCCCGGAATATTATTTGAATTTGTACAAAGATAAGCCGCTAGCCGAACCTTGGCGCGGCGACTGGAACGACTGCGTCCGCTGGGAGCGCGACGGTCACAGTTACCATGCCCAGACTGCACCCTCGGATGAAAGCTATATTCAGCAGCTGCGGGCGGGCTATTATGCTGCCATCACCCATATGGATCATCAAATCGGACGCTTGATTTCCGCGCTGGTGGAAGAACAGATTATGGATAACACCGTGATTTTGTTTGTCTCCGATCACGGTGAAATGCTGGGCGACCATTTGATGTTCCAGAAAGCAAAACCATTCCAAGGCAGTATCCATGTACCACTGTTTATCTCCGGGCCGGAGCGTTACATCGGAAAGCGCGGCACGGTTCGCACGGACTTGGCTGAACTGCGGGATGTTATGCCCACGCTGTTGGAACTGGCAGGAGCCCCGATTCCCGAAACGGTGGACGGCACCAGCCTGTTGCACCCGCTAGACCGCGAATACCTGCATGGGGAACACACGCTGGGTGAAGATTCCATGCACTTTATCCTGACAAAAGAGGATAAATACATCTGGTACTCCCAGACTGGACGGGAACTGTACTTCAACCTGCGCGATGACCCGCACGAAACAAAAAATGCACTGGACGAAAACCCGGAGCGTGTAGCTGAACTGCGTGCCCTGCTGATTAACGCCTTAAAGAACCGTGAAGAACAGTACACAGACGGTCATACCTTGTTTGTGGGCAAAACGCCCCTGACCGTATTGCAGAACACCGAGGTGTTATGAAGCAGCTTCAATTTCTGATAAAACCCGCAGCCGGATTTTGCAATATGCGCTGCCACTATTGCTTTTATCGGGATGAGCAGCAAAACCGTAGCACTTCCGAAGATTGCATGATGACCTTGCAGACAGCCGAGACATTGATACGACGCTGTTTTGAGGAACTTGACCAAGGCGGCTTTGTTTCGTTTGCTTTTCAGGGCGGAGAACCAACCTTAGCAGGGCTGGATTTCTTTCTGTTCTTTACGCAGACAGTGCGAAAGTACAACCAAAAGTGTGTAACGGTGCAGTATGCCATCCAGACAAACGGCCTTGCTGTTGCCGAAGAATGGGCGAAATTTTTCCGCGAAGAAAACTTCCTTGTTGGTATCAGCTTAGACGGTACTCCAGATGTACATGATGCTTTGCGCCCAGATGTTTCCGGCGACGGAACATGGACAAGGGTCATGCAGATGATCAAACTGCTGGAGCAGTATCATATCGAGTGCAACCTTTTATGTGTTGTCACCAAGCGTCTGGCTAAAAAGGCGGAACGTGTGTATAAGTCTATGAAAGCAACGGGTGTGCGCTATCTCCAATTCATCCCTTGCTTAGACCCCTTGGGCGCGCAGCGAGGAATCGAAAATTACTCTCTTTCGCCGGAACTGTACGCGCAATTTTTGTGCGCCCTGTTTGACGCATGGTATCGTGACTGGAAAACAGGTGTCTATGTCAGTGTTCGCCTGTTTGAAGATTATATACAGCTGCTCATGGGCGCACCGACGGGAACTTGCTCCACCACCGGCGCGTGCGGTTCTTACATGGTTGTGGAGGGCAGTGGCGCTGTTTACCCGTGCGATTTTTACTGTTTGGACGAGTACAAACTCGGAACGATTCAAAATGACTCTTTACAATCGTTGCTTTTGGGGGAGAAAATGCGCATCTTTATAAAGGATGGCCGGAATGTCCCCGCAGAATGTCAGCAATGCAGATGGGTAAACCTATGTCACGGCGGCTGCAAGCGTGACCGTAATACAGCAGACAAAGCCCAACGCAGTTACTATTGCAAGGCACTGCAAAAGTTTTTTGCCTACGCTGAACCCCGAATGCGTGAAATGGCCCGTGCGGTGCAGATGTACCGCTGAAAAGGAGACAGATTCTATTGGACAAGAAAAATAAATATTGGCAGTTGTTCCTTTCTACCTTTAAACTCAGCGCGTGTACATTCGGCGGCGGGTTTGTCATTATCCCTCTCATGCGGGAGCGCTTTGTGAAAGAACTGCACTGGATTGAGGAGGAAGAAATGTTGGACCTGACGGCCATAGCCCAGTCCAGCCCCGGCTCTATCGCCATCAATGCCTCTATTCTGGTGGGTTACCATGTGGCAGGAATCCCCGGTGCATTGATTACCGTAGTTGGTTCAGCACTGCCGCCGCTGATTATCATTTCCATCATTTCTGCTTTCTACCAAGCATTTCGCTCCAACAAGTATGTGAGCATGGCTATGGCCGGTATGCTGGCCGGTGTGGCGGCAGTCATCTTTGATGTAGTCATCAATATGGCATGGCCCATTCTGAAAAAGAAGCGCCTGCTGCCCATCGCTGTGATGCTGGCGGCTTTCGTGGCGACTCGCTTTTTCTCCGTGAACATTATCCTGATTATTCTGGTCTGCGGTGTGATTGGTGCGTTGGATACGCTGTATCTGCAAAAGAAGGAGGTCGAGGAATGATCTATCTGGAACTGTTCTGGAGTTTCTTTCAAGTCGGCCTGTTCAGCATCGGCGGCGGGTATGCAGCCATGCCTTTAATTCAAGACCAAGTCGTGGATATTCACCCTTGGTTGACAATGACGGGGTTTGCCGACATTATGGCCATTGCTGAAATGACTCCCGGCCCTATCGCTCTTAACGCGGCAACCTTTGTGGGAATTCAGGTGGCTGGGCTGCCGGGAGCGCTGATTGCCACTATCGGCTGTATCTTCCCATCCTGTGTCATTGTGATGACTTTGGCTTATGTGTACTACCGCTTCCGTGGCTTGAGCATTGTGCAGGGGGTTTTGGCAGGGCTGCGCCCCGCTGTAATCGCTATGATTGCCTCTGCCGGTATCTCGTTGATGATTCTGGCACTATACGGCCAACGTACTCTTCCAGCAGATTTGAGCAGCTTTGACTTGATGGCGCTGGTAATTTTCCTTGCAGGCTTTTTCGTCCTGCGCAAGTGGAAGCCCAGCCCAATCAAGGTTATGGCGGGTGCCGCCGTGGCAGGCGTTGTGTTGTACAGCATCACGGCCTGATACAAAACCGAGAGGATGTATATGAAATGAACAAGATTTTAGCCGCGTGGGCGTGGAACGGCCCGGTGTCCGAGCCAATCGCCTATGGCGAAGGGCATATCAACCAGACGTATGCTCTCACCGAACAAGCAACGCAAAAACGCTATATTCTGCAAAAAATCAATACTGATACATTCAAAGACCCGGACGGTCTGATGGAAAATATTTGCGGTGTAACGGATTTTCTGCGCGAAAAGGCCAAACAGCGCGGGGCTGACCCGGAACGTGCCACGCTCCATGTTGCGCTGACCAAAGCTGGAAAGCCCTATTATAAGGCCGCCGACGGCGGTTGTTGGCGTGTCTATGACTTCGTGGAGAACACCGTCTGCTTGCAGCAGGTGCAGTCCTCCGAAGATTTTTACCAAAGCGCCGTTGCTTTTGGCAATTTCCAACACCAGCTTGCCGACTACCCGGCAAACACCCTGCATGAGACGATTCCTCACTTCCATGATACACCAAAACGCTTCGCGGACTTCCAGCGTGCTGTGGCTGAGGACCGCATGGGACGCGCCGCACAGGTACAGCGCGAAATTGAGTTTGTCCGCGCCCGTGAAGAGGATTATCATGTTATGGTGGACCTGCTGACAGCGGGCAAACTGCCGTTGCGCGTCACCCACAACGACACCAAGCTGAACAATATCCTGTTCGACAAAACGACTGGGGAGGGGCTGTGTGTTATCGACCTCGACACTGTCATGCCGGGGCTGGCCGCGAACGATTTTGGCGATTCAATCCGTTTTGGCGCTAACCACTGCGCCGAGGATGAATCCGACCTCTCGAAAGTGAATTTCAGCATGGAACTGTTTGAAATTTACACCAAGGGCTTCTTGCAGGCAGCAGGTGAAGCGTTCACCCCGCTGGAAAAGCAGACCCTGCCGTGGGGTGCCAAACTGATGACGATGGAATGTGGTATGCGCTTCCTCGCCGATTATCTGGAGGGCGACCACTACTTTCACATCAACTACGAGACTCAAAACCTCAACCGCGCCCGAACCCAGTTCAAACTGACCGCCGACATGGAGAAAAGCTGGGATGTTATGCAGAAAATCATTGAGAAATATTGTTGATAGATATTTGATGCTCTTTTTTCTGCGTTTTGCGTAATGCAAAATCGCGTTTTCTCCTTTTTAAAACGCCCGCGCCTGAAAAGCGCGGGCGTTTTTTACTCTACGTCGAGGTCAATAAGTTGAACACCGGGATTCTGGATGCCTTGGTGAAAAAGCACAGCGCAAGCTGTACATTTTACAACAATAGTGTAGAAAACATAGCCCCTTGCACTGGGCCACCCTTACGCACCGAAATACGATGTAAGTATAGTTACATTACGTTTCAGGCCCGACAGCCAAATTGGCTGTCGGGCCTTTTTTGATCATGTCTTTTTGAATATGCACGTTGAAACGATATTTTTATTGCGCTCGTGCACCTCCTTTTTGAGCTTCTATTCAATGAAACTCAAAATTTTGGAGGTAAATATGTCCAGAAAAAAGGATGCCAATAAATATTGGATTTATGGTGAGGATGCCGCACTGGCCGCGCAGTTTACCGCGTATTTGGCCACGGTGCTGAAGAACCGCAGGTTGACCTATATCCGCCATCTGAAGAAGATTCAAAAGGTGGAATGTTCCTATGAATATGCTGCCGAAACCATTGAACACGTAGATTCCATCCGGGAGGAATCCTTGGAATCTGCAGTAGAAGCCAAACTGATGTGGGAGGCTATCAAGCCCTATTTGCACAAGCTCTCCCCGAAAGAATGTGAGGTTATGATTTGCTTGTACATTGACCGGCTTTCGATTGCCGATACGGCGACGAAGCTGAAAATCAAGCCTGACACCGTGAGTACGCACAAACACAATGCAATCAATAAAATCCGCAATGCAATGGGGGAACACTGATGGGAGCATATAGAGAACTGCTGGCACAGGCCAAAAAAGCCAACCACACCGCTATCCAAAAGCTGTATGAGCGCTACTACACATTGCTGCGCAGTTACAGCTTTGTAAATGGCCGCTTTGACGAAGATCTGTTTCAAACACAGGTCATTGAATTTCTGATTGCGGTTTCCAAATTTCGTATGTGAGCAGCGCGAAAAATAATTTTAATTTTTCCCTCAAGGTTTTTATTTTTGCAGAGTATATAAGTTATAGAGGGTGTTGAAAGGCCCTCTCCCCTTGAGAGAACCTTGAAAGCAGAATAACCAGACCATTGGCTACATAAATTCGATCTTGCCGCAACCCACGGAGCGACGGCAAGCAGACTCTAAGGCGTGTGCAGCGGTTTAGCTATGATAGGATATTCCTGTCGCTATAAACGCGCTCACAGGCGCTCAGAGGGGCGGCGTGGAACACCGCCTATGCGATGAAAGGGTCGATCATTATGATACGCACCGTTGCGATACCCTCAAGGAATCGGCGGTACTGCCAACAATGTGGTACAGGACGCGGGCGCTGCTCCAGCAGCCGGGTCAATGGTCTGCCCTATATCCGGGAAGTAGTGTCGAATAGGATATACAATTTAATTTCAGATTATGGCGGTCACTTGTTTTCCACAGGTGACCGCCATGCTTGTGGAATTAAATCCGCAATTATTTTTGAGAGGAGTTGACGATTATGGGAGAACCATTTGGAAAGCGAGAAATTTTCCGAAAATACCCCGATGTAGTGGATGTACCACAGCTTTGCGAGATGCTGGGCGGTTCGCGGCCCGTGAGTAAGAAAACGGCATATCGTATGCTGAATGCAGGGAAAATCAAGGCATTTCGCATCGGACGCAGTTACCGCATCCCCAAGGTAAACGTAATTCGCTTTTTGCAGAACGAAACACCCGAAGATTGCAACACTGTCAATGCGACAATCGACAGCGTGGAGTAAAAAGCGCATATCCGCTATCATATAGGTGTCACCATTACCGTCAGATAGTCGGAAAGGAGCAACGCAATGAAAACGAAAGTTACAGGCTATCTTACGCAAAAACACGGATTCTATTATGTCGTTCTGAATCTGCCCACAGATGAAAAGGGAAAGCGAAACCGCAAAACGCTGAGTACAGGGTTGTCCACCGACCGCAATGCAACCAAGGCCAAGGCGCTGCTCCTGACGATGATCCGCGAAGCCAATGCCGGAGAGGAAGTGCGTGGTGTAAACGAGCGTCAACCCAAAAGCCAAAACAAAACGGAAGATGAAAGATGGAATTCACCTTGGCCGGGTATGCTGTTCTCGGATTACCTTGAATTTTGGTTGCAATGGAAACGCAAAAGCTGGGAAGAAGTTACTTATTCCGGCTATTGCCAGAATGTCAGATCGTGGATTGAACCGTATTTTGCTAAACGGAAAGTACGTTTGAACGAAATCACAGTGCTGGATATTGAAATGTTCTACACACATGAAATCAACCAGCGCGGAGTAAGCGGAAACACCGTACTTCATTACCATGCCAACATCCGCAAGGCTTTATCTGACGCGGCAAAGCTCAAATTGATTCCCTATAACCCTGCTGCCGAAGTGGAGCGCCCCAAAAAAGACAACTTTGTTGCCAGCTATTATTCAGCGGATGAATTAATGGAAGTGCTGCCTATTTTTGCAAATACCAAAATGGAACTTCCTGTCATGCTTGCTGCGTTCTATGGATTGCGCCGCAGCGAGGTAATCGGTCTGCAATGGTCGGCCATCGACTTTGAACGGAAAATCGTCACGATTTCACGCACCTTTGAACGCATCAATGTGGATGGCAAAATGGTGGACGTTTCCAAGTGCCGTACAAAAAACAAGGCCAGCTTCCGCAGTTTGCCTCTGATTCCCGCAGTAGAACAGGCTTTACTGAAAGCCCAAAAACGCCAGCACCAGCAAATGAAACTTTGCGGCGGCAGCTACTGCAAGGAATATAAGGACTACATCTGCGTGGATGATATGGGTCATCTTGTGACCCCGGATTATGTGACACGGGTTTTCCGCGAAATGCTCTTAAAGAATGGTTTCCGCCCGATTCGTTATCATGACCTCCGCCACTCCTGCGCCAGTCTGCTCATCAAGAACAAAGTCACGATGAAAGAGGTACAGATGTGGCTGGGGCATTCCAGCTTTTCCACCACGGCCAATATTTACGCCCACATTGACGTGGACAGCAAGATGGAAGCCGCGAATATGATTGCCAGCAAAATCAACCTTGGCGAACTTCCCGAAAAGAAGAAATCTCCCAAACGAAAAATCGCTTAGGAGAAAAACTCCGTTGGGCGAACTTGTCCGCCAAAACCAACGGAAAATAAATCCGTTTTGTCTGTCATTTGGCACAAAAGTGGCAGACAAAATGGCAGACAAGCCGAAATCTTGTCTGCCACACAAAAAATACCTAAGCCGCTAAAAGGCTTAGGTATAAGGAATGCCGGTGATGGGGGTCGAACCCATACGGTGTCACCACCAACGGATTTTGAGTCCGTCTCGTCTGCCAATTCCAACACACCGGCTCATATGTTGCTTGTATAGTATACTACAGGCCTGTCAAAAAATCAAGATTTATTTTGCGTTGATTTTTACGCCTCAAATACGCTCAAAATCCATCCTTGACATTCCCCGCATTATTGGGCTGAGCTTTTTCTCGGCGGTGTTTTCCCTTATCACGCCGGTATTTTTCCAGGCAATCGGTGCGGCAAAGGTCAGCGTGGCAATCTCTGTTATGCGGGAAATCATCTGCCTGATCCCCATTTTCTGGCTGTTGTCCCGTTTGGGGCTGGGGTGGACCTGGTGGGCGTTCCCGCTTTCCGAAACCATCTCCGGTGAGTTTGGTCTGGTTTTGTATCTGCACCAGATCCACCGTTGGCCGGATGTGTAAAAAGTCAGGCTGCTGAAAAAGAATTTTGCGCGGCGGCAAAAATCCCCTTGACATCCCGGTATTAATATTGCATAATGAAACCAGCAAAAGGGAGTAGCGGACGCGCAGCGTCTGCAAGTTACGTCAAGACGGCTGACAGCCCGTAATTTGTATGAAATAACGCAAGACTTTTGCCGAGCATGGGTGTAGTACCCCTGCGCGGCGGAAGTCTTTTTCTTTTTGCTGTTTGTGTTAAGATTGCATTAAGACAAGGAGGGCTATGGATGCAAGAACTGTTTGGAAATCTATGGAACCTGCAATGGCAGCAGGTGGTTATGTGGGGGATCGGCGGCCTGTTGATCTGGCTGGCGATCAAAAAGGAGATGGAGCCATCCCTGCTGCTGCCAATGGGCTTTGGGGCCATTCTCGTCAACCTGCCGCTGTCCGGTGCTGTTACCCAGGTGCTGTCCACCGGCACCGAGGTCGGCCCGCTGGATGTGCTGTTTGATGCTGGCATTGCCAACGAACTGTTCCCGTTGCTGCTGTTTGTGGGCATTGGTGCAATGATTGATTTTACACCGCTGCTTTCCAACCCCAAGCTGATGATTTTTGGGGCGGCGGCGCAGTTTGGCATCTTTTTCACGCTGGGGGCTGCGACTTTGATGGGCTTTGAACTCAAAGATGCCGCTTCCATTGCCGTGATCGGTGCGGCGGACGGGCCGACCTCCATCTTTGTGGCAAACTTTCTGGAATCCAACTATCTGGGGGCCATCATTGTGGCGGCGTATTCTTACATGGCGCTGGTGCCCATCATCCAGCCGCCGGTCATCCGGCTTGTGACGACCAAAAAAGAGCGCCTGATCCGCATGCCATATGCCGAAAAGCAAGTCAGCAAAACGGCAAAAATCCTGTTCCCCATCATTATTACCATGGTGGCTGGGCTGTTTGTGCCGCGCAGTGTGGCGCTGGTTGGCTTTTTGATGTTCGGCAACCTCATCCGGGAATGTGGTGTGCTGGACAGCCTGTCCGAAACCGCACAAAAGGTACTGGCAAACCTCATTACCCTGCTGCTGGGGCTGACGGTGGCATCCAAAATGCAGGCAGAGTATTTTTTGAATCGGCAGACCCTGATGATTCTGGCGCTGGGGCTGGTGGCCTTTGTGTTCGATACCATCGGCGGCGTGCTGGTGGCCAAGGTATATAACCTGTTTGCCAAACAAAAAATCAACCCCATGATCGGTGCAGCGGGCATTTCGGCATTCCCGATGTCGGCCCGTGTGGTGAACAAGATGGGCCTGCAGGAAGACAACCAGAACTTTTTGCTGATGCACGCCGTTGGGGTGAATGTATCCGGTCAGATCGCGTCCGTGATTGCGGGCGGTATGATTCTGACATTGTTTGCCTAAGGTGTATCTGAAAACAAAAAAAATGACGGATATTTTCGACTTTTCAGATACACGCTAAACAAAAGGGGAGAACAAGATGAATTTAACACTGTTTATGCAGGTGCTGCCCAAAGCGGGCCTTGGCTGGCTGGGTGTTTTTGCGGTAACAATTATCATTGTGGCGGCGGTGGAGCTGCTGGAGCATTTTACAAACCGAAAAAAGTAAAATGTCCGATTTGCCGAACAACTCTGAAACCGTTTCCATTGGCGGAGATCTGCCGACGATGGGGGTTCTTAAAGGAAGGTAGGAGCATGGCGCAGCCACAGTGCGGCAAATCCCTCTCTTGAGGAAGGGATTATTTAACGTACAGGGCAAAATTTTATTGACAAACGCGGCGTTAAACGGTAAAATAGGGACAATCGCATTTATCCAGGGAGGAAAGTAGCCATGCCGCAGCAGATGGATGACGAGCTGCTGCAGCAGGCACAGGCTGGGGAGGAAAGCGCTATTGCCGCGCTGATCACCGCCATGATGCCTGCCATACGCAAAGGCGCCGCTGCCGTTGCAGCACCCGGCCTTGACTTTGACGATGCGGTGCAGGAAGGGCTGATTGGCCTGTTCCATGCCGTGCGCAGCTACCGGGCGGATAAAAAAGTCCCCTTTACCGCGTATGCCGCAGCCTGTATTGCCAACGCACAGCAGGATGCCCGCCGCAGTGCTACCCGCAAAAAGCATGCTCCGCTGAACAACAGTGTGCCCCTGCCGGAAAATTCTGCCGCGCCGGGGCCGGAAGAGCTTGCCATTGCCAACGAGCGCTGCGCCGCCGTGCTGGAACGCATCAACACGCAGCTTTCGCCCCTGGAACGCGGCAGTCTGCTTGCCAGTTTGGAGGGGCACACCGCCGCCCAGACAGCCCAACTGCTGCACTGCACCCCCAAAGCGGTGGAAAACGCCCTGATGCGCGCCCGCAAAAAGCTGCGCAGTGATGAAGTGCGAGAATGAATTTGGATTCAGGCGTTTTGGCCTGGACATATAAACAATGCCCCCAGTAGCTTAGCAATCAGTTCATTGGTGACCCCAAGCGTTGGTTGAAATTCTTCCGCGGGCAAGTAAACAAAGAGGAGATACCCACTATGTACGAAGACAAGACTTTGGTATGCAAAGATTGCGGCAAAGAGTTCGTTTGGACCGCCGGTGAGCAGGAGTTCTACGCAAGCCGTGGTTTCGAGAACCAGCCCCAGCGCTGCAAGGCATGCCGCGATGCCCGCAAGAACGCTACCCGTGGTGAGCGCCAGATGTTCGACGCCGTTTGCGCAAGCTGCGGCAAGACCTGCAAGGTGCCCTTCCAGCCGCGCGAAGACCGTCCGGTCTACTGCAGCGAGTGCTTCGCTAAGATGAAGCAGAACTGATTGTAACTGATTTGTTCTAAAAAGCAGCCTTTCCCGCAAGGGAGGGGCTGCTTTTTTGCTGCCGTAAAAGCTGTGGAGTAGAGAAAACATGGAAATAAATAGGATTGACAACTGTTACTTAAAAATGGTACGATAATGATAACAAAGCAGGCTCGGCAGCTGGAAATATGTAATAGATAAAAAGGAGGGCGCTGAAACGATGAAGAAACAAGTGATAGGCCTTTGCGCAGTTGCTTTGATTGCAGTGACGGCAGCTTTGGGGGCAAGCGGGGCACTGAATGCCCGCCAGAATGGCACGCAGCCGGTACAGACGGAAGCACCGGTGCAAACAGTAGAACCGGCACAGAACACACCGGAAGCAGTGCAGTCAGAACCAGCGCAGCCAGGGAAAAAGGTCAACATGGATGATACAAAGTGGGCTGACGCAATAGAAGAACTGAACGATTATATCGACCAGCAGATTGGCGGAGATAAAAAGTAATACGATATGCTGCGCAGAATGAAGAGATTGCTCCGCGAAGATGAAAGAGAACGCATGACAACGGATTGTCTGAAGCGGCAGCCTTTCCCGCAAGGGAGGGGCTGCTTTTTTGCTTTGATAAAATAAAGGCAAAGCGGCTATGGCAGCAGCAAAAATAGAAGGTCTGTAGGATATGTTCCGCTGGGAGAAAAGAGGCTTGCACGCTGTTTTGACATATTGCCCAAAAGTTGACACAAAAATACAAAAAATCCTTCTTGGTGCAACATTTCGTGTTGTGTTGACACCATTGTCCCGGCATGGTACAATAATTAAAATCATATGTGAAAGGGTGAACTGTGCCATGATATCCATCCGCGAAGGCTTGTCCTGCTGCGATAAAACCCACGGTGCAGTGTTTCTTCCCCACGCTGTATCAGGTGCTTCTTTTTGACTTTTCCTCTTTTGGGGAAAAGTTATTTTTTTGCCTGCGCGGCTATGCCGCGCAATCGCGCGAAGCGCGGTGCAAAAACAGCCGGAGCGCAGAGCGAGGATGTTCCTCTGTTCACCCGCCGCCGAACAGGCGGCGAATGGGTGGAGGTAGCAACCCAGCCCCACCACCAACAGGCTATCGCCGCGCAATCGCGCGAAGCGCGGTGCAAAAAACAGCCGGAGCGCAGAGCGAGGATGTTCCTCTGTTCACCCGCCGCCGAACAGGCGGCGAATGGGTGGAGGTAGC
>ENA-UOJF01000339-UOJF01000339.1-human-gut-metagenome-genome-assembly--contig:-P74-NODE-339-length-45619-cov-15.118054_pt1 | contig 45619 bp, 57 predicted proteins | sample MGYA00242344_ERZ723891 | MGnify/ENA metagenome assembly ERZ723891 | reverse complement strand
GCATAAAAAAATGAGGCATAGACAAAAAGCCTTTTCAAGCCATCTATACCTCACTTTATCATTCTCTTTTTTCATTTTTTGCGGCAGTATGCCTACTCCTTTCTGTGCGCCTCAAATCGTACAAATCGAGGATTGCAAATGGTATATTGTGCTTTTCATTTTCTTAACTTTGCAACAAAACGCAAGATAATTGCAGCGTTTCACATATTAAAAAATCCCTCCAGTGCTGATACTGGAGGGATTTTTTTAGGTGCCTATTATACCATACCAAGGATTGACAGGGGGCTACAACTGCAGAAGCTGACTATTGGCAGTGGGGTGAATTATACCATACCAAGGATTGACAGGGGGCTACAACGGCTACAACGCGCCAGGATTACTCCAAAAAGCAATCCAGTTCTTTCCATAATCTGCGAAATCGAAGGCATAACTAATGCCAGGATATCCACAGCAAAACGATTTCCCTCGCGTATAATCTGCTTCAGCACGATAATATGCCGATATTTTCTTTGAAAATGTGGGTTGTTCAGGTGCATTAAAAACCTCTATCCAAATCCACTGTCTTTTCGAAGAAGGCTGTATATCTGAAACATTCGGCATCAATTCTTTCAGCTGTTCGATTGTCAATGGGGTACTTCTTTTTAGAATTTCACGCAATGCTTTAATTGCATAGCTTACGCTGATAATTCCAACTTCATGATAATCATCATTCAAAAGTTCCTGAAAATCATGTATGGCACTGGAATAGGCTTCTTTGGGAGATACCGGCTCTCCACCTGCCTTTTCAGCGTATTTTGCAATCAGATTCTTTTGCATGGCCAGAATATCTTTGTCTTTGCCATACCGGCATTGTGAAGAACAGTGAAATTGACTATATGTACCTCTTTGGCATGATTCACATGGGTCGAACAAAAGACGTTCCTCCGATCTTGTGATGAAGTGTAAAAAGGATAGAGTTTGTATATCAATGATCCGGCTTTTATACTGGAGGGATTTTTAGGGTGCCTATTATACCATACCAAGGATTGCCAGGGGGCTACAACGCCAAACATGGTTTGATGTAGTGCTGTTCAATTATACCATACCAAGGATCGCCAGGGGGCGACACTTTAGCAGTAAGCCGTCAAGAGATCTTTTTCATCTGCGAGTCTCGGCGCACGGGTCTTGGAGATAACGAAGCACGTGCAATTATCAATCAGCCATGCCTTGTCGTTCGTATCAACCTGATGATAGTATTGACACAAGATATTGACCTGTGCGCCAGCCTTTACAGTCGCCAGCAGCTTTTCGCGGATAACCGGATCGATCATGTACCGGCACTGGTCATAGAAAATATAGATCTGTTTACGCGTGGCCTGCTCTTCTTCGCTCATGTTGGAGCTGCCATTCTGCGCCGCCGCATTGGCCAGGGAAATGGCACAGTCGATAGCCTGGGATGCCGTTGCATCATCTGCAAAATGCATCTCACCGGCGGCGTTCTGGATTCCCGAAGCAATGGATTTGATTTCGCGCCGGAACCCGATATAAAAGACGATATTGTTCGGGTCTGTGAGCAGATGCATGATCTCGTTGCGTGCCCAAATCGTTTTTCCTGCGCCGGGACGGCCTGCATAAACGTTGATAGTATCCATTTACGTTTCTCCTTTATAGAATTTGATATGTGTGTCATCAGGTTTTAAGATGCCTGCGACACTTTTTTAATGGTAGTGGTATATTACTCGATTTTCATAAAACAACCCCAGAATGTTTTGCTGTTCATGCCAGACTTGTGTCCAAACAAAGGCTTTTGGCCAATAGCCTTCCATACTTCCGGGGCCGGAATATCGTGTTCACTCCACTTGAATATAAGTACGCCATCTGGTTTCAGAACGCGCATACATTCTTTGAATCCATCATGCAGCATTTGTGGCCAGTTCTCATCCAGTTTCCCGTATTTTTTGACCAGCCAAGATGTTTCTTTTGCGCGGATCAAATGTGGAGGATCGAAAACGATCAGTGGAAATGAATTGTCAGCAAATGGTAAATCCGTAAAATCACAGAGGATATCCGGGGCAATCTCAACTTTTGAATTGCACCTATCCCAAAGATGTTCATAGACTTCTTCTCTGTTATCACAATAGATTGCAATGGGATTGTGTTTATCAAACCAGATCGACCTTGAACCACATGTCACGTCCAAAATCTTTTTGCCTTTTTCTGGCGAGATTAGATCCATTTAAAACGGCAGCTCCTTTTGCATGGTTTTGATTCGATCAAGAAGTTGTGCCTGATTTTTTTGTGCAATAGAATACAGCAGCCATTTCTGCGTTTCTTGATTCAGAGCACGCGGCTCAGCTTCTCTCCGGCACGAGATCGTTGCCGAATCCGGCAACCCCTCAATTTCCAGAATCCCCACCCCTCTCGGAACCCGGTTTTCTGCTTTCTTACAGACGGTTTCCGACATAGCATAATACAGGATCCGACCGGGAAGGTGTGTACGGATTGCCTTTTCCATATCATGCTCATCGCGAATAATTTTCACCGATACCAAGATCGTTTCCGTTTCACTTCTGATCTTGTATTTACTGTGTTCGCAAGGTCGAGAACACCGATCAGGCTGGAATCGTCCACCATGTTGAATAGCCGGGCAGGAATCGGCCTGGCCGTCCGAAAGAGAACAGGCTTTCACGGCTGTCTCCACCGTGAAACATTCCTGCACTCTGGCAAAATCCAGGATCTGGCCCTTATGCCCATTAAAGATGACAGTAACATTGTTTGCGTCGATTACCGGCGCGTCCAGGTTTACCCGAAACCCTCCATAATGAGCGGGAGACCATTCTGACAAAGCCGTCAGAATCAAATCCATTTCTTTCATGTAAAGAATCCTTTCTATAAAAGGGTTACCGGAGTTTTACTTGCCGCCAAAACTGAAATTATCCACGTATTTGACGATTGTCGGTATGGAAAAACGAATCCGGCGGGGTGCGTGCAGATATTCTTCTCCCTGCTGTCGTGTCCACCCCATTGTTCCTTCAAAATCCAGATCTCCGCCAATCAGGATGAGGTCTTTTTCTGTTGCTTTCTGAGCGAAATCAGCAAACCATTTCCAGTAATATACCGGAACGAGGAACTGATGCTGCAGATCTCTCTCATCGTACGGCAGTACCGCCTTTACCGTAACGGCCATGCGTTTCTTTTCAGCTTTATCCGGGCAGATGCACAGTTCAGAGAGGTGCCCGATGAAGGCCTTGTCACAGGAAAGGAAATAGGCGAGAGCCAGCGGATCACACGGGATCAGCGCAGCCAGCTTACCACATGTCTTTTTGATTTGCTGGACGTAGTCGGGAGAATCCTGGTTTACAGGTACCGGAACAGAAAACAGCCGGAAAGACTCATCGTGCCAGACTTCGAAATATTCGAAATCCGTGTCATTCGCTTCGCTTTTCCGGTATTTGCGTTTCAGCAAAAAGCGAATTAGTTTATCACGGCGGACATGCTGATAAATTACATCAGAGTTCATAAATTTCTCCTTTGAATCTGTTACGCCAAAGGTTATCTGTCATGAGTGACAAAACACACAATGGCGCTTTTTACATATCGAAAGAACTGTTTTGGCTCATGCAAAATCCGCCACAGCCATTCAAATCCGGCTTTTTGCCAAGACACAGGCGCACGCTTTACGGTGCCAGACAGAAAGTTGAATGCTGCACCTACTGCCATCAGTTTGACACCCGGCAACTCCATTTTGGAAGCAGCACATAGGCGTTCTTGCTTTGGAGCACCCAATGCAACCCAGACATAGTCCGCCTTTGTTTCTTTGACTGCACGGCACATGTCAAGATCTTTCCATCCCCTTTTTTCCCATTCGGAAGCGGGCAGGAACGGAGGAGCCATTGTTCCGACGATCAGCGCACCTTCAGATTCCAGGTTTTCTTTCAATTTAGCCAAGGTTTCCTCGCTTGTTCCATATAGGAAATGCCTTGTTTTGCTGTATGCTGTTCGACGTATAATTTCCGCCATGACATCAGGCCCACTGCAACGCTCTGGTGTCCAATAATGGTTTCCCCTTACCATTTTGACGACGCTTGCCCCATCCATACAAATTACGTCAAACTGGTTCAGGATATCTTTGTATGTAGTATCTATAATGGCGTCCGCTATGGAAGTCATGGGGACAAATCCAATCAGGCAGGCTGCCCGATCATTGTGAGCTTCCTCAATGAAATCCACAACATTCTGGAAATAACCGCCTAGAAAATCTATTCCGTGTATTTCGTAGCGTCCTAACACCGTATACGCTCCCATCAGAGTCTCAGTTTTGGTTTCAGGTCTTCGGGATCAATGAAAAACAACTCGTTTTCATCGTCTGTTTTAACTTCATCAACAGGCAAATTATCTTTCTGGAATGCTGTCAGAAACGCATTCATACGTTTTTGGTTTTCCGCAATATTGTTTTGGGCCTGGATGTTGCGTTCATTCTGACTGCGCTGCGTGTTTCGCAGTGATTCCAGTTGTTTTTGCAGATATAGGGCATTCTGATCACGTTCCGTTTTCCGGCACATCGAGTGGTATACCTTCTGCATGGTTTTTCTGTCTTTGGGATAGAAAATCAGTCCAGTTTCTTGGACATTACAGACACCAACCAAAAACTGAGTATTCCGAAATAAGTTTTCGAAACCGGCATCAATATCAGAATTTGGGAATACGACCACATCCTGGAGGAATCCATGCCTGGCATTATACAGGTTAGCTTTCCCGGAATAAACGAAATTCATAAAGGTTTCCTCATTTACTCCGCATACAGCAAATGGATGAGTCGATTTAGATTTCCCGTTTCGGATTGGTATATCCATTTTATAATCGGCGAAAATGTACTGGATGTTTTCCCAGGTCTGACGAAGTTGTTTGCGTTCATATAGAATCTTAAAGACAATCTCTTTGGGAATCAGATTCTTAATGACAAACTTCCATAGTGCCGTCATTGTTATAGATGCCAGAATCGTTCCGGGGAACATGATCCCATCTAAGAGCCGTGTTGTCGCATCGAATGCCACAACATTGAAGTTCCATTTCACGAGATCGTAGGCCACGACACAGAAGAAATTGATGGCGATATTGGCAAGAATGATATTAGCTGACTGCTCGTTCTTTTTGTCCCAAAAGTAGTCCAGAACGCAAGGGATAAGTGTTGACAAGAGAATCGTCACAACAATAAATGCCAGGCGAAGAGTGCTACCCATGGCCGTTATCCTTCGTTGGGCATATCGATATTGACGATGATCGCTTCTGTCCAAGGAAGTTCCCTATATGCTTTCAGTTCTTCCTCATCCGTTTCGAAGTCCTCTTCAGGCAGATAGAGGCATACGCCGGGATCTTCCAGACATTCCGATCTGTCATCTTCATCGTAGAAATAAATTCCGTTGTCGCCGATGATATATTTTGTAAGATAGGCATCTCCCCAGGAACCCATCCAGCGGCGATTTTCATCTCCCGAAACCAGTTCTCCCCAAACCATAGGCACAATAGGCAGCTTCGGATGTTTCTGAATCAGCTCTAACACCTTTTTGATTTGATCCGGTTGTTTCATTGATTTCGCCTTCCTTTAATATAGAATTGAGTAAAGCCACAGGTTGTTCTTCGAATTGATGTGCTTGTCATCTTTCGGTTTTGCATTACCCGTACCGATATCAGCTACTTTGGAAAGATAACTGGCGACGTTTGTTCCTGTCTTGCTGTTATCTTTACAGTTCAGGAAATAACTGCAATTCCCGTTATAATGCTGTTCGATTTCCAAGGAATCAATATCTGCCCCGGTATTGATCTCATTGATGCTAAACTGTACGGTTTCGCTGGAAGCCAAATTGGGAGACAGACTGAACATCTGCTGAAACTGTGTTCCGTTTTTATCTTCCAGCTGCAGTATAATCGTATTGTCGGATTCATTGTATTCGGAATCCGTGACGGTCAGCGTATTCCGGCTGATGACTGTGTTGCTGGACAGTATGTAAACTGCCATGACCGCAATGCAGGTTCCTATGCAGAGCCGGGGAACCCAGTCGCTCATGTGCTCGCCGTCATTGGATATTTTTTTCCATATCCAAAACACAACCCCGAACATCAGGATCAAAATGACAACAGAAGAGACACTCACCCACATCGTATACGGAACCTTGTTGGCAAAGCCCGCTACCAGATGTTCCCAACCGGTAATAATGGAATCCATAGTAGACGTTTCCTTTCTTATTTAGCTTGTTCTCCGTGATCCAGCATATATGCTTCACATTTCAGATAGTTCTGTTTGAGAACTTCGAATTCCTCTGCTGAACCGCCCGTATCAGGGTGGGTTTCCTTGGCGCGTTTGCGGAAGCGCTGTTTCAGCTCTTCTTCTGTTTCCGGGATATGATTGAACCCCAGTGCAATGAAGCAGGCCGGGATATCGGCAGCCTGTGGCAGCATCTTCATACCCTCAATCCAGTAAGACAGATCATACAAGCCCTGGTCAGACAACCTTGCCAGACTTTCCAGGGCCAAAACAATCTGCGCAAACAAATCCGAAACATAGACAATTCTCTTATGCGTCTTTTCGGATGCCTTGGCTGCCTTTTCGAAATTGTTCTCAAAATGGTACCAGTGCCCTTTATACGAGAATTCAACGAACGTTTCTTTTCTGTTCCAGTCGTAGCGGTACTCGGTGGCACCAAGCCGCTTCATGACGCGCTCCAGTTTTTGCTCGTATTCTTCAGCCGAGCCATAATATTTTTTACCAGCCATTTTCGTTTTCCTTCTTAGCGAAGCATCAGCTCCAGGGCATCTGCGCCAACATCGTCGTCTGCGCCCTTTCCTTTTGCTTTCTTCTTTGCACAATTTTCGACGGCCTTGTCATAGTCATAGCCGATCGCTTGCTGATACTTATCGGCAATCTCTTTTGCCTTTTTGGCATGAAGCTCATAGGTGGCTTTCTGGAATCCCGTCAGCCCCCAGAGATCGCAGGTCATCAGCAAAAGATGAGAATAATCACGCAGCGCATTGACGATCCTGTAGATATCGCCATAGCTCGTTTCGATGTGGACGTTCCCTTCTTTCGGATCCTGGAAATCAATGTCAATAGGTTTAGCTCCCAAAACCGCATCGAGATTCATAGCGGATTCGAGAATCGGGCGGAATTTTTCCTGTTGGAATCGTTCATGTTCAGCCATATCGTTTACCTCCGTAAGCAAAAGCTATTGTTTAGATTACAGTGTATGATGTTCAAGCCCCTCCTTAAAGGGAACCGGAAGCGGCATCCACGCAATCACATTCTTTCCATTGGTACTCCATACCCATCCGTTCGTGTCTTGATCAGCAAGTATTTTGCTCGCCTTAGAATTGATACGATAACGGTTTACCAGGCGGACTTCTGTTACATTCCCTTCTACCTCGCAGAGAGCTAGTACAGAGAAGAGCTGCAAATCACCTATATGTTTTTTTGTGAATCGCTGTTCTGGCAATCCCCGGTCGCAGGAAATCCATCTCGGATCGTTCGAGTCCGGTAACAGGCACCATGCAGAAATCGAGTCCATCCCCGATTTCCAGTGCCATTCCCCGTCGAGCGGGACGATGAAAACGGTACATTCATTGATTTGAGGGTTATCCAGTTTCTTACCCAAAATGCGGTTGGCAATGTCAACGTAATTGGCATCACTGTCCGCATATTTCCCGGTAACCAGAACGCGGATCAGGCTAAAGTTGTAGGCTTCTTCCGGGATGATTCCGCATTTTTCCGGGGGGATAGCCGTTTTTTTCCACGGCATAATCACTTCCAAAGACTCATCCATCATTGAGCTTCTCCTTTGTTTGCATATCATCCAAAGCCGTTTTCTTTTTGAGCCTGGAACGTCGGATATGAATAGCAGCAACGCTATGCCCGATTTGCTGGCTGAGTTGTGAATCCGGGATGTCATGACGAAGGACAACAGCATCCTGTTCTTCTGTCCATGGCACTTTTCTGAATGTCGCAGTCCTTTGGTAATAACGCTGTTGTTGCTTTCGTGTGGTTTCTCGCCAAAGATCCAAATCTCGATAATATTCTTTTCTGTTCATTGGTTTATGCGTGGTATGTTTTAGCGTTTTGAGAGATTTCCAGATCGCACTTCACCTTGTGGATGGCATGGTCAAGGCGAAGGCCCCGCTTGATCCATCGAAGTACAAGCAACACCATTTCCGGCGGCACCTGGCCCTTGATCTCTGCCAGTTCCGCTTGTGTTACTTCTCCCTGCAGTTCTTCCATCCTCATTTTTGAAATGGAATCTTTGCCGTAGGTTTTCAGGTTTGCAAAATCCCGAAACGCCAATGTATGAGGCGGAGCGAAATTGATCCTCTGAATTGCTTTATAGGTACGTGGATCGATCATATCCTGTTTTCCGATTTGGAAATCCTCGATGATCTTCATCCCATTTACCCGATAGGAATCCCGGTAATCACCCTCTTTCGAAAATTTTTGAATAAAATTTTCGAGGTGGACAGGGTTTGGCCGTTCTTCCCAGATTCGTTCATAATGGGCTACGCAGATTTGATTTGGATTGATGGCGTCAATGTACAGGATCAGTCCGCACGGAATCTGATTCTGTATAGCATGAACGTAGGCCGAGTCATCTGCTTCGTAAAATACGAACAGGAAATCGCCTACTTTTCTTCTTTGGGTTTTGAGTTTTGCTTGTTTGCTCATAGTAATTTCTTCAGATCAATCACAATCTGCTATTTGTTCTTTTTCAAAGAATCCAGGAATCGAGTCAATGCATCATTTTGCATGACAGATCCTGGATTTTTTTCTGCGATCCCGATTGGCTTACTGATCGGCATCATAGGATTTTTATCTGCTTTTTTCGGAACTCCAAACTTATTGACGGGATGATGAGAAAAGGCTGCCTGAATGGCAGATTCCTCTTCCCTTTTTGCTTGCCCTTGCTGAGGCTGGGATTTTGCTTGTTGAAGAAACTGGTCAATGAGATCCTCGAAACTCAGGCCGGGAGCTTGTTCGCCGTCCCTGTCAATTTCCGCCAACGACCCCGACCATCTTTGTCTGTAATATCCGTTTTTGTCCGACTGATTCAGACGATCATTTCTTTGGTGCAGATCTCCGATAGAGAATGGATCCGCATCTCCATAAGGGTTTACTTGTGTTATCCGCTCACCTTTCATGGAGCAGCCTTCACATACCTGGTCGGGTGAGCCGACATCGGCGTCGAACTTCTCGCCGCACATAATACATTTTCGAATTGCAACCATACGCATCCTCATTGTACGAGTCCGGCTCGCCCTTTCGTCTTATTTTCACTATTATACCACATTAGTATATTTCAGTCAATCTTAAACCGGTAAAAGCAAAAGCCTCTGTTGCTGCCAGTTTACCATCTCCACAGAATTGGGAAGGAAAGGTACCCGGATATGGCAACGGAGGCCATCAGCCCGATTCCGCCGATCAATTCTGCAGCCAGTTTCCCGGAAAAGCAAAAGGCCATAAATGTCACGACGCCGAAGCTCGCGGCCAGACAGCAAAAGAAAAACAAAAAAATCGTGGTCACGATGACCATTTTAACACCCATAGATTCCATTGGTAACACATTCTCCTTGTCGAGTTCTGGTTTCTATTTTATTTATCCTGCAACAAATGTTGTGCGCAATGCGCTGGAAAAGATTCCGATTGTTTGATGTTGCAGGATAAGTATCGTAAGGAATAGGAAAACCAGACGCAAGGGAGTGTGCACGTATTGTCTGAGAAAAGCAGGAATCAGAAAAAAATGCTTGGCCAGTTCTTCACCCCGGAACCGGTAGCAGAGTATATGGCGCAGCTTCTGGATGTGTCCCGCTATCCCGGCAAGAAAGTTCGTTGCCTGGATGCCGGAGCCGGAAGTGGACGGCTGAGTACAGCACTGCTCTCGGTTTTCTTTTCTTCTGCGAATGCCTTCCCGGCAGCAATTGAGCTGGATCTGTACGAAGCGGATCTGGGGCTGAAGAATTCTCTCATAGAAAACATGGAGAAACTGTCCGCAACTGCAAAAGGCCACGGAATCAAATTCACATATCAAGTTTTTTTCTGTGACTATCTTGCCTCTGAAGATTCCGAGCGGTATGACCTGGCCATCATGAATCCTCCCTATAAGAAGATCGGAAAACCCGATATTACCGGGAAAGGTTTCGATCTGATCCTGTCCGGGCAGCCGAATCTGTATTTTCTGTTTATGGAAAAAATGCTGCGCCAGCTTCGCCCGGATGGTGAATTTGCCGTTATCTGTCCTCGGTCATGGACATCCGGGTTGTATTTCCGAAAATTCAGATGTTCGTTTCTGAATCGAACAAAACTTCAGGATGTATTTCTGTTTGCATCCAGAAACCAGGTTTTCAGATCAGAAAAAGTATTGCAGGAAACCATGATACTCCACGGGAATAAGCACGATTACTCTGATGAAACACATTCCTTAAACCTTAGTGTAGGTGATTCTGTTATCGGCTCCCCATACTGGCATATCCAGATACCGTACCAGGAATGCCTTTATGACAGAGAAAATCAGTTTTTACTTCTTCCGAGCAATGATATGGAGCTTTCCGCGATTCGAAAACTCTCATCGGTAGAGAGGCGGGTCGTTGATCACGGGTACCGGCTCAAAACCGGCCCTGTTGTTGAGTTTCGGTGTTCCAAATATCTGAGCGACGAGCCATTGCCTGGATATCTACCCATGCTCCGAGCGGAGAATCTTCGATTTGATACAGGCGAAATCCTCTTCCCTGCCCATGCCTGTTCTAAGGCGCAGTACATTTCTCAGAACGCTCCGAAAGCTCTGTTTGTCAAAAACCAGAACATGCTTTTATTTCGACGCTTTGCATCCAAAGAAGAAAATCGCCGAATTCAAGTGGTGACCTATCACCGGGACATGTTTCCTGATCTTGATCTTCTTTCTCTTGAAAACCATGTCTCATATTTAGCTGGGGGAAACGGGCATGAACTGACTTGTTCAGAACTTTGCTACCTTGAAAAGTTATTCCGCTCCGATCTCTATGAAGATTTTTACCGCGCATTGGATGGCAGCACCCAACTCAACAACACCGAATTCAATCTTCTTCCGTTTTCTGGATCGGTTTCATAGCTTCTCTCACAAAAAAAGGCCGGACACCCTTTCAGGTGTCCGGTCTTTTCATTGCCAAGATCGATTACTTGGCATCCCCATCGCTTTTCTGATTTCTGTGCCAACGCCACAGATCTTTCAGATAGGAACCCGTCATCCAGACAAGCAGGATGGCCATCATTGCAGCGACGATGCAGAGCATCACCCAGGAACCACGGCTCAGGAGATTTCCGATTGCTCGGAAGTACAGTTGGGTCATATTTCGTTTCCTTTCTATAAAAACAATGGGTGTATATTCTATTGGGTATTATAGCATATATGGGTCTTATATCAAATCATTTGATACGCACTGTAACACGTTTGTCGAGTTTGGCCTGGAGCTTGTCATACTCATTCTGTGTGCCAGAAAACACAATCTTGTACCCGGCTGCCAAAAGAGCCTTTTGTTCATCCAGGCTGCCGATACATACCGGGGATTCCGTATAGGCAACGACGGTTTTCTTATCTTTTTTAGATTTAACCTCGTATCTCAATTTACTTCACTCTGCTTTCCGTTTCGTATTACCAGCGCACTCCGGTGGAGAGGATTTCCTCATCATCCGGTGTTCCGAGCAGCCAGCTTCGGATAAAATCTTTGTTCGGTACTCCATCCTCGCACAGATCATACAGGATCGCACCGACCATATCTGTTGCCATCTGATCAACCGACATATCGGAGATCAGCTCGGCACGATTCGGCTGTACATCTGGGCATTTCTCTTCGCGGACATGCTTACAGGCATCACCCAAATAATCAAGCAGACATCCACTTGCCTCCGGGCATCGATCACACAGTTTCATTTAATTGGTTCCTCCTTTATGAAACTGGGGGTTTCCTCTTTCTGGCCTCGAATGTTTTCCGGGCCATCGGAGAAAGCCTTTTCTTGTCAATTTTCTGATGTCGTCCCATTTCCGAAAAATAAACATCGCTGGCAAAATCACACCTCAAAGTATGGGACGCATCCAGAATCATGCTCATCACATCAAATTTCGACAGAGATACAATCTCTTTTTCTTGTCTCGGATCACACAGAAGGATATTTCTCTGCGAAGAATCCGACAGGAACGTATTTTTGTCATCAACAAGGATCAAAAACGGTATCCGAACCGCTCTGAACTCCAAACTATTGCTTTGCTGCATAGCGCTGTCACACATTTCCTGTGCATCTCTACGCGAAAAGAAAACAGCTGTGTTCATGTCCCCTCTGTCTGTCGGAATACTCATAATGACCGGTTTCCCGTCCTCGGCTTCAGCCGCAACAATATAAACCGGTACTGTTTCCATCGTATGAACCACCTGGGCTATTTGAGTGGCCGGAAGATATACGTCTTTGATATACGCATCAATAGACGGACAGCTTACGGCAAGCATATCATTGACGGGATTCATGCTTGTCAGTATATCACAAGCTCTGAGCCATGCCATTCGATTGTCGGAAAGCGGTTTTATCGCTTCTTCAATCTTATCCAGAATATTCATACCCACTTTCCCTTTTTTCCTTCGCGAGGTTTAACCGATTGATTTCGATTGCCAGTTCTTCGATCTTTTGCCGATCCGGCAAATCTGGCAATTCAGTATGCCGGATATCATACTGGAATCGTTTGTCCAGCTCACTGACCATATCGAAAAATTCTTCCGTATAGGTGCCGTTTTCTTTCATGAACGCACCGTTTCGGATATCCATGAGCAGGTCATGATCTTCACCACGATATGTTCTGACCGTCTGCTCTTCCAAAATATCAAATACCATCCGGTATTGTCTGATTAAGTGCATGACATGTTTGTTGAGCTGCTGTCTGGATTTATTTTTTGCGCGTTTGTTCCTTTTCCCGAAACGATTGTATTGTCTTTCAAGGCCCAATAAGTTCTCTGAAAAGCCATTGAAATCCTTTAAGGACATTCCTGTACAGGTTGTATGGTTTGTTTCCAGATCAAAATACGCTCTGATCTCCGGTGCATTTTCCTTGCCGGTTACGATGCCCAGTCTCAACATTCCATGCGGAATATGAAATTGGTCTTCCAGTACAGGCAATGCTTCTGCACATGAGGTTAAAGCAAACTTTGCTTTCTCATCTTCAGATACGGGATTTTCTGCGCTGTCTATCTGGAATATACGGAGTTGCGTTTGAGCATACACACCGAATGTGAGAATTGCCTTCTTGGAGAAAAAGAGCCTTTTGTTGTCCAGAAGCATTTGCCCACTCCGGCTGATGAGAGTGTAGTCTTCCTCTTTGCACCCGATCATTTCCATTGCCTTGGGGTTGCACCCCATAAGCAGGTTCAGAAATTTCATAAAACCATATACGGTCGTATCGGTTTCTTCGTTTACGATCTGCTCAAAGGCTGACATTCCCAGCAATTCTTTTTCCTGGTTGCCAGTCACGCCTCGGATATCAATGTCGGATTGATCCAGATTCGTGCCGTAAGCAAGACTTCCGCCAAATGTAAGGAACATAATGTGCCTTCCAAGATGTGGGTCATCTCGTAAAAACTGATATTCCGGTTTCTCCAGGATCGTTTCAATGAGAGATTTCTGTTTCATCATGCTTCCTTAGCCGCGACGGTCAGACACCTTCGCTGCCGTATAGCTGTCCAGCTCTTTCCAGCAATGCAGCTTTTGTGTTCTGTGTTTTGTCATTGATAACTTCATCGCACAGGGTATTGAGTACATGCCCCATTTTCGGGCCTGGATGATACCCGGCCTGGATCAGATCACGGCCGTTGATGACCAGATCTTTGAGTGAAAACGCAGATTCTTCGTCCAACACTTCCTGCAGCACCTTGGAAAACGGGACTGTCTGGTTATCGAACTTCAGCCAGGCGGCAGGGGTATGAGCGCGGTTATCGCACTCACGCAGCTTCAGCAGCCGGTGCAGCTGTTCTTCACCAAGACGGTTCAGATGGCGCCTGGCACAGGGCTTGGTAGGTACGAACTCAACATCATGATTGAGGATCAGCTCAACGACTGTTTCGACGAACTTGTTACTATACCGAAGACGGCGAAGGATTTTTTCCGCCATTTCAGCACTTACCTTGGCATGACCATAGAAATGGTCGTAGCCGTTTTCATCCGTCGTTTTGCTGGACGGCTTTCCGATGTCATGCAACAGCAGTGCCATCCGCATATATTGATCACTCCACGCATCCGGGAACTCATGGCTGTTCTGCGCATTGTACAATGTACTGATGATATGCGTAAAAACATCTTCATGGTGATATTTGTTGTTCTGGGCAACACCATAACAGGCATCCAGTTCCGGGATCACATGCCGAATAATGATTCCCTTGTGCGAACTCAGAGTCTTTGCGGCAAACGGTGCACAGACAATCTGCAGAAGCTCAGACCCTACACGTTCTGCCGAAATCTTCTTCAGATCATCCAAAGTCGATTCCATTGCCGCATACGTTTCCCCGTCGATGGCAAACCCCTCCATGCGAGCCTCGAATCGAAGCGCACGTAGAATCCGCAGCGGATCTTCCTGGAACCGCTTTACAGGATCTCCAACAGCGCGGATGAACCCATGTGTCAGGTCAAATTCGCCACCAAATGGGTCAATGAGTCCTTTGCTCGGATTGTAAGCCATCGCGTTGATGGTAAAATCCCGGCGCTCCAGATCATCTTCGATATCTCCAATGAAAGTGACGTTTTCAGGATGACGGCCATCCACATACTTTCCGTCCGTACGGAAGGTTGTTACTTCAAACAACTCCCCCTCCATCTTTACGGTTACTGTGCCGTGCTTAATTCCAGTCGGGATCGTGTTGTCGTTGCCAAAGATTTCGATCACCCTCTCCGGCCGAGCATCCGTGCAGATATCCCAATCGTGAGGACAGATTCCCAAAAGACTATCTCGAACACATCCACCCACAACATACGCCTGGTATCCGCGTTCCTGTAATGTATTCAAGATGGACGTTGCCCGTTCCGGCAAATCCATAGACATCATGGTGTTCTCTCCTTCATCCGCGCATTTTGTCCGTTTCCGTTATTATACCACAATTATATATTTTAGTCAATTATAAGAAAAAGAGGGCCAGGCCTCCCTGTCCCTCTTTTTGCTTTGTATTTGTGGCGTGAAATCTACGGTTCCCAATCTTTTCGGTGTTCTTCCACAAACTGCTGAATGTATTGCGGCACGTTTTTTGTGGCGGCAAAATTCATGTACCGGAGTATATTGTTCGGGTAGAGGGTTGCACCGTTATTCACAACGCCTTTTTTAACGAACCAGTTATAAACGCGCTGTTCAATGATATCCTCATCTCGAACATCGCAGTGATATCTCGGTTCACAATGATGACATACTCGATTTTCCCACTGATTTTCCGGGATTCCGCAGTAATTGCACAAAGGCCGGTTTTGTGGACACATGGATTACCTTCTTTCTGTCTGGGAGTTGCATGTTACACATGCTCGTAGATGATTTCTTTCTGACACTTGATGAGTCGATATCCCGGAATCTGGCAGGGTGCTTTGCTGGCCTTTTTGGCTTCTTCTTCATTAAAGAACAGTATTACACCGATATCATCTGCAATGTAGCTGGAACCATCGTTTGCATCAATGATGATATGTTTTTGCTCATAGCATTGCCGGTACGGGGTATCGAAGATTTGAGACTTGACGATCTGGTATCTCACATTAGAGATTTGATGCACCTCATATTTGCCTGCATAAGCCGCAAAAAATGTTTTTCCGCGTGATGCTCTCAGCGTTTTATACAGTGCCTCTTCCCAAAGTGCGTTTTTGTCCCTCAATTTATTATTCTGCTCAGTAAGGAGATTGAGTTCCCGTTTCATACCGTTGATGCCATCAAACAAGATGACATAGACGGCGATTGTTGTAACTCCGGCAATCAACATAAAGACACTTGCGCTATCCATACATTCCAAATACCTTCCCTCTATTGTTTTGGAGTTTTAAAGATTCACAAACGCGGTAGTTCATTTATCTGATATAGCTTTTACTGCCCAGCGGGCAAATGCCTTTGCTGTTACCATGTGCTTGTCTTCTTCAATAATTCCATTGTCTACCTTTTGGTAGATGACACAATCTGCATCATGTTGGTGGAGAAGTAATGCCCGATTAAAACTTCGATCAGACAAAAATCTCATATCACCTTTGGCACCAACATATATTGCACCAAGTTTCAGCTGAGATGACCTCATTTTTTCTCCTTCCGTAATAGGTATTAAACTCTTAGAGATTTTTCTGTGCGTGATCAAACAGAATATCGGGCCACTCTTTTTCTTGCACATTGACAATGGATCTCGCATCTTCGTGATCGTAGGATAGATCGCAATCAGATAACACGTTCCCATTGGCTGCAAGGTATATCAGACCTTCCGAAACACTAAGCGTACCGCTTTCGCTTTGTTGTATCCGAAGCGGCTGAGTATCCGGTTCGGCCTTTTGACAATCCAGGTTTTTGGCGCGTCCTTCATTCAGAAGTGCTACGCTATCACGGTATCTGGGCAATGTCATATCCTTGCAATCATCATAGAACGGTAGTCCCATAATGAACTGCTCGTTTTCCGGGGCAATCGGTTCATGGAATCGATCTTTACTCAGCGCAAGGCCAGACTGTTCGATATCAGAAATGTATTGTTCCCACTTTTCCGCCACCAGCGCAAGGTCATGGATCTTGCGGAAATCTTTTCCGTTCGTGACCATGAAGAAACTGCCGATTCTGAGTTTCTTTTCCTGACACAGTTCCAGGGTTTTCTGGATGAGCGGTATATTCAGGCTGATTTCACCGCCGGTAAATGTGAGATCGCCAATTTCTGCGCCATCAGTCAGGCTGTCGAAAAAACATGCTAGTGTCTGACTCGTGATGTCCTTATCCTGGGCGTCTCCCCGCAAACAATGTGCACAAGCCATATTGCATCGGCGGGTAGTTTCGATGACGAGTTCCTTCACATAGTAGATTTTTTTCATTTTATCCGCTCACTTTATAATCCGTTTTTCCAAATACTGAGTTTTATTTTGCAGATGGAAGAAGCCATCCATCGAAAGAACGGGCATAGGCTCCTTGTACCGTGCACCGCAGCGGTTGGAGGGACAGCGTTTTTACCGCACAGCGTATCTGACCATTTGTGAACCCTTCTTCACGCATGATCTGTCTGATCAACATGCAGTTGAAACAGCTGTCGTGTTCCATCAGGAATTTTCGCAGGAAATCAACGGCTTCTTTATTTTTTCTCTTTTTCATATTTTCAATCCTACGGTTTCGTCTTTTTCATGGATCTTCAATCATTTCCAAGTTGCAATCCAGACACGAAATTCTCACAATTCTTGTTGCCCGCACACTCTTTTTACAGTTAGGGCAAACATATTTGCGATGATGCAGATTACTGGAGTCAAATGTTTTTGGAGTTCTTGTCAGCGAAAAGGATTCCCATTTTTGGCACTCAATGAAATCGAGCAATTGTTGCGATGCCCTTATATCAGCCCATCCATTACGCTCGTTGTATTCAACTTCAAGGCCATGACTTTCTGCGCTTTCTTTGAACCTTTTATTATGATACGAACCGCCTCTGCTCGTATCTTTAATTCCACATTTTGCATCCCACAAATGAACACATTGATGCAGAATGGCAACCACTATATCCACGACAGATTTATTCAAAAGCCCCGCGCTGATACTAATTTCATAGTATTCGCCGTTCTCATTTGACCATATTTTGTTAGTGGATATTTTGGGGGAATTTTTCAAATCGCTTTTTATCACAATTAGCGGTTTATCCAATATATCCCCAAAGTAATTATGGTTCAGAATCAAAAAGTATTCTTCAAGTTTCCTTTCCACAGAAGAAATATTATCGTCTATACTTATCATATTTTTTATCTTTTCTGGTCTAATCGCTTCGTCAACCGAGGACGGCTTTCACAAAACGCTTAGCCTGATAATCATTGATGGTCCGTACTCCTTTTTTCATCTTCCATTCGGAGAGTTTCAAGGGCCATTCGTGATCCTGGCAAATGGAAGGGTCAACAGCATCAATCAGGGCTTTTTCTTTTTCTTCGCGTTTACGGATGTAATCCATCGCTGTTTTAAGATACCTGATGGCATAAGCGTAATCTACTTCTTTTCCGCCAATACGCCATCCTCCAAGTTTTTTCTGGGTGATGACCCACTGGAGCCATACAGAGTTCATGTATGTCAGATTGATGTACTCACGATCATACAATTCGAAATTCGCACGAGGCATACGCTCGTAAGGCAAGCCATACCGTCTCCAATTTTCTTCCTTCTTAACGGAAACGTACACATGACGGGTTGCTTTTTCGTATCGTTCAATCAGCTCTTTATCCGCGTCCGTCTCAGACATTTCAAGGTGGACACTTCCATTCTGGATATCCCGTTCTTCTTCCCAGCGTTTCTCTTCCATGGTACCGTAGTTCCATTCCGGGTCGCTCTGTTTGAAACCGATTTTTGGCACCTTGTAACGATATCGAACCATCTTAACGGGCTTATCGAACTCCACCATATTGATGGGATAGAGTGTGCAATCACTTACGCTACAATCGTGAGTCCTGTTCGCTTCTCCTCTTCCACGAGAGTTTTCCCAAGGACGATCTGCACTGGGCCACGAATTACTTCCCCAGCTTCGATCATGTTCGGGAATCAGCTTCTGGACAGTCAGGATAATATCCCCTGTTTTGACTGTTTCATTGCAGCGATCAATGATTTTTGTGAAATCACCAAAGCGCCCATCATCCAGCCAGGCATCTGCTACGGAATAGCGGATGTATTCACTCGGCTTATCAAATCTGACGCCTTCCGGCATCGGCAACAGATTGGAGTTATCGACAATCCCCTGAAGGATGTTTGTCACAAAGACACGGGAGAGCACGTCTTCCATAGCTTTGCGCTTCTTTTTCTTCATTTTGGCGGCATACCGCTTTTTGTCCCATTCCGAGTCAAGAGGCATATTGGATTCTTCCATTCCAACATCGATGATATTATTGACGAAGTCATCATCAATATTGATGCGATCCTCGTCTGTCCATCCTAGATAGAGATTTTCTCCATTTCGAATCAAAATGCCTATTGTTTTCCCGTGGTAATAGTCATAGGCCTTCAGCAGGTTCCTATAAGTAGCATTTTCACTGTCATCACGTCCCAGTTCTTTACCCGTTCGGCTCAAACGGATCAAAACGATACAGCGTTCATTGGGAGCAAAGGTGTCCAATGCCATGGGACTGTGACGCAGGAATTCTTCAAACAGATGAAGATCCTGCCACTGGATGGTATACAACGACGCCAATTTGCCGAGTTCTTCATCCAAAAATCGCAGCTTTTGATGTATAATAACCGGTTCGGCAATGGGAGCCGGTGTCCCCCTACGAATCGTTGCAAAGTTGATCGTTTCACCTGCATAGCAGCGGATAGCGTAGATCTGCGAATCCAACATAAAGATCTGCGTTTCCAGCTTTTCTTTTGTTGCCTCCAGTTCATCCATCTTCTTTTGCAAAGAGGCCATAAGATCATTCTTTTTTGTTTCCAGGTCGGCCTTCATCGCGTCGATTTTAGCCTGCATTTCAGCCAGCTCTCCGGTTCTCGCATTCTTGACATCTTCGATTTCGTCCTTCAAGCCTGCCAAACGACCTTCTGCTTCAGACAATTCCGCCTTTACAGAATTGGTTGTTGCCATACCGTTTTCGGTCGAAACGATATCGGTGGAATTGCTGCTTTTCCCATTGAGCATAAGCTGGTTTTTTAACTGCGCAGGGCTGACATCTTCAAAGCTGGGCGCAGGAGTGAAATCCAGGTACTTTTCCGGGTCAAGCACCAACAGTCCTTTTTCTGGGTTTCCGATATAAATAACCGCATATTCCGGGTGCCAATCTGCTGCCAGAACATCCTGACCAAAGGTTTTGGCGAACTGGAAAAGCTGCTGATACTCCTCAATTCTTGCATGGATATGGCGCGGCCACTTATATTCCGGTGTCTCTGTTTCAGGATAAGAGGCCCAACCTCCTTCCATATAACACAAGTGGTTGATCTGCTCCTTTTCCGGGATAATATGATACGGCTGGCACTTTTTCTCTGGATAATATTTACAGACATAGTCCCAGATACGTTTTTTCAGATCTTCACAATCTTCGTAATGTAAAGTACGCAGCCATTCATAGTAAGCTGCCATATTCTTTTCTTTTACTGTACCTTTGTTCATCCTGACTCCCGTTTCAAAGACTCTGCCTATATTTTTTTCAATTATTGATTTATCTCAATTTGTCCTGTCAGTGATGTTCGACAATTTACAAATACCAAGACAGATTATTGATCTTATCGAGAATCCCCTTTTTTTGCAGTGTTTCTCGCTGCATATCGCTTAACCGCCTGTTTTTGCCCTTGATGCCGGAACCAATTGCCAAAGATTTTCCGGCAACCGGATTCTTATAGATGGCAAACCACCCGCAGTTTTCAAGGTATGTCTGAGCATCCTTGTTGGGGGCCATCTCTCCGGCAATTTTCCTTGCACAGTCTGCATGACCGCCATAGGCGCAAGGGAAACATCTTCCATCTGGTGAAATCCATCCGATAAAGGTATCCTCATCCGGCGGCGGGTCATGCGGAACAGGCTTCTGCTTCACCCGTTCATTTTCTGCTTTGATATATGCTTCTAATCCGCCATCTGTGGCGATATCTCTGATCTGTACGGTACTGCGCCCGTTGTGGAGGCTCTTGTACATCCAATACAGAGAATCCGGGGCGATCATCATCGTTGCCGGGTCAACGCCCTTGGACAACAGCGATGAAATGAACGGATCCAGTGTTTTCCAAGAAGAAAATGCCTTCCATTCCTGAGTGCCTTCCGGCGTTTCCCATAACAACACCATTGCAAGAAATGGCCCCATTTTCTATTCAACTCCTCTCATATCAGGTTTTATTCAAGACATGATGGCAAGAACGGATGAGCATCTGTCTGATGGAAGGCAAATCCTCAAATCCATACAGGCCACAAGCAAAAAAGTCATGCAGTTCCAGGATATCTGTCTGCCCGTCCTCTCTGATCATCACATCCAGAGTGAAAGCCGGATTCTCTTTCCCATACTGATCTGCAATCGTATGGCAATACTGGAAATCAGGTACGATCAACGGATCTCCGGCATAGTTCTTGATTCCAACGATCATCCTGTTCAAAACAAACAATCGCCATTCTGATTGTACAGGCACCAATTCGGAAAATATCATTGGTGTTTTGCCATGATATTCCCGGTAGACGCCGTTTCTGGACGCTTTTATTACATCCATATCTTTCCCATAATATAGCGTCCCGGTGTCTTCCAAGGTTGCTGTCATGATAATTTTCCGTTTTGCCAGATGCTGAATTGGAACCGGGATATTCAATGGATGGGGAGTTACTCCCATTGCTGCAAACCATCTCGTACAAAACTCTACGCTTCCGACGGGAACAATATCCTTTTGCAGCATTTCGGCCGAAATGTTTGGTTCCCGGCACAGCAGCACAGAATCAACTTTGGCTCCACAGCGCCAGTTATGAAACAAAGCTGCTTCTATGGCCGTATACCCGAAATCCTGGGCTGGAATATCAAAGCCAAATGCAGCCCTGGCCTCGATCAAGAACCTCACGTTACAGCTCCTGTGCCAATCTTTCTGCGAGAATCTCCACTGCGTGATCTGTCATCGGAGACCCACAGCTGGGGCAGAAATCCGTGGCTTCACCGTACCGTCCGGTATCGTACTTACACTTTTGGCACACATCACCGCGAGACATGATTACCCACCTGCTGCGCATTTTTTCTGCCATCGCCTTGGCATTCTGTTTGATCTTAGGGTCAACCTTTTCCGTATAGACATTGACAGAACGGTGGATCCGCAGCGGGATGCCATCAGCAATAAGGACATTGATCATGCCCTGGCTGCTGTCAACGGTAATGGTCGCGTTATCAAAGACGGCAGTGTATGTGCATTCTTTTTTATCGATGTCCAGCCCCTGTTCCTTGGCAACCTTATCAAATTCACCGGCCATGAGTGCGATTGCTTCGCCGGTGGAAATCTCTATTTCGCGTTCAGGGAATTTGGTATTTTCTTCTTTTTTCATATGTATGGATTTCTCCGGGGGGAAGGCGTTCCCGGCTTTTTCTCCTTTTGTTACTTTTTTGCCGCCATTTTTCTTTGATACAACATTTGGCCGTCTCGATTCTCAATCGAGCAGTATCCCATATTATTGGCGTGCCCCTCCAGATCGCAGGACAGGCACCCGCTCAGACACTCTTTTACCTTCGGGCACCCTTTGCACGGGCAAGTTCGTTTGCGGCATTGTTCCGAAATTTTCATTTATAGCCCTCCAGCATATTGTTGTATACCCACTTCCAGTTGTCGTTACGCTCGCCATCTGCACTGTGAGTAGGTGCATAGCAGCAGTCTTTACATGCAGGAGAATCCTTTGACGACGAATAGTGTAAACATACCTGACATTTGCCATGCAAGTCTGCAAGTGCGCTGTTCAGCGCATTGTTCAGAAGCTGTATTCTGTCTGCAGCCTGAAGGACAATACATTTTTCTAGTTTTCCTTCACATAAAGGAATACACCTGAATTTTTCGCAGTTCTCTTGGATAAAGGCTTTTTGCCAATCATGCAGCTTTTCAACAAGTTGGTTCGTTCTCATAGCTCATTCCTTTATCTCGCAAGCATTCCCGATAACCTGAATATCAGATGCGTTGGTGATGTATTCGTCTGAGAGACCATCGCCACCATAATAGAAACCGCCACCGGCCGGGCCTTTGATCTCAACGCTGTGTCGGCGTCCGTGATAATCGGAAAGGTTGACGACCATACCGGTAGCCAGTTCCACCTTCTCTCCCGTTGCAGTAGTTCCCTTCAGGCCAATGTAGGTACCCACACTGTTCGGATCGACAGGATATTTTTCCATCGGTCTTGCCATTCCCCAATCAGCGAATCCAGGGCAAAGGATGCTGCATGATTTTGGCATCACGGCAGCATCTTCTGCAAAACAATAAAGTGGAGTGTCAATGTAGAGGTACCCGTCGATCCACTGACCATTGTCCAGCCGTTTTCCCCTGTTCGGATACATCATGCCGATTCTCCCTCTGCGCCTGTCTGAACCAGCTTTCTGATTTCATTGTCATCGACCTCGTACAGGACATCGCAGCCATCACAAGGACTCCAGGAAATGAGGTAGAGACCCGGCTCTTTTTGCCAGATATCGATGTCCGTCATGCCATAGGCCAGATACAGATAGTTCCGGTTCATATCCAGCAAATCCCGAATCTGCTTTTCGGCATCAACATTGCAGATCTGAATTGTGTTCAGAACGACACCGGCAGTATCTTCGATATCGAAAGAAAGACGAGCAAAGTCGGTGCCCTTCTTGATATTGTTGATCTTGCAGTTGTTATAGTAGGGCATAGTATTCACCGTTCTTCTTTCTGCAGTGAACGGAAAACCGTTTCAAACTGCTTTTTGGTCATGAATACGACTCGGTGATCATAACCCATCGGATATTGATGAATTATATTCTGGGCTTCTTGTTCGCTCAAATCACGGTTATCGAAAAGCGCGACCATGTCGCTGTCACAGCTTCCATAGTCCAAACTGAAGTCAAAGCGCCGGATATTCTCGTTGCTCGTTTTTTCTTTCTGTTCCATATTTTCATTACCCGTTTTGGGGGTCTCCAATCATGGCAAACAAGTCATCTTCCTGGATGATCGGAATGCCAAGTGTCTTGGCCTTTTCCAGTTTGCTGCCTGCGGCCTCTCCGGCCAGCAGGTAGCTTGTTTTCTTGGATACGGAACCAGTAACCTTGCCGCCGTTCTTTTCGATCAACGCCTGGGCTTCTTTCCGTTCCAGTGTCGGCAACGTCCCTGTGATCACAAACGTTTTTCCTGCCAGGCTGTTACTCTGGGTTTTGGCCTTGTATTCCATATTGACGCCTGCGTCCTGCATTTTCTTCAGGATCAGGTTCATGGCCGGATCCCCAATCATATCCATAACGGCATCCGCCAATACCGGGCCGATACCATCCAATCCGGTGATTTCTTCCTTCTTGCAGGCGAAGACGGCCGGGATTGTCTGATACTTTTCCAAAAGAGCCTTGGCCACATGGCCGCCAACGCCCTTCCATCCGAACGACTTCAAAACCTTGTCGGCGTTCTGCGTTTTCGCCTTTTCGATCTCACCAAGCAGATTGTCTACTGTCTTGGTGCGGCCGATGACGTTATCCTGAATCAACTGTTCACGATGCTGCGCCAGAGTAAAGGCATCACCGATATCGGCGATATACCCTGCATCGATCAGCTTCTGTGCAACTGCCGGGCCAAATCCGTCAATGTCCATACACTCTTTGCTGGCAAAGAATGTGAGCCGGTTCAGCGCCTTGGCGGGGCACATATCATTCAGGCAGAACAGATCCGTGGATTGACCGTTCCCGTCCTTGCTGTTCAGGAACCCGACTTTACCGCCGCAGACCGGGCAGACTTCCGGGATCCGGGTCGCGTTCTCATCTCCCCGGATAGATTCGGGGCGTTTGGAGAGAACAACGTGTTTCAGCTTGGGAATGACATCCCCGCTCTTGAACATCACGATCGTGTCCCCTACCCTGACATCTTTTTCGTGGACATAGTCAGGGTTGTGCAGGGTAACGTGATCGACGGTCGAACCAGCCAGCGCGATCGGATCCGTGATGCCGACAGGCGTAATGCGTCCGGTGCGTCCGGTCTGCCAAACGATTTCCCGGACAACCGTTTCCTTTTCTTCAGGCGGATACTTGTATGCAACAGCCCATTTAGGGTTCTTTGCGCGGACGCCGATCTCTTCCCGCATACTGAGTCGGTCGATCTTGACCACGGCACCATCAATCCCGTACGGCAGGTTCGGCCGCATTTCATGGATCTTTTCAATGGCTGCCAGCACAGAAGCCTTGTCCTGGCAATAGAAATGCGGAACAACCGGCATTCCGGCTTTTTCCAACGTTTCCAAAGACAAAGTATGGGAATCGTTGAACAGCGGGATCCTGGTATTTTCTGCTGTTGCCTGCTGAACATTGAATGCCAACACCTGAAGATTTCGTTTGGCGGAGATTGCCGGATTCAGCTGGCGCAGCGAACCTGCCGCGCAGTTTCTCGCATTTGCGAACAACGGTTTCCCGTTTTCTTCCTGCTCCGTATTGGCGATCTCAAAATCCTTGGTAGACATATAGCACTCGCACCGGACTTCGATCATGTTTACGCCATCCACATGCAGGGTGTTCGGGATATCCTTACACGCAACCACGTTGGCTGTCACATCCTCACCAACGGCACCGTCCCCTCGTGTGCTGGCCACGGTCAGCTTATCATTTTCATACTGCAACGACAGGCTCAACCCATCGATTTTGGCTTCGACCGAGAATGTGGCATCCGGGTACTGTTCCAGCATCCCGTCCATAAAGGACTCGACTTCTTCTTCGTTGAACACATCCAACAGGCTTTGCATCGGAACAACATGCTCCACTGCAACGCCCATCACCCTCTTTCCTCCGACTTTTTGTGTCGGGCTGTCCGGGGTGACCAATTCCGGGTTTTCTTTTTCGAGTTTTTTGAGTTCCAGCATCAGCTGATCAAACTCATAATCAGAAAGAATCGGCGCGTCCAGATCATAATACAGGTGTGTATGATATTCGATCTGCTTGCGCAGCTCATCGATTCTCTTTTTTGCAGATTCTTTTTCATTCACCATAATGCAACCAGCGCAAAGGTTTCCCTGTCGTTTGGGAACTCTGCGCACTCATCTCCTTTGTTTGGATTTCAGTGGTTTTTCTGATACTTTTCCAGGGCCTCTCTCGCCAACTGCTCGCTGGGAAGAAATTCTTTCCCATAAGCGCTGCCGTCAAAAACATCATAATCATCGCCAAAGTCAGCACCGAAGGAAAGCAATTTGTTTCCTTCATAGTTGACACCGTCGGCCGTACAGGGTTCGATGATTCCTTCATCGAAATCCACATACCACAGTTTATCTCCTTCGCAGAGCCGGTTTTTCAACCCACAATTGGTTTGGTACCACCGATCAGCGCATTCGCGCAGCAGCATGTTCTGGGCAAGCGCGATTCCCATTCCCGGTGCTTGTGCATTCATCTGATCGATGGCTTCCCGGAATTTCCCTGTTTCTCCGGTACATCCTTGCTTTTCGGCCTGAAGGAACTCATCGAAGGTTTTCAAAAGCTCCTTGTCTGTCAGCTTTTTAAAAATGTTTTCGTTTTTCATAGTCTTGTCCCCCTGTTTTAATGAATGAGATCTTTGGCGTATTGCTTGTCGTTACAGATAGACCTTGTCCGGGTTCCACGCAAAGTGTTTGCAGCAGTTCCAGTAATTGATGAGTTTCCCATCCGCCGTCTGGCAGATATCTTCCGGGTCATCCTAATACAACCGGTCAGGGTTGGGCTGCCTCTGCGGATAGTGGATGCAGTTGACGCAGCGTTTGTTCGATGGTTTGGACTGGTCAATGGGTTTCGGATTGCTCATGATGCAGTCCTCCTTCCTTATATCCGTTTATTTTACGCTATTATACCACATTTTATAATTTCAGTCAATGTTAAAGCGTGGTATAAAGTCCTTCAAATAACGATATCTCCGCCAATCAGTTCAGATGCCCGGACACCGTATTTCATGCGATTTTTTTCGACCTGCTGAGAGATTGCCTCTTTGACCGCTTTCGTATTGGGGATGTGCTGAAGTTTCAGAATCGGTGTGCTGGCATCGGCGGCCGTGATGATGATCGTCCCTGTTTTGGTGATTTGTTCAAAGGGAGATTGCTGCATCATAATGTCTCGAATTCGATACAGGCGCACTTCTTCTTCTTTTTTGTTGAAGATTCCTGATTCAACGATAAGTCTGGCTTCTGTCAGATAATATCTGGTGAATGAGTATGGGATGGTGAAGATCGTTATTCGTTTCATATCCCACCATAGCGTTTTTTCTTCTTCCGGTTCGACGATGATTTCGCCCATTTTCAAACCTGTGCGCATGATTCTTCCCTCCTTCATAGACAATGAAATAAGAACCCGATATAATAGGTATAATATGGCGTTGTGCCATATCGTACCGAGAAAAATCAGGGAGCTGCACTATGGCCAAAAAAAACAAACCCTCTACTTTGCATTATGATAAGCTGACAACAATTTGCAAGCCGATTTTCAATAAAAAGCGAAAGGCTGTGCGTGGTGCGGCATCTGATCCAGTCTATGCTGTCATCAATGAGCTGAGCGTAGACTTTGATGGCCCACGATTTGACCGGCGGCTGGATGCTACTGTACGGTCATATTCTATGGCTCTGGATATCGCGCAGCGGAATTTGCCTCCTTCGATCCGGGAGCGGTTTCATACCCTTGATGATTGGTGCCATTTGAATTCGTTGCCGCTTCGTTCTTTGGATACTCTGAACGAATTGCGCTATTTCACCCTGGCAGCTGCTATCTGGATCATGGATGTGCTGGCAGCCTATAATCTGACGGATGATGCCATAGCTTACTTACCCCAAGACCAGGATACGCTGAAGGAAGTCGCTATTGACGGATTCTGGGATCCATGTCATAGCCTGGATGTCCTAAAGGGTATGGTTTATGTCATCGATCACCGCAATGATGATTGTGTCGGTAAAAGAACCGATTCGGATTCTGCCAGAAAGCGTGTTTTGCTGGATGATTTCACTGCCACAAACACTCAGCACCAGGATGTCCCATCCAGAAAACGCTTTGAAGCCATTCTTTCTTTAATCCCAAAAGCAGATCTGAATGAAGCCTTGCACAACTATCGTGCCGCAGTAATCGGGACTCTGGAACGATATTACCGGCTGCAAGGGAAAATCTACGCCGATCTTTTTGCCTGTTCGGATAAACTGGATCAGCTGGAAGCTGAGCATGAATTAAGAACTGCCGGTCAGAACCCATCACCAGCTTTGAATCCTATCTTGTTCCAGAAAAAGGATGATGCTCAAATTGTTCAATACCCGAAAGCCGTCAAGGATTCTATTGCGTCCAAGGAACTGTTCCCGGCTAAAGTTGGGTATATGGGTCAGATTGTTTCTGAGATCAATGACACAAAAAACTTCAGGGATTCTTTGATCTCATTGTCTCATGAGTACGATAAGCTCAGGGATAAAGCCGATCGTTTACTGGTGCTGAGCAGCTCCAACTTCTTATGGTCACGGAATCACTGGGTAAATGAAATTGGCGAAGAATACGCCGATATCATGCTTTCGTTTGCTATCGAAGATCCTTTCGAAATTTGCTTTGCATATCTGTATCTGTTGGATAGCAATGACGATCTGCCCTGGCTGATGTATTCTTCCACCTGTATTCTAAATTACTGTGCAGCAATGCTGCCGTGGAATTATGACCATCCTGAATCAGTAGACGATGTTGACGATGAATCGGATGAAGAAGGATTCCTTTCTCCATACGCTTTCACATCTGAATTTGAGGATGGGACGAGGACGAGCCTCGCCCGCAGTATCTTTGATCTGACTGGTTGTCTACTTCCGCGAGATCCGCAAACCTATGACGCTTTTGGCACTGTACTGAGTGACCAATATGGCATTGAGGGTGAAGAGCAGCAAAAAGCACTTGCCTATCTGACTATCCTTGCATCTGCATGCGATCAGACCAAACTTCCCTATGAGCAGCTATACAAGGACGCCTCTCTGGCAGTTACCGATAAAGAACACGAAATTGCGGATCTTACCGCTACGATTGCCAAACTCAAAGCAGAGAATGATGCTTTGAAGAAAGACCTTCATTCTGAAGAACAGAAAAATCGTATACTGGAACAGAAAGCCGATGACATTGAACAGCAACGGAAACTGGAATTGCTTGAATTGTCTGATCTGCGGGAACTCGTGTATTTACAGGGTCAGGAATCCACAGCGGAAAATGAACCGTCTGATGAGAGAATTACGTTCCCCTATACCGTTACACATCGCACTGTTGTGTTTGGGGGTCATGATTCTTGGGCCAGAGCAATTAAACCGTTGCTGCCGGGAACGCGGTTCTTTCTCCATGCCGCGCCGCAGCCTGATGTTATTCGTAACTCTGATGTCGTTTGGATTCAGGCTAATTCTTTGAGCCATGCCAATTTCTATAAGATTATTGATGTCGTCCGGGCGAATAATGTCCCTATTCGATATTTCAGGTTCGCGTCTGCAGAAAAATGTGCAATGCAACTTGCAGAATATGATATGAGCCTATCCCAAGCCGGTAAAAGATGATTCCTTCGTGTTTGAGTCTTAGATTTGTATAAACCACAAAAGCCTCCTCTCAGATTTGATTCTGAGAGGAGGCTTTCATTTAAGGATTATCAGGGGGCTACAACCGAATGGGGGTTCACCGAACAAGTCGCTATCATTATACCATACCAAGGATCGCCAGGGGGCTACAACTGTCGAATCAAGAATCATCGATTATACCATACCAAGAATTATCAGGGGGCGACAACGTACAATCTCTACGACCAAGCCGACATGCAATTATACCATACCAAGAATTGACAGGGGGCTACAACCTACGATCAAAAGTGCGTGCTGTACAATCAATTATACCATATCAAGGATTTCCAGGGGGCTACAATCTTCCGTGTGGCATTGAACTGGCCCAGCACATTATACCATACCAAGGATTGCCAGGGGGCGACACTCAGTAGGCTACACCGAGAACAGTCAAATTGCAGCATTTTTGGATTGAGATCAATCGTTTAATGCCCATTCCTTGTTTCTGGTATGCGTTGTCATGGGTTTTGATATCCATTCCAGCAGTTGCAGTGTTGAATGCAGAAAAATAACAAACGAGATCATTTGTTTTCATTTTCGGCGGCAGAGAGCTTTTAGGGTTAGTGCAGTTCAGTTCAAAATCTTTTGCGGCCGTCACTTTAATCACGTCATTGATGCTCAGAGAAAACTGGAAATGTTCTTTTTTCATTTCCGGCCATTCCTCATAGCTTTTGGCGGCAACAGCAGCACGTCTGGGCACTTCATCTTTCAGCAGATCCGGTATATAGATGGGCACCATATAGTATCCATCATCAGGGACGTAATAGACATCCACTCGAACCATTTCGCTGTTTCGTGCCGCACCTTTGCCACCGTTCACCGGGACTGTAATGGTCGCCTTCTTCATGATTTTTACGCTGCGCACCAGCGGCCCTTGCGTTCCATCTGCCTTCGGCTTGTAGAACGGATCAGCGAAAGCCTTTTTGGCATTGCCATCGAACTCTTTCAGGCGGGCTTTCAGGGCCTCATACAGCAGCCGGTCACTGGACGGCATGTAATAATCGGCAATCTCCCCGTTGTCGTTCAGTTTCAGTTTCGTCAACGGAGTTTTGACGATAGTAAGATCGTCATCCAGGGCTTTGGGGCTGTAGATCGTATCCTTGTGAGCTGCGCCGCTTCCTTTGTGGTTTGCCATCCGGGACACGAAGACACGATGGATGTTCTCGGTACCGAACTCCTCGTAAAAGCGCGGGTTCAAGTACATGAGATTGGCTTTCGGATTTTCGCTGAGCCGCTGTTCAATGTCATCGCAGAAATGCGGCCAGGGAGACGGGAACCGCCGATCCATTGTTTTGGCAAGGTAGTTTCCTTCATCCGTATACAAGGTCTTGGATTCCTGATACCGGCAATACCGGGAGATCTCGTTCACCATCCCCTGCGTTATGCAAGCGATCACAATGGCATCCACAGCATGATGGAGGTCGCCGTCTTCCCGGCACTTGCTCAGGTTCCACCGTTTTCTCATGTATGCGGTGATACCACCAGCCACAGCAGTAACGCGGCGGGAATTATCCTTTTTGGCCGGATGATCCGCGAATGCCAGGTAATCCTGGATGAAGCCGAGCATGAACTTCGCAATATGCCGGGTATCCTGCAGGTTTCTTTCCCGGAAATCCATCAGGTCATCTTCGCAAATAGATTCTTTGAGAAGATTTCCCTGCTTGTCGGGATTCTTGATATTGGCCTTGACCCATTCGGCAAACTGTGCCTGCATATCTTCCCGGATATACTCCAGGGGAAGCCGGTCGCTTTTCTGCCGGTTCTCTCTTGCAAAGACCAGCACCTTATTGGATCTCGAATCATCAAAACTGATGCTGTACGGAATGATGTGATCGACTTCCACATATCCCTTTTCGAACAACCTATGCACGTCAATAGGCTGCAAGGAATAGGGGCAAGTGCCGTTCTGTTCCTTCCACAACCGATACTTGACAAGATCCTGGCCGGTCGGATTGATTCGGCCGAGTTCGCGCATTTCTTTCATCAGAGTTTCATTGGCATGCTGGTTGTTCAGCATTTTCTTCTGACATTCCATGCGCTGTTTGAAGGTCTTGTTCAGTTCTCTTGCCATCTCAACGTTGATGTATACCGGAGGCTTACCCATACGTTTGACGATGGCATTGATGACCCTGATTGTCTGATGAATAGCGCGTTTGACAACAGGGTTGTTCAGATCGCGCAGTTCCTGGGTATCGCTGGGCAGTTCGTTTTTCTTAGATTTGCCGCCATGACCATGGAAATCAAGACCGGCCTGTGCGCAAGCCTCATTGTAGGTCATTCCCTGGAGCAGGAACGGCTCAATCATACGGCAGGCTTTGAGCGAGATATGCCCGGTACCGGAGAAATCCAGTTCCAGAAGTGCATCGATCTGTTCTGCGGTCAGAGGAAGTTCTTTCAGTGCATTGAGACGTTTATCATCGTCCTTGTTGTTGCCCAGGATCGTGATGATCTCATCCCAGAGATCCCTGTCAGGCGTTTTTGTACCAAACACCTTGCGCAAAGTATGGTATCCGCGCATTTCGGGGAGTTTCCGCTTCTTTTCCGGCACAGAGATATCTTCGCCGTACTTATAATGGATCTCCTTGAATCTGACATCCTCAGCAAGGTTCAGTTCTTTTCTGATTCTGTCATACGAAACCGTTTGGATCCGATATGCCAGGGCGATGATCTTGTTGCGCTCCTCATCGGTCAACGCACGGCGCTTACCGTTGTCACGGAGCCGAATATTGTTGATTTTCTGAAGAAGCGTTGAACGCTCAAAGGTATAGGTGTTTTTGTATGCACGTCTTTCCGTGGTGATCAGCGTGCATTTTCCGACCTTCTTTTCCCAGCCGCCAGCGTAGGGACTGTTTCCGCCAGGGCCGCAGTCGAAGGATCTCTGCCGCAGCAGGATACCAAGATAGGTATTCTCGAAATCTTCTGTGGCCCATTTCTGGCCTTTTTCCCGCTGCGCGGCAAAGAGAAGATGTGCTTCCGACTCGACCTCTTCTCTGCTGACCGTGGCCAGGTACTCTTTTTTCTTGTTGCGTTTATGATCCGCGTATACAGGATCCTTGAAGAACATCTCTCCGACAGTCCGGTATCCGCCGTCCAGCATCCGCTGTTCATTTTCAGCGACCGCCTGCAGAAGTAGTCCGTCATCTTTGGTCTTTTCTTTCCGGCGAGTGCTCTTGAACCCGCGCCGCTGCATCAGATGCAGCAGGATTCTTGCAAACTCCGTTTCAGAAACAGCTTCATCCAGAGCACGGGTGCGCAGAGCATAAATGTCTTCCAGATGCCCTTCTTGGAACAACTGTCCGAGATCTTCTTTGCTGCATATCAGATTTTTTTCAATGAGCTGGTAGGCATCCTGTTTGCGCAACGCTTTGCGGCGCAGGATGCGGCGGGTACTTCTCGCCATTCGCCTGGTTCGAGCCATGCTCTCCCCTTTCACGTTTTCCGCCTTCTTGAAAATCCGGCTGTTGGCGTCGATCAGGCCATACGGACGAGCATCTTCATCCAGGGCAACGATAGCCCATCCAACGGATGCGATACCGATGTCCAATCCGATTCCATAATCCATAAACGACTCCTTGCTGAAAATATTGTTATATATATAAAGATGACGCCCTGCAAGCAGAGCGTCAGAGCTTTACGGTATATTACCTTATTGTAGCGACCTGACAATCCTTGGTATGGCATAATATCTTTTGGTCACTGACATTATTGTACCACACAAGTATAAATCAGTCAATATTAAATTTCAAAAAATATTTTCCCAAGTGGTACGGGGTCTGCCCTCATACCCCGCAAGGATTTGGAGTTGAATAAAGTACGGCCGGAAATCTTTCGGGTACAGATTCATGACTTGCTGATTGAGAGTGCGCATCTGAGCATAGTTAACTCTGGTATTGATCTTTGCCGTTGCCCGGAACAGCTCCATCTGGTGATACAGCCGAAACCGCTCTTCCTCTGATACGCGGGATTCCTGATCGAAGAACCGAAGCAACTTATTCTCATCCGGGATCCGGTCAAACGTTTGAATCAGTTGCCCCTTCTCTGCGTCTGCCAGGATGTATCGATATGGTTCCTTGCATACACCTTCTTTGACGAGGTATCCGTTCAATCCGATCTCAAAGCAGGCCAACCGTACCTCCCCGTTATTCTCTGTAAGCAGCGGAATAGAATAGCAATGCGCCGATTTCCGGCCCTGATGCAGTTCCTTATCAATGCCGTTCATGATTCTGGATACAGGAACCACGCCGAGATCCTTGACCCATTCATCCGAAAGAACCAGGTGTATGGTTTTCCAATCCAGTGGATCAGAGAATACCGTATCGGCACATTCTTTCCAGAACGAGATAATAGCCTTCTCAAAGTCTTCCAGAAAGGTCTTCTTGGCTTCCGGTTCCTTGCAAAGGAATTCCCGGTAGTTTTCGATGACGATCGTCACTGTCTTTTCCTGATACCAGGACAGGTCGCGCATCCAGTCCAGATATGCGTCCCAGTTCTGGCCCTGGATCGGTTCCAACGGGAAATCCAGGGCTGTCCAGATTTCTTTGAGAAAGCTCTCACTTGTAGTAAGCTCTTTCCCGTTCAGAATGACAATATGACCTTCTACGGCTTTTGGGATTTGATCAGAGAATACAATCATTGTTTTTCCCCTCCTGCTGCATCATGCTCTTTTGCTTTTCCCCTTGTCAAAATTGCAAGGACGACAGTGATAGCTTTTGATCACTCCAGTAACGCTGCCGTCACCGCTCTCCATATACCTGAAATCATCCTTAAAATTCATTCGGTAAATGTTTCCTATTATAATAAGGTAGGCAGATAAGTCATCGTCCGGTTTATGACACTCGATTTTCTTCCGATCCTGGTAGCTGACCGTCAAGAATCAAAAACCGTGGCCGGTGAAATTGGCCAACGCCTTGAAGAGATCTTTGGCTTCCTCCATTGATTTTCGGCGCTTGATATCGTCCTCGATTTGTTTGCGGATTTCAGCTATGGATTCTTCCGGCAGTTTCAGGAATCCCCGGAGCAGCTCTGTTTGCCTTTGGAGAATTTGGAGTTCCCTGGTCAAATCCTGGATCTGGTTTCCCTTGTTATGGTTTTCTGTTCGCAGCTGCTGGATTTCTTCACTCATGGAAGATACCCGGCTTTTGAGAAGGCGAATTTCTTTCTGGTACGGTTCTGCCACATGTGCTCGGATATGTGCGATTTTGGCTTTTTCTTTTGCTTTTCCCATATAGATTTCCTCTTAAAAAAGAAAATGCCCTTCAGGCATATGCTGAAGGGCACGGAAAATTGTGTGATATTGAACCGGTCAAGAGATCACTGCTGATCAGCTTCCTGTTTCATGCTCGTTTCGGTGTTGGATCCATCCGGTGCCTGAGGAACGTTCACACTGCCCTGAAGCTGTACATTCCGGTTCACCTTGGCATCATAGCTGTCACCATTGGCGATATTGGTCAGATCAATGCCGGTGGCATCTTTGACCGTATCGAAGGTCTTTGCCATGAGTGCGGGAACGGTTCCGGCGACGCCGTTCATTCCTTCGACGGCAGACTTCTCACCGCCATAGATCGTGATCTTATCGATCTGCTCCATCGGCTGAGCGACCTTGGCCGCGACATCAGGAAGGATATTGACGACCATCTCGGCCATAGCGGCTTTTCCGTACTTCTTGTAAGCCTCTGCTTTCTTTTCCATAGCTTCGGCTTCCGCAACACCTTTAGCCCGGATGCCGTCGGCTTCAGCCTGAGCAACAAGGCGGATACCTTCTGCTTCCTGTTTCTTGGCATACAGGTTTGCATCGGCTTCCTTTTTCCTGGCAAACTCTTTTGCTTCGGCTTCACGGTTGGCGCGGTACAGATCGGCATCCGCCTTTTTCTGGATCTCTGCATCCAGCTGTTCGCGCCGGACTTCGGCGGCCTTGGCAGCACGTTCAACTTCTTTGGCTTCAGCCGCGATCTGCGCTTCAGCAGTGCGCTCGTTGATGGTTTTCTGCTGGATCTGTTCCTGAATCTTACCAGCAGCCTCGGCGTCCGCAGCTGCTCTGTCCTGAGCGACTTTCAGTTCCGATTTTTTCAGAGCCAAAGCGTTTTCATTGATGGCAATGGCCTGTTGGGATTTCACTTCGGCGTCATTGGCCTGCTTGGCCGCCTCTGCTGCTGCGATCTTCATGTCACGTTCAGCATCGGCACGGGCCTTGGCCGCATCACGTTTGACCTGCATTTCACGTTCGACACCAATAGCTTCGACAACTCCATGGGATTCACCACAGGAATCTTTGGCGTCCCGGATATCCTGGATGCTGAAGGTAACAACATCCAGACCCATCTTGGCCAGGTCGGGGCGGCTGTTCTCCTTGACACGGTCAGCAAATTCTTTTCGCTTGGTCAAGAGGTCAATGACCGTCATTTCGGCTACGATTTCACGCAGGTTGCCCTGAAGGACATCATTGACTTTGGCATTGATATCTGCTTCTTTCATGCCGAGGAAGTTGGAAATGGCCGCCTGCTGCCGGAGCTTTACGAACTCTTCTTTGCTGGAAATACCGAGTTCACTCAGATCTCTTTCCGTAATCGTAGAATTTTCAGAATAAACCTGTACCGTAACCACGGAATCCATCCAGAGAGGAACGCCCTCGTTGGTCTTAACGCCGGTTTCCGGTGTTTTTACATCCAACTTCATAATACGCATGTCCAGCGTATCTGCACGCTGAACGAACGGGATCACAAACGCGCCGCGTCCGCAAACGACCTTCGGTTCCCGATGTCCCAGGCCGGTGATGACAATGGCCTCAGTCGGAGGTGCTTTCTTATAGCAGATGGTGATGAACAGGCATAGGAAAATGATTGCTGCTGCCACTGCAGCAACGATGTAAAGTGTGGGCATAAGGGATTCGTCCTTTCTGACCTTATATGGCCGATTAGTATGCCCTCATTATATTTACTTTGCAACATTGGAAAAGTGGGATACAATTAAAAAAGAGCCTCAATAAAGAGGCTCTAAATGGTTTGGTATTACTTCGGCTTTCTGGGTATCTACGTAATCTTATTGTGGAAGTGCAGAAGCATTTCAGTCTATTCTTTCTGGTTTATATTGATCCTTGCTCCCTGTACGAGGTTTTTCCGCCCGGCATCATTTTGGTGGTCGATTTCAAGCTGATTTACAAACAAGAGATCTTCTCTCCACCTGTCACAGGCTCCTGGTTTGGTGGTTTGGTGGAGCTGGATGAATTGTGTCAGTAGCGAAATCACCTCATGTTTTGTCGCAATGCCTTCGTTCAGAATCCAACGCAGTATCCTTTGGCGAGTTTCAATGGATGTCCCGGCCTTGACATTATAACCGTTTCGACTCAGAACACTATTTTCAGAAAAGTTTACCCACATGTCATTGAAGCTGTATGGGATATTGGGATCAAAATGCAAGGTGATCTTTAGGTCGCCATACAAACTTTGATAGGTATAAAGCGACTTAAGATTCATGAAATACCTACCACAACCCATGCAAAACTGTACGTTTATGTCAATGGATTTCCCGCTCTTCGTGAGCACCGTTGCTTTTCTATCCGCAATGGTGTCCCGGCCAAATCTTCTCTGACACTTCTTGCAGCTGCATTTTTTTGCGTACACAAAAATCGAGTCCGATTCCGGCAACGCCGAAAGGTTGGGTAATTCCCTTCCCCAATTTATTTTTGGATATGGCAGAACGTTGCCGTCTATCTTAGGCGGTTGCTTATGTTCCAGCCGTTCTACCTTTTTATAGCATACAGCAAGAGCCGCCTCTTTGGTTGAATAGTCATCCGCATACACAACTTTGATAATATCGGGAGCAATGTTTTTTCGGATTTGGGCCATTTCCCTTTGTGTACTGATCGGGATGTCACAGGATTTGCAGAAAGACACCTTCACAAAAACACAATGGTGCGGGACGAAGTCCTTGTACACGACGCATTTGATGACCCTTCCTTCTTGGAGATCCTTTCTACAATAAGGGCATCTGTGCTCTTCGCTTGACCGGAGCAAAGGCACCGTATATAGTTGTCCAGGGTAGGCTGAACGCATGATAGCCTGTTTATGAAGTTCTTTCTGCTTTAGAAGCTCTGCTTCTTGCTCATCTGCCTCTTTCTTATCCGAAATAGCGTTTTTCCAAGCCGCTAAGAACTCTCTGTTCTTTTTTCCCAAGCTGAGAATGTTGTTCGGGTCTCTGATATCGAGAACATGCAGGATTTGTTTGGGAATCTTCTTTAGGGTGAACACTTCTGGTGTTGCAAAGAACTCCTTTGCCTGCAAATTATAATATCCCTGTATGACGACATTTGATATTTGCCGAGGTAAAATACTATTGGTGGCCGTAATAATGTTTTCGCTAAGCAATGCTTTTTTACTTTTTTGTGCCACAACAGTCACTGGCAGGTTTTCAAACTCTGGTGTCACAGGCCGGACTCTGCGTTTTTTGGGGTTATCTGCATGAATTATTTGTAGGCGAGACCAGAGCACTTCCCGACCATCATCAAGTACAATTTGGTTTTGCAACGCATCGGCACTATTGCTGTATATCTGATTGCAATAAGGACACACAGCGATAGCAATCGAATGTCCCTTGTATCCAATGAACTTTTTGTTCAACAGACACATTTTATCTACCGGGCAGGCAATCCCTGTGTTACCCAGTCTCGGTTTCTGGCTTTCAGGCATAGAGCGTATCCCTTTCATGCATCTTTTTGACATTATATCATAATTTTCCCAGACAATAAACATAGGGTTTGTTGCAAACCTGTCTCCAGTCGCTTCTCATTTAGAATATCCGACTATGGATAACGAGAAAACGAACATCTCAGATAATTTCAATTGTGCAGCACAAAATGTGCAGCAAATATTTCGTAAAATATGTCGTTGAATTTGATGCCATTTCGTGTTATACTATAGAAAACGAGGAGGAAGGAGCGTATCTATGCCAAATATCAAACCCATCTCCGATCTGAGAAATTACGCAGAAGTTCTGCGGGATGTATCTACAAACGAGCCAGTATTTCTGACCCGGAACGGCAGAGGACGCTATGTTGTGGTGGACATCAACGATTACGAAAGAACTCATGCGGAGCTTAAGCTGATGGCTGAACTCTCTCGTGGTGAACGCTCTGGTAGAGACGCCGGATGGCTCACTTTGGATAATGTCGAATCTGAACTTATGGGGTGAGCTATGGCCGAAGTGTATTTGTCTAATCTTGCCAAACAGGATTTAGCCGATGTCAAGCAGTATATTGCAAACGAACTCCAAAACCCTGAAGCGGCCAAGAAAACCATTGCACGCATTTTCAAGTCCTTACACGTTTTGGAACAGTTTCCCTTGTCTGGTGCTCCACTTCAAACTGCAGGCATCCAGACTGGATATCGAAGTGTGGTCAGCGGCAGTTATCGCATTTTCTATCGTGGAGACGAAGATGTCGTCTATGTTGTTCGTATTCTCTACGGAAGACGTAATTTCATGAAAATTCTCTTTAACACGCCGACACTTCCGACTGAGGAAGAATAACCCAAGGCACAGAAGCTGCAACGGAATCATTTTTTAACAAAGGCCTTTTCTCGGAGTTGATCAATGGATAACGGAACTGGTTTTTGAGCTTCTACCACTTTCATCGCAGCACCGTATTTACAATTCAAGGCACATCGTTTCTGGTAATATTAAAAACAGAAAATCCGTTTTTAATGTTTGATCAAATATATGTGGTTGGTGCCTGTATCACTATTAGTCTCCCCCCAGAAATTGAACATAAAAAATCCCTCCAGTATAAGCACTGGAGGGATTTTTTATGTGCCTATTATACCACACCAAGGAATGCCAGGGGGCCACAACGTCTACAATTAAAAACGGAAAATCCGTTTTTAATATTTGATCGAATATATGTTTGCGTGCCCGTGTCACTGTTGCCATTCCCAAAAATTGAACATAAAAAATCCTCTAGTGCTGATCCTGGAGAAATTATCTGAATGCCTATTATACCACGCCAAGGATTTCGAGGGGGCTATGCATCGTCTGAACTACTGTTGTCGTTCCTGCTGGAAACGGCGAAGTATGCTCAGCCTGTCTGGAAAAGAAACAAACATCTTTTTCTTTTAGAATCATCATTTTCCTCTTTGTGTCCCCGTGAATGAGCACTATACTGTGAACATCCTGATCCATTCTAAACGGAACCGTTTTAGCATTTTCTTCGTGAATTTGCTCAGCTAAGCACTTAAATAGGGCGCAAAACATGGTTTTGACAACATCAATATTATCCGCCTTATTATAGAATTCCTTTCGATAGCTTATTGCATCTTCTTCCGATACAAATACGAGAACACTTTGGTCTTGGTCATCTTTTCGTAGTAAAGCGTACTGGTTGTCTGCATGTTTTCTGGCTAAGACATAAATAGGTTCTGTATTTATTACATGAATAATTTTTCGATTATTCAGTGCCCAATGGTATGCTGCCTTCACATATTCTTCTGTTTTTGATCGTAAAGGGAATATTTCTGATTTGTTTTCCAGATTCTCCTCTAGTAGTTCATAGATTTGTGTCCATACGGAAAAGTTTTTCATTACAGATCTCCTTAACATTTTGATTTCTGTTAATAATCTCATTTTTTACAAAAAGAATCCCTCCAGCGCTACTGGAGGGATTCTTTTAGGTGCCTATTATGTCATACCAAGGACTTTCAGGGGGCTAAAACAAGTGCGTTTCCGAATTTTAGAAAAATTATACCATACCAAGGATCGCCAGGGGGCTACAACGTCATCATTACAACAATGCCGGATTTGAACAATTATACCATACCAAGAATTATCAGGGGGCTACAACAGTGATTTACAAAAAGGTCTTCGCTAAAATGATTATACCATACCAAGGACTAACAGGGGGCCACAACGCGCCTTGTCCAATGTTTCGGCCTTCTGAAATTATACCAGACCAAGGACTGCCAGATGGCTACACTACACATGAAAAAACGGCAAAAAAATCATAACCACAACTGCGGCAAAGATAAGTAAAGCCGTCAGACATCCGAAGCATACACGGGCCGGAATCAAAGCGACTCCGAAAACCAGAGAAAGGACTTTCCGAATCACGGGAATTCCTATCATAATGATTGCCATAATCAGGACAGTGCCAATCAAAGCCGCCAAGATATGAGATACCATACCAAATTCCTCCTTTCCAAAGAACTCTAAGAAACTCTAAGAATCTCTGATTTTTAATTCAGAGTATCAGTCTTCAACATAGCCTTCTTCGCCCTTGTTGCCACGGCGATGTCCGTATACCGGGTCGATACCGGCATCAAATTCCCCGTCGCTCTCCTTAATCGCTCGTTTCAGGCCGGAGGCTTCAGCCACGATCATATCCAGATACAGGCGGACAGTTTCCGCGTTATCCTCATCGGCTGCGGCATCGAGGCGGGCAATCTGGGCAACGATATCAGGGGTATTGAATTCCTTGATCGTGTCGCGGATCGCTTTGAGTTTGTCGATGTACCCGATTCTCTGAAGCTGGCGCGGAGGGATAGAAGACTGGGTAACGGGGAACTCCTGGTCTTCCGGCTTCAGATCGGGAGAGAAATCATCTTCGTCGTCATCCAATTTATGTTTTGCCGGAGCTGCTTTTTCTTTTTTGGATTGCCGTTGCTGGGCCTTCTTATCTTTCGTCTGCTGGATAGCCGACTGAAGGATCTCGTGAGCCTCATCATCGGAATCAGCATCATCCATCTGTCCCAGGAGATTATCCTGCTCATCCTGATCCATGTCGGTCAGGATCATGGCGTCGCCCTTGGTGATCTCACCATCGTTCAGCTTTTCAGAGAAACCGTCGTTGAGCTTTTCTGCCAACTTGATATTTTTCTTGACAGTCTGCTCCGAAACCCCGGAAGACTCTGCTGCGGCCGAAATCGCTTCGCTGTCATCCAGGCCGAACTCCTCTTTGACATTGGCAATATAGCGTACCATTGCCTTGCGCAACTGTACCTCATTGCTGCCCGCTGCCCGCGTCTGAAGATTGGACGCATCCACAATGATCTGTTCCTGCCGGGGCGTGAGGCCGGTATAGATCACAGCACGGATAGTATCCCAGCTTCCGGGATCTTCTTCATGCAGCTTACGGTACGCACGGACACGCTGTTCCCCGGCAAGCAGTACAAGATCCCCGTCACGATTCGAGAGGACAATATTATGCAGCAGGCCATTCTGTCGGATACTCTCAGCGAGGGCATCCACGTTGTCCTGGGAATAGTCGTTATCTTCGTTGAATGCAATTTCATCCAGAGGCACATCTTCTGCCCGGACGCTTGCTTTGATCATAAACTTATCCAAACTCAACCCTCCAAAACAAAAAATAATGGTCTTCTATTGGGAAAAAAGCCGGTCATCGGCTCCTTTTACTTAAAGCCCATCTTACAATTCTTATTGTATTAACTTTGCAACAAAACGGAATTTTCTCGTTATACAAATATTTCAGATAGATTTGAACATGGTGCATCCGTATCTTGACCTATGCATCATGTTGATGTATAATTTTAATGGGATTATATATCTAAAGCAGGAGACATCTATGACACCGCAAGATAGAATGATTAGATTCAAAGAGAAAATCAAGCAATTTCGCCTGATTGACGATACGTTCATGAGTGTTGTGTTTCAGGATGCTGAATGTACGCAGTTTCTGATCCGCGCGATTTTAAAAAACGATGATTTGGTTGTCACAGAAGTTGCCACGCAAAATTCGTTGAAGAATCTGCAAGGCCGCTCTGTAAGGCTGGATATCATTGCGCATGATAGTTCCGGCAAGGTATATAATATTGAAGTCCAGCGCAAGGATTCTGGTGCCCTTCCCAAACGGGCGCGGTATAACAGCGCTTTGCTCGACGCCAATATCAGCGAACCGGGCGAAGAGATGGAAAAGCTGCCCGAAACTTACGTCATCTTTATCACAGAAAACGATTATTTCCAGAAAGGTTTTCCCCTGTATCATGTGGAGCGAGCAATCACTGAACTTTCTCAGACGTTCAATGACGGAGCGCATATCATTTATGTGAACGGTCAATATAGGGGTGCTGATCCCATTGGATCGATAATGAGTGATTTCTTTTGTGACAATGTGGAAGATATGAAAAATCCCATTCTTGCAAAAGAGGTCGCAAAATATAAAGAAACAGACAAAGGAGTGAACCATATGTGCCGTATCATGGAAGAGATTGCAGCGGAGAGCCGCATCGAGGGTCGGAATGAAGGCCGGATTGAAGGTCGGATCGAAGGCCGGAACGAGGGCCGTCTGGAAACCCTCCTGGAAAACGTCAAGAACCTGCTGAAAAGCGGCATGACGCTCGATAAGATCGCCGATGTTTTGAAACTCAGTGACGAAGATTACCAGTACGTCAAAAAGAACCTCGGCTAAACAAAAAAGAAAAAGGAGCAGTCCCATTGCAAAATGCAACGGGGCTGCTCCTTATTTAATTATAATGCTGGGCGAAGAAAGCTCATTTTCCAGGATGTTGTGCCACGGGATTGTAGCGGCAGGAATCCGTTTCGCTGGAATAGTCGCAGTCCCCGGTACCGCTGTGCTGACATTCATCGCACAGCATCAACCGATGACCGCAGACGGGGCAGAACGCCTTGAATCCAAGCGTATCGGTGTCCCACCGCATTTCGATCTCGTTTTCGCAGTGCGGGCACAGCTCCGTAACAATGTAGGTGCGCTGGTTGGCACCACTCGGATATGCACGGCGCAGCAAGCTGATGGCCTGGAACACAGTATCGTCCTGTTCCGGGCATCCGTCACAGGAATTGCCATTGGCCCAGGCTTCCAGGTTTGCAATCACCTTTTCTGCCTGAGTCTGGCATCCCGGTTCCTGAGCCACAGGTTTGGGGTCTCCTTCCATGAAATTGAACTGCGGGGCTTTCCGGCGCTCCTCGCAATGAGACAGCCATTCTTGGACATTTTTGTTCCAGTATTTCTGTCCTGCCGTGAACGCGCCGTCCGAGAAGATGATCCAGCCGAACTCGTTTCGGATGTCCCGGATTTTGAATCTGGGGCCGCCGACCATCGGAGAGAACTCAATCGTGCTCGGCCCGGTCATTCCGATCCGCGCCATGATTTCCGGTGTCGGGAAAAACATGCACCTTTTTTGGGTGTAGTCCTGCTGCATCTGGCCGAAGATCCAGTCTTCCAGCTCGGTCAGGGTAGAGAATTCCTTTTCCTGCATCTGACGATTGTGGTCATTGACGTATTGTTCGTATTTTACTTTCAGCATTTCAATTCCTCGATTCTGTTTTTATGGATGATCAGCCCGGTTTACAGTACGTTATAGCCATTGAACTCCAGGCGATAGACCTGGCGAAGTTCAGCGCCGCACTGCGGGCAGCGGCAACCGTACTCGAAAAAGGAGCCATCACCCGTCAGTTCTCCTGCTTCCCAGTCGCAGTCCTCATCAGAGGAAGACATTTCTGCGCCGCAAACGGGGCAGACGTTTTCATCCGCACCCAAAACGACATCGATGTATTCATCCTCCCCTGCTTCACGGGCAATCAGGTTGGTTTCGCCAAGCAGGCCCGCATCGATTGCATCCAGGAGATTCCGGTACACGTTGGCTTCCTTGACATAGGTTTCCAGCGTGCGGATGTCAAAGACATCCTCGCTATTTTCACTGGCATAAGGATCCAGCGAAAAGATAAATTCATTGGTCGGACTGGAAATATCGTCGTCCTTGTGGGTATGGTAGATGGTCACGCCATGATACTGAACTGCGATTTTGTTTTTCACGATTTCTTTTTTGATAGCCATTTTACATTCCCCTTTTTTTATTCTTCGATGTTGCTGCGGATTTCCTGAACCGGACAGTTCGTTTTGCAGAAAGTCCGGTCGTGCTGATCAATCACCAGCACCTCTGCTTTTTGGGTATAAGATGCTCTTTGGCAGCCAATACATGGCAGCCAGGATTTGTTCAGATCCATGTGTTGTTCGCAATCAGCACCGGGGATCTGAAAGTGGAAGAACGGATCTTCCTCTCCCCTGCTGATCGGTGCGCCATTGCCACGGAGATCTGCAACGGGACAATCAGCACAAACGCCGTTCACCGAAACGGTTTCTCCAGGTTTCGGATGGCGGTTCTGTCTGCATGAAAGTCCCTGGGTGCAGTAGAAGCAAATGGATCCAAGTACCTTTTCGGTCATTTTCTCCATCATCCCGATACTCCTTCCATGTAAATCTCGGCCAAGCCATCCCTGATCTCCTTCAATGGGCAGTTTGCAATGCAGTAGTCGATGTCGTTGAGGGTAAGAACCTTTTTGCGGTGATGGTTGATCACGGTTGCATGTGCGCATTTCTCGCACGGTTTCCATGTCATTTCCTCCGTCAGCTCTCGCTCACAGCCAGGGCCAGGGATCAGGTGTCCAAAGAACCCGTCCTTCTGTCCCCTTGTGATAGGAGCGCCATCGCCGCGAATCTTCCCTACGGGGCAACCGGCACAGGCCCCATTCGTATTAACCTTTTCACCCAGTTCCGGGTGATTGTCTTTTCTGGTAATACTGCTGGGAATGCCCGGAAAAACGGGTTTTGCGCAGCACTGGAAACATACCGTACCGAGAATCCTTTCTACACGATTGATATACGCCATTTTCGCCTTTCCTTTCTTTCATCTGACAAAGAAAAAAGGATGTTTCGTTTGAAACATCCCGAACGGAAACAACAAGCCGTATTTTGATAAATTCCGCAGCCTATCCGGTTGCGCTTTCAAGATTCGACTTATCGTATACATCCATTGTATTGACCCTGCAACATCAAACAAGAAAAAATATATTTATCCGCCTGAATGAAGATTTTTCTGGGAGCGTATTCTCTCTAAAAAATTGACAAAACAACGATTCTATGGTATAATACAGATGTTCTTGGAACCGTTTTTGTGTATGGTTTTTGTCGATTTAGTTTTTTGTTTTGTGTGATTCCAAGATATGGGGATGTACACCCCATAAGGTATGGTGGTCAAGCCTACAATGTTCCCACTGTTTTGTGCGCAGCGCCTGTGTAGGTGCTGCTTTTTTATTGTCGTAATACGATTCTATATATTCAAAAATCCCTCCAGTGCTGATACTGGAGGGATTTTTTGGGTGCCTATTATACCATACCAAGAATTATCAGGGGGCTACAACATCCTTTCACAGTGTATGCAAATTGTGCGCATTATACCATACCAAGGATCGCCAGGGGGCGACA
>ENA-UOJF01000331-UOJF01000331.1-human-gut-metagenome-genome-assembly--contig:-P74-NODE-331-length-46358-cov-21.741939_pt1 | contig 46358 bp, 40 predicted proteins | sample MGYA00242344_ERZ723891 | MGnify/ENA metagenome assembly ERZ723891 | reverse complement strand
TTTGTAAACAAAAATTTACTAGACTATAATAAATTTATTTAATCTTATAAATTTCAAAACCTTGAGGAACATGTGGATGCGACGCTATTATACAATCCGCTCCCCAATCAATAAATAATTTATAAGTGCTTCGCCATTCTGGTAATGGAATATCCATATATTCCACTCCTGCATGAGCCAATACAAATAAAAAGTCTACACTACATTTAATTTTAGAAATTATAATAGGAAGCTCTGGATTAAGAATCCAAGCAGCTCCTAAACGATTTGAATTTACGTCAACGCAACCAAATTCTCTATGCGTTAAAGATAGAAAAGCAACAGTAATGCTGCCTTTTGAAATAATCTTAGGAGTATATGCTTCCTCATAAGTACCAACTCCTACAGCTCTATCTTGTAACAAACTCATTGTTTTCCTTAATCCTGATTCACCATAATCCATTATATGGTTATTGGCCAAAGAAGTAATATTAAAATTATTTTTTGAAATAAAACTTAGAACCTCATCTGGCATAGACAAACGAGGCCCTGATTTCTTTATTATTTTTTGCTCCTCATTGCTTCTTAAAGGAGCTTCAAAATTCAAACAATTGTAATCAGAATTTAGTAATATGTTTTTTAAATCCTCTGATAAAGATAATTTAGAAACATTTGTACAAGCAAAATCTCCAAAAAAATTTATTTGCAACATATTGTAACTAGTTTATGTAAAAAATCATTTATGACTGATTTCTCATCACCGCATAAAGCAAAAAAATAAATTGAAATAATATATATAGCACTAGGCAAAATAAACATTAACAATACTTTTAAATATGGTGCCACAATATAGATGTCCACTAAAAAACAAATCAATATTAAAATCAAAACGGGTATTAATTCTTTAAGAAAGACCTTTTTAAGAAAACTCATACAATTCAATCCTGCTGTTTTATGTAAAAACGGTATTCTTGCTATTGCACACATAAATTCAAAAACCAAATAACAAATCATTATTGACTCTACTTCAAAACCTATATATAAAAACAAAACAGAAACAGGTAATGTAAATAATTTAATTGAATTAATAACCAAAGAGTATGTCTTAATATCACCAACCGCCTGATTTGCAGCAACTAATCCTATTGTCAATTGATCAACAATGGCAGATAACATAACCATTTGACTAAAATAAACAGAATATTGCGGAACGTCTTTTAACCATATTGAAAGTAAAATATCCATATTAAAAACACATGGAATCCCTACCAATGCAATTAAAAGAAATCCAAATTTGCTCTCTATTTCTGCTAATCTTATCATTTTCAAACGATGTCCTTGCCCTTCTGCTTTCATTATTTGCGGATTCATGGCATTACATAAAGAAGAACTAACAAATTGTATAGCAGAACTAACAGTAAAAGCAACTCCATAAGCAGCATTTATCAACGGACCATAAAAACGATTTATAACTATAGCAATCCCCTGGGTTCTACCAACAATACAACCTGTACTATATATGTTCCAAAAAGCAAAAGAGAATAAATCTTTTACATACTGAATATTAAAATCATTAAGTTTAGGAATTGTACATTCCTTGAAATTTCTAAAAGAATACAATACGAAAGCAACAAAATTAAAAAGAGAAATAACGCCAAGCAGCCATGCATATGAAATAAGTCTATCATACGAAATAAAACAAAGAACAATAGCTATAAATAATTTTAATCCACCATCAATTACATCGATTATAGATACATACACGATGTTTTCATGTGACACTAACAATGCTTTAAATGGAGCCGATACAAAAGTAATAAAAATCGTCAAAGAAATTATATTGTATACGTCATAGGCTGCTGTTAATCGTTCTTTTGGTATTGATAAAAAACTATCAAACAAGAATAAACCCATTAAATATAAAAAAGAAACAACAACAAGACCTAGGAAAAGATGTAATAAAACACTATTACTAAAGACTAGTTTTTGTTGCTTTAGATCGCCTTGGCCTTGAAAAAACGACAGAAAGCGTTGCGTTGTTGTAATTAAAGAATTAGTAATAAAAGACAGCATTGTAACAACACCACCAACAATAGAATAAATTCCATAATCTTCAGATCCCAAAACCTGTAACACAAGCCTCGTTGAATACAAAGACAAAAGAACATTTATTATTGTTTTAGTATATTGAGCAATAGTATTAACCATTACCCTACTAGAAGCCGATTTCATTCACAAAACACTAATTTAACATAAATAATCAAACAACATCTAATGAGCTTCATTAAGACTTCCTCCAAACCATCTTATTCACTACCCCTGTATAAGACTGGATAATCTTAACCACTTTAGTAGAGACATTCTCTTCCACATAATCCGGAACCGGAATACCGTAATCACCATTCTGATTCATCGCAATAGCGGTATCGACAGCTTGTAATAACGAAGTGGTATCAATACCCGCCAAGATGAAACAGGCTTTATCTAACGCTTCCGGGCGTTCGGTAGAAGTACGGATACAGATCGCCGGGAAAGGATGACCTACGGATGTAAAGAAGGAGCTTTCTTCCGGCAGGGTTCCCGAATCGGATACCACGGCAAAGGCATTCATCTGCAAACAATTGTAATCATGGAAGCCTAAGGGTTCATGCTGGATCACACGGGGATCTAACTGAAAGCCTGAGGCAGCCAAACGGTTACGCGAACGGGGATGGCAACTGTAAAGAATCGGCATATCGTATTTCTCTGCCATCCGGTTGATCGCCGTAAACAGGGAGGTAAAGTTCTTTTCAGTATCGATGTTTTCTTCCCGATGGGCACTCAACAAAATGTATTTGCCTTTCTCCAAGCCTAACCGCTGGTGAACATCGGATGCTTCGATCTCTACCAAGTTCTCATGCAGCACCTCTGCCATCGGCGAACCGGTCACATAGGTACGTTCTTTCGGCAGTCCACAGTCTGCCAGATAACGGCGTGCATGTTCGGAATACGCCATATTCACATCCGAGATAATATCGACTATCCGACGGTTCGTTTCTTCCGGCAGGCATTCGTCCTTACAACGGTTTCCGGCTTCCATGTGGAAGATTGGAATATGCAGACGTTTGGCAGCAATCACACTCAGACAGGAATTGGTATCGCCCAAAACCAACACGGCATCCGGCTTGGTAGCCACCATCAGCTTATAACTGGCATTGATGATATTACCACAAGTAGCCCCCAGATCATCCCCTACGGCATTCATATAGACTTCCGGATCTTTCAACTTCAAATCCCGGAAGAAGATACCGTTCAGGTTATAATCGTAATTCTGTCCGGTATGTGCCAGAATCACATCAAAGTACTTACGTGTCTTATTAATAACGGCAGCCAGACGGATAATTTCCGGCCGTGTGCCCACAATGATCAACAGTTTTAACTTTCCATTGTTGGCGAAATGAATATCGGAATAGTCTGTTTTCATATTTTTCTGTTTATTATGCGGTGATTTGGTTATGTGGTTATGCGGTTATGTGGTTAGATGGTTACTGCTTATAACCTTATAACCTCATAATCTAATAACCTTATAACCCAATAACCAAATAGTAACCTAATAACCTCGTAACCCTATAACCTAATAACCATGTAACCTCAATAACTACACTTTATCAAAATAAGTATCCGGCCTGTTCTTGTCGAAAATTTCGTTGCAGTACATGACCGTCACTAAGTTTTCTGTTTCAGACAGGTTAATGATGTTGTGAGTATAGCCCGGAAGCATGATGACACTTTGGATCTTGTCGCCACTAACTTCATAATTCAGGATTTCATCAGTTCCTTCCTTACGAAGTTGAATGAGTCCGTGACCGGAAACGACGATGAACTGTTCCCATTTGGTGTGATGCCAGTGTTGCCCTTTGGTGATACCCGGTTTGGAAATGTTGATGGATACCTGACCACAGTTCAGGGTATGTACCAATTCGGTGAAGCTACCCCGGTCGTCTACATTCATATTCAAGTCGAAGATGGCCTTTTCTTTGGGCAGATAGCTCAAATAAGTACTGAACAACCTTTTGGCAAAGCTGTCGGCAGGAATTTCCGGGATCATCAATGTCTTGGGCAGGTCAGCAAACTGATAGAGCAGATCGACGATCTCCCCTAACTTCACATGATGGGTCACCGGAGCGGCACAATAACGGCCATCGGCCTGCATGACGGTATCCACCCCGTCGAACTCGCAATGATGTTCTTTTCCCTGCAGAGCATCGATCATCTCTTCTACCAGATCATCGATATACAGCAGTTCCAGTTCCACATTCGGATCGTTTACCTGGATAGGCAGGTCGTGGGCGATGTTATGGCAGAAGGTAGCTACTGCCGAGTTATAATTGGGGCGACACCATTTCCCGTACAGATTCGGGAAGCGGTACACCAATACCTTGGCTCCTGTTTCCTGGCCATAAGCGAAGAACAGTTCTTCCCCAGCCTTCTTGCTCTTTCCATATTCGGAAGTACCGAAACGGCCTGATAACGTAGCCTGGATGGATGAAGAAAGCATCACCGGGCAGGTATTCCCGTGTTTCTTCAACGTATCCAGCAAGGTAGAAGCAAAGCCGAAGTTTCCTTCCATAAACTCGCTCTGCTCTTTCGGCCGGTTCACCCCCGCCAGATTGAATACGAAGTCGCAATCACGGCAGTAGGTATCCAGTTCTTCGGCAGTAGAATCAATATCGTATTCATAGACTACCTCTATGGTTAAATCGCCATAACAACGGGCTTTTCCGTCTTTTATATTTTTCAACTGAGCGCAAAGGTTTTTTCCAACAAAGCCTTTAGCGCCGGTGACGAGAACTTTCATCTTTTTAAGTTTATTGTATGTGAGGTGGTGATTTGGTTATGCGGTGATGTGGTTATGTGGTTATGTGGTTATGTGGTGATATGGTGATATGGTTAGATGGTGATATGGTTAGATGGTGATATGGTTAGATGGTTATGTGGTTAATGCTTATAACCTGGTAACCTTATAACCTAGTAACCTCATAATCTCATAACCTCATAATCTCATAACCTAATAACCTAATAACCTAATAACCCAGTAACCTTATAACCCAGCAACCGGATAACCCAGTAACCTACTCCATACCTTGTTTACTAAAACTAAACTTCAATCCATTTAACATTTTGGCTATTAAATGAACATCTCTTTTTACTGTAATCATATCATTAGAAGAGATATAACCTAAATCTAAAGCCAATAATAATTGACAATAAACTTCCATTAAAGAAGCATAGGCAATCTCAATAAACCGAATCTTTTCTTTTAGAGACAAACGTCCACTGCCTTCAGCAATATTAGAAGGAACTGAAATAACAGCTCTTCTTAATTGATCACATAATGCAAATTTCTCATACGGAGGAAATTGATCTAACAACCTATATGTTGAAAGCACAAATTTTCGAGATTCTTTCCAAACATTCAAATTTTCAAAAGAGAAGCATTCATTTTTCATAGCCATAAAGTTTTGGAGCAAAAGTAATGATTTTTTGGTTATGTGGTGTATGGTTTGTTGGTGATATGGTTAGGTGGTTAGATGGTTATATGGTTAAATGTTTTTTGGTTATGTGGTGATACGGTTAGATGGTTATAACCTCATAATCTAATAACCTTATAACCCAGTAACCTCATAACCTTATAACCCAATAACCTCATAACCCAATAACCTAGTAACCAGCTTCCCTTATATTACTCCGATCTAATCTCCTTCCCTTTTGCTCTTTCCTGTAAACCTAAGTCTTCACGGATGAAGTTGAGTTTGAGCAGAAGTTTTTTCATGCCTTCCACATCCAGGCGAGCGGTGTTGTGAGAGTGATAATCTTCGATATGTGAGACTTCCTCACTACCTTCGATAAAATATTTGTCGTAATTCAGGTCGCGGTTATCACAGGGGATACGGTAATAATCACCCATATCGATGGCTTTTGCCATTTCCTCACGGGTAACCAATGTCTCGTACAGCTTTTCTCCGTGACGGGTACCGATAATTTTCACTTCGGTTTCTCCGTATTTCGGATCAATCTGCGCATAGGTTTCTTTCAAGGCCTGTGCTAATACAGACAAAGTAGCAGCCGGAGCCTTCTGAACAAACAGATCGCCGTTTTCAGCATGCGTGAAGGCATAGACTACCAGATCAACTGCATCATCCAATGTCATCATGAAACGGGTCATGTTCGGATCGGTGATGGTGATGGGATTTCCTTCCATCATTTGTTCTACCCACAAAGGAATGACAGAGCCACGGCTGGCCATCACGTTTCCATAACGGGTACAGCAGATGGTTGTCTTCGCATCTTTTCCCAAGGAACGGCCCTGGGCAATGGCTACTTTCTCCATCATCGCCTTGGAAATACCCATGGCATTGATCGGGTAAGCGGCTTTATCGGTTGAGAGAACCACCACGTTCTTTACCCCATGGGCAATGGCCGACAACAGGACATTGTTGGTTCCTTCCACATTCGTCCGGACAGCTTCCATCGGGAAGAACTCACAGGAAGGTACTTGTTTCAGCGCAGCTGCAGAGAACACATAATCGACGCCATTCATGGCAAAATCGACAGCTTCGCGCTGACGTACGTTACCGATATAGAATTTTACCTTGTGTGCTACATCCGGACGATGTGCCTGCAAAAGATGACGCATATCATCCTGTTTCTTTTCATCACGTGAGAAAATACGGATTTCCTTGATATCGGAATCCAGGAATCTTCTTAAAACGGCATTTCCAAATGAGCCAGTTCCTCCTGTGATCAGAAGGGTTTTGTCTTTGAATACGGACATATTTCTATTTTTATAATTAATATTTCGTTTGATGGGCAGTAGTTAAAGACAACGGACAACAGACAACGGTCGGAAGACTATGGACTATTGTGTTGGTTTGAGGCGCAGCACGCTACGCCTCTACAGTCTTTGGTATGCCCCTACAGTCTTTGGATTGAATTAATCTCTTCTGAAAATATCTCTTGTATACACCTTGTTTTTTACATCATCCAAACAGGTATCGTAGCGATTGGCTATTATGGCATGACTTAAAGACTTAAACTTCTGCAGATCATTGACCACCTTACTGCCAAAGAATGTTGTATCGTTTTCAAGGGTTGGTTCGTAAATAATAACGGTTGCCCCTTTGGCCTTGATGCGTTTCATAATTCCCTGAATAGCACTTTGACGAAAATTATCTGAATTGGATTTCATCGTCAGGCGGTACACCCCTATAATACATTCTTTCTCTTGTGCTTTATTGTAGTTATTCTGTTCGCTATAACCATAATAACCTGCTTTAGAAAGTACCTGATCGGCTATAAAGTCTTTTCGTGTCCGGTTACTTTCTACAATGGCAGTCATCATGTTCTGCGGTACATCCTGGTAGTTAGCCAACAATTGCTTGGTGTCTTTGGGCAGGCAGTATCCGCCATAACCGAAACTTGGGTTGTTGTAATGGTTTCCGATACGGGGATCCAGTCCGATACCTTCGATAATAGCTGCGGCATCCAGTCCTTTTACTTCGGCGTAGGTATCCAATTCATTGAAATAGCTGACGCGCAGTGCCAGGTAGGTATTGGCAAACAGCTTCACGGCTTCGGCCTCTTTCAAACCCATAAACAGGGTAGGGATGTTTTCCTTGATGGCACCCTGCTGTAACAAAGCTGCAAAGGTATGCGCTGCTTCTTCCAGGCGGGGAAGATCGGCAATGGCCTGAATTGCTTTGTTCTCTTCGTCGAATTTAGCCAACAGTTTCGGTATTCCCACGATAATACGGCTGGGATAGAGGTTGTCATACAAAGCCTTGCTTTCCCGCAAGAACTCCGGTGAGAAAAGCAGGTTGAAATGTTTGCCCTGCAAGGCCGGATCGGTAGCAAAGCGAGTCTGGTATTTCACATACAGGCTCCGGCAATAACCGACCGGAATGGTACTCTTAATGACCATCACCGCATCCGGATTGATCTGCAATACCAAATCGATTACCGCTTCTACAGCCGATGTATCGAAGAAATTCTTCTGCGGATCGTAATTGGTAGGAGCGGCAATCACCACGAAATCAGCCCCCTGATAGGCTTCTTCGGCATCCAAAGTGGCTTTCAGATTCAATGCTTTTTCGGCAAAGTACTTTTCAATATATTCATCCTGAATAGGAGACTGACGGCGATTGACCATATCTACCTTCTGAGGGATAATATCAATGGCTGTCACCTGATTGTGCTGGGCTAACAAGGTGGCTATGCTCAAACCGACATAGCCTGTGCCTGCTACTGCTATTTTCATATTTTGTTTTTTATTTATTTCCTGTTGCGTTGGTTAGAGGCGCAGCATAATTCAATTGAAAATTGATAATGGACAATAGACAATTAAATAGCTTTCCTCTTATTTTTTATATCCTCGCCATACCACCATCTTATGATCGCTGTAGGGGGTATCTGGGGAATCATACGACAGACCTTTCAGTTCGTCGGAATAGAAGATATAGTCGATCCGCCAGATGCGTTTGAGCTGACGGAAGGTGTATTGATAGCCCCGGCCGGCATCGCAGAAACCATCGGTCAGCGCACCTTTCATCCGGTGATAGGCGTAGGAGGCGGGGGTATCGTTGAAGTCGCCACATACCACGACAGGGTAGGGGGAACGACGGATCTCTTCGGCAATATAGTCGGCCTGCGCCGCCCGTTTCCGGAAGTTCTCTTTCATCTGCAGAATCAGCTTGACACCGGCTTTCAGGCGGAACATCCAGGGCTTGGAAGCAGCCTGTATCTGTCCGCGGTACTGGTTCACACTGGTTGTCTCCAGGTGGTTGCAGAAGAGGCGGATGGTATCGGTAGGCATACAGACATCGGCGATCATCGCCAGGTTGACGGAGTTCTTGAAATAGAGGGTCCGTATATGCTGCAGGGGATACCGGCTGCCGATCATCATCGGCAGGTGGTCGGTACGTCCGCTCACGCAGTGATGGGGGACGTAACTGAATGCTTTCCGAACGGTGTCAGCCTGGTAGTACGCTCCATCGGGGGCTTCCTGCATACAGATAATATCGGGTTGCAACCGGCTTATATAAGCCGCCGCCTCCCGCATCGTCTGCTGTCTGTCCCAAAAGAAATGGGTGGTGTTGTAAGTCACCACCGTCAAGGGCTGAGCGCCTTCGGGCAGGGTATTCCTTCCGGGGAAGGATGGCTGCCAGACAGCCAGCAGGTAGTCGGTATGCAGCAGGATCGCCAACAGGGGCAACCATACTTTCCGACGGTGACGGGTAAAGAGTTGTACAATCATCTGCAGGGCATTGAGTACCAATATTCCCCAGATTCCCAACGTCAGGAAGGAGAGCCAGATCAGTATGCCGTTAGCATAGTGGCCGCCTATCCAAGCGAGAAGAGAAAACAATGGAAAAAAATAATACATATATTGTCCGTTCTTTTGGCTTGACCCAAAAGAACCAAAAGGTCAAGGCTACACTCGGGAAGCTACTCCTTCGCGTTCTCCGCTAAAATCTCGGAAACTCGCTTCGCTCAAACAGCCGAGCTTTCTTAACGCTCCGAATCACGAATGAGCTTTACGCTTCCCTCCTTAGGCCGATAATAGCTATCTATTTTAAATTTTCAATTTTCAATTCTCAATTTTCAATTTTAATTGTCTAGCTGTTCGTAGATGGAATTCTTGCTCTTGAATTCGGGTACGATCTGTTTCATCATGCGGACGGTATCCATCTTTTGGACACGGATGGCGAGGTCGGTCAGCTCGTCGATGGCATGATCGACCTGATGATAGTCGTATTCGCGTACCTGAGCACGGTAGATCTGGGAATTGTCGGTCGGAAGGGTGTTTTCCTTCGTTGCCAACAGCTCTTCGTAGAGCTTTTCGCCCGGACGCAGACCGGTATAGATGATGTCGATATCCTTTCCGACAGTCAAGCCGGAGAGCTCGATCATCCGGCGAGCCAGGTCGGCAATCTTGACCGGACTACCCATATCGAAGACAAAGATCTCGTTGCCCTTGCCCATGAAAGCAGCTTCGAGCACAAGGCGGCAGGCTTCGGGGATGGTCATGAAGTAACGGATGATGTCGGGGTGAGTGACCGTCAGCGGGCCACCCTTCGCCAGCTGTTCGCGGAAACGGGGGATGACTGAACCGTTACTACCTAATACATTGCCGAAGCGGGTAGTGATGAAACGGGTCTTGCCCGGCATCTCGCCCTTGCTGATGGCGATACTCAGGCTCTGCACGTAAATTTCTGCCAAGCGCTTGGAGGCCCCCATCACGTTGGTAGGGTTCACGGCCTTGTCGGTCGATATCATAATGAATTTCTCGACATCATATTTCACTGCCATATTGGCTACCAGACGGGTACCAAAGACGTTGGTATGCACCGCCTCGCAGGGGTTCTCTTCCATCAGGGGCACATGCTTGTAGGCAGCCGCATGGAAGACATACTGCGGACGGAAGCGGTCGAAGACACTCTCTACACGGTGAATCATACGGATATCCCCCATGACCGGCTCGAAATGTACCTGAGGGAATTTGTCTTCCAGCTCGAGGCGGATGTTGTGCATCGGGGTTTCGGCGCTGTCGAAGAGGATCAGCTCCTTCAGTCCGAAGGTACAGAGCTGACGGCAAAGTTCGCTACCGATTGAACCGGCGGCACCCGTTACCATCACCACTTTTCCTTTGAGGGAATCGCGTATCTCGTCGAGGTTGATCTTAATCTCGTCACGCCCCAAAAGGTCTTCGATGCGGATTTCCGGCAGGGCCTTCAGGCGGTTCTTTTCCTTACCCAATACATCCATGGGCGGAAGCACCAGCATCTTTACCCGGTTGTGCGAACAATAGCGCACCAGGCGGTCTTTTTCCTGCTGGGCAGCCTTCTGGCTGGGGAATACTAACGTATTAAAAGGAATATTGTTGAAGAGACGCTGGAAGTCGTCTTCAGAATTTACGGAATAGACGGTCAGGCCGTTCAGGCGGTAACGGGCCGACTGACCGACCTGGATAAAGCCCCGGATCTTGTATTTGCTCTGCTCTTGCATCAGGGAAGCAAGGCTGGTATCTTCAGACTGTGGATCGTAATAAATCAATACTTTATCGCTCTGGGGATTCATGTTATAAACCAGGTAGCGATAGGTGATAATCATCAATGCCCGGGAAAAGGAGAGGAGGAAGAAGGTGGCTCCAAAATCAAAGATTCCTCCCAAAAGGATGATGTCGGCGGGGAAGAAATGCCAGACACCCAGGAAAAGACATAATAGTACAGATTTCAGGAAAGAGGCTACGCCCAAACGCCCCACTTCGGTAAAGGCCGAGTGACGGATGATGTTCTTGTACGTCTTCAGCAGGGCGAAGCTGATGCCTGCCGCTACAATAGAAGCTACTGAAAGCGTGCACAGTACTTGAGGCGTCACTGCCAGGCTTTCATAAACGAACTTAATCAACAGGAGGGTGAGTAAGCTCGCGACCCACGATAAAAATAAATCCAAGCAAAATATAACCCAACGGTTTACATATTTCAGCTGGCGTAAACGAAATAGATTGACCAAAAATTGATTCATTACGATAAACGTTTTTTAGTATATGAATGATTTTTTCTCCGTTGTTTGTACGCATTATATCATTACAAACTTATTCGCATTTTATTTACTCAACCCATTAAGAAAGAGCAAATTAACGATCAGTTTTAGCTGACGTCTTTCCACACCAAGGTTCGTCAGTCCCATCCAGGCGGGGCGACGAACAATCTTGTTTCATCCTCTTTCGTTCGCATACGTATCGCACGTATGGAACCAAAAATACCAGCTGTGCCGACGACTGTTAAACACGTCAGTTTCCTGAAATGTTTACCATCCCAGCCCGCTGTCTGTCCTTTTTCACTACTTCTTGACGTATGTCAACTCAATACTTGGCCACCTGACGGATGTTCTTGTCATACACCGGAAGGGTCTGCACCAGGTGAACAGCCTCATCGGGCGTATGGGCCACGGCCCACAGATCAGCATGCAACGGACGCATGAATCGTCCTTCGACAGCCTTCTCAAACATGAGCAGCAGCGGATCGTAATATCCGTTCGTATTCAGAATGACAATAGGATTGAGATAGAGGCCCAATTGCTTCCACGTGATAATCTCGAGCAGTTCTTCGAGGGTTCCATATCCGCCCGGCAAGGCAATAACGGCATCCGAGAGACGCGCCATGGTCTGCTTCCGCTCGTGCATATCGTTGACAACGATCGTTTCTGTTAATCCGGGATGATTCCAGCCCTGTTCCACCATGAAGCGCGGGATTACACCCGTTACTTCCCCCCCGGCATCGAGGGCGGCATCAGAGACAGCTCCCATCAGGCCGATATTGCCTGCTCCATTGACGATCCGGATATGTGCCTCCGCCAATTGTCTCCCCAAGAGGCGGGCGTGGTCGAAATAGACTGGATCGATCTGGGTGCTGGATGCACAGTAGATACAGATAGTTTTGATCATACCCTTAATCTTTATATCCTTATATCTCTTTCTTATACTGGGCAAAGGTAGTAATATATTTTGAGAACCGTTAAAAGAACCTTTTGAACTTCTATATATTTTTATTTTTTAACATTGAAAAGGTAAAGGGCAAGATCGTATCGTTCTTTTGGCACGGACTTCTTAAATGGAAAACTTCTTAAATGGAAAATTGAGAATTGAAAATTGAGAATTAATAAAGGAGGTGACGGTAGAGGCGTAGCGTTGCTGCGCCTCAAAACGGCATTTCACGATTGAATGGCAACCAATCATATAACGGATATATTTATTGTATTTTCCCGTCGTTTTTTCCCTGTGGCGTTTGGGATTAAACACCTCGCGCAATCCGGTCTATAAATTTTCAATTCTCAATTGTCAATTTTCCATTGATGAAGGCCGTGCCAATTAATTTTCAATTCTCAATTTTCCATTTTCAATTGATGAAGGCCGTGCCGATACAACTTGAGGAAAGAAAAAAGCCAATCTATTCACACATAACCCCCCATGTGAATAGATTGGCTATTTATATTCTTTCTGATTCTATCAGATTATTTTCCCGGTGTGTAAGAGAATTTTAACAGAGTAAATTCTTGCTGAGTATAAGCCTCCATAGCTGCTCCTCCTACATTTAAAGTACCACTTTCTTCAGTTAAAGACGAACTAAAATTACTATCTACTGAACCATCCTTCAGAATTCCGGTAACTCTGGCATGTGATTCTTTTCCAAACAAATATGTAGAATCCGCATCAAAAGCAGGGACTTCTGCTTTTGGCTTGGCAATTACGTTACAATAATAATTGGTTTCTCCTGTATAAGGAATCGTTATGCTACAATTCCAATCTTCAGTTAAAATCATTGTTTTCTCTTCTGCTCCAGTATTATAGCTTAATTCAATGTCGAAATACTTAAACCAATTTTCAGTAAGATCAATTGAATAATCTATCTTCACATTTTCAAGCTTGTTTGTATCTTCCTCGATAGTAGCATCATCATCTTCACTACAAGATGCAAACGAAATACAACCAGCCAACATGGCCAAACACAAAACCGCTGTTTTGAATAAAAATTTAGCGTTCATAGTCAGATAATCATTTAATTATTAATATAACCGATAATTGAGGCGCAAAGGTACATAATTTTTGTTATTCAGGGAATATGGGGGATTCAAAAAATCATTCTCGTTCTTTGGCCTTGATGCAAAAGAAACAAAGAAGCTATTCCGCCCTTTCAGGGCTTGAGGAAACGCGGAAATGATTCTCCCAGGGCGTTGCCCCGGGCTATAACCTGTCAGGCCTTCAGCCTGGATCTTGCTATACATGGTATGCGTAAACCCCTCACCCCTGCGGGGAGCTCCCCTATAACAGGGGAGCTTTTTAAAGCTACCTCTGTGAAGTGTTTTCCCGTCGTTTTTTCCTGCGCCTCAAAACGACATTCCACGATTGAATGGCGATCAATCATATAACGGATATATTTATTGTGTTTTTCGTCGTTTTTTCCTGTGGCGTTTGGGATGAGGCTTCTTAAATGGAAAATTGAGAATTGAAAATTGAAAATTAATAATGGGGGTGACTGTAGAGGCGTAGCGTTGCTGCGCCTCAAAACGGCATTTCACGATTGAATGACAACCAATCATATAACGGATAATTTATTACGTTTTTCGTCGTTTTTCCCTGTAGCGTTTGGGATGAGGCGCAGCAGCGCTACGCCTCTACAGTCATTTTCCAAACTCAACGGAGAATTATAATTTCCGTGAAATCCGTGCCTAATTATGTGAAACTCGAGGCAAATTAATTTTCAATTCTCAATTTTCAATTTTCAATTTAAGAAGTTTTCAATTTTCAATTTCCCAGCCATGGCTCCGGATCCTGTTTGGACTTTTCCTTCCAGAGCTGGAAATGGAGGACGGTGGTGTTGTCGGACGGATCGAGGAAGATCTTTCCGATTGTCTGACGGGTAGAGACCTTATCACCGGCTTTGACATAGACCTGGCTCAGGTTGCTGTAGACCGTGAGGTAATTACCGTGACGGATGATGATGGAGTTGTTGAACCCGGGGATGGTGAATACACGGGTAACCACACCGTTGAAGACGGCACGGGCTTCGGCTCCGGTAGAAGCCAGGATATCGATTCCGTTATTATTGGTACGTACATGCTCGAGGGCGGCATGCTGATGCTCACCGAAGGGAGCGATGATACGATGTGAACTGCCTGTCACGGGGTAGGGCAGACGGCCCCGGTTCTCGGAGAAATAGTTGGAGAGGGCCTTCTCTTCCTTCGTCATGGCATATCCACCTTTCACGTCGGCCTTCCGTTCTTCCAGCGGAGTAGTGGTATCGCCTTTCTTATTCTTCCGGGCAGCCGCCTCACGGGCCTTCCGTTCACGCTCAGCCTGGGCGATCTCTTCGGCGATCTGCTTTTCGATCATCCGGTTCAGCTGGTCGGCCTGTTTCTGTTTCTCGCGGAGCTGGGCCTGGAGCTGCGATTTCTTCTTGCCCAACTGGGCGATCTCATCTTTCTGGCTCTGTTCTTCGACCTGCAGCTTCTGCTGTTCCTCTTCACGGCTTGCCAGGAGGCGGGTCTTCTCTTCGCGCGTCTTCTTCAGCTCCAGCTGCTGGCGGTTGATCTCCGACTGACGGGTGATGATGTCGGTAGCCTGCCGTTTCTGCCACTGGGCATATTCACGCAGGTAACGCATCCGGCGGAGCGACTGTCCGAAGCTCTCGGCCGAAAGGATGAAGAGGAGCTTGTCCTGAGAGGCATGACGGCGGTACATGCTGCGTACCGACTTGCCGTAGCTCTCCTTTTTCTGCTGCAACTGGGTTTCGAGGACACGGATCTGTTTCCCCATGTCGATGATCTGGATGTTGATGACTTCCATCTCCTGGTTCAGCAGGCTGATGACTTTCTTACGCGAGAGGATCTGCTGGGAAATCAGCTTCAGGCGGCGGGTTACGTCTTTCTCCGTCGCTTGTGTCTGTTTCAGGAGCTCTCCGGTCTTACGGATCTCCTCCAGCGTCTCTTTCCGCTGTTTCTCCAGTTCACGCACCCGGGCCGACTGCTGGGCCCATACCGAACCGGCGAATACCAGAAATATCAATAGATGAATCAGTCTCATGTTAGTCTCAACGGCACATCCGGCCTTCTATTTTCCTCCAATCATTTTTATTATGTCTGCAAAGGTAATGCGTTTATATTTTGCAGGAACCGAAAAATCCATATTTAACGGCTTATCCCACTGGAGACGGGAGAAACGGATATCCATCCCGCCCTTCCGGATACCTTCATCCCGGAACGACACCTGCATCTGCAGGGGGAAAAGCCAGGCAACCGACGGCTGGGCCTCCAGACTGAGGTATTTCCAGAGCAGGGAATACCGGCCGTTGCCTTCGGTGATGAGGGTAGAAAGCAGCTGTTCGCTGCTGTTTGCCTCGAAGCAGTAACGCAGGTCCATCCGGTCACGCGCATGCAGACGGGTGATCGCTCCTTCCCGGTCGAGGCGGAACTGGTCGTAATGCACGCCTTCCACCTCCTGCTCACCCGGCAGGAAGAGCTGATGCACAAAGAGGGCCTGGAGGTTATAGAAGTTGAAGTCGATGGGCCATTCTTCCTTCAGGGCCGTGTACCCTTCGGCTACATAGCGTTTGTTCATCCGGTCCATGACCTTCACACTGTCGGGGGTCAGCTCCATCCGGAAGACTTCAATCCCCAGGAAGGGCTGGACAGACAACTGCAGGGCACTGTCTTTGACCAGCTTCAGTTCCACCCGCGAGCCCATCGTTTTATCCCCTGTCTGGAGATCGACGCTCAGACGGGCCGAGAACGTGCGGAAAGCGGGTTCCTGCTCCTGCATCGACGCCACAAATTCTTTCAGTTCCTTGGTGTTGACTTTCTCTTTTCCACCCGGCACCTTCGCCGACTTACACCCGTAGAACCCCAGGAGGGTAACCAGCAGGAGGCAGCTCACGACGATTCCGTTTATTCTTCTCATCGGCTTTCTGTATCTTCAATATAAATACCCTTGGCGATCTTCTGTTTGAGGACATCGGTGTCCTTGCCCATCTCTTTCGCCTTCTTCCACTGCTCGAGGGCCTTGTCTTTTTCACCGCTCATATACAGGATATCCCCGTAATGGTCTACCAGCTCGGCGCTGTTGGTCGTATCCTTCGACAGGGCGTTCTCGATATAAATCTTGGCCAGCGTATAATTGCCCTGGACAAAGAACACCCAGGCATAGGTATCGAGGTAGGTGGCATTGTCGGGCTCGAGCTTGATACACTGGGCCGCCATGCGCTCCGCCTTCTTCAGGTCCTTCTTGTCGAGGGTCAGGAAATAGCTGTAGTTATTCAGGACCGGGGCATTGTTCTCGTTGTACTTCAACGCCTCATCGTAGGCCTTGTAGGCTTCGTCCATCTTCTTCATCTGGTAATAGAGGTCGCCTATCTGACCGTAGAAATTCGACTTCACCACCCCGTTTTCTTCCGGGATGATCTTCAGTCCGGCATAATAGGTATCCAGCGATTCCTGGTACTTCTCCTGCATATAATAACCGATTCCCAGATAGAAATAATATTCGGGAGATTCGGGGAATACTTCCTTACACTTCGTACAGATACGGATGACTTCCGGAATGTCTTCCCGCTTGAGGGCCATGTTGAGCAACTGCTGCCAGGCGGCTTCGTTGGAAGGATCCATCTCGGTCACGAGCTGGAACTGGAACTTGGCCTCGTCTTCCTTCTTCTGGGCCATCAGCAGGCTGCCGTACATCAGCTTCAGCTCCGTATCCTCGGGATGCTGGTCGAGCAAGGTCTGGAAAAGCGAGTTGGCCTTATCGAAATCCTGCTGGGTCTGCTGCAAGCGCTGTATGTAACGGGAGAGGATACCCACCTTGGTTTCTACATCCAGCTTTTCATTGACCAGGGCATCCCGGATTTCCTGTTCGGCAGCTTCCTTATTGCCTGTCTGGTCGTAATAGTTCGCCATCGAGACGATATAGCGGGGATCATCCGGATCGATCTCATGGGCTTTCTGATAGCAGGTAAGGGCTTTATCCGCCTCGTTGTTCTCTAAATGCAGGTCGCCCATCAGCAGGCGGTAACGGGCATTCATCGGATATTTGTCGGCCAGCTTCTCTATCTCTTCAAACGCCTTGTCAGGCTGCTTCAAGGTCTGGTACAGCTTGAATTTCTGCAACGAGAGGCTCTCGTTCATCCCCATGGTCGACTCGAGGGCGTTGTAGGCATCAATGGCCTGACCGATTTCTCCTTCCTGAGTCAGCGCATCAGCCAGGTAATAGTTCAGCTCGGTCTTGTCGGGATACTGCTTGACCAGTTCTTCATACGAGGCAGAGGTTTCGCCATACATGCCTAAATTCCGGTATAAGCCCGCCAATGTCATCCGGTAGGTGAAGTTGTCAGCGCTATGCGCTACCGCGCTCTTGAGCATCTCTACCGCCTTCTCCGGACGATTCCGCTGGAGCTGGAACATGGCCAGTTCATACAGGACCGGCGAAGATGCCGTATCCAGCGAGAGACAGTAGGAGAAGAGATCGAAGGCCGCGTCGTACTTACCGGCATTCTTCAGGTTGGCTGCTTCGTAATAGAAATAATCAAACTTACGCTGCTGCTCCGGGGTGAGCTGGTTCAGCGGGGCTGAAACAGGCTTCTTCACATCGGTAGCCAACAGGCCGACGGGCAACAGGAGCGACAACAAGATTATATAAGATAATTGTCTAAACATAATACCTATATATGAAGAGACGTAGCGTGCCGCGTCTCTACAGCGCGCCGTGTCTCCAAAATTTTCAATTCTCAATTTTCAACTTTCGATTGACGAAGTTCTCAGTTTTTCCCCGTGTGACCGAATCCGCCGGCCCCCCGTTCGGTATCGTCGAGGACTTCGACCGCTTCCCATTCTACCTGCTGGTAGGAGGCAATGACCATCTGGCAGATCCGTTCGCCATCGTTGATGACAAAGGGTTCGTTCGACAGATTGACGAGGATGACTCCGATTTCCCCCCGATAGTCGGCATCGATGGTACCCGGCGTATTCAGCAGGGTGATTCCATGTTTGATGGCCAGTCCGCTCCGGGGACGCATCTGGGCCTCATAGCCGTCGGGAAGAGCGATATACAAGCCTGTCGGGATCAGCTTTCTTTCCAGGGGCTTGAGCTCTACCGGTTCTGAGAGGTTGGCACGGATATCCATACCGGCCGACTGCGTAGTGGCATAAGCCGGCAGTGGATGATGCGATTTATTGATAATCTGTACTTTCATTCGATTGCAATTTTATATAGTGTGCAAAAATAGCTTTTTTGAAGGAAAATGAAAACCAACCGAATTAATATTAACAATTAACAATCAACCAGGAGATGTATTAACGAAAATGAAATATCTGAAACAGGAACCACATACGATTGTAAAACGATCATCAACAGATTGACACGAGGAAGAAACAGCCGGGATCTACTTTTGCAGTGTAGAAAATGAAAACGACAATAATTAATTTACGATGCGCAAATTAGCTTCTTTACTACTGACGCTTTCAGCAACAACGGCTTTGGTACAAGCCGAAAACATCAAAGGTACCGTGGTCGACAAGACGACGAAAGAGCCTCTGATTGGGGCTACCATCCAGGTAGCCGGAACGACGATGGGAACCATTACCGACTTTGACGGTAAGTTTGAATTGCCTGAACTGGAAAACAAAGCTTATACATTAATTATATCGTATGTCTCTTATCAGACACAGGAGATCCAGGTAGACGCCACCAAGCCGCAGTCGCTGGAGGTCACGTTAAGCTCGGACGACAAGCAGCTGAATGAAGTGACGGTGGTAGCCCGCAAGAACCTGGAAGGGGAAAAGGCCCTGCTCCTGGAACGAAAGAAAGCCTCGGTAGCGGTCGAGAATATCGGATCGAAGGAAATGTCGGTCAAAGGAATCTCGAACGTGGAAGAGGGCGTTAAAAAGATTACGGGTATATCGATCGCCTCGGCCGGACAGCTGATTGTCCGCGGACTGGGCGACCGCTACAGCACCACGACACTGAACGGACTGCCTATTGCCTCTCCAAACCCCGATAACAAGCTGATCCCACTGGACCTGTTCCCGACTTCGACAGTCAAGAACATCACGGTCAGCAAGGTGTATGAAGCCAATACCTTCGCCGACTATTCGGGAGCCCACATCGATATCAGCACCAAGGAAAGTACCGGAGGAGATTTCTTCAACATCGGCTTCAACATGGGAGGCCAGTTCAATACACTCCTGCAGGATTTCTACACCATGGACCGGGCACAGTCGCTGTTCAAGAATCCGGGTATCGACTCCCGTTTCATCAACATGGAGAAAACCGAGTTTGAGACAGCCGTCAAAAACGAGAATCCGTTTAATACCTCCTTCGACGTCAAGAAAAGAATCAGTCTGCCAAACTTCAGCGGAAACATCGCCGGCGGTAAAGACTGGGAGGTAGGTGGCCAGACCCTGAGCCTGCTGGCTTCTTTCACAGCCAGCAACGGCGAACAGACAACCCGGGATGCCTTCTTCCGTACCCTGGAAGCCGGAGGCAGCACCCTCGACCGCTTCAACTACGACAGCTATGCCCAGGAACTGAAGCTGGGAGCCCTGGCTAATCTCTCATACACCCTGCGTACAGCCGACCATATCGGTTATACCTTCTTCTATTCACGCAACATCGTGGATACTTACATGCGCCGCGAAGGAATCGACTACGAAGATCATAACCTGATCGGCAACAACAATACGACACATATCTACTCGCTGCAGAATCACCAGATCAACGGACACCATGAGTTCGGTAAGCAATGGGAACTGAACTGGAGCGGTTCGTACAGCAAGACCGGAAGCAACGAACCGGACCGCCGCCAGCTGATGTTTGAGAAGGACGGCGACAAACTGAAGCTGTTCAAGCTGAACCGCCAGGAGACCATGCGCTACTTCGGAGCCCTGAACGAAGAGGAATGGGTAGGGGATATCCGCTCCATCTACCGTTTCGACGAGAAGAACTTCCTCCGCTTTGGAGCTGTCTATAAAGACAAGCAGCGTGATTTCAACTCCACCCGTTTCTATTACAACCTGAGTAAACTCAATCCGGAAATTACGGATACCTATATCACCAGCAATTTCATGGGATATGACAATGTGCAGAACGGTACCATCGTCATCAACCGCGACCAGCAGCCGAAAGACCAGTATGAGGCCGGACATACCATCTATGCCGCCTTTGCTGAAACGGAATATTATCCGATGGACAACTTCCTGCTGAACATCGGTCTGCGCTACGAACGCAGCGAACAGTGGGTTAATTACGCGACCGACGGCGGACAAGCCAAACGGAATGAATTAAACACCAACGACCTCTTCCCGGCCGTAAACATGAAATATACCCTCGATCCGTCGAACAGCCTGCGACTGTCGGTATCCCGTACGGTAACCCGCCCGTCGTTCATCGAAATGGCCCCATTCCTCTATCAGGAATCATACGGTTCTTCTCAGATACGTGGTAACGCCGATCTGAAAAACGGATATAACTACAACCTGGACTTACGGTACGAGTTCTTTGATTCGAACAATGTGAACAACATGATCGCACTGACGGGATACGGCAAAATCCTGCAAGACCCGATCGAACGGACACAGACCTTGTCTGGTGGAGCTGCCGTACACTCGTTCCAGAATGCCAGCACAGGTGTAGCAGCCGGTCTGGAGATTGAATTAAGACGAGAACTGACCCGTGATATCCGGGTAGGCGTAAACGGCTCGTTCATGTATACGAACGTAAAATTACCGGAAGACGGAGGCGCGTACACCAATGCGCAGCGTGCCTTACAGGGAGCTTCTCCTTACCTGGTCAACGCGGATATCAGCTACACACCGACCATCAGAAACGAAAAGCCGCTGACAGCTACCTTGCTGTATAACCTGCAGGGACCGCGTATCCACGCAGTCGGTATCTCCGGACTGGGAGATGAAAAGCAGCTGCCGGTACATACCCTGGATTTCGTGGCCAGCTACCAGCTGAACAATCATTTCAGTCTGAAACTGGAAGTAACCGATCTGCTCAACCAGGATATCGTATTCAAGCAGGAAACCAAGAACGGAGACAACCTCGAGGTGGAACGCTTCAAACGCGGTACAGGATTTGAAATCGGGTTCAGCTATGCCCTCTAATCCGTGAGTCAGCTAAAAGAGAAATTAATAACATATTCAAAAAATAAATCAGGTATGAAAACATCAAATTTGAAATTCTTGTCGATGGCAGCTATTTCTGCTATGATTGCTTTTACATCATGTGACGACGATGATCCTGTTAACAATCCGGATACAGATAATACGGAAAACCCGGATGAAACATCCGGTTATTCTTCTGAATTATTCCTGGCAGAAGGAAATCACAATACCATCAACTTCGACTTCAGCGGTACTTTCAGCAACCTGTTTGTAGGTACAATCGACGGTGGTGCTGATATGCCAAGCGTAAACAGCTTCTTCACGGCAGCTGCTTATCAGGGAGCTGTTTCAGCAGACAACAACTGGACAGCTGGCTGGACACTGACAACCGAAGAAGGCGGAGACAACAAGGCTGACCAGGAAGCGGTAGAAACCCTGACAGGTTCATTATCTGAAGACAAGACACTGGAAGCTAACAAGAAATACCTGTTGAGCGGTGACTATATCGTGGAGACGGGAGCTACCCTGACAATCCCGGAAGGTGTTACCATCGTTGCCCAGGCCGATGATGACAAGGTAGACTATATCCTGGTTCAGCAGGGAGCCAAGATCGTGGCTGAAGGTACTGCTGAGAAGCCGATCGTCATGACAGCTACCAAGAAGGAAGCCGGAGCATGGGGCGGTATCCACATCTGCGGTAAGGCTCATTCGAATGTTGAAGGCGGTACAGGTAAATCTGAAATCGGTGACGCTACCTACGGCGGCAGCGACGACGCTGACAACTCTGGTGTATTAAAATATGTACGTATCGAATACAGCGGATATGCCTTCGATTCTGAACATGAAGCCAACGGATTCACTTTCTACGGAGTAGGTAACGGAACTACCATCGAATACTGCCAGGCTTACAAAGGCTCTGACGACGGTTTCGAATTCTTCGGCGGTAGTGTTAATGTAAAACATGTCGTATCCGTAAGCTGTAGTGATGACTCATTCGACTGGACAGAAGGATGGAACGGTTATGGCCAGTTCATGGTAGCTTATCAGGAAGCAGAAGAGACATTGGGATATGACTGCGACTGCCTGATGGAATGTGACAACAACGGCGATAACTTCGGTGCTACTCCGGTAGCTCATCCGACATTGGCCAACCTGACCCTGATCGGTAATGGTGGAAGCAAACAGGGTATCCGCTTACGTGCCGGTACGCAGGCTTCTATCTACAACGCGCTGATCACAGGCAAGGGCATGTGCTTAACCACTGAGACAGCCGAAACAGAAGATGCATTGGTAGACGGAACATCTGTACTGAACTATATCACCATGGCAACAGACATTACCTGCAATGGTGCCGAATAAAAAGACAGTCTAATACCATACAAGTGAATATACACACAAACTCACAATAAAACTTGTATCATGTAAAAGGGGTAGTTCCGGGAGGAACCGCCCCTTTGCCATTTTTACATCTTCCATTCATCCTGCCAATTGATCACGAAACGATCTCCGTCAAACTCAAGCGGAAGCCAGATATAACGGCCGTCGATCGCATTCTCGGGTGTCCAGCGATCGCCCATATAAATGAACTTGTCCGGATGTCCCGGCATCGGAAGGATATACGTGCTCTGGGAATGATAGGTCGTGGCAGAATCAGCATCCACACACGGATTTCCCAGTTCTTTCCATTCGCCTAAAACAGAATCGGCTACTGCAGAACGGGCCGCGTTCGGAGTCCAGCCTGTACAGCCCGACATCATCAGGTAATATTTCCCGTTATGCTTGAACATGGCAGGAGCCTCCATGAACCGTCCGGCAAAGCAGCGGATATAGACACCATTGTGATCGGTATAATCGTCGGTCAGCTGGGCAATCTGCAGCGTACTGTTTTCTTCCGACGCATAGATATGATAGGCCTTGCCGTCATCATCGACAAACAGATTCATATCACGGGCCATCTGTCCACCCTCTAAATCCCGCTTGTGGATATTCAGCGAGTCCGGATGTCCCGGCAGTTCTCCGCCGGAGTAAGCGTCTTCCAGGGCAGGCACAGGCACATTCTTCAGCTCTTCTGACGCATTTGCAGCCCATTTCCCGGCATTAATACGGCCGGCATGCAGGAATTGATACGGTCCGGTTACTTGGTCGCTGACGGCCACTCCGCTTTGTGCTCCGCGATATCCCATGCCTTTGGGTTCGAGGTGGAACCACATCACATATTTCCCGGTCCTGGCATTATGAATCACCTTCGGACGTTCCAGGATACAACCTTTCTCGATCGGACTGCCCGAACCTTCGGGTTCTACCGACAAAGCGATGCCCTCATCTATCCAGTTGTACAAATCGTCTGATGAATAGCAGTGAACCCCCACATTGGCCCGGTTACCTGCCTCACCTTCCGTCTTATGTTCACCAAACCAGTAATAACGGCCTCCATCGTACAGGATGCCTCCTCCATGGGCATTGATATGCACCTCCGTGTTGTCGAGCCAGATTTCACCGGGCTTAAACGACTGGTAGCGTTTCCCCTCCTGGCATGAAAATAGTCCTGCTACTAACAGGGACAAGCAAAATGTTTTCCACATACGTTTAGTTTTTAAGTTTTGCAAACTTAAGGATTGAAACCTGGGCGTACAAGAAATTTAAAGGAAAAGACGAAAAGATTTGTCTATAAAAAACTATATTTGCATAATCATTCAGGCTAACGAGTATTTGATATGTTAAAACAACAGTTACGGCAACAACTTCAACAGAAGCTTTCTCCTCAACAGATTCAGCTGATCCGTTTGCTGGAACTTCCTGCTATCGAGCTGGAAGAGAAAGTAAAGCATGAGCTGGAAGAGAATCCTGCCCTGGAGGAAGGCAAGGAAGCACCGGAAGATGATTATGATGCAGCAGAGCACGACAACCCGGATGACGGGGAAGGCTCAGAAGGGGGTGAATCGGATGCAGACCTGGATTTGTCATTAGGCGATTATATGTCGGAGGATGACATTCCTGAATATAAGTTGCAGGAGATGCGCGAACGGAGTGAAAAGAAAGAAGATATCCCGTTCTCGGTCAGTGAGTCACTGAATGAATTCCTGGTTCAGCAGCTGCGCCTGCGTAATCTTCCGGAAAAAGAGATGAAGATGGCTGAATACATCATCGGGAATATTGATGATGACGGATACCTGCGCCGTGACCCGGGAGCCATAGCCGATGACCTGGTGTTCCAGGCCGGACTGAATGTGGAAGAAAAGGATATTTACCCCATCCTGCAGATTATCCAGGATTTTGAACCAGCAGGAGTAGGGGCCCGCAACTTGCAGGAATGCCTGCTAATCCAGCTGCGGAAGAAGGAACAGACTCCGGAGACACGGATCGCCATCCGGATCCTGACCGACTATTTTGACGAGTTTACACGCAAGCATTATGACAAGATACTGCGCGGACTGGAGATCAACGAAGAGACGCTGAAGAAAAGCATCCGCGAGATTACACTCCTTGATCCGAAACCGGGTATTGCCTGGGGAGGAACAATGGAAACGGCAATGAGCCAGATCGTACCGGATTTTATCGTCGATTCGAACAACGGCGAAATTACCTTGTCGATGAACAACCGGGGGATTCCCGACCTGCGTATCAATCAGGAATATGTAGATATGTTCCAGGATTATACAAGCAACAAGGCCAATCAGACAAGCGACCGGAAAAATGCCGTACAGTTCGTAAAGCAGAAGCTCGATTCGGCCCAGTGGTTCATCGACGCGGTCAAACAGCGGCAGGAAACCCTGCAACGCACGATGGAAGCCATTATCGCCCTGCAGAAGGACTTCTTCCTGACAGGCGATGAATCGTCTCTCCGCCCGATGATCCTGAAAGACGTGGCAGAACGGACGGGATATGATATTTCCACCATTTCACGTGTCAGCAACAGCAAATATGTACAGACAAACTTCGGTATTTATCCGCTGAAATATTTCTTCTCGGAATCCATGCAGACAGACAAGGGAGAAGAAATCTCTACCCGCGAAGTCAAGAAAATCGTAAAAGAGCATGTAGATGCAGAAGACAAACGGAAACCGCTGACGGATGAAGAACTGGCCGCTATCCTGAAGGAAAAGGGATACGTTATTGCCCGTCGTACGGTAGCCAAGTATCGCGAGCAGCTGGGAATTCCGGTAGCCCGTCTGCGGAAAGAAATATAAAGGAACAGCTCATGAAAGTATTAGCAAACATATTATCGGTAGTCTTTCATCCGTTGCTGATGGTCACCTACGGAGTCGCCTTAGCATTTGCCAGCACCTATCTGGCCGTCTATCCGCTCCAGATGAAACTGCTGATTCTCTCGGGAGTATTCCTGATGACGGCCGTTGTACCGGGTATCTTCATCGCCCTGCTGGTGAAATATGGCAACGGAGGAGACCTGGCGCTGACCAACCGGAGGGTACGCACCTTGCCGTACCTGCTCTTTGTCGCTTCGATCGTGGCCTGTTCCTTTTTCCTGCTGCGGATGCTGATGCCTTTCTGGCTCGTGGCCATCCTGTTCGGCACGGCAGCTGTGATGCTGATGGCTATGGGTATTAACTTCGTATGGAAGATCAGTGCCCACATGATCGGCATAGGAGGCCTGTTAGGAGGTGTTATGGGAGTCGCCCAGCTCTATGCGCTCAATCCGTGGATCAGCTTCATCATCGGATTCCTGGCAGCAGGGTGTGTGGGAACTTCCCGCCTGATACTGAAGCGACATACACCGGCTCAGGTCTATGCCGGGTTTGGGTTAGGATTTATAGGTATTTATATATCTTCATTATTAAGTTATTTCTATTTTTTCATTTAAAACACTTGAGATATGAATTTTCCTACAGATGTAAAGTACACAAAGGATCATGAATGGATCCGTGTTGATGGCGACGTAGCATACGTTGGCATTACTGATTACGCACAGAGCGAACTGGGTGAAATCGTTTATGTAGATATCACAACTGAAGGTGAGACCGTAGGCAAAGAAGAAGTTTTCGGTACGATCGAAGCTGTTAAGACGGTATCTGATTTGTTCATGCCGGTTACTGGCGAAGTACTGGAAGTTAATCCGGAACTGGAAGACGCTCCTCAGTTAGTGAACGAAGATGCTTATGGCAAAGGCTGGATCATCAAGGTTTCTGTATCAGATGCAGCTGAGCTCGACGAACTGTTGTCGGCTGCCGAATATGAACAATTAATTGCGAAATAAAATGACTCCGGTTGTTAGTATCATCATGGGTAGTACTTCGGATCTGCCCGTTATGGAAAAGGCAGCCAAGTTCCTCGACGAGATGGAAATCCCGTTTGAGATGCATGCGCTGTCGGCTCATCGGACACCGGAAGAAGTAGAAAAATTCGCCAAGGGAGCCAAGGAAAGAGGTATCCGTGTCATCATCGCAGCAGCCGGTATGGCAGCTCATCTGTGTGGTGTCATCGCTTCCATGACGACTGTTCCGGTTATCGGTGTGCCTATCAACTCGACACTCGACGGTATGGATGCCCTGCTGGCTATCGTTCAGATGCCTCCGGGAATTCCAGTGGCTACCGTAGGGATCAACGGAGCCTTGAATGCCGGTATCCTGGCTGTACAGATGCTGGCTGTCGGTGACGAATCTCTGCAAGCGAAACTGGCCCAATACAAGGAAGATCTGAAGAAGAAAATTGTAAAGGCCAACGAAGATCTGGCAAAAGTATCTTTCAAATACAAAACCAATTAATTTTACGTAGAGACGCAATCTTTTGCGTCTCTACCTGATTAGGAACACATGGATTATTTCAATTACAAACGTCGTCAGTCGTCGGTAGTCCAGATCGGGAATACACCTATGGGAGGTGACAATCCGATTCGTATCCAGTCGATGGCCAATGTTTCCACCATGGATACGGAAGCTGCCGTACAACAAGCCATCCGGATGATCGAAGCCGGAGCCGAATATGTCCGTTTCACAGCACAGGGCGAACGTGAAGCGCACAACTTGGGTGTTATTCGCCGTCAACTGAATGAACAGGGATATACCACTCCACTGGTAGCCGATATTCATTTCAACCCGAAAGCTGCAGATGCGGCAGCTGTCGAGGTAGAGAAAGTTCGTATCAATCCGGGAAACTATGTGGATAAGGTAAAGACCTTCAGCCACCAGGAATATACGGACGAGGAATATGCAGCCGAACTGCAGAAAATACGCGACCGCTTCGTGCCTTTTCTCCAGATATGCAAGGAACATCATACGGCGATTCGTATTGGAGTAAACCACGGTTCTCTGTCTGACCGGATCATGAGCCGGTATGGTGATACGCCGCATGGGATGGTTGAATCGTGCATGGAGTTCCTAAGAATCTGTCGGGATGAAGACTTTCCGAATGTCGTTATATCCATCAAAGCTTCCAATCCGGTAGTCATGGTCAAGACCGTCCGACTGTTGGTAAAGACCATGGAAGCAGAAGGCATGAACTATCCGCTTCATTTGGGCGTTACGGAAGCAGGTGACGGAGAAGACGGCCGTATCAAGAGCGCCGTAGGTATCGGTGCCCTGCTGGCCGACGGCATTGGAGACACCGTTCGGGTTTCCCTCTCGGAAGACCCGGAAGCTGAAATGCCCGTTGCCCAGAAACTGGTCAATTATATTCTGGAACGGGAAGGACATCAGCCTATCACCGGTGAGCTGGCTCCCGGTTATGACCCGATTGCCTGCCAGAAACGGAAGACACGGGGCGTGGAAAAGATAGGTTCAGACTTCCTGCCGATTGTCATCTCCGACCGGTCACAGGGTGATTTCGAGTTCAATTACGAAGCGATGCCCGATTTCATTTATATCGGCCAGGAGAATCCGGATAACCTGCCGGATACATTCCGCATGCTGGTAGATGCCCAGTTCTGGAAACCACGTGCGAACGCATTCCCTTACTTTATTGCTTCTGAAGCAGAAGAAATGAAAAACTACGATTCTCCGCTGAAGTTCATCCGCCTGACTTACCCGGACCTGACGGATGAGGTACTGGAGATTCTGAAAAAAGACAAAACGGTGGTTGTCGTACTGAGTACCCACCGCCGCAACGGATTAGGTGAACAGCGGGCAGCCATGCACCGCCTGATGAAAACGGGCGTAGATGTCCCCGTAATTCTTCATCGTGAATACAACGAACCGGATATCGAATCGCTCCAGCTGAAAGCTGCGGCCGATCTGGGAGCACTTCTGCTCGACGGTTTCGGCAATGGTGTCATGCTCCATGATAATGCCATCCCGGCCCAGACACTCGACCAGACAATGTTCGGAATCCTGCAGGCGGCCAAGGTCCGTATCAGCAAAACGGAATACATTTCCTGTCCAAGTTGCGGACGTACGCTATACGACCTGCAGACAACGATTGCCCGCATCAAAGAAGCGACTTCACACCTGAAAGGACTGAAAATCGGAATCATGGGCTGTATCGTTAACGGACCAGGTGAAATGGCCGACGCCGATTACGGCTATGTAGGAGCCGGGCGTAACCAGATCAGCCTCTATAAAGGGAAAGAATGTCTGGTCAAGAATATCCCGGAAGAGGAAGCCGTAGAACGGTTGATCCAGCTGATCAAGGATAATGGCGACTGGAGATAAATAAAAAACAATAGTGTTGTCAGGCTTTTGGCAACACTATTTTTTGCCAGCTTGTATTCTCCCGTATGGGATTCATAAAAGAGAGAAAAGGAAAAAGTTTATTGATATATTAGGTTAAATCTGCTTTATGAGATTTCTGTGTTTATTCATAGCTTTGGGCACATCTGTCTTTTCCGGCTCCGTTTATGCCGCAACCACCGATACGCTGGATATAAACGAGAATCTGTCGATGATACAGAAAGTACAGCGGACATCAGCCTATCAGATCACCAAACAAGGCGTTCCTCTGCTGTTCGCAAGTGCCTTAGCCACCACAATCGACAAAAGAATACAGGAAACACGCCAGGCCAACATGTCATCTTTTTCTTACCATTTTGACGACTACCTGCAATATGCGCCGATGGCCGCCATGTTCGGAATGAAGCTGGCAGGCGTTAAAGGGCGAAGTAACTGGGGCGAGATGATGACAGCCGATGTCTTTTCTGCCGCCCTGATGGCCGGTGTTGTCAATGGACTGAAATATACGGTGAAACGAGATCGACCCAACCATAGCAAAAACAATTCGTTCCCTTCCGGCCATACGGCTACAGCCTTCATGGCCGCCACCATGCTCTACAAAGAATATAAAGACCTGAGTCCCTGGGTAGGAATCGGAGCCTATTCGGCAGCTACGCTGGTGGCAGCCGGACGAATGATGAACAACCGTCACTGGCTGTCGGATGTCCTGGCCGGAGCGGGTATCGGCATCATGTCGACAGAAGTAGGATATATCTTATCGGATCTGATTTTCCGGAAGAAACCGGTGTTCGATCTGCTCGACGACGATGTATCCTATTCCCGGATTCCCTCTTTCATCGAGTATTCCATCGGCTACAGTTCTTTGTTTCCACGCAAAATAAGCTTAAACGGAAAAGAACTGACGTCTTACCAAGGATTGAATACCACCATCTCGGCAGCCTACTACCGGCAGAACGGCTGGGGAATCAACCTGCAGGCAACTATTCAGTCGGCCAAGCTGACCCAGGGTGAGGGTATTGTCGGTGCCACATCCTTCAGCATAGGTCCCGGTTATACATACCGGGTAATCCCACGTATTTTCCTCAACTCCAAGCTCGAGGTGGGTTACTGCCAGCTGCTCTATAACCAGGATGTGCTGCATAAAGGTATTTCCGGCACGGCTGCCACGTCACTGCTGGCCCAGATATCACCGGCCATGGGTTTCCGTCTGTATCTGGAATATGTCTATACCAGTCTGCCTTATTTCGAAACGAACAAGCGCCTGAATTACCTGAATACCGGCCTGGCCATATCGGCCCTGTTCTGACAGGATAAATCTGCGTGAAAAAGGGAAGGAATGCAGCGAGTTTGAGAAAAAGATGTATTTTTGTACTTCAGTATATCAAACAAGCATAGAAAATCATGATGACAGACGAAATCGCATCTATTTTAGAGAAAGAAGCGAATGCCGTACGAAACATTCCCGTCTCTTCCAATTACGAAGAAGCGGTCAATCTGATTGTGGAGTATGTGCACGCTCGTGGAGGGAAACTGGTAACAAGTGGAATGGGTAAAGCAGGACAAATCGCCATGAATATCGCAACGACCTTCAGCTCGACCGGTACGCCGGCCTTCTTCCTGCATCCCAGCGAAGCGCAGCACGGCGATCTGGGCATTGTCCGCCCCAACGATATCATGCTGTTGATTTCCAACTCGGGCAAAACACGCGAACTGGTCGAACTGGTTTCGCTTACCAGAGGCCTGGTTCCGGAGATGAAATTCATCGTTATCACCGGAAATCCGGAAAGCGAACTGGCCCGGGAAGCAACCGTCTGTCTGCCGACAGGTGCACCGGCCGAAGTATGTCCGTTAGGATTGACACCGACAACCTCAACCACGGTCATGACCGTTATCGGTGACATCCTGGTAGTCAGCACCATGAAACGGATCGGTTTTACCAACAGCGATTACGCCAAACGCCATCATGGCGGCTATTTAGGCTCAAAAAGCCGCGAACAGAGCCAGAAAGAATAAAATCAGGTCTACAAGTTTCCCGGCTGAACCACTCCGCAAAACCAACGGGAATCGGGAGTGATTCATGAGAGAAACGGATTCAAAATAAGTGAGAGGAAATGAGAAAAGTAATAGGAATTGGAGAGACAATACTGGATATTATTTTCCGGGGAAACCAGCCTTACGTGGCTGTACCGGGAGGATCCGTATTCAATGGCCTGGTCTCATTGGGACGACTGGGTGTAGATGTGCTTTTTATCAGTGAAATCGGGAATGACAAGGTCGGGGATATCATCCAGCAGTTTATGCAGGAGAACCATATTTCGACCCAGTATGTAGATCGGTTTCCGGATGGAAAAAGCCCGCTGTCGCTGGCATTCCTGGACGAGCACCAGAATGCGCAGTATTCCTTCTACAAAGACTATCCGAAACAGCGGCTGGAAGTACCGCTTCCCCCCATCGAAGAAGATGATATTTTCATCTTCGGTTCCTATTATTCCCTGAATCCTGCTTTACGGAAACGGGTCTACGAATTCCTTGAATACGCGAAAGAACGGGGGGCCATTCTCTATTACGATCCGAATTTCCGGAAGGCCCATGCCCACGAAGCCATCCACGTGATGCCCACCGTCCTGGAAAATTTCGAGTTTGCCGATATCGTCAGGGGTTCGGATGAAGACTTCTACAATCTGTTCCGGCAGACCGACCTCAACCAGGTATACCAGGATCATATCCAGTTTTACTGTGATAACTTTCTGACTACACGTGGAGCCGACGGAGTAGACCTGCGGACAAGCCGTTTTTCGGCCCATGTCGACGCACAGCCTATCCAGCCGGTCAGTACCATCGGAGCCGGCGACAATTTCAATGCAGGCATTATTTACGGGCTCCTGAAATATCAGATCCGGAAGGATGATCTGCCAACACTCAGTCAGGAGCAGTGGACGAAAATCATCCAGTGCGGCATTGACTTTTCAGCCGAAGTCTGTCAGAGCTACGACAATTACATTTCCTGTGAATTTGCCGGTAAATATGGAAGTTTCCAAGCGAAACTTAAATAAATATAAGATATTGGGAGAATTTCGGGGATTTTCTATCTTTGTGTTGATAGATAGAAGTTGGGAGAATGGTGAAGAAAGAGCAGATTTTCGGATTACTGACATGTTTACTGGCATTGTTCGGATGCAAGCCGGAATCATGTGATATCAAGGCGTTGTGTGTGCGTGATGAAATTGGTAATTACATTATCAAATGGGAAACTAATCCGGTTATCCAAGGAACAGCGAAACTGTACGTTTCGGATGTACCGGACAAGTTCGATATGAGCCATCCGGCCATTACAACACCGATAGAAGATGGTTTTATCCGCTACATCACCGAGAATAACATCCAGCGGAAGTATTTCCGTATCACCTTCAATGATCATTTTCCACAGGATATCGCAGCCCAGTACACCTTTATGGAAGGAATCCAGAATTTCCGGGATGTAGGTGGCTATAAATCAAAGAAAGGCAGGCATATCCGCTGGGGGAAGATTTACCGTTCGGGCAATATACACAACTTCACCTCCCAGGATTCCATCCGGATGAGTGCCGCCGGTATCAAAACCATCATTGATCTACGGACGGCTCATGAAGTAAAAGAGAGACCCATTTATTTCCCTAATACGCAAATCATTCACATCCCCATTCCCTGCGGCAATAAAGACGAAATGATGCAGCGTATTCTCGAAAACAAGGTACGTAAACGGGACGGTTCTCTTTTCATGGAAGATGCCTACATCCGTTTTATCGCCAATAATACGGAAGACTTCGGAGAAGCGCTCCGCATCTTGCTCGATAAGAAAAACTATCCGGTACTGATCAGCGGAGAGTTGGGAAAAGACCGGGTCGGGATTTTTATCTCGTTTCTGTTTTCCATTCTGGATATTTCACAAGAATCCATTACCCGGGAATATATGGCTTCCAACCATTATATCAACCCGGGATTTATGGCCAAGACAGCCTCTTCACTCAGCTCGGATTCACAAGAGACGATGACGGTCCTGCTGTCGGTGAGTGAATCGTACCTGAATATTGCCTATCAGGAAATCGAAAACCGATACGGATCATTCGACAATTACCGGGAGACAGGGCTCAAAATCTCAGGAAGAAACAAAGACAAGCTCAAAGACCTCTTGCTGAAATAGGCAAGAGGCCATGCAGGTTCACTTAGCCAGCTTATCAAATATACAGTTCGCATTCTTTTCTTACAGAGCAGGCCTTCTTAAGCATCAGATGTACGATGGCAAGAAGCAAGCCATTGACTTTTCTGGCCTGATGAGGACAGACTGCAACGCAGCGCATGCAGGAAATACAGGCTTTCTTATTCACTTTTGCCGGATCACTCGGACTGATGGCCCCGACAGGACATTTGGAAATACAGACACCGCATTTCGTACAGGCCTCGGTTGCTTTCGGCACGATACTCACATTTCCGGCCTTTCTATACGGTCTGTTGCCCGGTATGGCAGGAGTAGTGAAGTCTCTTTTATTCAGCTTGTCGGCTATCTTATCGGCAAACGCTTTCAAATGCTTCTCGTCGGCCTGATCAGGACGGCCCGCGGCATATTTGTGCGCGATGGAGTGTTCTGCTATCGCTGCGACAGCTGCTATAACCGTGAACCCGGCCTGCTGCACAAGATCCTGAAGTTCAACCAAAGTGTCTTCATAAGCACGGTTACCATAAACACAAACGATAACAGCCTTGGCGCCGTTTCCCTGAATTTGTGAGATACGTGCAGCCGCCGGAGCCGGTACACGCCCGCTATACGAAGGAACAGCCACGATGGCAACCTCATCTTCCTGTAACGCAATGTCACCAAAGTTCTTCTTTCGGTCAGACAGATCAATGTTTACCGACGTTCCATTCAACGCTTGGGCCAAAAATCCGGAGACTTTCCGGGTCCCACCTGTCGGACTAAAACAGATTTCATACAGTTTCATACTTTTCTACCTCCTTCTTCTATCCTCATTAGATTTACATTTGAATCATCACCTTACCGTTGAGCCGTCCTTCAGCTACAAGTTGAAGAGCCTCATTCACCTGAGACAAAGAGAATATCCGGGGATCAACATCCGGAACGATATGATATTTCTCTACCATTTCCGTTATTTTCCGGAGCTGGACGCCATCCGCGCGGACGAATATGAAACGGTATTCTTTCCCTTGTTTTCGAGCAGCCCGGTCATACCTGTATCCAGCTACCGTAAACAGCAGTTTCTTAAACCAGGGGAAACCATTTCGCAGGGCAAACATTTTATTAGGAGCGTTCCTCAAACTCAGTAACCGTCCTCCTTTTTTCAGGACAGACAGCTCATGCTCAAATTCGGAAGCGCCCAAAGTATCTATGACGTAATCAACGCCAGACAAGAGATCCCAATAATTCTCTTCCGTATACACGATATACTGGTCAACTCCCATTTGCTCAAACTTCTCCCGTGAACGCCTATTGCCCGTGATGATGACACGAAGCCCCATAGCCTTTGCGATAGGTACAGCCATTTGTCCAAAACTTCCGGAACCTCCGGGAATCAGCAGGGTTTTACCGGACTGTACTTCCAGTTCTTCCACAAGTCCCTGATAAGCCGTCAAACCGGTTAAAGGGATTGCCGCAGCCGTAACAAAGTCATAGCCGGATGGCATCGGAGCAACAGCCCGACAGTCAACGGCCACGTATTCGGCAAAAGCTCCTATTTTATGCAAGGGCAATAGGGTATAAACGGAATCTCCGACCTGAAAATCCCTCACGTCTTCGCCAACGCGTTCTACGATCCCGGCACATTCGTTTCCCAGTGTAAGAGGCATGTGATAATCTTGAACCAGCCGTATACGACCTGTAAGGATCAGGTTCTCCAAAGGATTAACCGCCGCAGCTTTTACACGGATCAGCACTTCATGCTTATCCGGCACAGGAACGGGAACCTCATTGATACTCACGTTGATTTTCTTTGCATATCTCTTTATCTGAGCTGCTTTCATCTTCTTGGTACTTATCGTGTGTGAATTGAATTATTTATTCAGGCTGCGACATGGCTTTTCTACGGTCGTGCATGACCTCTTCCATATGCTCGGCCGCCCATTCCAACAAGGAAGTCAGGATCGGCTTCAGGGATTCGGCCCTGGCGGTAAGTGCATATTCCACCCGTGGTGGTATTTCCGAAAAGACAGTCCGAGTGATATAGCCATCCTCTTCCAACGTTCGCAAGGTCATCGTCAGCATTCGCTGGGAAATATCAGGCATGTGTTGCCTTAACTCCGTAAAACGCATGCTTTCCTTGCCGGATCTATCCAGAATATATAAAACTAACAAGGCCCATTTATCACATATTCTTGCCAACACATTCCTGACCGGACAGGCAGGGAATGTGGCATCCTGTACCGTTGATCTCTTCATGACTATTTATATCACCAAATATTAATGATGCACAAAAATAAGAAATATCATTTTAATAACCAAGTATATTTTTTATACTGGCAAATAAAGCATATTACCATGAGCAAAACCGGTAAACAAATTCTGATATTATCCGTTCCACCTTCCATCTTCGTTCGATACTTGGAACTACCTTATTTCAACAGCTATATGACAAATATCAGTATGAACCAACATTCTGTTGGATGTAATCTTTCTTTTTTCCTTAACGGTTTTCTTAAAAGAAAGATATACTTTTGTATCAAAAGGGACAAGTATGAGAAATATACTATATATCATTATATTAGCAGTGGCGTTATGTGCATGTAACAATTCCACACAAAAAGAGAGGATTTTGGATACGGCAGAATCAATGGCCGTTGAGCATCCCGATTCTGCCCAAACAATACTGGAAACATTATATCCATATTCAAAATTGACACAACAACAAAGAGCACGATGCGGCATATTGCTCGCTACGACAAAACTTCAACAAAGCAAAGCCTTTGCCTCCGATAGACTATTGGACAACAGTGTATCATATTTCAAGCAGAATTGTGACAGCATAGAGCTATTCAAGGCCTATCAGCTCAAAGCCTATCAGGCTATGTGGCGTGGACAACAGGATTCAATGTTCTATTATTTGCAGCAGTCAATCAACATGATAGGTGAGGGAAATAAAACCCAGCTATATTCTTTGAATATGAAACTGGCAAATATTTATTGTGAACCGTCTGCTGAAAAAGATTACAATAAAGCAATACTATATGCAAGGAAAGCATTAACTTATGCGGAGACAGAACAACAAAAGGCCTATGCTCTGCACCAAATTGGAGCCTGCTATGGCCTCATCAATGAAAATGACTCCGCATTGGTTTATATCGCCCGTGCCATTGATTTTTCACAACAAAATAAAGGAGAATCTAATTATACAACCTATGTGCTGAATTATGCAAATACACCAGGCGTAAATTACGAAAAAGCCAAAAGCTATTTAATGGAATTACCTGAAAACAGTTTGGGAAAGTTGATTACTTTAGGTTTTCTCAATCTAAACAACAGGCATACAGGCATTGCAAAATATTTTTGCGACAAAGCTGATTCGTTATATAGTAGCGCCCCTGATAAGTATTCAATCAATACATACAACAGTCTTAGAATACTCAATGCATGTGTAAAATACACCTTGGGTGAAGAAGTTTCTGCAAGTGAAGGGATTTCAAGGAACGATTCAATTTCACAAGTCATTTCAAGAAAAGAAGCTTTGAATAGTGAGATTTCAAGCAACAACTTACTATTGCAGAAACACATTCATGAATCTCAACTAAGAACCCAAAGAAAGATTGTCATCATATTATCAATCGTATTCTTTTGTATAATATTGTTCTTCCTATACGACAGAAATAACAAGAAGCGATATATCAAAATAAGAAAAGAACTGGACCAGATTCGTGTCAATCAGATAGAATTACAATCTATCGATCCAGCGAATGACCAAAATTCTGAATTGACTAAGATTTGGAAGAAAAGAGTAGAAATTTGCAAAGACAATTTCATTCGGAATGGATGGATGAAGAAACTTCAAATATTGGAAGGAAATGATAAACATTCCAATGCTTCTTTTCTCCCGCCTGCAGAAAGGGACAAACTCAGGAAACAGTTATTCGAAGAATTCACAGACATGATAATTGATATAAAAGCGGCAGGCAATGGAGTCAATCTTGACGATCTGACACTATGTCTCCTTTGTCTTCTGAAAATAAATAACACAACGATTTCCAAATGCATGGGGGCTTCGGAAAACGCTATCAGAACTCGAAAAAGCAGACTTAAAGAAAAGCTTGACCCTCAGATGTATCAATTTATATTCGGTAGATAATAAACTAATATACACCATAATATACAAACATTGAAACAAATATGAAACACTGAAACGCACATTGCAACAAATCTGCAATGCATAGTTCTAAAGCCCCTATAACCAAAATCATACTTTTGCATTGAGTCATAAAAATGCAAGCAAGTATGAAAAGAAATCTTTTATTTATTTTCGTTTTAATGATTGTGCCATTTACAGTCAAGGCGCAAATCAAAGGTGTGATATGTGACGAGAACCAGAACCCCGTAGAGTTTGCAAATGTTATTTTGATGGGTGCTGATTCCGTATATATCGCTGGTACAGTAACAGACGTAAGCGGTAAATTTGATTTTTTAACCGATTATTCAAACGCAAAGTTTCTACAAATTTCCGCTCTCGGATACAAGACAATTATAAAAACACTGGATGAGAAAAACGATATTGGAACACTCGTGCTCGTTTCAGACAATATTCTGCTGGACGAAGTTACAGTAACGGCACGACCTTCTCAACATTTGACAAAAGGTGGCATAATCACAACTGTAAATGGGTCTGTTTTAAGCCTGCTCGGGAATGCAATGGATGTGATTGGACAACTTCCAGGCGTTAAGCGTGAAGATGACAAATTTACTGTTTTTGGCAAAGGGACACCCATAATATATGTGAATGGGAGAAAACTGACGGACAACAGCGAATTATATAGAATGTCATCAAAAGATATTGCAAGTGTGGAAGTAATCAGTAATCCCGGTGCAAAATATGGCGCGGAAGTAAAATCGGTGTTATTAGTCCGCACAATCAAGAAACAAGGAGACGGATTAAGCGGCTCAATACAAGGTGTCGTCCGGGCTGCTCACTCCTGGTCTAATTCGGACAACCTTTCACTCAATTTCAGGAAGAATAATCTTGACATATTCGGGGCCTTTGCTTTCGACCATTCAAGGCGATATCAGCAGCAGAAAAATGTCACCATGATAAATACTGGGCATAATCTGTATGATCTGAATTCTGACATTATCATATTGCCTGTCAGCACAACTTATAATGCCAATTTAGGTTTCAACTGGCAAATTAACCCTAAGAATGTATTGGGAGCAAAATATGAATTTCAAGGTACACCTTACAATCATTCAAACTGGACCACAAATGAAACAATCGAATTAAATGGTATCCTTGATGATAAAATAGATTACTATACATACTGGAAAAGAAAGAATATGCCGACGAACATATTGAATATGTATTATATAGGCGAATATGGAGATTGGACGCTTACTGTAAATAACGACTATTATTCAAGCCGCAATAAAGCTGAACAGGAAATAGATGAAATCAGTTTATCGGAAGGAGAATCGGCAATAAGCAGCCTGAATCGCATCAACAGTTCAATGTTTGCCTCCAAATCCGTCCTGGATTACGTCTTTGGCAAAAATACACTTGAGGCCGGTTATGAGTACACTTATACAAACAGAACTGACCGATATGATAACTATAATGATTTTTTGCCGGATGCAGATGATAATATCAAGGAACATAATATTGCCGGTTTCATAAGTGCCACTTTCCCCATAGGAGTCTATGAACTTTCAGGGGGATTAAGGTATGAGCATACTATATCCGATTACTATGAGAATGGGCTCTTAATATCAGAGCAAAGCCGAAAATATGATCGTCTGTTTCCCAATATAGACTTTACGTTCCCTATTAAAAAAGCTAAGTTTACTCTATCATACACTGCCAAGACAAAACGGCCGCTGTATAGTCAATTAAGCAGCAATATACAATATGACGACCGCTTTACCTATGAAACAGGAAATCCTCTATTGAAACCGGAAATGAATCACGATGTTTCTTTGTCTGGTATTTACAAATGGGTTTTCTTTTCAGCAGACTATCAATATGTAAAAGATGCTATAGTCGGGATTGTTGAAGCATATAAGGAAGGAGAACCTGTAAATCTGATGACTTATATGAATTATGATCATATCTCAAAATATACAGCGATGGTATCTCTATCCCCTAAAATATCAATCTGGTCACCTCGTCTCCAATTTAATCTGATGGGACAAAACCTTAAAATACCATTTATGGGGACAGAACTGCGAATGAACAATCCATTGTTGTTTATCAATTTCTACAACAGCCTATCTGTCGGAAAAGGTTTCACCATTACGAGTGATATGCTATATCATACATCGGGAGATATGGATGTGGTTACACTAAAACCGTCATGGCAAATAAATCTGGGTGTAAGCAAAACGATTGGGGACTGGTTCTTCCAGCTTAGTGCAACAGATATATTCAAAACAGCCCGTAATTCAATGATAACCTATGGAACCCAAATGAAGCTTGACAAATGGAACTATAGTGATTCACAGGCCGTTCGGCTTACCATACGTTATGCATTTAACTCTACGATGAGCAAATATAAAGGAAGGGGCGCTGGTCAAAGCGAAAAGAATCGTTTATAAGATTCAGATTAAGAGAAATGGAGACAGAGTTGATCATCGGCATGTTAAATATCGTCAGACATTGACAAAGCTATCATCATTGACCTAAGGAACTTATATTTTTCATATCTCAAAAATAGTTTACATTATTCTTCCTAAATCCATCAGAAATCGGGCGAGTTTTTGTATCTTTGCAAATTGAAAACGATCCGTTTTTATAATCATCTAACAGACAGAATTTGAAAACATTTGAAGAATTAGGAGTTGCCGCACCGATATTAAAGGCAATTCAGGAACTGGGGTATGTTTCCCCGATGCCCGTACAAGAGGAAGTGATTCCTTATTTACTGGGACAAGATAATGATGTTATTGCTTTGGCTCAGACAGGAACCGGTAAAACGGCTGCCTTTGGTCTGCCTATTTTACAGAAGATAGAGGTGGAAGATTACCAGCCTCAAGCATTGGTATTATGCCCGACACGGGAGCTCTGCTTGCAAATCGCCGACGATTTGAATGACTATTCCAAATATATTGATCACCTGCGTGTACTGCCTGTATATGGTGGTTCCAGCATTGAAAGTCAGATCAAGACACTGAAACGTGGTGTACACGTCGTTGTAGCAACACCGGGACGATTACTCGACCTGATGAACCGGAAGACGGTTGATCTGAGTCATATCCGCAATGTCATCATGGACGAGGCCGACGAAATGCTGAATATGGGATTTACCGACAGCATCAATGCGATCCTGGCGGAGGTTCCGGCTTCCCGTAATATGCTGCTCTTCTCGGCAACCATGCCACAAGGGATTGCAGCGATTACCAAACAGTACATGAATCACCCGAAAGAGATCGTCATTGGTAACAAGAACGAAGGGAATAAGAATATCCGGGATATCTACTTCATGGTTCGTGCCCAGGATAAATACTTGGCGTTAAAACGTATCGCCGACTTCTATCCGAATATTTACGCCATCATTTTCTGCCGGACACGTAAGGAAACGCAGGAGATAGCAGATAAACTGATCCAGGACGGATACAATGCTGATTCACTGCACGGCGAACTGAGTCAGGCGCAGCGCGACTATGTGATGCAGAAGTTCCGTATCAAGAACCTGCAGTTGCTGGTTGCTACCGACGTAGCTGCCCGTGGTCTGGATGTAGATGATCTGACCCACGTGATCAACTATGGCTTACCGGATGATATCGAATCGTATACACACCGCCGCGGACGTACCGGAAGAGCCGGGAAAACCGGTATTTCCATCTCCATCTGCCATATACGCGAGAAAGGGAAGATCAAGGAAATCGAGCGGGTCATCAACAAGAAGTTCGAGAAAGGCGTGATGCCTTCAGGAAAGGAAATCTGCGCCAAACAGCTTTTCAACCTGGTTGACCAGATTGAGAAAGTAAAGGTGAACGAAGAAGAAATCGCCGAACTGATGCCGCAGATCTACCGCAAGCTGGAGTGGCTGGACAAGGAAGACATCATCAAGCGTATGGTTTCTCTGGAGTTCAACCGCATGATTGATTATTACAAAGACGCGGACGAGATTGAAACCGTTGATGAGAAATCCAGCCGGAAAGACCGCGAAGGCGGAAGAAAACGGAAAGCAGAAGATGGCTTTGTCCGTTTCTTCATCAACTTCGGAAAGACTGACGGCCTATATACCAACCAGCTGATCGACCTGGTCAACAAATGTGTGCCGGGAAAAGTCCGGATCGGCCGGATCGACCTGATGGAGAAATTCTCATTTTTCGAAGTAGAAGAGAAGGAAGCCCGCCGGGTAGAAAAGTGCATGAACAACTTCGAAGTGGACGGCCGGCGAATCGTTGTGGAAGAAGCCCAGGAAAAAGGAGAGGGAAAAGGGAAGGAGAAAGAGCGGAAACGCCGCAGCACCGCCCAGAAACGCTTCGAACGGGCCAACGGAAAGCCGGGCAAACAATCATTCGGCGATAAAAAACGCAAAAAGAAATAAAGCGGTTCATACCCATTCAGGAAGGTTACTTTCCGGCCCGGAAGGTAACCTTTATTTTATTCTTCCCTTCAAGAACATACCAGCTTATCCTGAAAAAGCGTATCTTTACCGCACAAATCTAATAACAGAACAGAATGAAGAAATACGTATTGACAGTGATCAGCCTGGTTTGCTGCTGTTCTTTTCTTTTAGCACAAGAATATAATTCTACTTTACCTCCGTTGAATCCGGAAAGCTGCACAAGCATCATGGTGGGTAAAAAGGCCTCGACCGACGGTTCAGTCATGACAAGCCATACCTGCGACGGCAACTATCGTACCTGGATGGAAGTTGTTCCTGCAGCCCGGTATGAGAAAGATACGACCGTAGCGATCTATTCGGGACGGATGCATACAACTACTCCCGATGACCGTACCGGCATGACACTGAGAGGCTCCATTCCGGAAGCCCGTTCTACCTATCAGTTTCTGAATACCGCTTATCCCTGCCTCAACGAAAAGCAGTTAGGTATTGGAGAAACAACCATCTCCGGTCGGAAAGAGCTGGTCAACGAGAAAGGTATGTTCATGATCGAAGAACTGGCCAAGATAGCCTTACAGCGTTGTACGACCGCCCGCGAAGCCATCCGTCTGATGGGCGACCTCATCAAGCAATATGGTTATGGCGACTGGGGTGAATGTCTGACCATTGCTGATCCCAATGAAGTATGGCATTTCGAAGTCTTCGGAGAAGGACCGGACCAGATCGGTGGTGTCTGGGCCGCAGTACGTATCCCGGATGATCATGTGGGCGTATCGGCTAATGTGCCCCGTATTTCTACGCTCAACCTGAAAGATACCGATCATTACATGGCCTCGGAGAATGTGTTTGACGTGGCCAAGAAATTAGGATTCTGGGACGGCAAGAAGCCTTTCCGTTTCTGGGAAGCTTATGCCGGCGGGAATTATTTCGGAGAAAAGAAATCATTCAGCCTGCGCGAATATTATATCCTGAATGCCCTGGCTCCTTCGCTGCATCTTTCGTATGACGCTGAAGAACTGCCTATCAGCGTTAAACCGGACTCTGCCGTATCGGTACAGAAAGTGATGGCATTGCTCCGTGAGACCTATGCCGGTTCGGAGTTCGACGTGACCAAGAACCTGAAAGTAACAGCCAAGAATAAAGAGACCGGTCGGACCGATACCATTATCAGTCCGGCTGCCAATCCGTGGATGACATCGGATATGATCACCATGCTGAACGGGATCAAACCCAATACCGTACAGAAGAATCGGTTGGTAGCGGTGCCGCAATGCTCTTATTCAACCGTGATCCAATTACGAAGCTGGTTACCGGATGCCGTCGGCGGCGTTGCCTGGATCGCCTTCGATAATCCGGGACAGAGTCCGCGCATTCCGGTTTTCGCAGGAACGACTTCTCTGCCCGCCTGCTTTGCGGTCTGCGGACAGGCAGCTCATCGGGAAGATGCCATCGTCTGGAAATACCGGACTGCCAACAAACTGGCAACCGTCCGCTGGGGAGCAACTAAAGAAACCGTCTTATCGGCCGTCGCACACTTTGAAGAGAAAGGACTGTCGGAAATGCCTTTCGTAGAAAACCGTTATCAGACTTTATCCCAGACAAAAGGAGAAGATGCAGCACGGGCTTATCTAACCCAATACACCGCCGACTTTGCCGGAGCTACTATCCTGCGTTGGGAAGAAATGGCCGATGCATTCTGGAAGAAATTTGCCAGAGGGTTTTAACGACTACAAAGCACTTCCTTCCTCCAGATTTTACGACAGCTCAGTAAGTCTTATATAGAATCCAATCAAAAACCCCTCCGTTTAGCGCGAAACTATACGGAGGGGTTTGTATATCAAGAATTCTTAAGTATCATTTTTGGATTCTTGAGTATCACATTGGGTATCATTCTGGCATTCTTGGGTATCATTTCTTTCACCTCGTCCAATAATCCAGGACGGTGACGGCAGAGGCTTTGTTTCCCAATACCTTCCCGAATTCTTTATGGGCCGGATGTACCAGATAGGCATCGCGGTCGGCTTCCGAATAGAAAGTAACGAAGAAGCAGTGCGTCAATCCGTGTTGTAATCCCTCCGGACTGCAGTCTGTTCCCCACTCATAATCCTTGATCAGATCGATCTTCGATGGTAGTTCGCCGAAAGCATCTTCTACCGCTTTCACCTGTTCAGCTGTTACTTCGGGCTTGAAGCCGAACATAACTACATGACGAAGCACCTTGTCCTGTTTCGGTTCTCCGGAGCAACTGCCTAATGTAAGGGCCAATGCCAATAACGAACCTGTTAATAAAGCCAGTTTCTTCATACGTTTGTTGTGTTTAAGTACATAAATCCGTTTATAATTTTCACGAAAGTAATGAATCCTTTTCAGATAGGCAATGACAGAGCCTCTTACTTTTCTTTTTGGCCTGAATATTGGGAGATAAACGAACAATATCGTATCTTCGTCGCACAACGACATGATTGATCAAATAAATCCATTATACAACATGAAAACATTTTTACTTTCTTGTGTTTTTGCCTGCATGGCATCAGGGGCCATGGCTCAGGGATATCAATTTACTGATGAAGTGAAAGTACCGGCTACTTCGGTCAAGAACCAGGCTGCCAGCGGTACCTGCTGGTGCTTTGCCACTACTTCCTTCATGGAATCCGAATTACTCCGAATGGGAAAAGGTGAGTACGACCTCTCCGAGATGTTCATCGTCCGCCAGAAATACATCAATCAGATGAAAGACAACTACCTGCGTCGCGGAAAAGGGAATGTAGGCCAGGGTAGTCTTTCGCCTACCTGGATGCACGCTTTTGAGCAGGTCGGCATCGTACCCGAAGAAGTCTATCACGGCATCAATTACGATTCGGACCGGCATAACCACGAGGAATTGGCTTCGTATGTAGAAAGCATTTCTGAAACAGCCATCAAGCTGCGTTCCAACAGTCCGGAATACCAGGAACTGGTAAACAGTCTTTTCGATATTTATTTCGGAAAGGTCCCGGAAAAATTCACTTACCAGGGAAAAGAATATACACCGAAAAGCTTTGCCGCTTCCTTAGGACTGGATATGAACAACTACGTAGAACTGACCAGCTTCACACACCAGCCGTATTACCAGAAGTTTGACGTCGAAGTACCCGATAACTGGGAACACCAGCTGATGTATAACCTGCCGCTCGACGAAATGATGCAGACCATGGATTATGCCCTGAAGAACGGTTATTCGGTTTGCTGGGACGGCGACGTAAGCGAAAAGGGCTTTTCGTTCATCAACGGCGTTGCCATCAATCCGGAAGTCAACAGTGTAGATACTTACTCCGGGACAGACCGCGCCCGCTTTGAGAAAATGAATCCGAACGAACGTCTGGAAGAAGTCTATAAGTTCGAACATCCGTATCCGGAAGTCAACGTAACGCCCGAAATCCGTCAGAAAGGGTATGAGACCTTTGTTACGACCGACGATCACCTGATGCATATCACCGGTATCACCAAAGATCAGAACGGCACGAAGTATTACATTACCAAAAACTCCTGGGGAACCGAACGGAACCGTTTTGGAGGTTATCTGAATATGTCGGAAAGCTTTGTGAAGGCAAAGACTATCTATATCCTGGTGCACAAAGATGCCATCCCGAAAGAAATCAAAGCGAAGTTAGGTATCCAATAAGACAGCCTTATGAAGAAAATCAGTTTATTACTATTGGTAACCATCCTGGGCAGCTTTGCGGCCTGCGATGACGAAGACAGCCCCAAGAGGTCTGAAGTAATGTCCGCACAATGCCAAGACAAAAGTTTACGGGGCTTCGAGGAGGGCGATTCGCTCACTTACACTGTAGAGGGTAATACGATAGACATTGCCATCCGGAATTTGCAGCGTCCGTGTGACCTGACTAAGTTCCAATATCTGTTGGAACAGAAAGAGGGAAACCGGATTGTTTTGACAATTGAGGAACTGGACGGAGGCGCGGCGAACTGTATCTGCCCGATGAATTTTGATTATTCTGTCGGAAACCTCACATCCGGAGAAACTTACTACTATGAAGTTCGGGTGAAAGCTTATTCCACCCAAACCGAATTTACACCGTATACATTCAGCTTTACTTGCACAGAGAAAGCCGCAGGAACGGTTTATCAAGAATAATCTCGGACGAATGAGGCTATCCATTTAAAAGGGACATATTACCAATCGTTTTCGGACTGATTATAAAAAATTCCCCTGCTCCTACGCTGAATAGAAGCAGGGGATTTATTTGAAAATTGAGCTTGAAAAAACACGCCGGCTTTTGAAGTGCACCCCAAAAGTTGGAGATTAAATATAGATCA
>ENA-UOJF01000325-UOJF01000325.1-human-gut-metagenome-genome-assembly--contig:-P74-NODE-325-length-47085-cov-19.178312_pt1 | contig 47085 bp, 35 predicted proteins | sample MGYA00242344_ERZ723891 | MGnify/ENA metagenome assembly ERZ723891 | reverse complement strand
TCACAGAAAGATTAATATAGATTAACTATTTTCTATTGTATATACAATAGGCGTCTTTATTTTTTCAATGAAAAACGATCAAAAGCAAGTAAGTCTATACTTAATATGGACAATTATCAGCATTATTCCATCTACTTGAAATACGTCCTCATCATCTCCGCATTCTCTTCTTTTGTCACTTCAATATATTTTAAGAAGTTAGACTCTGTTGTATGTCCCGTCATCTGCATGATTGATATGGTTTGAGCTCCTTTCAAATATAGATTGGTAGCGAACGACCGCCTAGCTGTATGATTCATAATTAATAGATACTTAGGACAAGTTTTAGTTGTAATTTGTCCTCCTCTATTTTCTCTGATTGTTACAGCCTCATCTATCCCCGCTAACTTCGCCAAAAGTCGTAGATGCCTTATACTCTTGCTTTTGTCAGGCATTTTAGGGAATTTATTTTTATATTTCAAGTAGATTTGCTTTACATAAGTATGAAGAGGGACTATTACCTTCTGCTTGGTCTTCTGAGCTATTATGGTTAATGTATCATCATCCATGTTAATATTAGCTTCATTAAGATTATTCAAGTCACTTAGTCTCAATCCTGTCCAACAACCAACCACAAACAGATCTCTTGTTACCTCACAATGGCTCTTGGAGTCTATGAGCCCCTGCTTAATCAATGAAGGGATATTAAGATTATACAGCTTTGTAATTTCATCGTTCGTAAGATAGATATTATCTACATTTTCTGCTTTACTCTTATATTCTCTAAATGTCAAATCAGAGAGTAATCCTTGCCGTACGGCTTCATTTAACCAGACTTTCAGGACGTTAAATGAGGTAGGAATAGTATTACTCTTATAGTTTCTTTTGATGAAAGCCCAATTCTCAAATCGCTTTGGGAAATAATTGTCAAATACGGAAAAATCATTCTTAATACACTCATCCCTGAAAAATTCACAAAATCGCTTATAGACACATTTATGGTGTGCAATTGTCCCAGGGTTTGTATAAGTATTAGTAACAGACACTATACGTTGAGGCATGTTCTCAATATATCCTTTGAAGAACTCTAACGGTGTAGTTCGTTTTTTCTTAATTTCATCTTGCTCTTTACCAGTCAATTTGTCGATGGTATATGAGATTAAATGCTTTATATATTCTTTTGAACCACAAGGCCCTTCATGATACTCAAAATTATTATTAATCGAAAATTCATGTTCTAAATCCTCTTGTAATTTAGAGAGAAATTTATTAATTCGCTTATTATACCGATTAATCTGTTCGGAGAATTCTGTTGAAATGATACATCTCTGTTCCTTCACATTCCAACATTTTACCAAGACTTTCTTTCCAATACTTACCTTGACCCTTTCTTTCTTGAAGATTGTAATGACATACAATAACTGTTCGCTCTCAGGATCTCTTGTTGATTTCAAATTAAAATTAAAATTCTGTACTTTCATTTTTTCTTTTTGGCCAAAAATGCAACTTAGAAAGTACTTTTCAAAATTGAAAGGGGGCAATTTTAGGGGTCAATTCTCAAAAAGTGTATAAAAAAGGCTACTATCACGGTCTTAGATACTTAACCATGATAGCAGCCTAATCTATTGATTTTAAATTATATGATATTTACTTTTGCTCGTAGAATGGACAAAGTCAATTACTCCCACTCTATTGTTGCTGGTGGTTTTGAACTGATATCATACACTACGCGATTAACCCCTTTCACCTTGTTGATGATCTCGTTTGAAACCTTGGCTAGGAATTCGTAAGGCAGATGAGCCCAGTCGGCTGTCATTGCGTCCGAAGAAGTAACGGCACGTAGGGCAACCGTATTTTCATAGGTGCGTTCATCACCCATTACTCCTACCGAACGGATCGGAAGCAGAATAGCTCCAGCCTGCCAAATCTTGTCATACAAACCCCATTCACGCATCAGCGACATGTAAATATCATCGGCATCCTGCAGAATACGTACTTTTTCAGGAGTGATATCACCTAAAATACGAATACCTAAACCAGGACCCGGGAACGGATGACGCTTGATCAGATGTTCCTGCATACCCAGTTCGATACCTACCCGGCGAACTTCGTCCTTAAACAGCAGACGCAATGGCTCTACCAATTTCAGGTCCATGTTCTTAGGCAGACCACCTACATTGTGATGGCTCTTGATTGTCGTTCCGGTGATAGACAAGGACTCGATCACATCCGGATAGATGGTTCCCTGTCCTAACCATTTGATATCTTTCAGCTTGCGTGCTTCTTCATTGAAGACATCGATGAAGCCCTTACCAATGATCTTACGTTTCTTTTCTGGCTCAGTAACGCCTGCCAGCTCACGATAGAATTTATCTTTCGCATTGACTCCGATTACGTTCAGACCTAAATGTTCATAATCACGCAATACGTTTTCGAACTCATTCTTGCGAAGCAGACCATGATCGACAAAGATACAGGTCAGATTCTTACCGATTGCCTTATTCAGCAATACCGCTGTAACAGAAGAATCAACACCACCCGACAAAGCCAGGATGACTTTATCATTGCCCAACTTCTCCTTCAGCTCGGCAACAGTCGATTCAATGAAGGAAGCCGGAGTCCAGTCCTTGGCACAACCACAAATATTCAGGAAGTTGTCCAATAACTTCGTACCATCAGTCGTATGGAATACTTCCGGATGGAACTGTACGCCCCAGGTCTGTTCACCTTCAATATGATAAGCTGCGTTTTGTACATCATTTGTACTAGCAATAATCTTGAAGTTGTCGGGCAACTGGGTAATTGTATCGCCGTGCGACATCCAAATTTGTGAACCCGGCTCAATACCTTTGAACAAAGGATCTTGCGGATCAATAGAAGTCAGGTTGGCCCGACCATATTCACGAGAATTGGCTGGTTCCACTTTTCCGCCAGACGAATAGGCAATAAATTGCGCGCCATAACAAATACCCAATACCGGATATTTGCCACGTATTTGGCTAAGGTCAATTTTAAAGGCACTTTCATCGTAAACAGAATAAGGACTTCCTGAGAGGATCACACCTTTTACATCTGTCGCATCATGCGGAAACTTGTTGTACGGAACGATTTCGCAGTACATATTCAACTCTCTGACACGGCGGCCAATGAGCTGCGTAGTCTGCGAACCGAAATCAAGAATAATAAGTCTTTCGTGCATGCGATTATCTTTATTAGATTGTTTGTGCAAAGGTAATAAATATTGCCGGATTAAACAGAATGGCAAACCTATTTCTTCCCTTCCGGACGTGAAAAAGAATATAGTATAATGAAATCGGAAGAAATTACCGGTCGGCTTCTGACTTTTCCTCCTATTTTTGCAGAAAAGATATTAACTAAACAATCTAAGTATCATGATACAGATGAAACCTCTTTTACTGGCTGGCATTTCCGGTTTGTTCTCGGTATTTACGCTGACAGCACAATCGTCGCCCGAAGAAATGCACGTACTGCAGAAACGAATCCTGAATGAAGGATTAATGACCCAAGTGGATCAGATGGCCCGCAAAGTGGCATCCGGCGGATTTAATGCCGGCGACGGCTATGGCGAAGTCTGGATACGCGATTATAATACCTTCATCGAACTGGCCATGGAAGTCATGCCCGACGATGCTATCCGTTCTAATCTGAACACCTTCTTTCACTTCCAGGGGAAAACCGGTGATATCGTCGACGGATTCCTCGACATCAAGAAAGCGGAAATAGGGAAAGAAGGCGGATATAAGTACCGCCTGTCGGAAACGGAGCCTCGCTTTGCTGCCCATAAGAATACGGTGGAAACCGATCAGGAGACTTCGCTGATCCAGGCTATTTATAAATATGTAAAGCGGAGCGGCAATACGGCCTATCTGCAAACGAAGATTGAAGGCAAAACCGTCATCGAACGGATGGAATGGGCGCTGGAATATCTTCTCAACGAAAAGTACAACAAGCAGTATGGCTTACTAATCGGCGCAACGACGGCCGACTGGGGCGATGTGCAGCCCGAACATCCGTGGGGCGTAGAGATCGACAAGGACACCCATTTTGCCATCGATATCTATGACAATGCCATGATGGTCCTGGCTCTGAATAATTATCTGGAACTGGAGAACGATGCGGCCAAACGTCAGAAGTGGACACAGGTGCGCGACGAGCTGAAGAAGAATATCCGTACCCATCTGTGGGACGAAAAGAACCGCAAGTTCATTCCGCATATCTATCTCGACGGCTCTCCTTTCCCGGAAAGTTTCAATGAGAACCAGATCTATTATCACGGTGGAACCACCATTGCCATCCTGGCCGGCCTGCTCTCGAAAGAGGAAATCGAAGAAGCCAATCGGAAGATGCTGGAGAATATGAAGGCGGCTCATGCACAGACCATCGGTCTGACGATGTATCCAACGTATCCGGCCGGCTCATTCCAGAATGTGGGCATGTATCCGTATGGCTATCAGAACGGAGGCGACTGGACCTGGTTCGGCGGACGGATGATTCAGGCGCTGGTCGAGAATGGTTTTGTCCGGGAAGCCTATGACGAGATTCTTCCGATGCTCCGGCGGATTGTCGAGAATCAGGGTTTCTATGAATGGTACACACCGGGCGGCGAACCCAAAGGTTCCGGCACATTCCGGGGCGAAGCCGGTGTACTCTTTACAGCCATGAACAAACTGAAGGAATGGGCGGAAAATCAGAATGCCCAACCGTTGGAAAAGGCCCAAGGAAGCCTGGTATTGTTTACCTTCGGTCAGTCTAACTCCGCCAACCACGGACAAGGTCTGTATCAGTCACAAAAGGAAGTCTATAATTACTTCGACGGGAAATTATACCGGGCGGCCGATCCGCTGATCGGCGCGACGGGCGAAGGCGGCAGTGTCTGGACCCGACTCGGCGACAAGCTGGTGGAAGCCGGAATGGCAGAGAAAGTAACAGTCGTCCCGATCGGTGTTGGCGGTGTCCGCGTCGGTGCATGGGCTGAAGGAGGCGAGCTGCACGACCTGCTGATCCGCACAGTTGAACAGCTGAAGAAAGACCAGATCGAACCGGATTATATCCTGTGGCATCAGGGCGAGACCGACAATATCCTGAATACACCGAAAGAAGATTATATCCGCATGTTCGAGACAATCCGCGACGTGTTCCGCTCACGTGGCATCCAGGCGCCGATCGTCATCGCACAGGCCAGCTATCATCCGGCGTGCCTCGACGAAGACAATGGCAACAGTGCCGAAATCCGGGCGGCTCAAAAGGCATTGGCCAATCAGTATCCCGATATTTACTTAGGTCCGGACACCGATCAGCTGAACCTGCTTTGGCAGCGGGCCGACGGCATCCATTTTTCTACCAAAGGACAGGATCTGCATGCGGATATGTGGCTGGAAAGCCTGAAGCTAGTGAAATAAGCAGGGAATAATTCCCCCGACTGAAAAGGAGATATCTTCGAAGAGAAAGGTATCTCTTTTTCATTTTAAGTCCCGACTCTGGTCATTGAATCAGCTTTTATGGTAAATTTGCCGGAAAAAAGAAAGAAGATGATAGAATTACCAGACAAATGGATTGCAGGCTTGCATGCGTGGGGAATCAGAGGTGTGATGCTGCAAGTGATTATTATAGCGGCAATCCTGATAATAGCTTTTATCATGGACTATGTCTGTCGCCGCGGAATCATCCCGATGATCCGGAAAGTAGTCCGTAAGACAAGGATTGAATGGGATGACTATTTACTGAACGACAAGGTACTCGACAATACGTGTCACCTGATTCCTCCTATTGTCATTTACCTGCTGCTGCCTTTGGCTTTTACCGCGGCATCCAAATGGTTGCTATACCTGCTGATGTTTACGCAGATCTATATTGTGGTGGTGACTGTTCGCCTCATCAATTCGGTGATTTCTTCCTTATACGAGTTGTCGAACCGGAGCGACAAACTGAAAGACCGCCCGCTGAAAGGCGTCTATCAGATGTTGAAGATGATCGTGATCGGCGTGGGCGCCATCATTATCTTCAGTCTACTGTTAGATAAAGACCCAAGCCGCCTGCTCACAGGTTTGGGAGCTTCGGCCGCCATCCTGATGCTGGTATTTAAAGACACCATCATGGGATTGGTTGCCGGCGTGCAACTGAGTGCCTATGACATGCTCCGGCCGGGCGATTGGATTTCGATGCCTAAATACGGAGCCGACGGCATTGTGCAGGAAGTAACCTTAAATACCGTCAAGGTGCAGAACTGGGATAAAACCATCACGACCATTCCGCCATACGCCTTGGTCAGCGATTCTTTCCAGAACTGGCGTGGCATGCGCGAAAGTGGCGGCCGCCGTATCAAGCGTTCGCTGTATATCGACATGAACACCATCCGTTTCTGTACGGCCGACGAACGGAAGCGTTTTGCCGAAGAGGGCTGGATTGCGGAAACGGAAAAGAACGACAGCGAAGTTGTCAACCTCCATGTCTTCTGCCAGTATATCGAACGCTATCTGCGGAAACTGCCGGAGGTGAACACAGAGATGACACTGATGGTCCGCCAGTTGCAGCCGCAGCCCGAAGGACTTCCGGTCGAACTGTATTTCTTCACAACCAACAAAGACTGGATTCCTTATGAACGGCTGCAAGCACAGGTATTCGAACACCTGCTGGCCGTCATCGGATGTTTCGGACTGCGTATTTACCAGAAGCCGTCAGGACTGGATCTGGAGCGTATGCAGCAGTCAATCTGATTAATTCGTCTTAAAAATATATAAATACGGAACGGGCTTTCCTACATAGCTAATTTAATCGTACTTTTGCGTGTTTATTTTTAGGAACTTTAAGAGTATGGATTCGGAAAAGAAAGAGACAAAAGAAATAAATAAAACGTCAATGCTGATATTGGCGGTCATTGTACTCATCGCAATCATCGCAGGCGCAGCCTATTATATATTCCACCAGCAGCAGCAAATGGATGAAATGACCCAGTCATTCGATCTGGAAAAGGAAATGATGGCCGACGACCTGAATGAACTTTCCCTCCAGTATGAAGGCTATAAATTCAGTGTTAGCAATGACTCACTGGTCGCTTTGCTGACGACCGAACAGGCCAAGGTGCAACGCCTGATGGAAGAACTGAGAACTGTCAAATCGACCAATGCCAAAGAAATTGCCCGCCTGAAGAAAGAGCTGGCCACCTTGCGGAAGATCATGCGCAACTACGTGATCCAGATCGACTCGCTGAACCGGGCGAATGAACAGCTGAAGGTGGAGAAGAACGAAGCGGTCAAGAAATACCGCCAGGCTTCAACAACGGCTGCCAGCCTGAAACGGGAAAAAGAGAAGCTGACCGAACGGGTCACACTGGCCAGCAAGCTCGATGCCACAAGTATTTCAGTGACTCCGGTCAACTCGCGCGGTAAGCTGGCCAAACGGATCAAGAAGATGGAACAGTTTGTCATCAACTTCAAGATCGCGAAGAATGTAACGGCTCCAGTCGGTGAAAAGGTCATTTACGTCCGCATCATGAAACCGGATGATGATATCCTGGTGAAAAGCCGGGGCGATGTCTTCACCTTCGAAGGAAAAGACATCAACTATTCCATGAAGAAAATGATCGAATACGAAGGCGAAGAAGTTCCGGTGACGATGTACTGGAACATCGAAGAATTCTTGTCGCCGGGTACATATCGGGTGGATATCTTTGCCGATGGCAACCTGATCGGCCAACGGTCATTTACGCTTGAAGAATAAAGAATGGATGCCGAGAAGCCTTTTGCACGTTTGCTGGCAGATATTCCTGAAGCCCTGGCACAAGACCAGGCTTTTGTAGATGAACTGGAAAGCAATGCCCGCGTCATCACCTTAAAGAAGGGCGACTTATTGCTGCACACCGGCGAAGTCTGCCAGAATGCTTATTTCATCAACAAAGGGCTTTTCGTCAATATCTTCATCACCGACAAAGGGAAGGAATGTGTCACCGGTTTCTCTTCCGACGATCTGTATCCTTTCCTCTCTGAAATCAGCTATATCACCCAGACACCTTCCAGCTTCGAGATCAAGGCACTCGAAGACAGCGAGCTCTTGTGTTTCTCGCGTGTCTCAATCGAAAGCCTGTCGCTCCGCTATCCGCTGTTTGCCTCCTATTATCAGCACGCCATGCTCGTGATCATTTCCAAGCTGTACATGATGTTTGCCATCCTGCAATCATACACGGCCGAAGAATTCATCAAATACCTGTACGAGCATTACAAATGGATCATCCACCGCGTTCCGGACAAGTATATCGCGCTTTACATGGGCATCAGCACGTCCTGGTACTGCAAGCTGAAACGCCGCATCTTCAATTTAGGATGAGAGAGAATAATCTATAAAAGAAGCGCCGGCTGTCAGTGCATAAGCACATCAGGCCGGCGCTTCTTTGTATTCCTATTCAGCGATTCAATCCTTCTCAGCGGTTATTCAAAGCTGGATTTCTTCCAGGTGAATACTTTCGGTGTATCTTTCAGGAAAGGCTTCAGCTTCTTCTGGGTTTCCTTATCCAGATACTCCGGCGTCGTATAAGTCTGCGTCAGGGTATAATCATCCGGACTCAGCTGGAAACGGAACAGGTCCATATCCAGGCGGGAAGTTGATTCGATATAGGCAACCGACGACTTGTCGGCATCTTCCCGGATAAACCAGTCGGCTGTTACCGGAGTCAGCATATCAGCCGCATCCAGCGGTTTCCAATCGGGTGAAAAGAACGACACGCGGCTGTCGGCCACCGGACCTTTCACCGTCACGATCTGACAGATCACATACGTATTATTGACCAGCGGCAAGAGCTTCATCTCGATCGTGGTCCGTTCCGTCGACTGCAACAGCAGGTAGTTATCGGTCAGTTTTTCCAGCGTCGAATATCCGTTCATGTTGTTCTTCAACCGCGCCTTCTCGTTCGAACGGTACAAATCTACCAGGTCTTTCCGCCAGGCATCTTCCAGCTGCGGAACATACTCATCAGGCATGGCGATAAACACCGCCGCCATATCCTGCGCTTTCAACGGCAACACACTCATCACCAGCAGGCATAATAATACGATTCGTTTCATATATCTTTCTATCTTTATCATCTTGTTCCCAAATATAAGAATATCATACCGATCAGAACCAGCAACAGGTCGATCGCCTTGTTCTTCAAATTCTTTTCATGGAAGAACAACGCTCCTGCCGCAAAGGTAACCAAAACATTACTTCGGCGAATCATCGAGACGATCGAAATCATCGAATCCGGATCACTCAAGGCATAAAAATACACCCAGTCGGCAACGCAGAGGAAGACGGATATGAAGATGATGTTCCACCGCCAGGTAAAAGGCGTGGTGTGTTTCCGCCGCGGATACCACAGGAAAAGCAGGATCAGCAGCATGATGGCACACTGGTAGATGTTAAACCAGACCTGAACGGTCATCACATCCAGACTGCCCATCAGGTATTTATCGTACAGACCGCTCAATGCGCCCAGCACCACCGAGAGGACGGTAAAATAAATCCACTTGTTGTGGGTGAAACGGATGCCTTCTTTCTTCCCCGAAACTGAAAGCAGATAAAACGAGGCGACCGCAAAGGCCACACCAATCCACTGATACAGATTCAGCCGCTCACCAAAGATCACCAGCGCGCCCACCAGCGTCAGTACCGGCTGCGTCGCCTTGATGGGTCCGGACAGGGTCAGCGGCAGATGCTTCAGGGCAAAATAGCCGAAGATCCACGACGAAAGGACAATCACCGCCTTGATAAATACGGCTACATGGGTTTCGAACGGCACACGGGGCACATAAAGCAACGAGCCGTCCAGCACATCCGTCGCATAGGAAAGCACAATAAAGGGTAAAAAAATCAGACTGCTGAACAGCGTATTGAAGAACAATACCGGAATCACCGCATTCTCGTTGAGCGACATCTTCTTGTTCACCTCATAACAGCCCAACAGAAAAGCAGACAGAAAAGCTAAAATAACCCACATATCTTTACGTTTTAGTTAAGTTACACCTCAAACAACCGGTCGGGATAAGTGACATTCACCAAAAACAAGGCATGGCCCGGAGCCGATGTGCCGGCTTTTCCCCGGTCTTTGGCCTCAATTACCCGGCGGAAACCATCTACCGACATCTTGCCGCGCCCCACTTCCAACAGCGTTCCCACAATGGCACGCACCATATTCCGCAAGAAACGGTCGGCCCGGATCGTGAAGACCCACAAATCGCCTTCCTGCTTCCAGCCGGCCTCGTAAATACGGCAATTGTTGGTCTTGACATCGGTGTGCAGCTTGCTGAAGCTGGTAAAATCCACATAATCGAACAGCACCCGGCAGGCCTCGTTCATACGGTCGAAGTCCAGTTTCCCCAGATAACGGTACACCAGGTCATAGCGGAAAGGGTCTTTCTGCATCGTCAGGTAATACTGATAGGTTCGGGAAGTGGCATCAAAACGGGCATGTGCCTCCGGAATCACCGGGACAATCCGGTAGATCACAATGTCTTTCGGCAACAGGCGGTTCAGCTTGTCGGCCAGAAAAGCCGGGTCGGGCAAGGTCTCCGCCCAGTCAAAATGGGCCACCATCAGGCGGGCATGTACGCCGGCATCCGTCCGTCCGGCACCCACAATCGAAACCGGCTGTCGAAGGATGGTCGAAAGAGCCTCTTCAATACATTGCTGTACGGTCATGCCGTTCGGCTGTATCTGCCATCCGCAAAAGGATTTGCCGTTATATCCTAAATAAATAAAGTATCTCTTCACAGGCATAAGTCTATTTAGTACGAAATACGTTCCAAATGGGGATATTTCCCGGCAAAGGTACAAAGAAATCCGGCTGCGACCTTGCACATCCCACCGAAATACCTATTTTTGCAAAAAATAAACCTTCATAACATCTTAACAAATTGCACAATTATGTTTGAATCTTTATTGCAGACTTCCTATTTCGCCTTGTTTCTGATCATCTCGCTCGGATTTATCCTCGGGCGGATCAAGATCAAAGGCCTGTCGCTCGATGTATCGGCCGTCATCTTCATCGCCTTGCTGTTCGGGCACTTCGGAGTCACCATTCCCAAAGCCTTAGGCGATATCGGTCTGGTGCTTTTCATCTTCACCATCGGAATCCAGGCAGGTCCGGGTTTCTTCGATTCTTTCCGTTCGAAAGGGAAAACACTCATCATCCTGGCGCTCCTCATCGTCGGTTCGGCCAGTATCACCGGGATCATCTTCAAATATGCCTTAGGAATTGATACGCCCAGCATTGTCGGCCTGATAGCCGGCGCCCTGACCAGTACGCCGGGTCTGGCTGTTGCCATCGATACCACCCAGTCGTCATCGGCTTCCATCGCCTATGGTATTGCCTATCCTTTCGGCGTGATCGGCGTGATCCTGTTCGTCAAGCTGCTGCCCAAGCTGCTGCGGATTGATGTCGAGGCCGAAGCCCGGAAGCTGGAAATAGAACGCCGGGGCCAGTTCCCGGAACTGAACCGGGCCACGTTTCGGGTAGAAAACGAGAAAGTCATCGGCAAGAGCATCGCCCAGCTTCAGTTCCGCAACATGACGGGAGCCGTGGTTTCGCGCATCAAGCACGGAGCGGAGATTATCATCCCTACGGCTCATTCGGTACTGAAGAAAGACGACCTGATCCGCGTAGTAGGCAACGACCGCTCGTTCGAACAGGTCAAGCTGCTGATCGGCGAGCAAGTAGACGAGGATATTCCTTTCACACAGACCCAGGAGCTGCAATCGTTATTGCTGACCAATAAAAACATCATCGGCCATACGCTGGGCGAACTGAACCTGCAAGGCTCGTTCGGCTGTACCGTGACGCGTGTGCGCCGAAGCGGTATCGACCTGATTGCCGAGCCGAACCTGGCACTCAAGTTTGGCGACAAACTGATGGTGGCAGGCGAGAAACAAAGCCTGAATGAATTGAGCCAGTATGTGGGCAACGACGAAAAGAAACTCTCGGATACCGACTTCTTCCCCATCGCGATGGGTATCGTGCTGGGCGTATTGTTCGGAAAGCTGAGCCTCTCTTTCTCCGACAGCGTCTCCTTCTCGCCCGGACTGACCGGAGGCATCCTGATGGTGGCTCTTATCTTAAGCGCCATCGGAAAGACCGGCCCCATTATCTGGAGTATGTCCGGACCGGCCAACCAGCTCTTGCGCCAGCTCGGCCTGCTGTTCTTCCTGAGCGAAGTCGGCACATCGGCCGGAAGTAACCTGGTTGCCACGTTCCAGGAAAGCGGCTGGACCTTGTTTGGCGTCGGAATGGCTATCACCCTCGTTCCGATGATCGTCGCCCTGGTGTTCGGATACTGGGTATTCAAAATAAACATCCTCGACCTGCTCGGAACCATTGCCGGAGGAATGACCAGCACACCCGGACTGGCAGCAGCCGACTCGATGGCCGACAGCTCGGCTCCCAGCATAGCCTATGCCACGGTCTATCCTATTGCCATGGTCTTCCTGATCTTGTTCATCCAGTTCATTGCAGGGATGATCTAAGCAGGTCCCTTTTACAAATAGTACATAAAACAGGCTTTTTACAGACAAAAAGTCTGTTTTATTCTTTTTATACTAACTATCATTTTTACTTTCCGAACGAAAATAACGAAGAAATTAGGATAATTTCATCCATTTTCAGTCAAAAATATCCGTTTTTTCTATTCATTTTCCACTTTTTCATGCCTAGATTTTCGCTAATTCATAACCATCTTTGAATAAAAAGCCGGCGTATTTTAATTCATTCCAGCCTAGAAACGTAAACAAAACTCCCGAATTTCCTAAAAAAGGGCTGTTCAAATACATTTTTCCTCTTTTTCCGAATGATTTTACTCCAATTTTCATTCTCAAAAGCCTCCAAAACAAAATACCATTTTGACAGTATTTTCTTCCATAAACTAACACAGAAGACGTTTTTATCCCTCATTCCGGTGAATACAAAAAACAGAAAAACGCCATTGCCTTTTTTCCGACATCAGCATGTAAATACCCAACTTTCTGAGAATCGAACCGAAGTGGCCCGCTTACACGCCGCTCTGAAATAATGGAATTTTGAGAGGTGTATTTTGACAAAATGACAAACTGACAAAACCCGATCAAAAGCTGATTTTCTACGATTCAGTTGCATATTTGCAATAATTTTACGAATATTGTATGACATTTCAGTTACAATTAATGTTATACTTAGCGATTACTATAAAAAACACATGAATATACTTGTAATTACGGGAAGCCCCCATAAAAAGGGAACTTCATCATTATTAGCAGATAATTTTATTGCCGGGGCTCTGGAGGCCGGGCATGAAGTATTCCGTTTTGATACCATCTTCCAGGTAACACAACCGTGTTTGGCATGCAATTACTGCCGGAAGAACAACCATAAGTGTATTCAGGAAGATGATATGGAACTCATTTGGGATAAGTTGATAGCGGCCGATATGGTCGTCTTCGTAACACCGGTCTATTATTTCGGAATGTCGGCCCAACTGAAAAAAGTCATCGACCGGTTCTTCGCTATCAACGATATCCTGAGGAGCAAACCCAAAAAAGCCGTCTTGCTGGCTACCTGTGGTGACAACGAGGCCTGGGCCATGGAGCCGCTGGTGGCTCACTACAAAGCGATTTGCAAATACCTGCGTTGGGAAGATGCGGGCCAGGTTCTGGCAATCGGCGTATATGACCGGGCAGCCATCGAAGCGACACAATATCCGGAACAGGCCCGGACCTTAGGCAAGCATATCCATTAAATCCTATAATTTGTGAGAACATCCTCTCGGATATTCTGTTATTTTTTATAGCTTTGTATGCGCATTTCGCACATTCAGACAATCAGGCCCGACCTGTCTGAATACAAGGAAAATGCTTAACATCAAACAAATCAGAATATGGCACTACAAGTAGGAGATAAAATTCCTGAAGTATTGGGAACAGACCAGAATGGTAACGAAATAAAAGCAAGTGATTTTGCCGGCAAGAAACTGGCATTGTATTTCTACCCGAAAGACAACACATCGGGTTGTACGGCCGAAGCCTGCAGCCTGCGTGACGGCTATGACGCATTGAAGGCCGCCGGATATGAAGTGGTAGGCGTGAGCAAAGACAGCGCCAAGTCGCACCAGGGATTCATCAGCAAGCAAAACCTGCCGTTCAACCTCATTGCTGATACAGATACAACCCTGCAGCAGACATTCGGCGTATGGGCGGAAAAGAAGATGTGCGGAAGAACGTATATGGGTACGCTGCGTACCACCTTCATCATCGACGAAAACGGTGTGATCGAACGGATCATCGGTCCGAAAGAAGTAAAGACCAAAGATCATGCCAACCAGATTCTGGCCCTATAAGACGTCAAGTATCAACGACCATTACAACATAAACATTATATTTTATGGCAAAAGAAGATAACTTATTCGAAGAAAAAGCAGAAGGAACAAAACCTGCCGTGAACGCCGACAAGCTGAAAGCGTTGCGCGCCGCTATGGAAAAGATAGAGAAGAACTACGGGAAAGGCTCTATCATGAAATTAGGAGATGAAAGCATCGAAAATATAGAAGTGATCCCGACAGGCTCCATCGCCCTCGACGCGGCGCTGGGTGTGGGCGGTTATCCGAAAGGACGTATCATTGAAATCTACGGTCCGGAATCATCCGGTAAGACGACGCTGGCCATCCATGCCATCGCCGAAGCACAGAAAGCCGGTGGTATTGCCGCCTTCATTGATGCAGAACATGCCTTCGACCGTTTCTATGCCGAGAAGCTGGGTGTGGATGTAGAGAACCTCTGGATCTCACAGCCCGACAGCGGCGAGCAGGCACTGGAAATAGCCGAACAACTGATCCGCTCGTCGGCAGTAGACATCATCGTGATCGACTCTGTGGCGGCACTGACTCCGAAAGCGGAACTGGAAGGCGACATGGGCGACAGCAAAATGGGCTTGCAGGCCCGTCTGATGTCGCAGGCACTGCGTAAGCTGACGGCAGCCATCAACAAGACGAACACGACGTGTATCTTCATCAACCAGCTGCGTGACAAGATCGGTGTCATGTTCGGCAATCCCGAAACGACAACCGGTGGTAACGCCCTGAAGTTCTATGCTTCAGTCCGCCTGGATATCCGCCGCATCGGACAGTTAAAAGACGGGGATGAAGTGAAAGGTAACCAGGTCCGCGTAAAGGTAGTGAAGAACAAGGTGGCACCTCCATTCCGGAAAGCCGAGTTCGACATCATGTTCGGGGAAGGCATTTCACGTTCGGGTGAAATCATCGACCTGGGCAGCGAACTGGGTATCATCAAGAAAAGCGGTTCGTGGTACAGCTACAACGACGCGAAATTAGGACAGGGACGCGATGCCGCCAAGCAATGCATTGCCGACAATCCGGAACTGGCAGATGAACTGGCTCAGCTGATCTTCCAGGCACTGAAAGGATAACAACAAGCGAAATAACAACCTGTGAAGTTGGCAAATGAACCCGTCGCGGTTCTCGTTTGCCAACTTATTTATTAACAAGACGACAAAAACATCCCGGCTATGTCATCCAAGGAAACGTACCGGCAATTATGCCGGCAGGAAAAATCCATCCCTCTCTTTTCACAAGACTGGTGGCTGGATATTGTCTGTGGTGAAAACCTGTGGGACGTTGTGCTCCTCTATGGCAAACAAGGAAACATAGAAGCAGCCATGCCCTTGTATATTCCGCGGAAAGGATATGCCATCATGCCGGTCTATACCCAGACATTGGGTCCGTGGATAGCTCAACCGGCTGCCGACAGCAAATACACCAGCCTGCTGGCCAGGCAGCAGATCATCCTCGGGAAGTTTGCTACCAGGCTGGAGAATCTCCGGCTGTTCCAGCAAAACTTTTCCTGGTCTGTCACTGACTGGCTGCCATTCTACTGGAAAGGGTTTACACAGACAACCCGTTACACCTATTTGCTCAGCGGACTGCACGACACGGCACAGATCTGGGAGAACATGAGCCAGAATACCCGCCGGAATATCATCCGGGCCGAAAAGAAATACAAGATAACGGTCCGGAAAGGCATCCCGACAGAAGAATTCATCCGGATACAGCATCTGACTTTCCAGCGCCAGCACAAAGCGGTCCCCAAAGGAGAAGACATCTTGCGGCAGCTCATTGAAACCAGCCGCCGGCGCAACCAGGGTGACATCTGGGGCGGATATGACGAAAACGGGCAACTGCATGCCGCTGTTTTCATCGTCTGGCAGGAGTCGTCGGCTTATTATCTGGCAGGCGGAGGCGACCCGCAGCTCCGGCATTCAGGCGCACACAGCCTGGTGATGTGGAAAGCCATACAGGAAATGGCCGCCTATACCGATCACTTCGACTTCGAAGGCTCGATGATTCCGGGAGTAGAACGCTTTTTCCGCGAGTTTGGTGCCCGGCAAATGCCCTACTTCGCCATCAGCAAAGGAAAGCTGAATCTCTGGAACCGGATTTTAATCCGTATCAGCAAGATGAGGCAATAAATGAAGGAAAACAGAGTTATTACTCTAAAAGATAAATCAAACGAACTGAAGCGGTTTATGAATCAAACGATCTATTATATCATCCGATTCTTATTAGGCGTTGACCGTGCCGGTGCTTATAGCAGCCTGATCGGTTACACGTCGGATGTCCGTCTTTTCCATAAATACAAAGTGGTGATTGTGCCTTCCGGTTTCTTCCAGTCGTCGGTCTATGGAACACCCGAATCTCTGCCGCAACTGCCGTTGAAGGAGATTGAAGGAGTACCGTTGCTGTTCGGAACACCCAAAGAAGAATGTTTCGAAGAGACGTGGGTGATTTATGCCGACATCATCGCCAGCAGCTATTTTCTGCTGAGCCGTTATGAAGAGATTCAGAAAAGAGACATCCGCGACAAGCACGGCCGCTTTCCGGGAAAAGAGTCTCTGCCTTATAAAGCCGGCTTCATACACCGCCCGATTGTGGAGGAATACGGGAAGCTGCTCCGCCACTGGCTGAGAAAAGCCTGTGTACGCATTCCCGAACCGCAGCCCGAACTCCAGAAGATCTGGCTGACACACGACGTAGACGCCCCGTTCTTCTGTCGCAGCCTGAGAAACATCTGCCGGGAAACCCTGAAAGGCATCGGCTTCAGGAAAGCCCTGAAATTGTATCAGGGTCCTTTAGAGAAAGATCCGTATTATACATTCCCCTGGATGCTGGAACAAGACAGCCTGGTGAAAAACCGGTTTGGCGACCGCTGCCACATCTTGTTCTTCCTCAAGGCCGGTGGCCGGCATGCCAACGACAAGCCTCATTACCAGGTCCGCTCGCACGACATCCAGAAGCTGCTTCATCTGTTTAAGAAGAACAAAGCCCTGTTAGGACTGCACAGCAGCTATGAGGCCGGGATTTATCCGGACCTGATTCCGGAGGAGAAAATGCGGCTGGAGCACGACTGGAAACTGGAGAACATTCATTTGAACCGGCATCATTATCTGGCATCGAGAGAGCCGGAAGACCTGACCAAGCTGATCAAGGCCGGCATCACCGACGACTTCACCATGGGATATGCGGATGTGAGCGGTTTCCGCTTAGGAACCTGCCGTCCCGTCAAATGGATCAATCCGATGACACGCCAGCTCACGTCACTGACCTTGCACCCGCTTTCCGTCATGGACTGCACGCTGAGTGAATCTCAATACATGGGACTTTCGCCCGACGAAGCCTATCAGTATTGCGCCGGACTGGTCCGGGAGATCCGCCAGCACCGGGGAGAAATCGTCTGGCTCTGGCATAACACGTCTTTTGCCGGAACAGAGAGCGACTATCACAAGAAATTATATGTACGCCTATTAAATCTGTTGAAGCGATGAAAAAGATCATTACCGTCGTAGGAGCACGCCCGCAGTTCATCAAAGCGGCCATGTTCAGCCGTGCCATCCAGTTACACAACCAGACGGGTCGGGAACCCGTCAACGAGCAGCTGATCCACACCGGACAACATTACGACGAGAACATGAGTCGTATCTTCTTCTCGGAAATGGGAATAACACGTCCGACCTGGCAATTGCACTGCGGACAGACGACACATGGCGCCATGACCGGACAAATGCTTATCGAAATAGAAAAGATATTGTTGGATCAGCGTCCGGACTATCTGGTAGTCTATGGCGATACCAATTCTACACTGGCCGGAGCTTTGGCAGCCAGCAAGCTGCATATTCCGGTGGTGCATATCGAAGCCGGTCTGCGCAGCTTCAACAAGGCCATGCCGGAAGAGATCAACCGGATTCTGACCGATCATGTCTCGACGCTGTTATGCTGCCCGACTCACGAGGCCGTTCAGCACCTGGCCGAAGAGAATATCCACGCAGGCGTCTATCATGTGGGCGACATCATGTATGACGCCGCCCTGTTCTTCGGCCGGCAGGCAGAAGAAACCTCAGATATCATGCAGCGCCTGCAACTGCACAGTAAAGGATTCCGGCTCTGCACGGTTCACCGCGCGGAAAACACCGACGAGGAAGAACGTCTCTCGTCGATTGTGGCGGCACTGAAGCAGATCGCCTCATCCCACTGTCCGCTGGTATTTCCTCTTCACCCGCGGACCAGGCAGTATCTGGAGAAATATCAGCTGCTGGAAGAACTGACGGCACATCCTTATATACGACTTACCGAGCCGTTAGGTTTTCTGGACATGGTGATGCTGGAAAAGCAGGCAAGCACGATCCTGACCGATTCGGGCGGCGTACAAAAGGAAGCCTATTTTCACCGGACGCCCTGCATCACCCTGCGGGAAGAAACCGAATGGACAGAAACGGTGACGGCTGGCTGGAACCAGATTGCCGGTTACCGGACCGACCAAATCCTGGCTTGCCTGGAGAACAATCCGGTACGGCATGAGATAGATGAATATGGACAGGGAAACACCGCCCAAAAGATATTGGAGCTGTTATGAAACGAGTACTCATTCTATGTGATCTGTTTCCTCCAGCATTCGGACCGCGGATGGGATATTTATGCAAATACCTGAAGCAGGCCGGATGGCAGGTGGAAGTTGTTGCCGAAGCGATGGACGACAAGACCTTCGCCTTCTTAGCCGGTTCTTGTCCGGTCACATTCGTGCCCTATTATACTGCCAAGAACAGAATCCTCCGCAAACTCCAGTGGATCTTCACGCTCTTGGCCGATTTCCTGTTCTCCTACAAAGACCGGAAAATGGCGAAAGTAGCTCACCGGATTTGCCAGCGTCAGGCATTCGACCTCATCTTGTGCAGTTCATTCCGTACTTTTCCGCTGGTGGCAGCCCGTCTAACCGCCCAAAGGCATCATTTGCCGCTGGTGGTGGATTTGCGGGATATCATCGAGCAATACGCCGGGAACGAATTCCTCGCCCACTCTTTTCATGTCTGTCCCTGGCTGGACAAGCAGCTGACGGCTCTGCTGAAACGGAAACTGCTGAACGACCGGAACCGCACACTCCGGATGGCGAGTCATGTCACCACCGTTTCTCCGTGGCATGTCGAACAGCTGAAGCGATATAATCCGAACGTATCTCTGATCTACAACGGATATGACCCGGACTTATTCTATCCGGATCATCGCCGGAACCGCCGGTTTACCATTACTTACACCGGACGAATCCTCAGTCTGGCCATGCGTAATCCGGAATTGCTGTTCAAAGGTGTGCTGTTGTCCGGTCTGTCGGCCGAACAGATCACCCTCGAATGGTATGTAGATCCGGCCTCCGAAGCCCTGCTGAAAGAAGCCGCCGCCCAGTATCAGGTCAGCGAATACATGTCTTATCAGTCGTATGTACCGGCCTCCGAAATTCCTTCGGTACTCAACAATAGCAGTGTACTATTGCTGCTCACGGAAAAGAGCGGAGAGAACGCGCCCAAAGGAATCATGACCACCAAGTTCTTTGAAGCTCTGGCCGTTGATAAGCCGATTCTCTGTGTTCCTTCTGATGAAAGCTATTTGGAAGAGAACATCCGGCGCACCCGCTCCGGACTGGCTGCCCGAAGCGCCGAAGAAGTGGCCCAATTCATCCTTCAGTATTACCGGCAATGGGAAACACAAGGATACACAGCCACCACACCCGATCACGAAGAAATCAAGCGTTTCTCCCGGAAAGGACAAGCGGAACAGTTTATGCAATTAATGACAAATCAAATATAATACATGGACAAACATCTTCATATAATAGCACTTAATATTCCTTTTCCACCTAATTATGGAGGAGTTATAGACATTTACTATAAAATTAAAGCATTACATCAATTAGGGGTTAAGATTATACTTCATTGTTTCGAATATGAACGTCCGCAAGCAGAAGAATTACAAAGTCTTTGCGAAAAAGTATATTATTATAAACGTAAAACTGGTATCATATCAAACCTATCCCTATTACCATATAATGTTAAAAGTAGGATCTCAAAGGAATTAATTCAAAACCTACTGAAAGACAATTATCCTATTTTAGGAGAAGGATTACATACGTTTTATTATCTACAAGATCCACGTTTCGCCAATAGATATAAAGTATTTAGGGAATGTAATATCGAACATAATTATTATCGAGCATTAGCCCAGGCATCTTCTTTTGGGATAAAAAAACTATTTTATCTCATTGAAAGTATAAAATTTAAGCTTTATGAAAAACAAATTCAAAAAGCTAATTTAATAATCGCTGTTTCACAAACAGATACAGAGTATTTAAAAAAGTTGTTTCCTAACAATCTAATTGACTTCGTTCCATGTTTTCATGCAAATGATCAATTAAATATCATACCTGGCAAATCAGATTACATACTCTATCATGGGAAATTATCTGTAGAAGAAAATGAAAAGGCAGCTCTTTTCCTCATTAAAAAGGTATATGCACATTTGCCTTATACTTGTATAATCGCAGGTATGAGCCCATCATCAGCTTTATATGAAGCTGTGGCTCCCTATCCAAACATAAAAATAGAAGCAAATCCTTCTCAGCAAAGAATGGACGAACTGATTAAAAATGCTCACATTCATACCTTAGTTACATTCCAAGGAACAGGATTAAAACTCAAATTACTAAATAGTCTTTTTTCTGGTAGATTCATTGTGGCTAATTCCTTAATGCTAAATGGTAGCAATCTTGAGGATCTATGCCACATAGCAAACTCTCCAAAAGAGTTTATTTCAACATGTAACAAACTGATGCAACAGCCCTTCGATATAGAAGAAATAGAAAATCGGAAGAAAAAGCTCTTTCCTTTTTTCTCTAATCAATTCCAGGCAGAAAGAATCTGTCGTAGAATTTTTAATACTTAATAATTTAATAACTGACGGATTCCCTCTTTTATATAGCCGCGTTGCATATCGTCGGGCTTCAACAGCTCACTGTTCCATTGAAGCAGATCAATGTCCATGGGAATAATGCCCTGATGCTTGTTTTCCGGTACGCGTCCCAAGGCCCGTTCTATCTGCTTGAAGTGACGGATCAGATCGGCAACCGGAAGACTTGTGTGGGCAATGCCTACCCGGTTCAGGAACAAAGCCGGATTTGAGCAGGCTTCCGGAGCTGTAAACACCGCTTCCGACCATCGGATGTCCGGCAACAGCAATTCGATGGCACTGCTTGCTCGCTCCATATTCTGACGGGGATTTGTATTGGAGCCTAATGCAATAATAATCTGATTACCGAACATTTCTTTACGATTCACTGTTATTAGCTACGAAAGTACAATGAATTATCCGGAATAGAAACAGACTGGCCGCAGTTTAACGGAGATTTCTCTCAAGAAAGCGGAAATGAATCCGGGTATTAGGATATATGATAACTTTTTAGTAGCTTTGCGCCCGAAAATAGCAGGTATATGATGACAGGTAATGTACATATTGTTCATTTGGCCAGCGCCCGAATCGGTTCGTGGTGCAGCCATTGTATTGTCCATGTACACTGGTTCAGCGGATTTATTTAAGCCAACTTTCCCTCCTTATTATTTCATCATTTAATCGTTTCTTCCTGCACAGTCGCAGGGAGCAGTCTCATTATTCTTTTATTCTAAATTAAATCCGTTATGCTGAGCATTATTTGTATTATGTTTGCAGGGATGGGTATTGGCTTCCTGTTCCGTAAAATAGAATGGTTACAAAAGACAGAGAAAACCATCTCTTACACCATATTCGCCATGTTGTTTATCTTGGGTATATCAGTCGGTTCCAATCCGCTGATCATCCAGAACATCGGTCAGTTCGGCTGGCAAGCTGCCATCTTAGCCATTTCCAGTTTATTCGGCAGTATTCTGGCTGCCTGGGCTGTATATAACCTGTTCTTCAAGAAAGGAGGTGAAAGATGAAAAACAGTATCATTGTCTTTTTGTTCTTCTGCGCCGGCTGTATCTTAGGTTTCTCCGGACACATCTCGTTGGATGCTCATCACGTCTCCTTATATATTTTGTATGCCCTGATGCTTCAGGTGGGCATCAGCATCGGTTCCAACAAGAACCTGAAGCAGATTATCCGTCAGATACGTCCGAAAATGCTGGTGATTCCTTTGGCAACCATTATTGGAACGCTGCTGTTCTCGGCATTGGCCAGCCTGCTCTTGAGCCGATGGAGCGTATTCGAATGCATGGCTGTGGGAAGCGGCTTTGCCTATTACTCACTTTCATCCATTCTGATCACCCAGTTCAAAGAACCGTCCATCGGTTTGCAGTTGGCTACCGAATTAGGCACCATTGCCCTGCTGTCTAATATCATCCGCGAAATGATGGCCTTGTTGGGCAGTCCGCTGATAAAGAAATACTTCGGCAAGTTGGCGCCTATATCAGCTGCCGGCGTCAATTCGATGGATGTGGTTTTGCCGGCCATTACACGTTATTCCGGGAAAGAAATGATTCCGGTGGCCATCCTGCATGGTATTCTGATTGATTTCAGTGTGCCGCTTTTCGTTTCATTCTTCTGTAGTTTATAAGGAAGAAATGTAATTTTAACACATTATATCGGACTTATATAAAATATTGTTCTATATTTGTAGCTATTAAGATCTTTCTGACAGGATTGATCATCACCTTTTATCTAATTAGTAAACAAACAACATAAATGCGTATGACAATGAAAACATCCAAAAGCATCTTAACAGCTATGCTGCTGACTGCCGCATTGGCCGGCTGTCAGCAACCCGTAAAAACAGACCAATCTGAAAGTGTACAGGCAGTAGAAGAAATTCCCATGGCGATGTTAGTCGACACACCCACAATCACAGCTCCGCCTGCAGAACTGAAATTAGATCCGTTCTACAAGAAATATATGAATGTAAACGGTATCCATGTCGTCAGCTCATGGCGTGTTCCCGACAGTTGCTTTTATGCGGCCTATATCAGTATAAAGGCGATGACAGATGCGCTGCCGGCAGAAGTTATGAAATCGCTCACCGACCGCAACACCCGCATCGGTATTATGGCACGTTATGAAGGAACAACCGATATTCCCGAACATGCTTTTCTGGAAAAAGATACGACACTTAACTGGGATGTCCGTGCCCGCGGCTTGGGTGGTGATGCCGAACATCCGTTCTCGACTTGCGCAGAAGAGAATATCCTGGCTTATCAGATCGACAAGTATCATGCCGAAGATATATTGATCCACGAGTTTGCCCATACGATTCATGGAGCAGGCATCCTGCCGATTCATCCGGAATTCAACGACGAGCTGCAGGCCTCGCTGGATGCTGCCGTAGCCAAAGGACGGTGGAAGAATGTATATGCTTCGACCAACGTATGGGAATATTGGGCTGAAGGTGTGCAGAACTGGTTCAATGTCAACGCGGAAGTGAATAAAGACGACGGCGACGGAAAGCACAACAAGATCAACACCCGCGAAGAAATGAAGGCTTATGATCCGGGATTGTATGCCATCCTTGCCAAATACTTCAAGGAAATAAACGAGCAGGTCAGCCGCCACAAGAAAGTGGATTTGTACCACTGGCAGGAAAACTGATCAGCGGAAGTGCAGGACGAAGGTAGTCATCCGCTTGTCGCTGCGGCCGAGTGTGAGTGTGCCGTTGTGCAGACGCATGATCTGCCGGGAAAGACTTAATCCGATGCCGGTGCCTTCCGGCTTGGTGGTATAGAAAGGTACAAAGATTTCTTCCTGGCTCTCCGCACTGATCGGGCGGCCATTATTCGATACAGTGATCACGACGGTTTCGGCATAGTCGATTTCCGCCGTGATTTCTATTTTTGTCGCTCCGGCCTGCAAGGCATTCTTCACCAGGTTAACAAACACCTGCGACAACTGGTCGGCATCGGCATACAACAGGATATCTTCTGATTTCTCCACGTATGAGCAGACAGCTCCGGCCTGATGCAAGGATTCACGGGTGAGCTGCTGCACCTTTTCGATCAGTTCACGCACGAAAAAGGCTTTCTTGACGGGCGCCGATACACGAGTCAGGCTGCGATAAGTATTGACAAACTTGATCAGTCCGTCGGAAGAGCTGGCAATCGTATCTAACCCTAACTTCAATTCCTTCCAGTCGAGCGAACGGGCCGACGTTTCCGAATCGAGTTCTTGGGATAAGGTATGGCTCAATGAGGCTATCGGCGTGACCGTATTCATGATCTCATGCGTCAATACACGGATCAGCTTATTCCAGGAAAGCTCTTCGTTGTGGGCCATTTCGCCGGTGATGTCGTTAAGAGCGACGATCTTGACCTGCTTTGCCTGCAACATCGCTTCCGAAGCTGTCAGGGAAAGAGTGATCTTTCCCCGTTCGTTATAGTAACTGTTCCGCTGTTCGTGCGCCGACGAAACATCCCAAAAGGCATTCTCCAGTTCCTGATGGATATTTCCCAGCTGACGGATATGGCTGAAGGTGGCCAATCCCAGCAGATTCCGAGCCGAGGCATTGCTGTAAATGACTTGTCCTTCCCGCTTTCGGGATAAATCGATGACGACAATTCCGGTACGGACCTGGTCGAGCATCTGCCCATAATATTGCTCCTGCTCGGCAATCTCCTGCCGCTCGCGGTCATAAAGGATGTGAATCCGGTTGAGCGTCCGGTTAAAGCGCCGGTACCAGAACTTCTCTTCGCTGAAATGGAAATTCGTTTCCTTGTCTTCCAGCGCATCCAGCATGTAGTTCAGTTTCCGGTGTATTTTTCCCAGGGAATAAACACGGGAAATCAGCGCCGCTACCAGGGCCGATGCCAAAGCGATGAGTATGACTGTCGACGTATCCATATCAGATGTTGTATTTCTTCAGTTTCGCATATAAGGTAGGCCGGCTGATGTTCAGCGATTTCGCCACGTGTGTCAAATTACCTCCGAAGCGGTCCATGGCAGCCCGGATGGTCCGTTCTTCCACTTCTTCGAGGGTTTCGGCTTCCGCTGCCGGCTCTGCTTCGCCGGGTACAGACAAAGGCAAAGAGAAATCTTCGGCATCCAGCTTATCGCCGTCGGCCAGAATAACGGCCTTTTCTATGCCGTTCTGCAGCTCCCGGATATTTCCACTCCAACGATTGGCAAGCAGAACTTGCCGGGCGGCATCTGTCAGCCCGGTAACCGGACGATGATACTTCTCGGCATAACGGGAGATAAAGAGGTTGGCCAGAGGAACAATCTCATCCGGTCGCTCACGCAATGGCGGCAGTTCCAAATGAATCGTATTAATGCGGTAATAAAGGTCCTCGCGGAAAGTTCCCTGCTTCACCATCTCTTCCAGGTTCTTGTTGGTTGCGCAGATCAGCCGGATGTCAATCGGGATTGAACGCGTATCGCCCACCTTCGTCACTGAACGGTTCTGCAACACCCGCAGCAGCTTTGCCTGGAGATGCAGAGGAATATTGCCGATCTCGTCGAGAAACAGCGTACTGCCGTTGGCCTGTTCCATCTTCCCGGTGTGATCGGTATGCGCATCGGTAAACGCCCCTTTCACATGTCCGAACAACTCACTCTCGAACAAGGTCTCGGTAATGGCGCCGGCATCCACGCAGACCATCGGTTTCAGTCCCCGGTCGGACAAGCGGTGAATCTCGGCAGCCAGCACGTCTTTTCCCGTTCCGTTCTCGCCGGTAATCAGAACACTCGCGTCGGTCGGAGCGATCTTCTCGACCGTGCGACGGACAGTCGTCATGGCCGCTCCCGTTCCCCACAACATCGAAGGTCCGGCTTCTCCGGCTTTCTTCTGTCCTTTTCCGCCGGCTTTTCCACCCTTGCCGTTATTGGCTACTGCCTTGTCAGAAGCCGCCTGCAAGGTAGCGATGAGTTTCTCGTTCTCCCAAGGCTTCACAATGAAGTCGAATGCCCCACGTTTCATGCCTTCCACCGCTAAAGCAATGTCGGCATACGCCGTAAACAGCACCACTTCCGTCTGCGGACGGCGCTGTTTGATTTCGGAGAGCCAGAACAGACCCTCATTTCCCGTATTGGTATCCGCCTCGAAATTCATATCCAGCAAGATGACATCCGGCGCAAACACCCGCAACGACGCATGGATTTCCTTCGGCGAAGCCAGCAACTCCACCGCCGCGAAATACTTGGGCAATAAAATCTTCAATGCCGCCCGGATGCCCGGATTATCATCCACCACCAATATCTTTCCTTTGTTCACCATGTTCTGTTTCTCTTTTCTACTTTTATTTAGCATTCAAAAATAAGGATTTTCCGAGAATCCTCCTCGTTCTTTTTCCGATTCCCGATAATCCTATTCCCTTTTCCTTAAACCTTTTTACCGTTTCACCTAGGTGAAACGATCATTCCACGACTGTGATTCGATCGTTCCACCTAGGTGAGACGATCGTTCCACCTGGGTGGAACGATAAAAATGTAATATAAAACAGCCTTATCCTCATCTAGTAATACACTAAAAGACAACGCAAAAGGGTTGCCGAAGAAACGGCAACCCCGCATCAGTGGTGTATTACTCAACAGAAAGGCTATCTCGTGGTACCTCACGGGCAAGCGTGGCATACATGATGAACACCAAGGCTGCCGTCAGGATTTGCATCAGGATGAATATCAAAATAAAGACAACCGGTGTGAGCGGTACGCGGAAAGCAAAGTTTTCCAGCCAGCCGGAAACCACCCACCAGGAGAAAGGAAGCGCCAGCACAAAGCCAATGCCAACAAACCAGCAGTAGGGTTTGAGACCTAATCCTACAATATCGGTCAATTCGGCTCCGAACACTTTCCGCAAGGCTATTTCCTTCCGCTTGTAATACATATCGAAAATCACCAGGGCAAAAACACCGATCAGCGACAAGACGACCGCCAGTAAAGAGAAACACAAGAGCGTCTTCCCAAAGCGTACTTCCTTTTGGTAAAGAGTATTCAGCACCTGGTCGTAAAATTCGACTTCCACCGGATAGGCCGCATCCATTTTGGCAATCGCTTGCCGGATATGCGACACGGCAGTTACGGCATCAAAGCCTTTCTTCAACCGGATATAGACAACGGGTAAATAACCGGAAGCAGGCGACGCCACCGAAAAGACAATCGGAGCCTTCTCCTTTCGGGCTGAAGTGAAGGATACTTCCTCACAAATGCCCACAATCTCGTTACTGAGTCCGCTAATCGGACCAAGACCAACGCCGTAGTGGTCGCGCACAAACGAGTTGATGATATATCCAGAATCTGTATCGCCGGTAAAATTGCGTCCTTCAACAATCCGAATGCCCATCACATCGAAGAAATTCGGGGAACACCAGATCCGATAGGTTTCAACTTCTTCTCCTTTCCATTCCATGCCCCAGGTAGAATAAGAATCCTGTCCGCCCACACATTCGGTCGCAAAGGCCACATCTTCTACTTCCGCATATTGCCGCAGCGTCTCCTGCAACCACGGGCCCTGCTTTTCGGCCATTTCGCGGGTCAACTGGACTATCGCCAGCTGGTCCTGATCAAAGTGCGTATTCGAACGCATCATCATCCGGTTCTGCAAGAAAACAAAGGCGATGAAAACCAACAACGAACACGCGATGGCATATTGAAGTACCAGCAGTGCGCTTTTGATTTTTCGGCCCGAAGGAGTCAGGCCATAATTTCCCTTGAGCAATAAGGCCGTCGGGAAAGAAGTCACAAAGTAGGCCGGATAAAGACCTGCCGCCATGCCCACCAGCCAAGCACCACCAACTGTAGCGATATACAACGTCCGGCAAGAAGCAAGCGTCACCGGCTCCTGAATAATACCCGAGGTGGCAAACCATTCCGAAACAGGCAGACCGAGAGCTACAGCCAGCAGACTTGACAGTCCGACGAAGCAACCTACTTCCAACACCTGCTCCAGCCGAAGCAGCCAAACCTCGGCTCCCAAGATCTTGCGTGTATTGATTCCGCGCAGCCGCGAAGGCATGAGCGAGATATAAAAGTTCGTAAAGTTGAACATGCCGACGAAGACAATCAGGACCGCGATCAGTATCAATAAATAAGTCTGCATCCGGCTGCCCAACTTGAATACATGCCCTTCCGTCTCGGCATCACTAAAATAAACTTCCGGAAGCGGCGTCAGATGAATCGGACTCAAATACGGATAACGGGAGAAATCAAATGCCCGGTTAAACTCATCCGCCACCGACGAAGCATGGCCCGGATCATCCAAGCGCAGGTAACAAATGAAATTGGAGTTTCCGAAGGTCTCCAAGAACGACGCTGGCATCGGAGCCAGGATATTATTCCCCAATTGCGTATTTCCAGGCAAATCCTTATAGACAGCTCCGACTTGCCAGTCCGTTAACGGCAGGAAATAAGCCGATTTGGATTCCATCCGTATCGGTTTGCCGACAGGCGATTCCTCGCCGAACATCTTTTTAGCCAGACTTTCCGGAATCGCCAGCTGATTGGGCTTCGACAAAGCATCCCGTTCTCCTTCCGTCACTTCCAGGCCAAAGACATCGAAAAAGCCGGGACTTACCAAATTGGCTTCCTGCTTGTAACCGGTCCGTTTCCCGTCAGCTTCGGTCACTGTCAGATAGACCTCGCCCACAAACGGACAAAACACCGTGCCCGCTTCCACATGAGCCGAAGCATGGATGATCGATTCAGCAAAGCCCGGTGGAAGAATGGAACGGAAGAAAGAAGTTTCCGGCATATCCACCTTGAAAATACAATCCGGCTTCGGATAACATCTGTCAAAGTTCCATTCAAAGCGGACATGGACCATGATCATGATGAAGGCCGTAAAAGCCATCACCAAGCCCACGATGTTGAGCGAAACCGGCACAGGATATTTCCGGAATAACGCTTTGATGTTGTTGTATATTTCCATAGGACTATTTATTTATCAAAGATTATCTTCATTTATTCAAACATAGGATATCTCTTTTCATCCTTTATAGCATTAAGCTGGTTAATTCTCCATTCTTTCGTGAAGTCTTCCAACCGCAATCCTCTATATGGATATTTATCTCCAGACAATTGGCATCTACGTTTTATTTCATCAATAAACGAGTCCGTGTACATTTCTTCTACCAAAAAATATCCCACTTTATCCATCTCCAGCGGCTGAAGAAAAACATAAGCATCAAAATTTTCCTCAAATGTTCCGGCAATGGGAACACCCTGATACTCCAGTTCAAAATCACAGGGTTCACGTCCAAAAGGAGAATCGGCCAAAGCAAAAGCCACCGGCTTATTCCCATTCATCCGAAAGACAAAATCAAACAAGCCTTTCCTCACTTTCCCAAAGACATTACCCGAGTTATCGCCCCATACCGTATGAAGCTTTACTGCATACACTTCTTCGTCTGAAAACCTCTGTTTAAGAAGATTTCCCAGGCTTGGAACACCATTGGTATGTTTACAGGCATGATTACCACCTACAATAAATAAGTGTCCCCGTGAGTCCCGATTTTCCCGAATCACTTTCTCGGTTATATCAGCCATGCAGGTATCCCGATCCTGAAATGAATAGCTTTCCCAACGCTTAACATCCTCCTCTGTCCGGATATCCAGCCACGACAAACCAAAATCAGGAAAGATTACCCGTATTTTCTTTGCCGGAGACAGTTTTTGATTCACCTCCCAAAGAGTTATCAGGAACTCATACATGCCTTTATCATTCCAGCCATACTGATAGTCGCCGCCCAAAATATCCAAAAGCAACTGCCTGTCTAACTTTTCTTCACTCAGGAATTGATTAATACGATCCTGATTTCCTCTTTTCATCTCCAGAAAGATTGTTCCGGTTGTTTCAGGAAACTCTGGTCTCCGGATCAATCGCTTCATCAAATTCCACGAAGGCTCATAAAAATGATGCTCTCCATAAAGGACAATCCGATGTTGCTTCAAGGCTTCTAAAAGAAATTCTTCCGGCTCCCGGCCATGAGACTGAATATAATGGATAAAAGCAGTTGTATCAGTTGACACATGCGAGATTCGAGAAATATATCGCCTGTAATTATCCAGAGTTGGAGCCAACTTCTCTTTTAACCAAAGCTGACCTTCCTCGACCGACTTTACGGGTTGTTCTCCGGCATTCACCCATCTTCCATTCTCAAAGACCGAACCAGTCAGCAGATAGCCATATTCATCACCCCAAGCTTCAAACGTAGAAATCACTCCTGCAACAGAATCATTGTAATAAACGACCTGCTTGACTTTCCGGTTCAAAACTTCTGCGCTTACTTCAGGCTGCACCTCACGATCTTTATGAGTTTTACCCAAAGGACAGAAGCGGAAAGTAAAGATTTTATCAAAGCAAGCAGAATCATTTCCTTTGGCTTGCATATAGGCAGACGCGGTGAATGCACCTAACGGAGACGATAAATCAATTGTGTCTTTTAATTCATTTACTTTCTTATCAACCGAAATAATACGGTTGAATTCAGCTCTAACACTTATATTCCAAAGTCCCAATAACAATAAAACTAAGACAACTTTTTTCATCGTGAGATAAAATTAATTATTACTACTAAGACTAATTACTCACTCTTCAGCGAAAGAACCGGATTGGCATGGGTGATCTGCAAACTGTTGATTACGACGGTGACAGCTACAATCAGAGCAACAATCACATCGGCCGAGAAGAGATAAAGCCAGGAAACGGTGACTTTCTCGGAGAACTGTTCCAGCCACAAACCGGCAACATAATAGGCGGCCAGGTCACCGACAATGGCGGCTATCAACACCCATTTCATCATCTCGCCTACGAAAAGAGATAAAATCTCGGAAGTCGTGGCACCGCTGATCTTGCGGATGGCAATTTCCTTACTCCTTCGTTGCGATTCGTCACGGATATATCCGATAAGGCCAAGGAAAGCGATCACGATGGAAAAGAGACTTCCGATCAGGATCGTGTCCTTCATCTTCCGGTTATCATCATACATGCTTTGCATCACCTGCTTATACGAGAGCACTTCAATGTCTTTTCCCTCGATTTCCTGTTGTACTTCCTGCTGTATGCGGGCAATCGTTTCCGGACTTATCTCTTTTACTTTCACCAGAATAATCGGCATATACCCGGAATCCGGCTCTGCCGTGAAGCGAATACTGGGGCGCTCGTCGTTGCGCGTCAACAATCCGATCCGATAATCTTCATAAACACCGCTGATCGTCAGGATACCCTGATTCATGGCACTTGTATCGGAGTGTTCGGAAATCTGGATTTCTTTGCCAACAGCACCGTCTTTCCAATCGGTAAACTCCTGCATCTTCTCCACAAACTTCCGGCTCACGGCTACTTCCTGCCGGGTTTCCGGAACGCGCCCTTCCAGTATCGGGATTTCAAAGAAGTCGAAGAAGCCTTTTGTCCCATCATATTGGTCGGCTATATTAAACAAATCCCGATCATCACCCGGCAGATAAATATTGTTTCCCGAACTGTAATCAAAAGGGAGCTCATAGCATCGTTCAACATCGACCACATCCGGATCTGATGAAAGAGCAGCTATGCTTCGGTTCGCCTGTAACTTATCTATTCCCCGGACATTGTAATAGAGAACATTCTCATAAGCATAACCCGGCTGGTCGTTCAACGCCTTATCGTATTGGGCCGCAATGACGAACATAAAACAGACCAGGAATACATTGATGGTAAACTGAACCCATAGCAAAGCGAGTTTCCATTTCCGCTTATTCTCCTTATAATTCCGGAACGCCACACCAACCGGAATCTTAGCATACAAATAACCGGGAACAACCGTAGAAACCAGAAACAACAGGAAGATGACTCCGATCAACACACCAATGGTTTCGGGAATAAAGAGAGCCATCAAACTTGCTCCCAACAAATCCTCCACCAAAGGTTTGGCTGCCCAAATCAGAATCGCCGCAAAGACCAACGATATCAGCAATACCACCGCCGTCTCTTTACACAACATCTTATAAATATCCCAACTGCCCGCGCCATAACACTTATGCACGCCAATCTCTTTCGACCTCCTTACCATCTCCGATATCGTGATGAGAATATAGTTCATCAGTGAAATCAGAAGCAAGACCAATGAAACAATCGAGAGAATGACAATCATATTCCGTACCTGAGGTTCGGACGTATGCAACTTATCAAAAGCTGAAAGAAAATACCAGATCTTGCTTCCGTTCTTTTCCAGTTCTTCCAAAGGTTGGTTCTTCTCCTGCATCGAACGGATCGCCGCTGTCAAGGAAGACGGATCTACGCCTTCTTCCAGCTTCACATAACCCTGATAACGATCGTTTCCCAGCCAATTCTCCCGACTCCATTTACTATATGATTCCATGGAAAGCAAGACATCATAGTCCAGACTGCCGTTTTCCGGGAAATCTTCATAAACACCGCCCACTGTAAATTTCCAGCCAGACGCATCTTCGTTGTAGATAACTTGTCCGACGGCTTTATCAATGCCACCCATTTTCTCGGCAAAAGACCGGCAAACCATAACCATTTGCGGTTGTGACAAGACCTGAACCGGATTTCCGGACAAGATCTTCCGATCAAATACATGGAAAAAGGAAGTATCCGCCAACACCAACTTACCGGAAACCGGACGCTTGTCTTCCGTATAGAACTTCTCACTCTCAAATAGAAAAGTCGTACGGGTTGCATATGCTACTCCGGGCACATATTGTTTGAAGCCGGGAGCAATTGCTCCGCTGACTTGCTGATAGTCTCTTACATTTCCCTGAAATGAATAACCCGTCATAATCTTATAAATCCGATCGATATCCTGATAAAAGTTATCATAGGCGGATTCAAAGCAGACTTTGGCAATCAAGATGCAGCCAATTGCCAAGCCGACACCCAGCGAGAAGACTTTCAATATCCAATTTCTCTTCTTCATACCCGAGTCTTTTATAATTCATTTCTGACATCACTGACGATTCGCCCGTCGAACAAGTTGATGGTTCGCTGAGCCATCGAAGCATCCTTCGGCGAGTGCGTTACCATTACAATCGTTGTTCCTTCTGAATTCAGCTCCGTCAGTAAGTCCATCACTTCTTTTCCGTTCTTGGAATCCAGGTTTCCGGTCGGCTCGTCGGCCAATACCAGATTCGGATTGGAAATAACCGCCCGCGCAATGGCAACACGCTGTTGCTGTCCGCCGGATAACTGTTGCGGGAAATGCTGGGCACGATGACTGATATTCATCCGTTTGAGCATGGCCGTCACACGTTGTTTCCGTTCCGAAGCACTCATGTTCAGATACTTCAAGGGCAATTCCACATTCTCGAAGACATTCAGCTCGTCAATCAGGTTGAAGCTCTGGAATACAAAGCCGATATTGCCTTTGCGGAACTTGGTGCGGTCGCGTTCCTTCAACTGAGCCACTTCCTGTCCCATCAGTTCATAACTGCCACTCGAAGGATTATCCAATAAACCCAGGATATTCAACAAGGTTGACTTACCACAGCCCGAAGGTCCCATAATCGCTACAAACTCGCCTTTCTTGATTTCAAAAGACACACCATTCAACGCCGTTGTTTCTATTTCTTCCGTACGGAAAATCTTGCAAAGTTCTGTTACTTTAATCATAATTGTTCTTTTTTATTTTGTTATTTCTTTCTTGTTCTATTATTCGTTTTTCAATGTCTTTACCGGATTTGTATGTATCAGCCATAACATCTGCCAGCTAACAGATACCAATGCGACACATAGCATAAATAGAAAAGACAAGGCATATACTTGGATCGGATTGTCAATCCGATAACTATAGTTCTCCAACCAGATACCGGAAACATACCAGGCAAATGGAATACCAACCAATACCGCGATAAGAACCGCCTTCAAAAACCGGGAAGATGTCTCAACAAAAAGCGGGAAGCCTTCGCAGCCCATCACTTTGCGCAACGCTACTTCCTTGGCATGCTGACGAGCATAATAAGTACTCATGGCAAACATGGCCATCGACGTAAGCAGTAATACCAGAGCAGTAAAAATCATCAAGAGCTTCAAACTCTTGTTTTCGGCATCATACAAACTATAATTGATCTCGTTATACGTCTTAACCATTATATCATCTTCCGTAAAACCTTTATTCCGGTAAAATGCCTTGATCTCATGTAAGGCTTCATGCTCATCTCCATGAACCTTAACAGCCAACATTCTAAGTACGCGGAAATCTTCATCTTTTTCCATATCCATGACCTGAAGGATTTTAAGGAACTCCGTTTTCATCGGTGTAACGGCACTTCCTTTATGGAAATCCTCAATAATACCACAAACAGAAAAACGGGTATTATCAAATTCCAATTCTGTACAATCATAATCCACGCCCAAGGCTTTCAAGGCCGATTCAGTCAGCCAAATACGATAAGGCAAAGGCTCGGCAGTCTGGCGGATTACCTTAAACCCCAGTATATCAAAGGCAGATTGCGTACCGTTGATTACATCAAATTTCAATTCTGCTCCGTTCTTAAAGACACTGAAAACAGACGATCCCAACGTCATTGGGTCAAACTGAAGCCAACCTACATTTTCAACACACGACAATGACCGGAGTTCATCAACATGATAGTCCGACGGCTTAGCGGCATTTTGTATACTGATGATGCCATCTTTCTCATACCCCACCGGTTTATGGATCATATAATTAATCTGCAAATAGATTACACCGGCAACCGACAAAGAGATAAAAGCAATGAAACTCTGAAAGCCAATCAGTATTTTCCCCAAAGTCATCTTGCTGGTCCGAGTAAAGTTTCCTCTTACCACATCTATGGGCTTGTATCTCGAAACGATCAAGGCCGGAATAATTCCGGAACACAAAGACAAAAGAATAAGTACGGATAAGAAAAACACCGACTCACCTAAACCAAACGAGCTGAATGGAGACACTTCTTTTCCTACCAACATCGACAAATAAGGAGAAATAAACCCAACGATCAACAGGGCAAAGGCAAACGAGACCAAGGTAAGAATGAAAGATTCACCGATATACCGGAAGATGATATTCTCCATTTGTGTTCCCAACAAACGGCGCGAAGCCATTTCTTTGGCTCTGAATCCGGTTTGAGCCACCGTAAGAGAAATGTAGTTGAATACGGCAAACAATAGCAGGAACAAGCCGGCACTGGCAAACAGGTTGGTGAAATCGGCCCTGACAATGCCTTCAAAAGGAATCGTTGTTCCAATATCTAACTTGCTTATGTCGGCAAACGGCGTCAAATGATACTCCTTAAACAGTTGATGGACATACAGCATATCTTCTTTCTTCAAGACGGATTCGATCTTGCCTTCTAAGGCTTTGACATCTGTTCCTTCTGCCAACCGATAAAATAATACCGCGATTCCGTCACCATTAACAGTCATGGACGGATCCAATTCAGACAATAAATCAACACGATAGATAATATCAGGCACAAAGAAGATCGTATTGGAAAAATCTTTATAAATCCCTGTCACATGTAAATCCGCACGACTTCCATTGACAACAACTTCGATGTTCTTGCCCAAGGCTTCTTCGTCTCCAAACAATCGGTTGGCACAACTTTGTGAAATTACGACAGCATATTTTTCCTTCAACACGGTTTCCGGATTTCCTTCGACCAATTCAAAAGGGAAAAACTCGAAGAAGTTTTCGTCTGTAATAAGGGAATTCTGTCTTTCCTTTTGACCATCTACGATCATATCCATTTCTATTCCGCCAAATATATGTGTACCGATAACGCGACACATATCTTCCACTTCAGGGAATTTCCCTTCCAACTGCTCTTTTACGGTAGCAGATCCGATAAACATTCTCTCTGAATGTCCTACATATATATTACCTTGCCTTTTAATGGCCGAGTCTGTCTTTATTTCCTGTATGGCAAAAGAACCTATAAAAAGGACAAACGCGATGGCAATGGCCATTCCTGCCACTTCAATGGCTGTGTATAATTTATTCTTACTGAGAAATCTGAAATAACTCTTCATGGTAAAATCGCTTTTATTTTATTTCAACACCAGACAATCATTATCGCCAAAGTTATCGTATCCGGAAGTAATGACTTTCTCACCCGGCTTCAAGCCATCCAGCACTTCGTAATACTGCGGGTTTTGCCGGCCGATATGTATTTCCCGCTTGAAAGCCTTGTCGCCTTCAGGCGTAAGGACATAAATCCATTTGCCTCCGGTTTTCTGATAGAAAGTGCCACGAGGAATCATCACGGCTTCTTCGGGTTGTCCCAACTGCAAATTCAGGTTGTACGTCTGTCCGGTACGGATATTCTCCGGATGAGCACCGTTGAACTTGAAGTCGGCCTTGAACTTTCCGTCCCGCACTTCGGGATAGACTTTCCGGATCACCGCCGAATACGATTCGTCTTGCCGCTCAAACTGTGCTTCCAGTCCGGGCATCACCCGATCGATATAATGTTCATCTATCTGTGCTTCGATCTTATAACTGCCCAAGTTGTTAATCTGTCCAATCTTCGCCCCCGAAGAAACCGATTGCCCCAGCACGGCATCCAGTAATCCCAGCTCGCCGTCGATCGGTGCCACTATCATCAGATGTTCTTTCCGCCGGCGGATCATCTGCATGTTCACCCGCATGTTATTCAGGCTTTCCTGCATCTGTTTGACCTGTACGCTGCGATAAAGACTGTCTTGGATGGCCCGGTTCTTGACCAGCTCCAGACGACTTTCGGCCAGTTCATAGTCTTCTTCCGCCTGCAAATAGGTTTCCTTTGCAATCAGGTCTTCCTGATAAAGCTCTTTCTGCGCTTCATACGCCCGGCGATACCGTTTGACTTCCATCTGCAACTGAAGCATATCCTGATGTACGCTCAGCTTTTCCTGCTCCATCGAGATCAAGGTATTACGTAAGAGGTTTTCTTTCTCTGCCAGGTCGGCTTCCGAATTGAGGATCTGCATATCCAGGTTCTCGTTCTTCAGTTCGAGGATCTTATCACCCGCCTTCACCTTCGCTCCTTCTTCGATGAAGATTTCATGTACCACGCCCGACTCCAGCGGACTGATCTGTATGGTTGTCATCGGCTGTACTTGTCCGCTCACCCGAATATAATCATTAAACTCGCCGGATATCACTTCACTGACAGACACGGTATCTGCATTGACACGAAACGTACGCACGTCATCCCGCAGCAACAGATAAACGACAAACACCACGACCAGCGCACCCAGCCAGTACGGCATTGCCTTCTTACTAAGCACAAGCGAAAAACCTTTCTTCGGTTCTATTTTTCTATCCATGATTCTATTTCTATTTATATTGATCCAAATAACTAATTCCTTTGTAATAGCTAACCACGCTGCTCTTCAGCAGATACTGGAAACGGGCATTCAGCTGTTCGGCCTTCGCATTCAGGTAATCGTTGGAGACTGTCTGAAACTCGATCGGAGAAATCAGGCCTTGCAACATCTTCCGTTCACCCAGCCGATAGGCTTCTTCTTGTACAACCGAACGTTTCTCGGCCTGAAAAAATGCCGCCAAAGCACCTTTACTGTCTTGTATCGCCCGGGAAATCTCGGATTCCACATCATGCAATGTCTGTTCATATTCCGCCTGAGCACGCCGCCAGTCGTTTTTCTTCTTCGATAAATTGGAATGACGGGAAAGGCGGTCGTAAATCGGTATCGACAGACTCAACTGGATGTATTCGCCCCCATTGTTCCGGAACTGCGTACCAAAGGGAACAGCCTGATAATCTTTCCGTCCCGGATACGTATAATAACTGGTTGACCATCCGCCGTTCAACGATAAGGAAGGAAGAAACTGCCACTTGGCCGTCTTCAACTCATACCGGGCCTGTTCCATTTTCCCTTTGGCAATCCGGACAGCCGGATTATTCTCGTGCGCAAAACTGGTAATCTCGGCCGCCGATTCCATACAGATTTCCGGCAACTCGAAAGAATCTCTCACAGCCGACATATCTACCGGAAGCGATTCTTCTACGGGCCAAAGCATCAGGGCCTTTAATGTCAGGACAGCTTCTTCCTTCTGATTCTGGGAATTGATCAGCTTATATTCACGATCGGCCAGGTCGGCTTCCATCTGTACTACATCGGCACGCCCTTTCTGCCCCAGTTCCAGTTGTTTCTTTACCAATGTCAGATTGGAACGGGCAGCCTCGATCTGCGATTCCATCACCTCTACCATCTGTGTATGGAACAAGACATTATAATAAGCCTCCATCACAGAAAGACAAATCTCGTCCCGCAACTTCTGTTCTTGAGAGATTCCCATCTTCACCGCGATATTCGAGATTTTGATATTATTGAGAGCCGAGAAACCGTCAAACAACGTAATGCTTCCATCCACCGAATACCCATTGTTAAAGGAAGTACTGCTGATGTACGTATTGGTTTCAGGGTCGACCGCACGCCCGAAGTTACTATAAGCATACGTTCCGGCCGACACTTTCGGCGTAAAAGCTTTCAGAATCGCATCCCGCCGGCTAACCAGCGCATCGGCATTGTCGGCATCCTGTATCTTCTTCTTCGAGGAGTTTTCCACCGCATACGCCATACAGGCATACAATGACATCGCTTCCTGAGCCAGACAGGCCGCATGGATGGAGCATCCTAAAACTAAAGTCATTATTATCTTTCTTTTCATAAAACAAAAATCTTACACCAAGAAAAATACAACGACCATGCCAGAATTATAACAAGCTTGTTTCTAATAGATTATAATTTTATCATTTCTCAAAAGTGTAAAGTTTCTTTACAGAAGGTGTAAAATAGATTGACGGTGTAAAGTCCTTTTCTGACGGTTTATCGGCTGGAAAGAGGATAAAACAAAAGGAAAACTTATATCAATCCCGTGAGCAATTCATCCGAAACCAGCAAGAAGATAGCTTTAGCACATCTGTCGTAAAGCTTTACCATAGTAGTCAAAAAGCTTTATCACTTATATGGAAAAGCTTTTCGACAGATGTCAAACAATTAAAAAGTAATAGGATTTACACGAGGATGTACCGGGTTCTTTATTGGAATGTGGTATTCCTTAATGTCAAAAGAGCCTGGTAAATCCAATAAATTCTACCGGATTACGTTATCTTTGTGATAAGCATGGCGTTATTATCATACCAGGTATATGTCTATATGGAGTAAACTTTTAGGATTCAAGCAGGCGGATGACACGAATCATGTCATCGGCAAGGAATCTGTGTCCCTGTCAACCGACTCATCGCACTGTACGTTTGTTGATGTTGAAATCGGTTTACAGGATCATAAGATCCATGACATCGGGGCACTCCGCTTTGACGGCGCCATCTTTCATCAAGCAGACCGAGAAGAACTGGTTGACTTTCTGCGCGGCAGCGATTATCTCTGCGGGCATAATATCATCCATCATGATGCCAAATATCTGTTTGCCGGCCGGACTTGTCACTGGCCACTGGTCGATACGCTTTATGTATCTCCTTTATTATTTCCCGAACGTCCGTATCACAGACTGGTGAAAGACGACAAACTGGTCAGTGAACAGCTGAATAATCCGGTAAACGACTGCGAGAAAGCCAAGGACCTGCTGTTCGACGAAGTAGCCCGCTGGAACGACCTGCCCGAAAAGAAACAGCAGATATGGGCTTATTTGCTCAAAGACCAGGAAGAGTTTACAGGATTCTTACAGCTGATGCAAGCTGTTTCTCCGGTATATATGGATCCGGTTGAACTGATCAGGGATTTTTATGAAGGGAGAATCTGCCAGCAGGCAGACCTGCATACGCTCATTGAGAAATATCCTGTCGAACTGGCGTATGCCTTGGCTCTGGTCGATACAACCGATCATCGTTCAATCACTCCGGGCTGGGTACTTCGGAACTATCCTGAAGTAGAATATGTGATGAAGCTTTTGCGGCACACGCGCTGTCAGGAAGGTTGTCCGTATTGCAACACCCAGCTGGATGTACACTATAATCTGAAGCGTTTCTTCGGGTATGATGAGTTCCGCACCTACGAAGGTGAACCTCTTCAGGAGAAAGCGGCCCAGGCAGCCGTACAGGGAAAATCGTTACTTGCTATCTTTCCTACCGGCGGAGGCAAGTCGCTTACCTTTCAACTGCCGGCACTTATGGAAGGCACTTCCGTACATGGACTGACGGTGGTTATTTCTCCTCTTCAATCGCTGATGAAAGATCAGGTGGATAACCTGGCAGACCGGGGAATTACAGATGCAGTTACCATCAACGGTTTGCTGGATCCGATTACGAGATCGCTATCCATCCAAAGAGTATTGGAAGGAGAAGCCTCTCTTTTATACATAGCTCCTGAAATGCTCCGTTCCAAAACCATCGAGAGAATTCTGATGGCGCGCCATGTCGTAAGGTTTGTCATCGACGAAGCCCATTGTTTTTCTTCGTGGGGACAAGATTTCAGGGTAGATTATCTTTACATTGGTAAATTCATCCGCGAGTATCAGCAGAAAAAAGGAGGCAAAACTCCGATACCGGTATCCTGTTTTACGGCAACGGCCAAGCAGAAAGTCATACAGGATATCTGCGATTACTTCAAACAGACGCTGAATGTGGAATTGGAATTGTTTGCTTCCACGGCTTCCAGGACAAATCTGCACTATTCCGTCATTCATGCGGAGACGGATGATGATAAATACTCAAAACTAAGGGAACTGGTGGTGGAATCTGATTGCCCAACGATTGTCTATGTATCACGTACCAGACGGACCAAAGAGCTCGCTTCCAAATTAACCCGCGATGGTTATCAGGCATTGCCCTACAACGGACAGATGGAAGCAGATGAAAAGATCGCCAATCAGGAGGCATTCATGAACGATCAGGTGCACATCATCGTAGCGACATCCGCCTTTGGAATGGGAGTAGACAAGAAAGATGTCGGACTGGTAGTCCATTATGACATTTCGGATTCGTTGGAAAACTATGTACAGGAAGCCGGAAGAGCGGGTCGGGATCCACACCTGAACGCACGTTGCTATGTTCTTTACAGCGATAACGACCTCGACAAGCATTTTATATTACTCAACCAGACCAAACTAAGCATCAGTGAAATACAACAAGTCTGGAAAGCCGTGAAAGATCTCACCAGACAACGGATGCGGGTTTGCTGTTCGGCGTTGGAAATTGCCCGGCAGGCCGGCTGGGACGATTCCGTATCCGACATAGAAACCCGTGTGCGAACCGCTTTATCGACGTTGGAACAAAGTGGATATCTCGTCAGAGGAAACAATGTGCCTCATGTGTATGCCACCGGCATCACCGTAAAAAACATGGAAGAAGCCCGAAAACGGATATCTGCTTCCATCTTATTCAGCAAGGATGAAATCGAAAAGGCTGTCAGAATCATCAAGTCACTGATTTCGCAGAAGCATATAGCCAAGGCTCAGGATTCGGAAGCTGAATCGAGGATCGATTATCTGGCAGATATTTTAGGAATGAGTAAAAGTGAAGTCGTATCGGCCGTAGAACGGATGCGGCAGGAAGGCATATTGGCCGACAGCAAGGATATTTCTGCTTATCTGCTGGATACAGGCGAATCTGAACGGAAATCAAAAACCTTGCTTGAGCGCTTTGCCAAACTGGAGCAATATATCCTCAGCCATATTCCGGACGAGTCTTTGCTGATTTCTTGCAAACAGCTCAATGATAATGCCGTAAACGACGGAATCATTACCTCCAAAGAAAAAGACATTCGGACACTGCTTTATTTCCTCACGATCAAAGGTTATACCCGGAAGAAAGAAGATGCCGTTCATAACATGGAGATTATGCGCCGCTTGGATATGGATACAACCATCAGGCGCTTTGAGAAACGATTGGAGATAAGTCGTTTTGCCGTAGAGTGGTTGTATAAATTAGCGGCAGAAACCAGGAAAGAGAACGAAGAAAGCAAGTCGATACAGTTTTCCGTTGTCGAATTGCTGAACCAGATCAAGGCAAGTCAGCAATCTCTGTTCGGCGAACTGAAGGATATTCAGCTGGAAGATGTAGAAGAAGCTCTTCTGTATTTATCGAAGATCGGCGCACTCAAGCTGGAAGGCGGATTCCTGGTTCTCTACAATGCCATGGACATCAAACGAATCAAAGACAACAAGGCCCGATACAAGCAAGAAGACTACCGGATGCTAAATGAATTCTACAAACAGAAGATTCAGCAGGTACACATCGTTGGGGAATATGCCAATCTGATGGTCCGTGATTATAATGCTGCTTTGCAATATGTGCAAGACTATTTCCAGATGGATTATCGGAAATTCATCTCCAAATATTTTAAAGGGGAACGGGGAAACGAAATACAAAGGAACCTGACACCCGGAAAATACAAGCAGTTGTTTGGCCAGTTATCTAAACGGCAAATGGAGATCATCGCAGATAAAGAATCCCGCTGCATTGTCGTTGCCGCCGGTCCGGGCAGTGGAAAAACCCGTGTATTGGTCCACAAGCTCGCTTCGCTCTTACTGTTGGAAGATGTCAAACACGAACAGCTGCTGATGCTGACATTCTCACGCGCGGCTGCCACCGAATTCAAGCAACGGCTGATGGAACTGATCGGGAATGCGGCCCATTTTGTAGAGATCAAGACCTTCCACTCTTATTGTTTCGATCTGCTTGGACGGATCGGTAATCTGGAAGATGCCAAAAACATCGTAGCCAAAGCAGCCGATATGATTAATCAGGGAGAAGTTGAGCCCAACAGAATCAGCAAAACGGTGTTAGTCATCGATGAAGCTCAGGATATGGGCACAGAAGAGTACGCACTCGTAAAAGCATTGATGACTCAAAACGAAGAAATGCGCGTGATTGCCGTGGGCGACGACGATCAGAATATCTACGAATTCAGAGGTTCTGATTCCGGATGTCTGTTCCAACTCGCCCAAGAACCTGGAAGCCGCTTTATCGAAATGACCGAAAATTACCGCAGTGCCCGGCATTTGGTGGATTTCGCCAACGAATTCACTCAAAACATCCATAAAAGGATGAAAACCGCTCCGATTATCTCCATGAGAGAAGAGGAAGGACGGGTAGAAGTGACTTATCATTTGTCTAAGTATATGTATCAGCCTCTCGTACAAAATCTGATGAAACACAGGAAGAATGGCACGTCGTGTATTCTTACCCAGACAAATGAAGAGGCAGCAATCCTGGTAGCTCTCTTGAGGAAGCAGGGAATCAACAGCAAACTCATACAGTCAATGGATGGTTTTCATTTCCGGAACTTAGCAGAGATGAGGTACTTCCTCAAATATATCGACCAACGGGTAAACACGCCTCTAATTCCGGACGAAGTATGGGAAGCAGCCAAACAGGCAACTTGCTCAGCCTATGCCAATAGCCGAAATCTGCCGTACGTAAAACGTTGCGTGAGATTGTTTGAGCAAACCAACAAAGCCAAATATGTGGGCGACTTCAACGAATTTGTATTCGAGTCGTCAATAGAAGATTTCTGTGATATCGCCGATGCAGAAGTGGTAGTATCAACCATTCACAAAGCCAAAGGAAAAGAATTCGACGACGTCTATATGCTTATTGCCGGCAATTATTCGAAAACCGACCAGCTGATGCGCCGGTATTATGTGGGAATCACCCGGGCCAAGAATCGATTGTTCATCCATACGAACGGAAACAGCTTTAAGCAGCAGAGTACAGATCAATACCTGATTGATCAGCGACAATTTGCCTTACCCGAAGAAATCGTTCTGCAACTTTCCCTCAAAGATGTTTATCTTGATTTCTTCAAAGGACTCAAGCGGGAAATCTTATCATTACGGAGTGGAGAACCATTGAAGTATAAAGACTTTGTTTTATACAATAGTCAAAACAAAGCCGTCGCCAAGCTGTCGGCCAATATGCAGAAAACAATATCCGACTGGAAAGAAAAAGGCTATGAAGTGAAATCAGCGTCCGTTCATTTTATCGTAGCCTGGAAACCGAAAGAGGCAACAAAAGACGAACGAGAAACGGCTGTTCTCCTGGCAGATTTAGTTCTATGCAGGATTCAAAATACATAAAGGAAAACTACAGCGACAGGTAGTTTTCTCTCCTCATTATTCCGAATAAAGAAGACGACAACACAAAAAAATAGGATGTAACTCAGTAATAAGTTACACCCTATTTATATTATCGGTTATGAATGTTTACTTACTTGACCTCTTCGAAGTCCACGTCAGTAACATTGTCTTTACCATTATTATTGTTACCGGCATTGTTGTTTGCCTGACCACCGAAGTTTGCACCACCGGCCTGAGCACCGCTCTGAGCGTTCTGAGCATTGTACATTTCCTGGCTGGCAGCCTGGAATACACTGTTCAATTCAGCCATAGCAGCATCTACACCAGCAATGTCCTGAGCTTTATGAGCTTCTTTCAGTTTGTTCAAAGCAGCTTCGATCGGAGCCTTCTTGTCGGCCGGGATCTTATCGCCCAGATCCTTCAACTGTTTTTCAGTCTGGAAGATCATACTGTCTGCCTGATTCAGTTTGTCGATACGTTCCTTTTCTTTCTTATCGGCTTCAGCATTGGCAGCTGCTTCTTCCTTCATACGTTTAACTTCGTCTTCACTCAAACCACTGGAAGCTTCAATACGGATGCTCTGTACTTTACCTGTTCCTTTATCCTTAGCAGAAACATTCAAGATACCATTGGCATCGATATCGAATGTAACTTCGATCTGAGGAACACCACGCTGAGCTGCTGGAATTCCATCCAAGTGGAAACGACCGATTGACTTATTATCCTTAGCCAATGAACGTTCACCCTGCAATACATGGATTTCAACAGACGGCTGGTTATCAACGGCAGTTGTGAAGACTTCAGACTTCTTCGTAGGAATAGTCGTATTGGCTTCGATCAACTTCGTCATGACACCACCCATGGTTTCAATACCTAATGACAGCGGAGTAACATCCAGCAACAAGACGTCTTTCACTTCACCTGTCAAGACACCACCTTGGATAGCAGCACCAACGGCAACTACTTCATCCGGGTTAACACCTTTAGAAGGAGTCTTACCGAAGAATTTCTCAACGATAGCCTGAACAGCCGGGATACGAGTTGAACCACCTACCAAGATAACTTCATCAATATCTGCTGTTGTCAAGTTAGCATCTTTCAATGCCTGACGGCAAGGAGCGATACAAGCCTGAATCAAGCTGTCGGCCAACTGTTCGAATTTAGCACGTGTCAATGTCTTAACCAAGTGTTTTGGAACACCGTTAACCGGCATGATATACGGCAAGTTGATTTCAGTAGAAGTTGTACTTGACAATTCAATCTTTGCCTTTTCAGCAGCTTCCTTCAAACGTTGCAGGGCCATCGGGTCTTTACGCAAATCAACGCCTTCGTCCTTCATGAACTCATCAGCCAACCAGTCGATGATTACATGGTCGAAATCATCACCACCCAGGTGTGTATCACCATTGGTTGATTTAACTTCGAATACGCCATCACCTAATTCCAGGATTGAAATATCGAATGTACCACCACCTAAGTCGAATACGGCGATCTTCATATCCTTGTTGGCTTTATCCAAACCATAAGCCAATGAAGCGGCAGTCGGTTCGTTTACGATACGACGTACAGTCAAACCGGCGATTTCACCAGCTTCCTTCGTAGCCTGACGCTGAGCATCGCTAAAGTAAGCCGGAACGGTAATAACGGCTTCTGTTACTTCCTGTCCCAGATAATCTTCAGCTGTTTTCTTCATTTTCTGCAGGATCATTGCTGAAATTTCCTGCGGTGTGTACAGACGACCATCGATATCCACACGCGGAGTATTGTTATCGCCACGTACTACTTTATACGGTACACGGGCAATTTCCTTCTGTACCTGATCATATGTTTCTCCCATGAAACGTTTGATAGAGAAGATTGTCTTCTGCGGGTTCGTGATAGCCTGACGTTTAGCCGGATCACCAACCTTACGTTCACCACCTTCAACAAACGCTACAATAGAAGGAGTAGTTCTTTTACCTTCACTGTTAGCAATTACAACCGGTTCGTTACCTTCCAAAACAGCAACACAAGAGTTGGTTGTACCTAAGTCGATTCCTATAATCTTTCCCATAATGCTTATATTTTTTATTGTTATTATTCAAGTTTCATCTGTGGACTTTTTCAAGTCGCACACCAAATACTCTACAAACCTTGTGCCAAAGGAGAAAAAGCCTCCAGGCAATTATCTGCTGTCATAATTTCTGACAAAATGGCTCAAAGAATCTCTTTTTCTGCTTTTCCGAGCGTTTTTTTGTCAGTTCTTGCCTATTTATATATCAGAAAAGCCTTTCAATTACCTGTTACACCTCAGGTTGAAGTCGTCCTATTCCCATCCGAGAATTCATTCATGCCTAAGAAATCTTCAAAAGCCGGCGTATATTCATGAAAAGCCGGCGAGAATTTGTAAAAATACGCCGTCTTTGAAGCAAAACCTATATGACAATGGTTTATACTTCCAACGAGAATCAGAAACGAAACTCCCGAGAATCGTTTTTGATTTTCACTGGAAATATTTCCGGCAAAAACGACTTTGAAAACAAGGCATTTATAAAATAGTTTGCATTTTTATTCTCAAAACTATTGCAGATTCAAAAATAATACATACCTTTGCACCGCAATCGAGAGAGATAGCAAGAATAAATAAAAAGAATGGTGCGTTAGTTCAGCTGGTTAGAATACATGCCTGTCACGCATGGGGTCACGGGTTCGAGTCCCGTACGCACCGCTTCTTAAAATAATTATTCTCCTATCCAAGGTGCGTTAGTTCAGCTGGTTAGAATACATGCCTGTCACGCATGGGGTCACGGGTTCGAGTCCCGTACGCA